>JRYL01000160.1_pt1 | contig 28671 bp, 23 predicted proteins | sample 235391 | NCBI WGS metagenome assembly JRYL01 (sample SAMN03074223, study PRJNA261481) | activated sludge metagenome | biome: Wastewater Treatment Plant; feature: Wastewater; material: Activated sludge; isolation source: activated biomass of a wastewater treatment plant treating wastewater from... ...
GACGAGGCGCAGGTGCGCGAGGCCGCATCGTTCTACGCCGTCGTCCTTGAGCCAACCGCCGCATCCGTCGATCCGGCGATCGTCCGCCGGATGCGCCTGAAGTACGCCAACGCCCTGCCGCCGTCGTCGATCGCTTCGCCGAGATCTACGGCGAGAAGCCGGGCGCGTCCGAGATCGGCGACGGCTGGTCGGACGCCGCCGCCTACGGCAATGCGCTGCGCATGCTCGGCCAGAGCCGCGCCGACACCGCCCTTCTGGCCCGTGCCTCGGCCGTGCTGGCCGCCGCGGCCGGTGCCGACGCGGCGGCGGCCACCACGGAATCGGTCGGCGGGCTGGATTCGCAGGCCACCAGTGCCAGCCCCAGCAAGCCCGCCGGCGCCGCCCCTTGAATCCGAACAAAAACCCGCTTCAGCGCCCGTCCAGCAAACGCGGTCAGCTTCTTTATCGATAGCATTCAGTTCCTTTGTTGACTCGAAAGAACACAACTTGAAAAACCCTTGAACGCAGAAATCGCCAAGGCAGCGCAGAAGATCATCTGCCGTTCATCACCGAAGATGCCCACCATCGCTTGTGACAGCGCGCGCAAGGTTTTCACCCGCTTGTTCTGCGCCTTTTGCGAAGTCTCGGCGTTCTTTCGCGTTCAAAAAATCCAGCGCATCTTCAAGCCGATAGCTTTCCCATCAATCACCACGGCGCCGCGCCTGCACCGTCAGGCCGATGCCGACCGCGATCAGGCCCGTGCCCCACCACACCTGCGCCGGGTAGCGCTCGCCCATCAGCCCCGCGCCGATCAGCACGCCGACGCCCGCCGACACGGTGCCGATCTGGCTCAGCAGCACCGGCCCGCCCGCGTGCTGTAGCCGGAAGAACAGCGGAAACATCGCCACCGCCGCCGCCACCTGCAAGGCGCTGATACCCGGCAGCGCGGCCAGCGCCGGCAGGCCGCTGAACGCCCCCGTCACCGCGCCCGCCGCCAGCAGCAGCGCCGCTGCCACCCCGTGGCTGCCCACCGCCAGCCAGGTGGGGTCGGCGCGCGGCGGCCAGTCCAGGCTGCGGTACACGTTGCCGATGGCCAGCAGCACGGGCACCAGCAGCCCCAGCCCCACCCACAGCCAGTCGGCCGGCCGCCCCGCCTCGCCGCGCGCCAGCGCCACCAGCAGCGCGCCGGCAAAGCCGATGGCGATGCCCAGGTACTCCAGCCGCAGCGGCGCGCGCAAGCCCGCCAACCGCGACAGCAGCGCCGTCAGCAGCGGCGACAGGGTGAACAGCATGGCCGTGGCGCCGCTGCCCAGGTGGGTAATGACGCTCAGCACCAGCACATTCGGCACCGCGTACGACACCAGCGCCGTGACCACGAAGTAGCGCAGGTGCTGCGCATCCCACACCAGCGCCCGGCGCCGCAGCAGCAGCCACGCCCCCAGCACCGCGCTGGCGCCCAGCGAAATCAGCGCCGCCCACAACAGCGGCGGCACCCCACCCAGCCGCGCCAGCTTGCCCAGCGGAAAGTACAGACCCAGCAGCGTGCCGACGGCCAGCAGCAGCCAGGTCGGGGAATCAAGACCGAAACGCATGCGCAACAGGTTATCGCTCGGAAAGAAATCAGCGCGGCGCGAGGACTTTGAGGACAGGAACCCTTGTGGGAGCGGCCTTGGCCGCAATGAAGCGTCACCTCGACCTTGTCGCGCCGCATCGCGGGCAAGCCCGCTCCCACGCGACCGCTCCGCCGTCAGCCCCGCTCCAGCGCAGCCTGCACGGTGCGCCAATCGTCCTCGCTGAAGCAGCAGAACACCACCTCGTCGATCGTCCCCTCGTGCGTCGCCAGCGCCGCGCGCACCGCCGCCACCGCCACCTGCGCCGCCGGGCCTTTCGGGTAACCGTACACGCCGGTGCTGATGGCCGGAAACGCGATGCTGCGCGCCCCCACCCGCACCGCCTCCTCCACCGAGCGGCGGTAGCACGACGCCAGCAGCGCCGGCTCGCCCTGTTCGCCGCCGTGCCACACCGGCCCCACGGTGTGGATCACCCACTGCGCCGGCAGCCGGTGGCCGCGCGTGATCTTGGCCTCGCCCGTCGGGCAACCGCCCAGCGCGCGGCATTCGGCCAGCAGCTCCGGCCCCGCCGCACGGTGGATCGCCCCGTCCACCCCGCCGCCGCCCAGCAGGCTGGAGTTGGCGGCGTTCACGATGGCATCCACCGCCAGCGTGGTGATGGCGGCCTGTATGGCTCGAAGCGATGGCATGCTCTTCTCAGTGGTAACGCCGCAAATGCTTGTCATACAAAGAGAAACCGGCAAATGTTCAATTAGAATAATAAATACTCTTCTAATTCGACACTTTTGACCATTACGGCCATGGCTATCGAAAACTCCCTGGCGATCCCCTTGCCTGTCGTGCAAGAGTATCTGGCCGACACCAACCCGTGGTGGATCGCCGGCCGCGAAGCCGACCCCGAAGTCCGTCACTGGCCCAAGCGCGCCTACTTCGCGCCGTTCAAGCGACTGCTCGACACCGTGGACGTGCGCCGCGCCATTGTCGTCATCGGCCCGCGCCGCGTCGGCAAGACGGTGATGATGCGCCAGGCCATCCAGGCCCTGCTGGCCGACGGCGTGCCCGGCTCGCGCATCATGCTGGCGCAGATGGACGTACCCCTGTTCGCCGGTCAGACGCTCGACAGCCTGGTGCGCCTGTTCATCGGCCTGCACCACCACCGCACAGAAGGCGTCGCTCACCCGCTGTACGTCTTTTTCGACGAAATCCAGTACCTCAAGGACTGGGAGCAGCACCTCAAGGTGCTGGTCGACACCCACCCAGGCGTGCGCTTCATCGCCACCGGCTCGGCCGCCGCCGCGCTGCGCATGAAAAGCCGCGAATCCGGCGCCGGCCGTTTCTCCGACTTCATCCTGCCACCGCTCACCTTCTCGGAATACCTCGACTTCTGCGGCCAGGCCGCATTGGTGACCGACATCGCCCCGCCCGACGCCCCGCGCCCGCACTACCACGCGCCCGACATCGGCGCGCTCAACGCCGAGTTCATCAACTACCTCAACTATGGCGGCTTCCCCGAAGCCGTGATGAACCCCGCCGTGCGGCAAGACCCGCGCCGCTTTCTGCGCCAGGACATCGTCGACAAAGTACTGCAAAAGGATTTGCCCAGCCTGTTCGGCATCTCCGACGCGCAGCAGCTCAACCGCTTCTTCAACGTGCTGGCCTACAACACCGGCCTGGAAGTCTCGCCCGCCGGCCTGTCGAAAGACACTGGCCTGCCCAAGCCCCGCATCGACGAATACATCGAATACCTCGAAGCCGCCTTCCTCATCAAGCGCGTGCACCGCGTGGCCGAAAACGCCCGCCGCCTGCAGCGCGCCACCAGCTTCAAGGTCTACCTCACCAACCCCGCCGTGCGCGCCGCGCTGTTCGGCATCTTGCGCCCGCAAGACCCGGCCCTCGGCCGCCTGGTCGAAACCGCCATCTGGAGCCAATGGCTGCACAGCCCTCAAGACATCGCCGCCCTGCACTACGCCCGCTGGCGCGAAGGCCGCACCGACTATGAAGTCGACCTGGTCGGCCTCGCCGCGCACGACCAGAAGCCGCGCTTCGTGGTCGAAATCAAATGGAGCGACCGCGCCGTGCAAGACCCGGAAGGCGAACTCAAAGGCCTACGCCGCTTCCTTGTGCAACATCCCAAATTGGCGCGCGCACCGCTCGTCACCACCCTCACGCAGACCGCGCAGCGCCAGCTGGACGGCCACACCATCGACTTCAGCCCCAGCGCCCTGCACTGCTGCACCATCGCCCGCAACCTGCTGCGCCAGGGCATCTGAGCCACCTCGACAATCCACCCCATGCCCACCCTCGACTGGCTCGGCCGCCCAGACGCCTTCACCACCGCCGCCCGCGTGCCCTCCCGCCTGCTGGAACCCGTCAGCACGCATGGCGACGCGCAGGCGGCACAGCGCAACCTGCTGATCCAGGGCGACAACCTCGAAGCGCTGAAAAGCCTGCTGCCGTTTTACCGCGGGCAGGTCAAGTGCATCTTCATCGACCCGCCCTACAACACGAAAAGCGCCTTCGAGCACTACGACGACAACCTGGAACACGCCCAGTGGCTGACCATGATGCTGCCGCGCCTGCAACTGCTGCGCGAGCTGCTGCGGGAAGATGGCTCCATCTGGGTCACCATCGACGACCACGAGGGGCACTACCTCAAGGTGTTGATGGATGAGGTGTTTGGGCGGGGGAATTTTGTGGCGAATGTGGTTTGGCGATCCAGCGACAACAGCAACAACGACGCCAAAACATTCTCCGTAGATCACAACCAGCTACTCGTTTACGCGCGCGCGTCTGGGTGGTTGACCAACAAGCTTGACGCAGAGGAAAAGCGGAGTCACTTCAAGAATCCCGATGGCGATCCACGCGGACCGTGGTTCGATGGCAACCCGTTGAACTCACCAAAACCACGCGAAAACCTTGCGTATCCGATCACTGCACCTAACGGCAACGTTATCGCGTCACCCAAGAACGGCTGGCGCTGGGAACGGGACACTCTTGCAGAAAAGCTTGCGACGGGGGAAATCCGGTTCAACGCGACGATGACCAACATCATCCGCCGCACGTATTTGGCAGACATGAAAGGGTTGCCACCGTCTACGCTTTGGACTGACCTTGAGCAGACTGGTCACAACCGGCAAGCGAAAGTGGAGCAAAAGAATCTCGGTCGCGCGAGCGAAGAAGAGCTATTTGCCACGCCGAAACCCGAGAAGCTTCTTAAGAAGATCCTTGACATCGCGACCAACGAAGGCGACCTCGTCCTCGACTCCTTCCTCGGCTCCGGCACCACGGCGGCGGTGGCGCACAAGATGGGGCGGCGCTGGATCGGCATCGAAATGGGCGAGCACGCCCGCACGCACTGCCTGCCGCGCCTTGAAAAAGTCATCGCCGGCGAAGGCGGCGGCATCAGCCGCGCCGTCGGCTGGGGCCAGCCGCGCCCCGACGGCACGCCGTGGAATGCGGCGCTGCACGGCGGTGGCTTTCGCTTCGCGCGCCTCGGCGAACCGATCTTCGACGCCGCCGGCCACATCCACCCCGATGTGCGCTTTGCCACGCTGGCCGCCTTCGTCTGGCAACAGGAAACCGGCCGCGCCTACGACCCGCAAGACCCCGCCACCGGTGCCCAGGCCGGCACGCCGCTGATTGGCATTCACTATGAAAACATGAGCTGCTTGCGCTTGCCAGACGGGCGCCAGAGCCCGATTTCATCAGAAACTTCTGACACACCCGCCAGCGCCAGCACCAGCGCTGACAACGGCCCCTTGTTCGCCCCTGACGCGCCCGACGCCGTTGCCGCCGTCACGCCGCCCGCCGTGCCGCGCCCGCGCGCGGCGCTGTACCTGCTGTTCAACGGCATCCTGGGCGACCGCCGTCCACAAGGCGGCAACGTGCTCACCCGCGACGTGCTCACCGCCCTGCTGACTCTGCACGCCCAAAGCCCCGCGCCCGACGCGCCCCTCGTCGTCTACGGCGAAGCCTGCCGCCTAGGCCCCGAGCGGCTGAAACAGGCACGCGTGACGTTCAGGCACATTCCGCATGATGTGCGGGCGGGGTGAAGGCATGACGCACGACGTGACGACCCTTCTTGATGAGTGGCGGGCCTTGCCGCGCGAAACGGAGTGGCTGGAATTCAAGCGCGCTGAAAAGTCCTTCCCTTACGACGACATGGCGCGCTACGTGTCGGCGCTGGCGAACGAGGCGAATCTGGCCGGGCGTGATGCGGGCTGGATGGTGATGGGTGTCGAAGACCGGATCGACGCCGCCAGCGGGCTGCGCCCCGTCACGGGCACACAGTTCGCCGCGACGATGGAGGAAGTCCATCGTGTCAAGGAGTCGATCGCCGCGCAAGTCACTCCTTCTGTCGCGCTGGAGGCGCCCATTCAGTTGTCGGTGCCCGATGCGAGCGGCAAGCCCGCGCGGGTGCTGTTGTGGCGCATTCCCGCCGCGCCGCGCGGTATGCCGGTGGCGTGCAAAGGGCACTGGTGGGGCCGTGCGGGCGAGAAGCTGGGCGCGCTGGCCGTGCACAAGCTGGACAGCCTGCGCGCGCAAGCAGCGCAGAACGACTGGTCGGCAGCCCTGGTTTCCGACGACTGGACGCTGCTTGACCCAAGGGCTGTGGCGCGTGCGCGCGATCTGTTCGCGGGCCGCTACGACGCGCAGCCGGACGTGGTGGCGGCGATGCGGCAACAAGACGATCAGGCGTTTGTGCACGATCTGCGGCTGGCGGTGTCGGGCCAGCTGACGCGGGCGGCACTGGTGCTGCTGGGCCGCCCGGCAGCGGTGGCGCAGCTTGGCGACCCGCGTCCGCGCATCACGTGGGAGTTGCTCGACCACGTGGGTGATCCGGTGACGCATCAGCACTTCGAGCTGCCGTTGCTGCTGGGCATCGACGCGCTGGTGGAGCGCATCCGCATCATCGAGGTCAGCCTGTTGCCGCCGCGCCAGACCGCACCGCTGGTGCACCCCAACTATGACGACTGGGTGATTCGCGAGGCACTGCACAACTGTGTGGCGCATCAGGACTACAGCTTGGGCGGACGCATTCGGGTTACGGAAACGCCAGCCGCGTTGCGTTTCTTCAACCTGGGCGAGTTTTTGCCGGGGTCGGTCGAACGAGTGCTGGCGGCGCGCCAGCCCGAGCAGCGCTATCGCAACGCCTGCCTGGCCGAAGCGATGGTGAAGCTCAGCCTGATGGAGACCAACAACTGGGGCGTCAAGCGGATGTTCCGCAAGCAGCGTGAGCGGTTCTTTCCAATGCCCGATTTCGATCTGGCGGATAGCCCGCCATCGGTCAGCGTGACGATCCATGGGCGCATATTGGATGAGCGCTATGTTCATGCGCTGATGCTCAACACCGACCTGAGCCTGGAAGAAGCGGTATTGCTGGATCAGGTTCAAAAGGGGCGCTCCATCGCCGCGGGTGCGCTTCGGCGACTGCGTGATAAAGGGCTGGTCGAGGGGCGCGGCAAGAAGACTCACATCTCGGCCGCCGTGGCCATCGCCACGGGCACCGAGGTGGACTACGTGAATCAAAAGGGTCCGCATGCGCAGGACTACAAGGACGCGGTTTGCCGGCTGCTGGCCCTGACGCCTCAGTCGCGCGCCAAGATCGACGAGTTGCTGCTGCCCAAGCTCGCGCTGTGGATTCCGGAGCTTGCGGACCGCAAACACTATGTCAAGGTGCTGCTGGCTGAAATGGCCAGGCAAGGAACCATCAAGAACATCGGCAAGCCAACCAAAGGCGCGCTGTGGGCAATGAATGCGCCAATGAACACAGACAACAGCCAATGAATGCGCCAATAGAGCCAAGAAAATTCTTATAGATCAACAAGTTGCATTGGTGGACGAGAATTTTTCCGTCAATCTTCCACCAATCGATAAGCCGCCCATGTCCACCCTCCCCCTCAAGTCCTACCAGCAAACCGCCCTCGACACCCTGACGGCGTTCGCCCAAGCCGCCCAGGTCAAGGGCGCGCCGCTGGCGTTTGGCGAAGTGGCGGGGCGGCCGTACAACACCGATCCGTTCGGGCCGGATGTGCCCTGCGTGTGCCTGCGCATTCCCACGGGCGGCGGCAAGACGCTGCTGGCGGCGCATGCGGTGCCGCTCTTGGCCCAGCACTGGCGCGCCAGCGATGCGCCAGTGGCGGTGTGGCTGGTGCCCAGCGACGCGATTCGCGCGCAGACGCTGCGCGCGCTGCAAACGCCGGGGCATCCGTTTCGCCAGCCGCTGGTCGATGCCTATGGCGATGCGCTGCGCGTGGTGGCGCTGGATGAGCTGGCGCAGATTGCCCCGCCGGACTGGGGCCGCTGCGCGGTCGTGGTGGTCGCCACCATCCAGAGTTTTCGCATCGACGACACCGACCAGCGCAACGTCTACAGCTTTTCAGAGAGCTTCGAGCGCCACTTCAAGGCGGCGCAAAGCGCCCAGCCGCACGATTTGGCCGCGCTGCGCGAATTGCCGGACGCGCTGGTCACCGCCGACGAAGCGGCGCAAGACGGCCGCGCCGTGCTGCGCGGCTTTGTCGGCCAGCCGCGCCAGAGCCTGGCGAACTGGCTGGCGCTGCAACGGCCCATCGTGATCGTCGATGAGGCGCACAACACCAAGACGGACAAGAGCTTCACGGCCCTGAAGCGCCTGCAACCGGCTTGCCTGCTGGAGCTGACGGCGACACCGATCAAGGAGCGCACCAACGTGCTGTACCACGTCAGCGCGCAAGAGTTGGCGGCGGAACACATGATCAAGCTGCCGATTGCGCTGGCCGAGCACCCCGAGGGCTGGCCGCAGGCGGTGTTCGCCGCCGTGCAAACCCGCGCTGCGCTGGAGGCCGAGGCGCTGAAGGACGAGGCGGCGGGCGCCGGGTACGTGCGCCCCATCGCGCTGTTTCAGGCGCAGAACCTGGGGCAGGACGTGCCGCCCGAGGCGCTGCGCGCGCATTTGCAGAGCGAGTTGCACATTCCGCCCGAGCAGATCGTGGTGGCCACCGGCAACACACGTGAGCTGGAAGGGTTGGACTTGGGCCGGCGCGACTGCCCGGTGCGCTTCGTCATCACGGTGCAGGCGCTGCGCGAGGGGTGGGACTGCCCGTTCGCCTACGTGCTGTGTTCGCTGCAACGCCTCTCCAGCGCGACGGCGGTGGAGCAGTTGCTGGGCCGCGTGTTGCGTATGCCGTATGCCACGCGGCGCGGTCGCGCGGCGCTCAACCGCGCGTATGCGCACGTGTGCGAGGCGGCGTTTTCCAGCGCCGCGCACGCGCTGGCCGATCGGCTGATCAACGGCATGGGCTTCGAAGCGCTGGATGTGGCGTCGATGCTGGCGCCGGCGGCGTCGCTGTCGTTGTTTGAGGAAAATACGACATCAGCGCCCGTCCAGCAAGCGCCGATAGCTACCAATTTTGAAGCGATCGCACCCAACGAAGCGCTGGCCGCGCTGCCCGGCGTGCAGGTGCAGACCATCGCCGGCACGCCGCAGGTGGTGGTGCAGGGCCACATCGGCGCCGAGCTGGAAAGCCAGTTGCTGGCCGGCGTGCGCGGCGCCAAAAAGCAGGGGGCGGTGCGCGAGCAGGTGGCCCAGCACAACGCGCTGGTGGCTGCGCAAACGGCGCCGGCCACGCGTGGTGAGGCGTTCGCGCCCGTGCCACCCCTGGCCTACCGCGACACGCCGCAGGGCGAGCTGTGGCCGCTGGAGCGCGAGGCGGTGCTGGAGGCGGTGGACATCGACCTGTTGACGCCCGCCGCCATCGACCTGCCCGGCTTTCAGGTGGTGGAGCAAAGCCGCCGGTTCGAGATTTACCTGAAGGACGAGCAGGTCAAGCTGCGCCCGGCCGATCCGGGGCAGTTGAGCATGAACTACGGCGCGAGCGGTCTCACGGCGGCGGACATCGTGCGCTGGCTGGAGCAGTCGCTGTACGCCAGGCTGCCCGAGTTCACCCCGGCGCAGCGCGAGCCCTGGTTTGCCGCCGTGGTGAGCCGGCTGCTGCATGAAAAAGGTGTGCCGATCGAGGTGCTGGCGCAAGCGCGCTTCACGCTGGCGCGGGCACTGGAGGCCAAGGCCGCCGACCTGCGCGACGCGGCGGCGGTGCACGAGTTTCGCCAACTGGTGCTGGATGGCGCCTGGAGCGTGGAGCCCGACTGGACGCACCCGCATGTGTTCGAGCCTGGCCGCTATCCGGCACCGGCGGGCAGCCGTTATGCGGGGCGTTATGAGTTCCGCAAACACTATTACCCCGTCATCGCCGATCTGAAGGACGGGGGCGAGGAGTTCTTGTGCGCACAGCTGATCGACATGCACCCCAAGGTGAAGCACTGGGTGCGCAACCTGGATGTGGCACCGGCCGGCTTCTGGCTGCCCACCTCGCGCCACCGTTTCTTCGCCGACTTCGTGGCCGAACTGACGGATGGGCGCATCGCGCTGCTGGAGTACAAGGGCGCGCACCTGGCGGGCGCCGCCGAAACTGAAAAGCGCCAGATCGGCGAGCTGTGGGCGCGCCAAAGCGGCGGGCGCGCCGTGTTTGGCTGGCTGATGCAGACGCAGCAAGGCCAGAGTCTGGCACAGCAACTGGACGCGGTGCTGGCATGAGCCTGGACGTGCGCTTTCTGGGCAGCGTCGATTACGCCCCCACCTTCCAAGCCATGAAGAATTTCGCCACCCAGCGCCCGGCTGGCGAGCGCGAACAGCTATGGATTTGCGAGCATCCACCAGTCTTCACGCTCGGCCTGGCGGGCAAGCCCGAACACGTGCTGGCGCCGGGCGACATCCTCGTGGTGCCCACCGACCGCGGCGGGCAGGTGACCTACCACGGGCCGGGGCAGGTGGTGGCGTATCCGTTGATCGACCTGAAGGCGCGCAGCTACTTCGTCAAGGAATACGTGCACCGGTTGGAGGAGGCGGTGATCCGCACGCTGGCGCACTTCGGCGTCACCGGGTACCGCGTCGGCGGCGCGCCGGGCATTTATGTGCGGCTGGATGACCCCTTCAGCCACGCCGTGCTGCCCCAGCGCCCGCAGCGGCGCGAACCCGGGTCGCCCGCGCCGCAGCCCGACTTCACCGGCCTGGGCAAGATCGCCGCGCTGGGCATCAAGGTGAGCAACCACCGTACCTACCACGGCGTGGCGCTGAACGTGGCCATGGACCTGCAGCCCTACCAGCGCATCAACCCCTGCGGCTATGCGGGTTTGCAGACAGTGGACCTTTCTACAATCGGCGTTTCCGCCACCTGGGACGAGGCCGCGCAGCAGTTGGCCGCACAGTTGACCCGCTTGCTGGCGGTGTGATCGAACCCGAGCGCCATCGCGGCCAAGGCCGCTCCTACAGCGATGGCGCGCCCTGCTTGGTGTAGGAGCGGCCTTGGCCGCGATTGATGCCCTCCACAACCTCGAACACCACCATCGGCCCCGACGCCCCCGTCGTGCGCGAACACCAGCCCGCCGAAACCTACGACGCCACCGCCAAGCAAAAGGCCGGCGCCAAGCTCTCGCGCATTCCCATCAAGGTGCAGAACGACGGCCCGGCGCTGAAGAAGCCCGATTGGATCCGCGTCAAGGCCGGCTCCAGCAGCACGCGCTTTTACGAGATCAAGGACATCCTGCGCCAGAACAATCTGGTGACGGTGTGCGAGGAAGCCAGCTGCCCGAACATCGGCGAATGCTTCGGCCACGGCACTGCCACCTTCATGATCATGGGCGACAAGTGCACGCGCCGCTGCCCGTTCTGCGACGTGGGCCACGGCCGGCCCGACCCGCTGGATGTGAACGAGCCGGTCAATCTGGCGGGCACCATCGCGCAGCTCAAGCTGAAGTACGTGGTCATCACCAGCGTCGACCGCGACGACCTGCGCGACGGCGGCAGCCAGCACTTTGTCGACTGCATCCGCGAAACGCGCGCGCGTTCGCCGCAGACGCAGATCGAGATCCTGACGCCCGACTTCCGCGGCCGCGACGACCGCGCGCTGGAGATTTTGAAAGCCGCGCCGCCCGACGTTATGAACCACAACCTCGAGACGGTGCCGCGCCTGTACAAGGAAGCGCGCCCGGGCAGCGACTACGCCTTCAGCCTGAACCTGCTGAAGAAATTCAAAGCCCTGCACCCGGGCGTGCCGACCAAGAGCGGCCTGATGGTGGGCCTGGGCGAAACCGACGAAGAGATTCTGGACGTGATGCGCGACCTGCGCGCGCACGGCGTCGACATGCTGACCATCGGCCAGTACCTGGCGCCCAGCAACGCGCACCTGTCGGTCAAGCGCTACGTGCACCCCGACACCTTCAAGATGTTCGAGCGCGAGGCGTACGCCATGGGCTTCACCCACGCGGCCGTGGGCGCGATGGTGCGGTCGAGCTATCACGCCGACAAGCAGGCACAGGCTGCCGGCGTCTGACGGCGCGGCGCGCCAGTTGCCCCGCGTCGTCCGTGCACGGGCGGTGCGTGGGTCGCGCCGGCCGCTTCGGCCGCCGCTTGGGGCGGTCTTCTTGAGGTGATGACTTTGGCGCACATGCACGCGCCGCGCTGGCGCTCGCGTGGCCAGCGCCAGCCGCCGGGCCGCCATGGCCCCCCTTGTACGTCACCACGATTCCTGCCAGCCAGAGACATTGCCGCGCCAGTTCCAGACAGCGCCACGCCGCAGCCAGCCCTAGAGTGAAGGCGCGTCGGACGCCGGGCCGCCGGGCGGCGCGAAACCACACCAAAAACAGGAGACAAAGACATGCCACAAGGCACCATCACGTCTGCGCTGGACGCGCTGCTCACCCAGACCACCCAGCGCCACGGCGGCGTACCCGGCGTCGTCGCCATGGTCACCGACCGCGACGGCAACTTCTACGAAGGCGCGGCCGGCACGCGCGAGCTGGGCCAGGACCAGCCCATGACCACCGACGCGGTGTTCGCCATCTTCTCGACCACCAAGGCGCTGACCGGCGCATGCGTGATGCAGCTGGTGGAAGAAGGCAAGATCCGCCTGGACGACCCCGCCGGCCGCTACGTGCCCGAGATCGACGAGCTGCAGGTGCTGGACGGCTTTGACGCCGCCGGCCAACCCCGCACCCGCCCGCCCAAGCGCGCGATCACCGTCAACGACCTGATGCTGCACACCTCGGGCCTGGCGTATGAGTTTTTTAGCGCCGACGACCTGGCCTACCGCACGGCCAAGGGCATCCCGACGGTGGTGGGCTGCGACTTCGCCTCCATCCGTACCGTGCTGGTGCATGAGCCGGGCGCCGCCTGGACCTACGGGCCCAACATCGACTGGCTGGGCCGCATAGTCGAACAGCAGCGCGGCCAGCGCCTGGGCGCGGTGATGGCCGAGCGGATCTTCGGCCCGCTGGGCATGAAGGACATCGGCTTCGGCATGACCGAATCCATGCGCCGCCGCCGCGTGACCATCCACGACCGCGCGGCCGACGGCAAGCTGACGCCGCTGCCCGTGCTGGCGCTGCCCGATCCGCCCCCCATGGACATGGGCGGCCACGGCCTGTACGCCACGGTGGGCGAATACATGAAGTTCATCCGCATGATGCTGAACGACGGCGCCGGCCCGCACGGCCGCGTGCTCAAGCCCGAGACGGTGCAGGCGATGAGCCGCGACGGCCTGGCGCCCATGGGCCTGTCGACCGGCGGGTGGACGACCTCGATCCCCTCGCTCAGCAACACCGGCGAATTCTTCCCGGGCTCGCCCAAGGGCTGGGCGTACACCTTCCTCACCAACCGCGAGCGCACGCCGTCCGGCCGCGCAGCGGGCTCGTTGATGTGGGCGGGCCTGGCCAACTGCTACTATTGGATCGACCGCGCCAGCGGCATCGGCGGCTACTGGGCCACGCAGATCCTGCCGTTCCAGGACGCGGTGTCGTACCCCGGCTTTGTCGAGTTCGAAACCACCGTTTACCATCATCGCTGAGCCGCAGCACCGCGCGGCGCCCCAAGGAGCGTGCCGGTATGCAAGCGATGCGCGATGTGCTGATCACCAGCGCCGATGGCGCGCCCTCGCAGCGCCACCGGCTGGCGGCGTCCACCGACTGGGACGAGGTGCAACACTGGTGCCGGCAGATCTACCTGCCGTACGACGCAAAGCCCGCCGGCCCGGCGCGCCAGCCCAACGCGGTGCTGGACGCCATGCAGATCGGGCAGCTCACGCTCAGCCGGTTCAGCTACGGCGTGCCGGTGCACCTGAGCGGCTTTGACGAAGGCGCCGGCATTGGCCTGGTGCTGACCACGCTGCAAGGCGCGGTGCGGCACTGGTCCAGCGGCCGCACGCACGCCGACACCGGCGTGGGCGATTCGTACCTGGTCGATCTTTCGCGCGCGCACTACCGCCTGGACGCCGACGCCCGGCACCTGCAGGTCAACCTGACGTTTCGCCACGACGCCATGGCCGCGCTGCACCAGCGCTGGTTCGGCTGCCCCGCCGATGAACGCATGTGGGCGCGCGCCTACCGCTTTGGCGGCGCGCAATCCAGCTGGATGCAGCTGCTGGGCTACGTCTGCCGCTGCATCACCGAGATGCCCGACGCGGTGCAGCACGGCCCGCTGGGGCGCCACCTGGAGGAAATGATCGGCGTGCACCTGCTGACGCAATGGCGCCAGCAGCTGGACGCGCCCACATCGCCCACGCTGCACAGCCTGGCGCCGCGCCACGTGCTGATGGCCGAGCAGCACATTCGCGACCGCGCGCGCGAGGCGCCCACGCTGAGCGCGCTGGCCAGCCATGCGGGTGTCAGCGTGCGCACGCTCAACGCCGCGTTTCGCGAATACCGCCAATGCACGCCGATGCAGGCGCTGCGCGACGCGCGCCTGGCTGGCGTGCGCGCAGACCTGCTGGCGGCGCGGCCCGGCGCGCGCGTGCGCGACGTGGCCGAGGCCTGGGGCTACGCGCAGCTGGGCATCTTCGCGGCCAACTACCGCCAGCGGTTCGGCGAGTCGCCTTCTGAAACACTGAATCGCCGCGCTTGACGCCCGGCGGCGCTGCCGCGGCGAATGACTGTCAAAAGAAAACGGGCTCTAGCGCCCGCCTGATCAGCGCTGACAGCTATATTTATTGAAGCAAACCATCATCCTGCTGCACCCGCCTGCATGACAAAAAAAGGCCCGCCGGCGCATGACTGCGCGGCGGGCCAACTCCATCCATGCCGTCCGGGGCAGGGGTCTCAGAAGAAGCCGAGCTTGTTCTCGCTGTAGCTGACCAGCAGGTTCTTGGTCTGCTGGTAGTTGTTCAGCGCCATCTGGTGGTTTTCACGGCCGATGCCGGACTTCTTGTAACCACCGAAGGCCGCGTGCGCGGGGTACAGGTGGTAGCAGTTGGTCCACACGCGGCCGGCCTGCACCGCGCGGCCCACTTTGTAGGCCGTGTTGCCGTTGCGCGACCACACGCCTGCGCCCAGGCCGAAGGTGGTGTCGTTGGCGATGTGGATGGCTTCGTCCATGTCCTTGAAGGTGGTGACCGACGCCACCGGGCCGAAGATCTCTTCCTGGAACACGCGCATGTCGTTCTTGCCGAACAGCAGCGTGGGCTTGACGTAGAAGCCGTCGTTGATGTCGCCGCCCTGGCGGTTGCGCTCGCCACCCGTCAGAGTCTGCACGCCTTCATTGCGGCCGATGTCGATGTAGCCCAGGATGCGCTCCATCTGCTGCTGCGACACCTGCGCGCCCACCATGGTGCTGGTGTCCAGCGGGTGGCCTTGCTTGATGGCGGACACGCGCTTGAGGGCGCGCTCGATGAAGCGGTCGTAGATCGATTCTTGAATCAGGATGCGCGACGGGCAGGTGCAAATCTCGCCCTGGTTCAGCGCGAACATCGACAGGCCTTCCAGCGCCTTGTCGAGGAAGGCGTCGTCGTGGTCCATCACGTCGGCAAAGAATATGTTGGGGCTCTTGCCACCCAGCTCGACGGTGGAGGGGATCAGGTTGTCGGCCGCCGCGCGCAGGATGCGCTGGCCCACGGGGGTGGAGCCGGTGAAGGCTATTTTTGCAATGCGCGTGCTGGTGGCCAGCGCCTCGCCCGCTTCCTTGCCGAAGCCGTTGACGATGTTGACCACGCCGGGCGGCAGCAGGTCGCCAATCAGCTCCATCAGCACCATGATGGAGGCAGGCGTTTGCTCGGCGGGCTTCATCACCACGCAGCAACCGGCGGCCAGCGCGGGCGGCAACTTCCACGAAGCCATCAGCAGCGGGAAGTTCCAGGGAATGATCTGGCCGACCACGCCGATAGGCTCATGGAAGTGGTATGCAACCGTGGTTTCGTCGATCTCGGAGATGCCGCCTTCCTGCGCGCGGATGGCGCCCGCGAAGTAGCGGAAATGGTCGATGGCCAGCGGAATGTCGGCCGCCATGGTTTCGCGCAGCGGCTTGCCGTTGTCGATGGTTTCGGCGATGGCCAGCGTCTGCAGATGCTGCTCCATGCGGTCGGCGATCTTCAGCAGGATGTTGGAGCGCTCGGTGACCGAGGTCTTGGCCCAGGCGGCCTGTGCGGCGTGGGCGGCGTCCAGGGCGCGGTTCACATCCTCGGCGTCGGACTGGGCGACCTTGGTGAAGGGCTTGCCGGTGATGGGGGAGACGTTTTCGAAGTAGCGGCCAGCCGACGGGGGCACCCATTTGCCGCCGATGTAGTTGTCGTACTGCTGTTTGTAGGGGTAGGCGGCTTCGAGGCCGAAACGCTTGAGCTCAAACATGTCCATGGTCTTGTCTCCTGAGAGGTAGGTATGCGGCCGCCCAAGGCGGGTCGGCTGCAGGCACAGATACACAGGCCGTGCCAGCTTGGCACACCTGGGCCAAAGGCGCGGGTTTACCCTGTAATTGGCAGCCCTGTGGCTTGGCTTGGCCCCGGGGCAATGTCACTTTATGGAACAGCGGGCGTGACAGGCCCGGACAATTTGGAACGTCACATCCGAGCAGGGGCATTTCATACGCCGCGCCGCTCCGATAGACTGGCACAGCCCACCGACCGCGCGCTTGAACGCCGGTGCGCACGGGCACCCGACACCCGCCATGCCGCCCCTCGGCAGGCCGATCAGGAGACAGACAGCCATGGGTATTGCGACCGACAGCCTGCAGCTGGCACGCCGGCACCTGCTGGACCACGGTGCCTGCCTGCCCAGCGCGTTGAACGACCGCCTGGCGCGCTCCTGGCAGCGCAGCCTGCACGCAGGCTTGCCGCCTTTCGGCGGCCGCGAGCTGGCCGAGCCCGCGGGCGGGCTGAGCCTGTCGCAATCGCTGGAGCAAAACGCGCAGATGCTGTCTTTCGCCCGCCCGGTGATGGACTTCATGTACGGCCAGATTCGCGGCGGCGACTGCATGGTGGTGCTGGCCGACGTAGACAGCATGCTGCTGCACACGGTGGGCGACCACGGCTTTTTGACCAAGGCGCAGCGGGTGGAGCTGCGCACCGGCGCGTCCTGGCGCGAATCGGTGCGGGGCACCAACGCCATCGGCACCGCCATCGAAGACGCCAGCGCGCTGCAGGTGCGGGCCGGCGAGCACTATCTGGAACGCAATGGCTTCCTGCATTGCTCGGCCGCGCCCATCTTCACCGCGCAGGGGGCCGTGGCTGGCGCCATCGACATTTCGGGCGACGAGCGCGCATCGCACATGCACGCGCTGGGGCTGGCCAGCAGCGCGGCGCGGCTGATCGAAAACAACTGGCTCAAGGCACGTTACCGCGATGCGGTGCGCGTGCACCTGCACAGCGCCGCCGAAGGGCTGGACACGCCAGCCGAGGGCATCGTGGTGCTGTCAGAAAGCGGCACGCTGCTGGGCGCCAACCAGGAAGCGATTCGCGCCCTGCGCCTGGCGCCGCACGACTTCTTTGCGCTTCAGCTGGAAACGCGCCTGCAAGAACGCCTGGCGCACCTGCTGGCCCGCACGGGGCGCGAACCGCACACCGTGCGCCTGCCGGACGGTCGGCGCATGTTCTTGCGGGTTGAGCAACCCGCGCAGCGCACGCCCGCGCGCACTGTCGTTCCCGAGGCTCGCGTGGACGCGCTGGCAGCCAGCGACACGGGCGACGCGCAATGGCGCCGCGCCGCGCAACAGGTGCGCCGCATTCTGGACAAGCCCATCGCACTGCTCATCCAGGGCGAATCGGGCGTCGGCAAGGAAGTCTTCGCCAGGGCCTGCCACGACAGCGGGCCGCGGCGCGGCCGGCCCTTCGTGGCCGTCAACTGCGCGGCCATCCCGGAATCGCTGATCGAGGCAGAGCTGTTCGGCTACGCCCCCGGCGCCTACACCGGCGCGCAAAAGGGCGGCAGCCTGGGCCGCATCCGCGAGGCCGAGGGCGGCACGCTCTTCCTGGACGAGATCGGCGACATGCCGCTGCTGCTGCAAACCCGGCTGCTGCGCGTGCTGCAGGAAAAAAAGGTCACGCCGCTGGGCGGCACGCCGGTGCCTGTGGACTTTGCCTTGGTCAGCGCCACGCACTGCGTGCTGGCCGACGCGGTGGCGGAAGGGCGCTTTCGCAGCGACCTGTACTACCGCCTCAACGGCTTCAGCGTGAAGCTGCCCGCCTTGCGCGAGCGCGAGGACTTCGATGCGCTGGCCACGCGCATGCTGGCGCAGTGGGACGACAGCGGCGTGCGCATCGCGCCCGATCTGCTGGCCGCGCTGCGCGGCTACACATGGCCGGGCAACCTGCGGCAGTTGGCCAGCGTGCTGCAAACCGCCTGCGCGCTGCGCGACCCGGCGCACGAGCCGGCCATCGACTGGCCGCACCTGGCCAGCGACCTGCGCGATGCGCTGGCCAGCCCGGCAGCGCGGGTGCAGCCCGCCGGTAAAGCGGCGGAAACGCGCGCCATTTCGGTGGGCCAAGCTGACGGAGCACCGGAAGCCGCGCCGCCGGCGGCCTTGCGAAAAATCGCCCGCCAGGCCATCGCGCAGGCGCTGGCCGATGGCGGCGGCAACGTCAGCGAGGCCGCCCGGCGCCTGGGCATCAGCCGCCAGACCATTTACCGCCATTTGAAGAAGGCCGACGCCGAGGCCTGATCTCGCGCGCGCCTGCCGCCGGGCGACGCCTGCATTGCGCTTTTCCTGATTGCCCAGAAAAAAGGCCCGCTCGAAGCGGGCCTTGGGCCTTGCGACTTTGGGTCAAACCATCAGGTGGCCGGCTTATCGGAAGGGGCCTTGATGTTGTCCTGCAGCTCCTTGCTCATCGGCAGGCCGATGCTCTGGTTGCGCGGCGGGATCGGCTGCATGAACCACTTGTTGTAGAGCTTTTCAAACTCGCCCGACTTCATCATGCCGGTGATCACGCCGTCGACCAGCGCCTTGAATTTCGGGTCGTTCTTGCGAATCATGCAGGCGTAGGGCTCGACCTGCAGCGAATCGCCCACCACTTCCAGCGAAGCCGGGTCCTTGGCGTTGGCCTTCAGGCCAAACAGCAGGATGTCGTCCATCGCGAAAGCGGCGGCGCGGTCGGCCTCAACCAGCAGGGCGGCATCGGCGTGGTCCTTGGTGGGCACGATGTTGATGCCCAGCCCTTTTTCCTCGTTGTAGCGGCGCACCACCTGCATATTGGTGGTGCCGGTGGTAATGGCCACCGTCGTACCCTTCAGGTCGGCGTAGTTCTTGATGCCCGACGACTTCTTCACCAGCAGGCGCGTGCCGGTGTAGAAATGGTTGATGGCAAAGTCCACATCCTTGCCGCGGGCGCTGTTGTTGGTGGTGGAGCCGCATTCCAGGTCGATCGTGCCGTTTTGCAGCAGCGGAATGCGGTTGGCCGAGGTCACGGCCTGCCAGCCCACGGTGAGGTTGCTTTTGCCGGTCTGCTTGCGCACCGCGTCGGCGATGGCGTTGCTGATGTCCACCGCAAAGCCGATGGGCTTCTCCGGGCCTTCCAGGTAGCTGAACGGCACCGACGATTCGCGGTAGGCAAACGTCATCTTGCCGCTGCTGCTGATCTTGGACAGCGTGTCGGCGCTTTGGGCATGGGCCGGCAGCGCGGCACCCAGCATGGCTACGGTGGCGGCGCACAGGGCGCCCGTCAAAACACGTTTGATCGAATTCAAGCTCCAGAAGAGGTGGGTGACTACAGCTTACAGCCACTTGTGCGCTGCGGCGACGGGGCATGCCCTAGCCACCGGTGCCGGTCAGCGGCCCGTCAGCGCAGGCGGGCGCTGTCGCGAATGGCGTCGCACACCGCGTCGTATTCGGCGGCCAGATCGGCCGGTAGCTGCAGCGCAGAGAGTAGGTCTTGCCACCGATCACCGTGGCAACCAGGCGCAGCTGCAGCGGCCGCCGTGAAGCCACATTAAGAATGTGCCGGTACACCACGTCGGCGGCGGGCCGCCCCAGCAGCTGCGTGCTGCCCATGCGCTGAAACTGCGCGCGCCGCAAGGACGCGTCCAGTTGCGCGCGCAGCGCGGCGCCCAGCTGCTCGGCGTCGGCGGCGCTGTCTACCTTTGGCACGAGCGCTGGGTCGGTCAGGAAGCGAAAGCTGATGTCGCCTTTTTCCATCGACGAATCGGACACGCCGATCATGACGGGCGAGCCATGGAACTCCGGGTCCAGCTTGAAGCTGGCCGGGTAGTCGTAGGTGACGCCGCTGGCCTTGTCGACGAACGTGGCCGTGTCGGGCACCGAAGGCGCAGCAGCGAACGCCGCAGTCGCCAGGCAGGCCGACAGCCACAGCGCGGCGACGCGCGGGCGACGACCGAGCGGGCCATCCGGCCGCGTGGGGCGCGTGTGAGAGAGGTCATGGCAAGACGACTGGGCCTGGCGGGCGGTGGCGGAAAGCCGGTTATCTTACGCAAGCAATGTCCGCCCATCGCCCCCATCGCTGACCTACACCGCCCTCGCGCCGCGCCGCCCTTGACCTCCTCCGCCCGCCCTTCCTCCTCGTCCGCTGCGGCGGCCAATGGCCTCGCCCTGGGCGCGGTGGGCCTGTGGGCTTCGCTGGCCGCGCTGGGCACTTCGCTGGCGCACGTGCCGCCGTTTTTGCTGACCGGGCTGGCGCTGCTGCTGGGCAGCGTGCTGGCGCTGCCCATGGTGCGGTTTGACGTACGGCGGCTGGCCGTACCTTGGCCCACGCTGGCGCTGGGCGTGTACGGCCTGTTTGGCTACCACTTCCTGCTGTTCACCGCGCTGCAGTTGGCGCCGCCGGTGGAGGCGAACCTGGTCAACTACCTGTGGCCGCTGGGCATCGTGTTCCTGGCGCCGCTGCTGCTGCCGGGCGTGCGGCTGACGCACCTGCACATGGTGGCGGCGGTGCTGGGTTTTGCCGGGGCGGCGATCGCCATCGTGGGGCGCGGCGGCGCGGGCGCCAGCGCCGGGCCGTGGGCCGCCGCGGGCTATGGCTGCGCGGCGGCGGCGGCGGTGGTGTGGTCCACCTATTCGCTGCTGACCAAGCGCCTGTCGATGACGGGCCGCGCCTTTCCCACGGCCGCCATCGGCCTGTTCGGCGTGGTGTCGGGCGTGCTGGCGCTGGTGTGCCACGCGCTGCTGGAGCCCAGCGTGGCGCTGTCGGCGCGCGACCTGGCGCTGATCGCCCTGCTGGGGCTGGGCCCGCTGGGCGGCGCCTTCTTCTTGTGGGACGCGGCCCTCAAGCGCGGCGACGCCCGGCAGATCGGCGTGCTGAGCTACCTCACGCCACTCCTGTCAACGCTGATCCTGATGGTCACCACGGGCCGGCCCTTAAGCTGGAACATCGCGCTGGCCACGGCGCTGATTCTGGGCGCGGCGGTGGTCGGCACGCGCGCCAGGTGATACTCCAATTTTTATAGCTGCTCGCGCTTGATGGACAGGCGCCAGCGGCATACTGGCTTGAAGTTTCAGGCGGGCGAAGGCGCCGCTATCCCACCAGCAGCTCGGCCGGCTCGTCGCTGTCCAGCACGGCCTGCGCCCAGGCTTGCAGCTTGCCCGCGTCGGCGCGCAGGATTTCCTGCTTGACGGCCAGTACCTGCGACGGGTGCATCGAAAAGCTGCGCAGCCCCAGCCCCAGCAGCAGCCGCGTGACGCTGGTGTCGCCCGCCATTTCGCCGCACACGCTGACGGCCTTGCCCGCGCGCGCGCCAGCGGCAATGGTGTCGGCCACCAGGCGCAGCACGGCCGGGTGCAGCTGGTCGTACAAATGCGCCACCGATTCGTCGGCGCGGTCGATGGCCAGCGTGTACTGGATCAGGTCGTTGGTGCCGATGGAGAGGAAGTCGAAGTGGCGCAGGAACAGCCGCAACGACAGCGCCGCCGCCGGTATCTCGATCATGGCGCCCAGCAACACCCGCCCGTGCACGGCGCCGCGCGCATCCAGCTGCGCACGCGCCCTGTCGATCAACTCCAGCGTCTGCCGAATCTCGCTGGCATGCGCCAGCATGGGGATGAGCAGGTGCACCTGCCCGTGCGCCGCCGCGCGCAGGATGGCGCGCAGCTGGGTGAGGAACATGGCCGGCTCGGCCAGGCTCCAGCGGATAGCGCGCAGGCCCAGCGCGGGGTTCAGGTGGGTGTCGGGGCGGCGGTCGTCCAGCGGCTTGTCGGCGCCGATGTCGATGGTGCGGATGGTGACCGGCATGCCGTGCATTCCTTCCACGGCGGCGCGGTAGGCGGCGTACTGCTCCTCCTCGTCGGGCAGTTTGCCCTCGCGCCCCATGAACAGGAATTCGGTGCGGAACAGCCCCACGCCCACGGCACCCACGGCCATGGCGGCTTCGGTGTCGCCGGGCTGCTCGATGTTGGCCAGCAGCGCGATCTTCTGCCCGTCCAGCGTGACGGCGGGCGTGTTCTTCAGCCGTGCCAGGCGGCCGCGCTCCAGCTCGCCCTGGCGCTGCTTGAAGCCGTATTCGGCCAGGATGATGGGCGAGGGGTCGACGATCATCACGCCGGCATCGCCGTCGATGATGACCCAGTCGTCCTGCCGCACCAGCTGGCTGGCCGAGCGCGCGCCCACCACGGCGGGGATGTCCATGCTGCGCGCCACGATGGCGGTGTGGCTGGTCTTGCCGCCGACGTCGGTCACGAAGCCGGCGAACACGCTCTTCTTGAACTGCAGCATGTCGGCCGGCGACAGGTCGTGCGCCACCAGCACCAGCGGCACGTCCAGCGTGTCGTCCAGCCCCAGGTCCTGCTGGCGCGGCGGGCGCGGCGGCGGCGCGGCGATGGGCGTGGCGGCGCCCTTCAGGTGCCGCAGCACGCGGTCGACCACCTGCTCCAGGTCGGCCTTGCGCTCGCGCAGGTAGGGGTCGTCCATCTCGTCGAACTGGCGCACCACCACCTCGAGCTGGCTGATCAGCGCCCACTCGGCGTTGTACAGCCGCTCCTTGATCCAGCGGCGGATTTCGTAGGCCAGGGTCTCGTCCTGCAGCAGCATCAGATGCACGTCGAGCATGGCGCCCAGCTCGGGCGGCATGTCCTTGGGCATCTCGGCCTGCATGCGCTGCAGCTCGTCGACCACGGCATCGCGCGCCACGCGCAGGCGTTCGATCTCGGCCTTGATCTCGTCCGGCTGGATGAAGTAGTGCGTCACCTCCACCCGGCTCGACGCCACCAGCACCGCACGCCCGATAGCGATGCCGCGGGCGACGGGCAGGCCGTGGATGGAGAAGGTCATGCGCTCAATCCGATGACGGAATGACCTTGCTGCGCTTCGATGACGGCGCTGGCGTGCCATGACCAGGCGACGCCCGTCGTCATTCCGTCATCAAGGCCGCGCAGCGGCGAGGTCATTTCGTCATTCCCCTTCGCCAAACTTGTCGTTGATGAGCGCCAGCAGGGCTTCCATCGCCTCCTGCTCCTGCTCGCCGTCGGTCTCGAGGGTGACCTGGCTGCCGATGCCGGCGGCCAGCATCATCACGCCCATGATGCTCTTGGCGTTCACGCGGCGCTCGCCGCGGCTCATCCACACCTCGCAGGGGTAGCTGCCGGCCAGCTTGGTGAGCTTGGCCGCGGCGCGGGCGTGCAGGCCCAGCTTATTGCTGATGGTCGTGTCGTTCTTGATCATTCGGTGCTCTTCGGGGCTGGTTCTGTGGCGCGCCGCCGCCCAGCGGCATGGCGCCCTGCACGCCGCCGGCCAGGGCGCGCTGGGCCATCTCGTCCAGCGGCTGGCTACGGTAGGTGACGGCGCGCAGCAGCATGGGCAGGCTGGCGCCGGCAATCAGCCGCAGGTCGGGCGCGCCCGCCACCAGGCGCTGCGCCACGTTGCAGGGCGTGGCGCCAAAGCAGTCGGCCAGCACCAGCAGGGGGCGCCCGCCCAGCTGCGCCTGGGCGGCGTGCGCCTGCGCCAGCGTGTCCTCGGGCGCGGCGCTGGCCTGCACGTCGAGCGCGGCGATGTCGCCCGCCGCGTCGGCAAACACGTGCAGCGCGGCCTCGCGCAGGGCGCTGGCCAGCGGGGCGTGGGCGATCAGCAGGACGGCGTTGTTCACGCCGCCATTATCGGCGTCCGGCCCACACGAAGCGCGCCCAGCACGCCGCGCTGATGGCGCCGAACACGCCCATGGCGCCGCGCAGCGCGTCGCCGGCCGACCAGCCGAGCGACTCGAACGCATCCGCCCCCAGGCCGATGCCCCACTGCACGAAGAAGATGCCGAGGAAGATCACCAGGTTGTAGGCCGACAGCGCGCGCCCCGCCAGCTGCTGCGGAAAGGCCATGGCCACCACCGGCTGCACCTGCGCCGAGGGCGTGGTGAGCATGCAGTACAGCGCCAGCAGGATGAAGCTCCAGCCGCCCAGCGCCGGCCCGGCCGCCACCAGCGCCGCCAGCACCACGAAGCTGAACGGCTGGATGCGCGCCACCAGGCTATCGACCGAGATGCCGCGCGCCATCATGCGCGGCAGCAGCAGGCCCCAGCCCCAGAAGGTGAGCAGCATGCCCAGGTTGAGCCAGAACAGCCCGGTGGCCGCCTGCAGCGGCGTGGCGCCGCCCACCCGCGTCATCCACGGCCCGGCCCACAGCGACTGGATGGCCACCATGCCGCCGAACGACACCGCGCCCAGCGGCGAGGCGCGGCGGAAATACGCATTGCGGGCGATGTCTGAATAGGAGCCTTTTTGGCCCTCAGCGCCCGCCCCATCTGCGCCAGCAGCTATTTTTTGAGGAGCAACCGAAGACCAGCGCGGCACGATCCAGGCGATCACCGCCATGGCCACCCCCACCAGCGCCGCCAGCCCCCAGAACAGCGCGCGCCAGCCCACCACTGGCAGCAGCCACTGCACCGGCAGGGTGGAGGCCAGCATGCCCAGCGAGCCGGTCATCAGCATCCACGAGTTGGCGCGCAGCTGCGTGCCGCTGTCGAACCAGCGGCGGTAGCCGGTCAGCGGCGCCATCAGGCAGGCGGCCACGCCCACGCCCATCAGCACGCGCGCCGCCATCAGGCCGCTGAAGCCGCCCGCCAGCGCGAACACCGCGCAGCCCGCCACCGCCACCGTCAGCAGCCCCAGGATCACCTGCTTCGGCCCGTGCCGGTCGAGCCAGCTGCCCAGCGGCAGCTGCATGGCCGCAAAGCCCAGAAAGTAGCCGCCCGCCAGCAGCCCGAGGTCGCGCGCGTGCAGGCTGAACTCGTCGGTGAGCACCGGCGACAGCGTGGCCGTGACCGCGCGCAGCAGCGCCGAGATGAAGTAGGCCAGCGCGAAGGCCAGGAACACCGCGATGGCGGCGCGGCGCGGCAGGGTGTCGCTCTGGGATGTCATGGCCACTTGATGCCTTCGAAGAACGCGTCGGCCACGGCCGGCTGCGGGCGCTCGGCGTACATCACGGCGTGCACCAGCTCGGTGCCGCCGTCGCCCGCCGTGCGCGCCGTCCACACGGCCTGCGCCGTCACGCTGCGGCCATCGGCCTGCTGCCCCTGGGCCACTACGCGCTGGGCGTGGGCCAGCGGCAGGCCCTTGGGCGGATGGAAAGGCTGCCTGGCCGGCGTGCCGCTGACGCGCATGTTGGCCAGCGTGGCCTGCTGCCAGCCGGCCAGCAGCTCGTCGGGCGCGCGGCCGGCGGGCACCTTGGCGGCCATCAGCGCAAAGGTGGCGCCGCCGGCTTCGCAGCCGCTAACGGCCAGCGTGGTCGGCTCGCCACCCAGCGGCACGCTGCGCTCGGCGCGGTCGGGCTTGCAGGGCAGCAGGGCCACGGCGGTGGTGGGCGCCAGCCGCACTTCGCGCCAGTTGAGTGAGGGCGTGCAGGCCGCAGCGGCCAGCGCCACCGCGGCGCACAGGGCCGGCCGATACGAAAACATGCGGCGCATTATTGATGGGAAAGCTGTCGACTTGAAAAGGCGCTGAGTTTTCTGAACGCAGAGAGCGCCAAGACTTCGCAAAAGGCGCAGAACGCGATAGTGAAAACCGTGCGCGGCTTCAGATTTCGCAAGCGATGGTGGCTATCTCCCTTGCTTGATGATCAAGAAGTCTCAGATGCCGCTCGGACCTCATCCGCTGAGTGGGAGCGGACTTGCCCGCGATCTAGCGTTGGTGGCGGCGAGACGTCTCATCGCGGGCCCGCCCGCTCCCACACCCAATCATCGCCCGCGCCTTTGCGAGAATGCAGCCATGAACGCACTTGACGGCATCCGCATCCTTGACCTGTCCCGCGTGCTGGCCGGCCCCTGGTGTACCCAGACCCTGGCCGACCTGGGGGCCGACGTGATCAAGATCGAGCGCCCCGGCACCGGCGACGACACGCGCACCTGGGGCCCGCCCTTTCTGACGGCCGACGACGGCAGCGAGACGCACGAGGCCGCCTATTACCTGGGCGCCAACCGCAACAAACGCAGCGTGACCTGCGACATCGCCAGGCCCGAGGGCCAGGCGCTGATCCGCGCGCTGGCCGAGCACTGCCAGGTGTTCATCGAGAACTTCAAGGTGGGCGACATGGCGCGCTACGGGCTGGATTACGACAGCCTGAAGGCCATCAACCCGCGCCTCGTCTACTGCAGCCTCACCGGCTTTGGCCAGACCGGGCCGTATGCGCCGCGCGCCGGCTACGACTACGCCATCCAGGGCATGGGCGGGTTGATGAGCATCACCGGCGAGCGCGACGACCTGGGCGGCGGCCCGCAGAAGGTGGGCGTGGCCGTGGCCGACCTGTTCACCGGCATGTACGCCACGGTGGGCATTCTGGCCGCGCTGCGCCATGCCGAGCGCACGGGCGAGGGCCAGTTCGTCGACATGGCCCTGCTCGACACGCAAGCCGCCATGCTGGCCAACCTGGGCGCCAACTACCTGGTCAGCGGCAAGGTGCCCGGCCGCGCCGGCAACGCGCACCAGAACATCGTGCCGTATCAGGTGTTCGAAGTGGCGCCCAAGCCCGACGGCAGCGCCGACCACATCATCCTGGCCGTGGGCAACGACGGCCAGTACGCCAAGTTCTGCCAGGTGGCCGGCCGGCCCGACCTGGCCGCAGACCCGCGCTACGTGAAGAACCAGGACCGCGTGCGCAACCGCGCCACGCTGGTGCCGCTGCTGGCCGAGATCATGAAGACCCGCACCAAGCCCGACTGGTTGGCCGCGCTGGAGGCCGCCAAGGTGCCCTGCGGCGCCATCAACAACCTGGCCGAGGTGTTTGCCGACCCGCACGTGCAGGCGCGCGGCATGGTCACCCACTGGCAACACCCGCTGAAGCAGGACCTGAAGCTGGTGGCCAGCCCGCTGAAGCTGGAAAAAACCCCCGTGCGCACCGACCTGCCGCCGCCCCTGCTGGGCCAGCACACCGACGAGGTGCTGGGCGAGCTGCTGGGCTACGACGCCGCGCGCATCGCCGCGCTGCGCGATGCGAAGGCGGTTTGATGCCGTTCCAATTGAATGCGTCCATTCCCGTCATCCCGGCGAAGGGCGGGTTCCATGTTGCTCCGCACACGCCGGAATGACGAATGACTTCGCTGCGCTTCGATGACAAATGGCGCATTTTTCATTGGTCATGCGGCGCCAGCCGCGGTCATTGGTCATTGTTTTGAACGCCAAACGGTAGGAGGGCGGGGCCGCAACAAGAAGTGAAGAGGGGGATGGACTTGCTGAATTTTTTCATGCATGAAACAAGGCTCCAGCGCCCTTGAATCGGGCGCAAGCAGCTCTCTTTTCAATACCTTAAATCCCCGCCAAATCGTTATCGCTGGTTTTGAACCTGGAAACGGCAGCTGATACAGGCGTTTGCCGCCCACCCGCACGAAAGGAAGATCCGCCATGGCCCACTACCTGCTCGTTCACGGCGCCTGGGGCGGCGCCTGGTACTGGCGCGACACGCTGCACACGCTGATCCGCGCCGGCCACCGCGCGCACGCCGTCACGCTGACAGGCGTGGGCGAGCGCGCCCACCTGCTCTCCCCCGCCATCGACCTGGAAACCCACATCGCCGACGTGCTGGGCGCGCTGGACACCGAGGAACTCGACGACTGCATCCTCGTCGTGCACAGCTACGGCGGCATGCTCGGCACCGCCGTGGCCGACCGCCGGCCCGGCAAGCTGCGGCACCTGGTCTATGTCGATGCCGTGCTGCCCGCCCCCGGCGAAAGCTGGAGCAGCGGCCACGCGCCCGACACGCGGGCGGCGCGCATCGCCGGGGCCGAAGCGAACGCGCAATACGCCTTTCCCGCGCCCGACCCGGCCGCCTTCGGCCTCACCGGCCCCGCCGCCGACTGGGTGCGCCGCCGCCAGACGCCGCACCCCGGCCACACCTACACGCAGCCACTGCCCTTCGACCCGACCCGCGTCGCCGCCGTGCCGCGCACCTTCATCAACTGCACGCAACCGGCGCTGCCCACCATCGACACCTCGCGCGCCCGCCTGGCCGATCCGACCTTCTGGGGCGGTGCGTGGCAAGGTGGCGGCGGCGTGCGCGTGGTCGACATGGCGACGGGGCACGACCCGATGCTGAGCGAGCCCGCAGCCTTCCACCGCCTTCTGCTGGCGCTGGCCTGACCGGCCCGCCGCTCACGCCGGCCAGCCCAGGGCGGCGAAGTGCACCACCCACTCGCGCGCCGGGTCGGCGCCGATGAGGGCGGCGGCCTCGTCGTCGTAGAACGCGCCTACGGCGCACACCCCCACGCCCAGCGCCTGGCCAGCCAGGTACAGGCGCTCGCCCCACAGGCCGGATTCGAGGAAGGCATGGCGCCAGCCGCGCGCGGCGCCGGCCGGGTCGGCGGCGAAGGCGCCGCGGTCGAGCGTGAGGACGACCACCGCAGCGGCGTCGCCGATGGTGTCCTGGTCGAGCCCGGCGGCGCGGCTGCGGCGCCGCCCGGGCGCGCCGGCAGC
>JRYL01000722.1_pt1 | contig 28557 bp, 27 predicted proteins | sample 235391 | NCBI WGS metagenome assembly JRYL01 (sample SAMN03074223, study PRJNA261481) | activated sludge metagenome | biome: Wastewater Treatment Plant; feature: Wastewater; material: Activated sludge; isolation source: activated biomass of a wastewater treatment plant treating wastewater from... ...
AATTTTTTTGGTACTGCTCCAAATGATTTCTACAGGCAGGTTCAGGTGGTTGTATAAAATGGAGGTGATTCCTTTGTTTTTGTCCATGGTCATACTGCCGTTCAGGTCATACGCATAGTCATCCAGTGCCGGGTTGGTATTGCCGTCTTTAAAATTATCTGTTTGCTTCCAATAGTGATTCATTAATTGTATGATAATTTTTTTCCTTTTTTTTATTTAATTATCCCATAACGGAAGTGCTCTGCTACTTGCAAGGGAGACCCTTTGAACCCCCTTTTATATTCACTCCCTTTCCATATTATTGTTCTTTCATTCGACATAAAAACGCATTAAATTCATAAAAAAATAAAACTCATCTTTATTTTTGTCGCAATTACTCCCTAAACACTCAACAAATCCTTGTTTATAATTAAAATAAATCAAGTGATTTAATAATTCTACATAATAAGAATTTGGCAACTCAAAAACATTACCTTCAAGGTCAGAAAGAGTATCTTTATTAGATAGCTTTAAACAATAAGTTTCTTTCCTCCCTTCCCTGTACATAGAAATATTGACATCAAAATGCATTTTTTCATCTACGCCTTTTAATTTTGTCGAATCAATTCTAAATAAACTCACCAATTCAGGATTTGTTATTACTATTTTATAAGTATCATCTCCTTTAATTAACTCAGATTCTAAATTCTTACAATTATCGTAGGCAATAGTACTACTTATAGCTTCAAAATTGATTTGAATACTATCAATTTTATTTGATGCTTTATGCAACTCATTTTTTTGGGCAAAACAGCTAATTGTAAATAAAAAAATAAAAAAGAATAAATTATTATTGTACATCTTGTTTGTTTTTAGGCTGTGTATCACGGATTTGTTTTTTTAATCATTGTTGTCCGAAAAAAAGTAGCCTAAAAAAAGGCTACTCCTATTTTTAGTAAGTTTGAAGTTACCACACAACAATCTACTATGAGCAAAAATAGTCATTTTTCAACCAAATCTGTTTGATATGAGAGCCGACTTGATTGCGGCACTTTACAAAATCAGGTGGGAAATAGAATTGCTGTTTAACCTGCATAATTCATCGCAAAAGTGATTCATCATTTAAAACACTGTTAATCAATTGTTCAGAAAATGTTTAATTTTTAGGTTTTAAAAGGAATATTTTTTTGTTTGGATTAATTCGCATTATTCAGTGTACTCATCATATGAACAATTCCTTATCGGCTTGTGGTTTTGTCGGCTTTTGGAATTCATATAAAATAGTTAGATTTGCGATTAGAATTCGAAAATTATGTCCGACTATAAATTGATTTTGCCTTCGATGGGTGAAGGAGTGATGGAAGCGACCATCATCAACTGGCTGAAAGCGCCGGGAGACACCATAGAAGAGGATGAGGCGGTGGTTGAAATCGCAACCGACAAGGTCGATTCTGAAGTTCCGTCGCCGGTTGCAGGAAAACTGAAGGAAATCCTGATCCAGACCGACAGTATTGCAAAAATCGGAGAGCCGATCGCAATACTCGAAGTCGAAGGAGCGGTTACTCAGGCCGAAGAAGTCGCAGCGCCCGCACAAACGGTTGAAACAGCCGAACCCGAGGTGGTCAGAGAATTGGAAAAACCGTTCAAAGAAAGTCCGGCTGCAGTTTCGACGGATTCGGACAGATTCTATTCTCCGCTTGTCAAATCAATTGCAAAAGCAGAAGGAATTTCGGGCGCAGAACTCAATTCGATCAGCGGTTCGGGAATGGAAGGAAGAGTGACCAAAGAAGATATACTGAAATTTGTGGATGACAAAAAATCAGGAAAAGTTGCTCAGCCTGCTGCGGTTCAGGCCGAGACAAAAACCGAAACTTCAAAAGCAGTTGTACCGGTTTCAGCATCGGACGGAGACGAAATCATCGAGATGGACAGGATGCGCAAGATCATTGCACAAAATATGGTCGATTCAAAAAGAATCGCTCCGCATGTCACCTCTTTTATAGAAGCAGACGTAACCAATATCGTACTTTGGAGAAACAAACACAAGCACGAATTCCAGAAAAAGAACGGTGAGAAAATCACATTTATGCCGATTTTCATACAGGCGATTGCAAAGGCAATAAAGGATTTTCCGATGATCAATATTTCGGTCAGCGGAGATCAGATCATTAGGAAAAAGAATATCAACATCGGTATGGCGGCAGCGCTTCCGACCGGAAATCTGATTGTGCCGGTGATTAAAAATGCAGACCAGTACAGCCTCTCGGGTCTTGCCGCACAGGTCAACGATCTGGCACAACGCGCGAGGGAAAACAAGCTGAAACCAACCGAGATTCAGGGCGGAACTTATACGATTACAAACATCGGAAGCTTTGGAAACACACTGGGAACGCCGATTATTCCGCAACCTCAGGTTGCAATCATGGCGGTAGGCGCAATCATCAAAAAACCGGCTGTGATTGAGACACCTCAGGGTGATGTGATTGCAATCCGGCACAAAATGTATCTGTCGCACGCCTATGACCACAGAGTCGTGGACGGCGCTTTGGGCGGAATGTTTGTGCAGAGAGTTGCACAGTATCTTGAAAGTTTTGATTTGAATACACCGGTTTGAGATCGGTTTGAAAAATAATTTGAAACGGTCTTCAGACCGTTTTTTTATCGGATTAAGTGATGTTTAAAACAGGCGACAAAGTCAGGGTTTTGGATGATGACCAAAAAGGTGAAGTAATCAGAATTCATAAAAACAGGATTACCATACTGAACGAATTCGGTTTTGAAGAAACTTATAATTCGACCGAACTGATTCCCGACAAAGGCTTTGAAGTCGAAACCGTAATTCGGGTAACCGACGAAATGCAACCGGAAACAGCAAAATCCAAAGAAGTATCAGATTCAAAAGAAATCGATCTTCACATCGGTCAGCTGACTGATTCGTATTCAAATCTGACCCATTTTGAAATGCTTCAAATCCAGTTGGACACGGTAAAGGAGGAAATGGAACTCGCAATTTCCCAAAGGCGAAAAAAACTGATTTTCATACACGGTCACGGCAGCGGGAAACTGAAAGAAGAAATGATGAAACTGCTCAAAAAATACAGGAACATCGAAATTTATGATGCTTCATTCCGAAAATACAAAGGCGGTGCAAGCTGTGTTGAGTTCAAACGTTTTTGAATTTGATGATGCTGAACGACCGTTCTGCAAAAATTCATTCCCAATTCAGAAACAACCGTAAAAGTTTGTATATCCAAAAATATTAAAACAATTTTACAGTCACTTCAAAAAGTTTATGTTCAACCGCAGCTTTCTTATTGCCCTGCCGATAATGATTTCAGGACTCTGCCTCGGACAGCAGGGAGACAGCCTGATCATCAATGTCAGACTGGACACGGTTGCAAACAAATTGCAGGTGGCACAAAAATTCAAACTAATCAATCACTCGCCAAAAACACTGACCCATTTTTATCTCAATGCGTGGGTGAATGCATACACCGGCCGGCTGACCGAACTCAACCGGATCAAACTCGAAGCAAGAAAAGGTTCTCTGTATTTTTCAGACCGGTCGCAAAGAGGCGCCATCGAAAATCCGTTTTTTCAGGATTCAAAAAATCAAACCCTGAAATTTAATTTTGAAGAAAGAGAATTCATCCGGATCGAGCTCGAAAAACCCTGGAAAAAAGGTGATACAATTTCTTTTGATGCATTTTATCAGATCAAAATTCCATTTGACGAAGTCACAAAATACGGAAGAAGCAGCGACGGCGATTATCTGCTGAAATATTTCTTTCTTCAGCCTGCGGTAACCGATGAGAACGGGAATTGGGTGCTTCAGCATTACAAAGATTTTGAAGAACCGATCAGCTATCCGACTGATTATAGGATCAATTTTGAATATCCCGAAAACTACAGCATCTATTCGGATCTTGACGGAGCGGGCAGCAGCTGGTGGGGCAGCAAATCTGATTTTTACAGATTTTATCTGACCAAAAATCCGGACAAGGCACACAGCTTTTTTGACCCTCAGTCGGGTTTGAAAATCGATTTCGGCTATCGGATCAATCAGGAAGATGCACCGATCATCGATTCGCTGATTCCTTCACAGATCGGGTTTTTGGAAGAACACCTCGGAAAACTGCCGACCGATAAATTATTTGTTTCATCCAAAACCAATAAAGAACAGAATTTCTTTGGAGTGGATGAAGTCGATATCCGGATCGGCACGCTCAATCCGTTTACACCCGCCGAAAGAAATGCGCTCAAACTCTTTCAGCAGCTGAGTTATGAATACACCGACCGGCTATTTATCACCGACCGGACAAAAGACCACTGGCTGAAAAACGGGCTTCAGTATTATCTGATGATGAAATATACCGACCGTTATTTTCCGGATCTGAAACTGGTCGGCCATCTGGCAGATAATTTCAGACTGCTCGGCATGCGGCCTTTTAATTTTTTTGATGCTGCAAAACTAAAACTGAACGATCGATACAAAATGCTGTTTTTGTACATTGCGATCCAGTCATTTGACCAGCCGATCAACACACCTTTTGACCAACTCAGCAATCTGAACCAGATCGTGGTCAGCGGTTTCAAAACCGGTTTCACCTTTTATTATATTGATAAATTTTTGGGCAATGGCGATTTTTTCAATATGGTAAAGGATTTCAGTCTGAAATATCGGGGTCATCAGGTCAGCCAGCTCGATTTTAGAAATTATCTGATCGAACATTCCAATCAGGATTTGTCATGGTTCTTTGATGATTACATCGNNGTTTCAAAGGCCCTTTTCAGCTGACGGGTGAAAAGGACTGACAGCCGGTCAGAACCGAATGGCATCAGAATTCAAACAATAAATTTGAAGCCGATTTTCCTGCCGGTGATTATGACCAGCTGGAACTTAATCCCGATTTTCTGTTTCCCGAAATTGTGGAGCGCGACAATTATATGCGTACACGGGGTTTGTTTAAAAACATGAAAAGACTGCAGTTCAGGCTGTATCCCGATGTTGAAAACCCAAAATATTCACAGGTTTTTGTCAATCCGCAGCTCAGATGGAACAATTATGACAAATTTCTGATCGGTGCCAAATTCCAAAATCAGTCGCTGATCAGAAGGCCTTTCAAATGGTCGATCACGCCAAAATGGTCAACCGGACAAAAAACACTGACCGGAAACGGTTTGATTCAAAATACTTTTCTGCCGCAAAAAGGAATTTTTCAGTCGATCCGAATCGGTGCCGGCGGACAGTATGAACATTATGCAAAAGATTTGAGCTATTTCAAACTGTCACTTTTTTCGATTGCCGAACTCAAAAAAGATTACAGAAGCAATCTGAATCAGGGGTTTATCGTCAGTTATGACCATTTGGACAAGGAAGTGGCTGCGGGCATAAAAAAGACGGATGAAGACAAATACGGTCTTTTCAATCTGACCTGGTATTATTCCAAACCCGATTATATCCACGAATTCAGAAGTTCGGCAACTTTTCAGACAACCGAAGCTTTTCAAAAGATTTTTGGAGAAGCGCATTACCGCTGGCGGTTTGCGCCAAAAAAACAGCTGGGTGTCAGAGTTTTTGCCGGAATTTTTCTGAACAATCGTTCAAATTCAGATTATTTCAATTTTGGTCTGAGCCGTGTCTCCGATTATTCGTTCAATCTGAATCTGCTCGGCCGTTCGGAGAGTTCGGGTGTACTCAGTCAGCAGTTCATCATGTCCGAAGCGGGTTTCAAATCTCATTTTGAATCAACCGTCAACCGTTGGGTGACTTCGATGAATCTTGAGTTGCCGATTTGGCGGATGATCGATGTTTATGCAGATGCAGCGGTTTACAAAAACGGCGGAATCGGCAGCAGGTTTATTTATGACACCGGCATACGGCTGAAATTTATCCCTGATTTTCTTGAATTTTATTTCCCGATCCAATCCACTCACGGTTTTGAACCTGCAAAAGGAAAATATGCACAAAAAATCCGTTTTACTTTGAATCTGAATTTCGCCAGTCTGATCAGTCATCTGAGACGCGGCTGGTATTAATCTATCGGATATTTCTCGGATGAAATTTCAGTACGGTATCTCTGAGCAGATTGTCGTCGAGATGAGTATAAATTTCAGTTGTTGTAATACTTTCGTGACCCAGCATCAGTTGGATGGAACGAAGATCGGCGCCGTTTTTCAGCAGATGAGTTGCAAACGAATGTCTGAAAGTATGCGGACTGATCCGTTTTTTGATGCCTGAAGTTTCGGCCAGATCTTTTATGATTGTAAAAATCATCACACGGGTCAGTTTTCTGCCTCTACGGTTCAGGAACAGATAATCTTCAAATCCTTTTTGAATATCGGAATGCACCCTGACTTCGTTTTTGTAAAAATTAATGATTTTGATGGTATAATCGGATATCGGAACCAGCCTCTGTTTGTTTCCTTTGCCGGTTACTTTGATGAAATTTTCTTTAAAAAACAGATCTGATAATTTCAGTTCGGTGAGTTCTGAGACACGCAGACCGCAACCGTACAAAGTTTCGAGTATTGCACGATTTCTCTCGCCCTGCGGCAGACTCAAATCGATGGCACCTATCAACGTGTTGATTTCATTTTCTGACAAAGTATCGGGCAGTTTCATCTGCAGACGCGGTGATTCGAGCAATTCGACCGGACTGTCTTCCCTTCTGCCGTCCCATCTCAGAAAATTAAAAAAACTTTTCAGAGACGAAATCAGTCTGGACTGAGATCGTTCGGAATATCCTTTTTTTGAATAATCATAAACAAAAGATTCCACTTCTTCCCTACTGATTTTGACCGGCGGTGTTTTTGTGTATTCGGTCAGTTTTGACAGATCGCTCAAATATGAATTCACCGTATTTTCCGAAAGACTTTTTTCAAGTTTCAGATAAGATTTGAATTCAGATATGGCTTCGTCCCAGTCCATCAGTCGGGATATTCGAGTTCGAGCACTTTTCTGATCATATTGTCCTCAGGCCACCAGGCTTTGTACATCGCATTGATGCCAAAAAGCTGTTCCGCAATTCCGGCTCTGATGTAATTTTTGAGCATGATCGTTTCCTCATCATTCACCCTTTCCGGTTTCACGCCCAACACGCCGAGAAATTCTTCATAAATCGGTGTGATGTCGTAATAATTCAAAAACAGACTCTGATTCCACCAATACGGATTGTATCGATTTTCCATAATTTTTTTGAAAAAGAAATCGAGATTGTCATCAGAATAGAAATTCTGGAAAATCCATGCCTTCAGATCCGACGAATCGATTGCAACAAATTCGTCGGGCACAATACCGCCGCCCCCATAGACAATTTTTCCCGAAGGCGTTTTGAAGGCCAGCGATTTGTCAACTTTGATGCTGTCCTGATAATAGAGTTCACCGTTGTGAATCCGTCTGAGCAATTCATCCGAATAATCTTTTTTTCCGTTGTTGTACGGTCTTTGAATCGATCGGCCCGAAGGTGTGTAATAATGTGCAACTGTCAGCCGCACACGGGTTCCGTCACCCAAATTGATTTCACGCTGAACAAGTCCTTTTCCGTAAGACCGTCTTCCGACGATGGTGGCACGACCGTATTCCTGAAGCGCGCCGACAACGATTTCGCTCGCAGATGCTGAACCTTCGTCAATCAGCACATACACTTTTTCATCTTCCCAAATTCCCTTTGAAGTTGCATAAATATATTTTCGTTTTTCGTCCCGGTCCTGGGTATAAACGATCAGTTCGCCTTTTTTCAAAAATTCATCCGCAATGATTTCTGCCACCCGCATGATTCCGCCCGGATTTCCTCTCAGATCGAGAATCAGCGTTTTCATTCCCTGATCTTTGAGATCCTGCAAAGCATGATGGACTTCATCCGCTGAAGTTTCAGCAAAACGAATCAGTTTGATGTATCCGAGTTCGGGATTGATTTTGAAATATGCATTTACACTCGGCAGCGGAAGTTCGGCTTTTGTTGCGTTTACTTTAACTGTATAATTTTCTCTTTTTAATGTAAAATCCATCTCGCGACGATTGTCGTCTCTCAAAATCGTAACCAGATCTTCGGTGTCCATACCGACCATATTGAGTGTGTCGATTTTCAAGATTTGATCGCCCGTGAACAGTTTTCCTCTGTTCGGACTTTTTGCCGCCAGCCCCGTGATCGTCAGTGTATCATTGATTTTTCTGACATAAATTCCGTAACCTCTGAAACTGCCGCTCATCTCACGATCGGACTGTTCGAGCATCGCCTTGCTCAGATAAGTACTGTGCGGATCGAGCTGTCCGACCACCTGATTGATCACATTGTCCACCAGACTGTCGGTGTTCACATTTTCCATGTACTGGCTGTCGATCAGCGAAACCAGTCTTCTGATTTTTTGTTCGTTTGCGCTGTATTTCAAACCGACCAGATTGTCGTCTTCGTCCAATGCCACATCGTATTTCCTGCCGAGCATAAAGCCGACGAGCAGCAGGATAAGCACGACAAGAACGATGTTTAAAATTTTGAAAAACTGCCGCATGATCAATTATAATTCTTCTTCGGGTATGTGTACAATTTCGACATTTGCTTTTTTGAGGAAATCAATCCCCGTGCCGTCTTTGTAATCTTTGAGATAAACCAGCCGGGTGATTCCTGCCTGATGAATCAGTTTGCTGCATTCGCGACAGGGAGACAGCGTCAGATAGAGGGTTGCACCGCAGCAGCTTTGGGTGGAAGACGCAACTTTCAGAATTGCATTTGCCTCTGCGTGAAGCACATACCATTTGGTCAGTCCTTCCTCATCTTCACAAGGATTTTCAAAACCGCTGGGCGTTCCGTTGTAACCGTCAGAGATAATCATCCGATCTTTGACGATGAGCGCACCCACTTTTTTTCGATTGCAATGTGACAGCTGACCCCATTCCCTGGCCATCTTCAGATAGGCTTTGTCGTACTTTAACTGCTTTTTGTCCATGGACTGCAAGTTAGAAAAAGAATAATTATCTAAAATGAAATATTTCAGGTTTTTAAAATGCTGATTCGAGTGTGAATTCAGCAGTTCTCTGAAGCTGGCTGTCGCCTCGTGTATAGACGATTACGATTTTTGTTCCGGGATGTTTTCTGAAAATTTCATTGATTTCAACCAGTGAAATTACTTCTCTTTCTCTGGTGTCAAAATTGATTTTATCGGTTTTCACTGCGGTCAGTTCACCCTTTTTCAGATTGTAACCAAACAGACCGATTTTTTTCTCATTAATGAATCGGACGGCATCACCTTTTTCCAGACCGGCTCTGTCGGCAGGCGAATCTTTCCGAACATACGAAACTTCGAGATAAGGCAGCTCGGGATACGGCTGATAGAGTTCGAGACCGGCGAGATTGTAAAAATAATCGTCATTGAAATATTTGTTCTTTTTCAAAAACAGTTTTGAGTTTTTGTAATCATAAATCGTTGTAAATCTTCTCAGAATTTCAGCACCGACCGAGCCGCTTCGGCCGGTCCGGGTCACATAGGAAACAGAAAGACTGTCCGGAAAAGAAACTGTCGGTCCTATGATATGATAACCGCCCATTTCAAGATTTTGGATTCTTGCTCTTTTGCCGTAAATCTCACCATTGAGACCAAAACCGAGATAATCTTCAATAAACGGAGGTTTGGGATAAATTCCCTGTTCGTCTTTTTCAAACAGCCAGAGTGCATCTGTTCCGGCGGAATCGATCAGCAGTCTGAGCGGTGCCGGCCGGTCGTTGATGGTTGAATTTAATTTCAGAAAAGGTTTGTTTGCCGGAAACCTCCATTTCAAGTTCGCTGTATCCCGAAGAATTGAATTTTTTGTAAAAATTTTCATGCCGATAAAAAGTAATTCTCTTTCGGCTGTAATTGACTTTTACCACCAGATCTTTGAGCACATCATAACCGACGATTCCAAAAACGGGAATACCGAATCGGCTGCCCAGATCGACATCTTCATAAAGCAAAATCACGTCGGCGGGATTGATGACCGCTTTTCCAAAACCGATTGAATTGTCCTTTGACAGATAGGCCTCGAGCTTTTCTCGGTCTTTGCCCAAACCCCAGATGCTTATCGGCTCACCCTTTTTGAGCTGAAGATATTTGAATGCATCCAGATCGGTGATGATCGTATAGGGCGAACCTGTGTCGAGCAGAAAATCCAATGGCTGGGAACCGTTGACCGAAACCGGAATGATGATAAAACCCGAAGCATATTTGAAATCCATACTGAATTTATTTTTTCCGCCATCGATCAGCGTTTCCTGTCCAAAAGCGGAAACACAGACCAGCAAAATCAATTTGAAAAATTTTCGGATTAACATCAGAGAAATTTAATCAAAAAAAATGAATTTGGGGTGTTAAAATTTGTGGGGTGACAGGTGCATGGATGTTGGGTGCAGAACTTTAAAAAAATAACCATGTCAAGGTTTAAAACCTTGACACGGTTTTTCCAATTCAATTGTCATTTCTGAATCCTTCCAATAATTCCAAATTATAAGGATCCTTTTTTCAGCTCTTCATCCATTCCATTTATTGCATCTTCAATTTCAGCAGAAGTCATACCGCCCAATACCTTTCCAAAATAGGTCAGAACTGCGCCCTTGTCAGTTGTGATTTCAACCAGACCCAAAGTTTTGTCTTCCAGGAAAATCTTGACCACTCTCAAAATTGCCAGCCCTTTGTTGTCATCATAAGTATTGTTGTAATTCCAATAATAATTATTAACACTGTGTGACGGGAAATCTCCTTTTGCAGGATATACTTTGCTGCTGATGAATTCAACTGTTCCATAACTCTGGCTTTCTGCTTTTGGCCAGACATTCGCAAAATTGAATTCATTTGGACCTTCCTCCATATAAAAGATGAGATATGCATCAACCGAAATCAGATCATCGGTAACATCCTGCAGATTATTTTGACCTGATTCAATTGTAAATTTCATAATCGGAATCGATTTGGAATTCAACTGGGCATTGATTGTTATTCCAAACAGCAGGGTTGGAAGGAGGATTAAGTTTTTTAGAAAAGTTTTCATGATCATTGGTTTTTTTTAAGTTTAAATCATTCATATTTTTAATATCACAAGTGATTTAGATCAACAAGTTCACCTCATCAAATCACTCACCATCAGCTCGTTGTCGATAACATCCAGATAATGTTCATTTTTAACTGTTCCATAAGCCGTGATTAGCGTGTTGAATACTGTTTTTTTGGTTTTTGTCTGGTTGATAAATTCCTGCTTTCTGTTTCTGAGCTTAGCTGCCGATTCTTTGGTCAGACTGTATTCGGAATTGTAAAATTTACATTCGCACAAATTGATGCAATCATCTTTTCTGTCAATGATCAAATCAATCTGATATCCGGTTTTTGAATCCTCATCCAATTTGCTGTTAAATGAATAATGATCGGTGTAAACTCCCGAAATGCCAAGCGCTTTTTTTATTTCATCAATGTGCCGCTGACAAAGACTTTCAAAAGCATAGCCTGTCCAAATTTTGTAGGACTGCGACTGTTGAAGCGATGTCCAGATGTCCTTTCCTTTCTTTTTGTTTTTGAGAATGAATTTATGATAAAAAACCGAGTATTCATCCAGCAATCTGTAAACCGCACCTCTTTTCGAACGACCATAGGGCACCACCTCTTCCACAAAACCGGAAACCAGCAAATCATCCATTGCTCTTGTGTATGGTCCGCCTTCTTTCACCTTTGATTTGGCAATGATTTGTTTTCGGGTAAGACCGCCATGTGCATTTGCCAATGCAGCTACAATCGCTTCATGATTTTCGGAATGTTCAAACAATGCCTTGTAGAGATTGTCGTATTCGTTTTTCAAAATTCCGTTGTCATCAAAGCAAAGCCGGGCAATCGTCCTGTTGACTGATTCTCCCTTTTTCAGCTGATCGAGATAATAGGGAATACCACCCATAACCATATACAGTTCTGCAATCGCCTGATCTGTCAAACCGATTTTTTTTGATTCCAGAAATTCTTTTGTTTCCTTGAGTGTAAAGGGTTTCAACTGTATGGTCAGATCCAGCCGGTTGTGAAAACCGCCTTTGTCATTCACAATTTCCTGTGCAATCCATGAAGTTGCGGAACCGCAAACCACCAAAATAAAGTGCTTTTCTTTTGACAAATAATCATTCCACAAATGAGCCAGCAATTGTATAAAACCAGACCGTTTGGTAGCGATCCAGGGCAATTCGTCGATAAAAATCACTTGTTTTCTGTTTTTGGGCAGCGACTTCAAATATGTTTTCAGCAGTAAAAATACTTCCTGCCAGTTTGAAGGTGGTGTGACAATCGGCAAGCCCGAATTTTCGGCAATCTTTTGAGTGAAATTATTGATCTGTGTCTGAAGGTCTGCATTCTGAATTCCTGTTATCCTCAAACAGAAATATTTTTCAAACACTTCGTCGATCAGATAGGTTTTTCCAACTCTTCTTCTGCCCGTCACCGCAAGAAAGGCTGATTTATTTCTTGATAAAAAGCCTTTCATCAAATTCTCCTGTGCTTTTCTGGCTGACATATATTTGTATTTATCTATACAAAGGTATGACATAAGTACAAATATAAAAAACTATAATTGTATTTATCTATCATTTTTTTGACGATAAGTACAGATATAGAAATCTATAATTGTACTTATCTATTGATTTTTTGGAGATAAATACAAATATAAAATTTGAAATCGGGTTTACTGACAACAAACTTTTCAATTAAATATGACAAATAATGGAACTTTCAATCTTTGAATTTCAGAATCAAATCAGCCTCTGTCTGTCCTTATAATTCAGAATCAAAAAGATTGCAACCAATGAAATAAACGACACCAGCGAGCTGCCGCCGTAGCTGAAGAAAGGAAGCGGTATGCCGACCGTCGGAAACAGTCCCATCACCATTGCGATGTTGATAAAGAAATGAAGCAAAAAGATGGTCCCGACCGAATAGCCGAAGAATCTTGAAAATCTTTCACGCTGCTGTTCGGCCAGATAATAGATCCGCATGATGAACAGTCCGTAAAAAATGACCAGCAGCGAGCTGCCGACAAATCCCCATTCCTCGCCGACCGTACAAAATATGTAGTCTGTGGACTGTTCGGGTACGAATTTTCCGATTTTCACGGTTCCCTGCAGATATCCTTTTCCCATCAGATCGCCTGATCCGATTGCGGTTTTTGAATACAATAGATTGTAACCCGAAGTGTCCCTGTATTTCTTTTCGCCTTCAAACAATACCATCACCCTCTCCTGCTGATGCTGAGGAAGTTTCGCATAAATCGCAGTGGATGAAATCGATACCATACCGACAATTATAAATACTACAAAAGTCAACAGTCCGGTTTCGAGCGAACGGTTTGAACCAAACTCGGGTGTAAACATTTTATAGGGAGATTCGTTGTTGTCTTTCAATATGAAGTAAGACACTGACAGCGCTGAAATCAATGCAATCGCAATTCCGATGATCGAATAAAAATAAACATCAAAAGCAAGCAGTTCGTGAAATACAAACTGTTTTGAATTTTCGTCTTCCACAGCTCCCATTTCGGGAAAGAAATACATCATTGCCATCATCACCAGAAAATATCCGATCATTCCCAACTGTATGCCCATTGCAGTTTTCAGCAGATCTCGATTGTAAGTGAATCCAATGATAAACAGTGCGATCAGAACCGTTATCAGTCCAATGCCGACCAGCAGATAATAGGCCGGGTGTGTGATTGAAAACACAAAGAGCGCACCGCCCAAAACCGGAATAAATACAAACCAGGCCGAAAAACCTTCGCGATACAATGCAATGATGAAAGCGCTGAAAACCAGCACAGAACCCAAATCGGGCTGAAGCATGATCAACAGTATCGGTATGGCTAAAATTGTAAAAGCAGTCAGTACCGTTTTTCGTGTTCCCATCTCGATGGACGGTGAACTGATGTAATTTGCCAAAAACAGACCTGTGGCTATCTTGGCGACCTCGACCGGCTGAAAACTGAACGGGCCAAAATTGAACCAGGCCTTGGCTCCATTGATTTCCTTTCCGAAAATCAAAACAGCAACCAATAAAATCAGCGAGAAAATATAAAAAAACGGACTGTAAACTTCAAAGAAATTGGGCGAAGTGGATGAAACCGAAATCAGTCCGATAACCGCTGCCAGACCGACTCCGAAGAAAATCAGTTGTCTGATTCCTTTGTCGGGTTCAACGCTGTAAACATTCATTATCCCAAAAACAATGAGCAGCAGGCACATGATGATCAGCGGCCAGTCGATTCCTTTATTTGTCCTACTCTGATTCAACACTGTCTTTTACTACGGGTTCAACATACCAGCCTTTTCGTTTCAAATAGGTAATCCACTGTTTTTCGTATTCATACTCCAGACTTCCGGTCATCATTCGGGTTTCAAGCCCTTTCCGCTCGATGGTATCTGTGATATATCTTTCAGCGATCAGACTTGCCATCGGTGCAGCCCATCTTGCACCCCAATATCCGTTTTCGACCACCACAGCCACTACGATCTTCGGATCTTCGACCGGTGCAATCAGCGCAAAAACAGAGTGATCCTGTCCGTGCGGATTTTGTGCAGTTCCTGTTTTTCCTGCCTGACTGAAAAGGGTTGTCCTGTATTGTCGGGCGGTACCGTTGATGAAGGCATCACGCATTCCGTCGATGATCGGTTCAAAATATCTGGGTTCGACCAGTGACTTTTTCATCACCGTAAATCTGGGATCTTCCTGCGGCTGACCGTCGATTTCCCTTACGATATGCGGTGTATAATAACTTCCGTGATTGGCGATGATCGACAGGAAATTTGCCATTTGGAGCGGAGTCAGTGAAATATCACCCTGACCCATTCCGTTAAAAATCATCTGATAAGGCGTCCATTTTCCTTCACCAAATCTTCTGTCATAAAATGCTGCAGAAGGAATCAGCCCCGAACTTCCCACCGCCAGGTCATTGTTGAGATACACACCCATCCCCATGCTGTTCATGATCGCTTTCCATTCGTCCATTCCTCTGGCATAATCGCCGGGATATTTGGCTACGATATCGCGATAAGCCTCTGAGAAATAGTTGTTGCAGGATTTCGCAATGGCCAGCCTGAGTGCAATCGGTCGATAATACTGTCCGCAGTGACAGGCAATTTTCAGTCTTCCGTAATGAAAACCGTGTCTGCAGACATAAGTGGTTGAATCCGTTATCACACCCATCTGCTGTCCGGCCAGTCCGGTAACCAGTTTGAAGATTGAGCCGGGCGGATAGGTTCCCTGGGTCGNNGGCCATGGTCACCGTATCTTTGAGCAATGCGGTACGGTCGGATGAATTCAAAAACCGGTTCGGATCGACCGTCGGTGCAGATGCCATCGCAAGGATTTCGCCGGTTTTCGGGTCGATTGCAACGATTGCTCCTCTTTTGTTTTGAAGCAGTTTTTCGGCATATTCCTGAAGTTCGTAATCAATGGTCAGATTGATTGATTTTCCGGTTTTTGCAGGTTTGTCAAATTCACCGTTTTTGTACGGTCCTACCGGTTTCATCAGTCGGTCGGCTATATAATTTCGAACGCCTTTTACGCCTCTTAATTCTTTTTCATAAGATTTTTCAACACCCGCAATTCCCACCAGATCACCCGGGCTGTAATAGTCAGAATCGGTTTTGATGTAGGCTTCATTTGCTTCGTTGATGTATCCGAGCAGGTTGCCGGCAGAATTGACCATGTATTTTCGTTCCGGTCTTTTGACAATTGAAATCGAAGGATAGAGATAAAGCTGTTCCTGAATTCTTGCATAATTTTCTCTCGAAACATTTCTCACCAGCGGATAAGGTGAAAGTGCTCTGAAGAATTTTTCCTGTTTGATTTCCTCCATCCGTTTTTTGAAATCGGAAACCTGAATTCCGGCCATTTTGCAAAATGAAACCGTGTCAAATTCCTCATTGATCATCGCGGGAACCACATCGAGTTCGTACGAATAGGTATTACTCACCAAAAGCCGTCCGTCGCGGTCGAGTATATCGCCCCGGTTTGGATAAAGCACTTCCTGTTTAACCGAGGTATTGATCGCATTCAATTTGTATCTGTCAGTCGAAAGCTGAAGGTAGTAGAGACGCCAGACAAACAACCCGATAATCATCAGCACCACTGTGTTAACCACAAAAATCTTCTTCATCGTTCTGCTCTCTTTCTAAATAAAATCAGGTAGAAATATACAAAAATCAGAGTGAAAATCGAACAATAAAGCGTTCTTAACAAAACTTCGTCAATGTTCGTGAATGAAAGACTTTCAATAAAAAACAAAATGAAATGATGGACAAATACCATCGGGATGGTGTACATCAGCCACTGCATTACGCTGAAATCACCGAATCTGAATTCATCAATCTCAAAATATTTTGTTCCCGAAACCATTCTGATGATTCCGTTTCTCAATCCGCCGACGGTTATGCAGGCAAATGCATGGATTCCGCCGGTATTCTCAAATATATCGACACCCCAGCCGAGCAGAAAACAAAGCGTCAGAAACAAAAATCTGTTTTTTCCGGTCGGATAAAGAAGCACAAACAAAATGTAAACATAAGGAACCGCAATCTGCTCAAACACCAGTTTGTCAAACAGAAAGACCTGTATGAAAACCAAAAAGGCAATCAGTATGATATTGAATAAGAACCTAAGGTTTAGCATTGATACTGTCTGTTTTTTCTACTTCCATTATTTCCTTTCGCTGAAGATTGAAAACCACCTGAGCATATCTCAATCTGGCGAAATCTTCTTTGAGTTTAATTTTGATATCCAATTCTCCGGTAATGTCGTTGATGCCGTGTTCGGTTACGGTTCCGACCATGATTCCGCCCGGAATCACACCTGATTTTCCGTCGGTCTCTATCGTATCGCCTTTGCTGACTTCAATGTATTTCGGAATTTCGAGCAGCTGTGCATATCTCGGATCTTTTCCGTCCCAAACCATGGTGCCGAAATATCGGTTTCCTTTGAGCTGAACGGTCACCCTTGCATCTTTGTTCAGAGTTGACATCACTCTCGAATAATTGTCAGAAGTCTTGAGCACATAACCCACCACTCCATTGGCAGAAATCACACCCATTCCCTTTCTGATTCCCTGACGGCTTCCTTTGTTGATGGTGATGAAATTATGATCTTTCATCACAGAATTGCTAATAATTTCAACCGGAAGGAAACTATAGGTCTGAAAAAATTCAAGATTTGAAACCGGTCCTCTCAGTGTGTCGGATTCAGACCTTTCGGCTTTCAGTTTTTCGAGTTCTTTTCTGAGTTCCGAATTTGATCTCTGAAGCTCGCGGTTGTTTTCCTTCAGATTGATGTATTGGGTGAAATTTGCGATCTTTCCGTCCACGAAACCGCCAAAACGGGTGCTTGTCTTGTCCAGCACTGCTTTGTGATAAACCTTTTCTCTGAAGATAAACAGAAAGGCGATCAGCGAAAGCAATACATAAAACAAAAACAATCCATTCCTGATGATCGGTTTGAGGATGAATTGCATAGTTCAATTATTTCATTAAGAAAGTAAACTTCTCAAGATTCTTCAATGCAATACCGGTTCCGCGAACCACTGCTCTCAGCGGGTCGTCTGCGATAAACACCGGCAGTCCTGTCTTTTTGGAAATTCTTTTATCCAGTCCGCGCAGCATAGATCCGCCGCCAGCGAGATAAATTCCTGTATTGTAAATATCGGCTGCCAATTCGGGCGGTGTCTGCGACAAAGTTTCCATCACCGCATCTTCGATTCTCAAGATCGATTTGTCAAGCGCACGTGCGATTTCTTTGTAATTTACTGTAATTTCTTTTGGTTTCCCTGTAATCAGGTCTCTGCCCTGAACCGCCATATCTTCGGGTTCGTTTTCGAGTTCTTCAATTGCGGCTCCCACCTGGATTTTTACATTTTCAGCAGTTCTTTCACCGATGTACAGGTTGTGGTGACTTCTCAGATAATAAGCGATATCGCTTGTGAATACATCACCTGCAATCTTCACCGATTTGTCGCAAACTATTCCTCCGAGCGCAATCACTGCAATCTCTGAAGTACCGCCGCCTATGTCGATGATCATATTTCCTTTTGGCAGCTGGACGTCGATGCCCACACCCACGGCAGCAGCCATCGGTTCATAAATCAGACGGACATCTTTTGCATTTACGTGCGCCGCAGAATCCTTAACCGCTCTTTTTTCAACTTCGGTAATTCCGGACGGAATACAAATCACAATTCTGAGTGATGGCGAAAAAAACTTTCCTCTGATGCCCGGAATCTGTTTGATGAATTCACGGATCATGTATTCGGAAGCTTCAAAATCTGCGATCACACCGTCTTTCAGCGGTCTGACCGTTTTAATGTCATCGTGGGTTTTGCCCTGCATATGCTTGGCTTTTTCTCCTACAGCAATGACCTTATTGGTTCGTCTGTCAATCGCAACGATTGACGGACTGTCAATTACAACTTTGTTGTTATGGATAATCAGTGTGTTGGCCGTCCCTAAATCTATGGCCACATCCTGGGTGAAAAAATTAAATAACTTCATCTAAATCAATTGCTTTTGCCTGTTATTGTAAACGCGTACAAAAATAGGAATTTTATAACGAGTATAAAAAGCTAAAAACGGTTTTTCGAAAAAAAATAATTCAGTTCAAAAATCAGAAGTGAAGATTTGAATACAATCAATTGCAATTATTTGACTATTAATAATTTAAATTTTGGAAAATAAATTATTCAAAAGTCTGATTTCGAATTAAAAATCAAATCCAAATTTCTAAAATCAGAGTATCTTTTTGATCACTCTCAATTTGTGAGAATAAAGCTGTGAATCTGTGTTGAAAATTCCGGTCGAATCCAACGGATCAATCCTCACTTTTCCGTGCGCATGAATGATCCGGTTTCCGTCCATGATGATGCCGACGTGAATGATTTTTCCTTCGGAATTGTCAAAAAACGCCAAATCGCCGGGTTCTGCTTCTTCCACAAAACTCAATGCTTCGCCCAATTCTGCCTGTTGTGCGGCATCTCTCGGAATCTGAACACCCGAATATTTGTAAACCTGCTGACTCAAACCCGAACAGTCGATTCCGAAATTTGATTTCCCGCCCCACAAATAAGGCGTATTCATATAAAGTTTGCACAGACTTGCCAGTTCATCTTTGGTCATATTTCCTTCTTCAATCTGACCTTCGTAGAAAAAACTTTTTTCACCAAAACGAATTTTAAAATCATTGATACCCGAAAGTGAGGCACCCAACGGAAGGACGATCGGGTCTTCATCCGAAAGCACCATATTGAAGATATCAGAAGTATACGGACCTTCCTTCAAATTTTCGTATTCCGATTCGGAAAGTTCCAGAAACTGTTTTTTGTCTGCCCAGCCTTCATAACCGTCATAATCGGCTTTGATCCTGATCCAGTTTTCTTTTGTTTCAATGATTTTGACTTTTTCGCCAAATAAGATCTGAGTCACCATTTCGGAACGGTCGGAGCTCTCTGCCCTGACGGCTGCGACTCCAAGCTGACAAACTGCGTATTCCATTAATCGATGAAATTAATTTTATGCGCTCAAAGTTAAAGTTTTCTGATCAAACTGATTCCATCTCTGATCGGAAGTATCAACATTTCTACCCGATCGTCTTTTGAAATCGTTTCGTTGAACTCTTTCAGTATGGCCGTATCCTTATCATTTGCGCGGGTTTCTTCCAAAACTTTTCCGTACCAGAGCACATTGTCGGCAAGTATAACTGCACCCGGTTTTGCAGCTTTTACAATCTTTTCGTAATAATTGATGTAATTGCTTTTGTCGGCATCAATAAAGAAAAGATCAAATTCGGACAAATCCAGCTGATCCATCACATCCAAAGCATTTCCGATTTTGATTTCGATCTGATTTGAATAATCCGACTGTTCAAAATATTTTTTAACCAGATACAGCAGTTCTTCATTTCGGTCGATGGTGATGATTTTCCCGTCCGGAGCAAGTCCTTCCGCCAGACAAAGCGTTGAATAACCGGTGAACATACCGATTTCGAGTATATTTTTTGGTTTTGTAATTTTTGAAATCAGACTCAGCAGTCTGCCCTGATAACCGCCCGAAAGCATTTGCGGCTGGGTGGTTTTCTGAAAAGTTTCAGATTCCAGATTTTTTAATAAACCCGATTCGGCAGTATAATGTTTGTCAAGATAGTTTTCCAACTGATTTGAAAAAAGACTCATTTTTTTGATTTTTTTAAATTGATTTTAATTTTTTGACAGCACAAATGCAAATCATTTGATTCAGTCATCATGAATCGGTCCAAAAGTTTGCAGAGCCCATATATTTCCCCAAATATACGGCTTTCGCAAAAATTATTTTGTAATTTTATCGGCTATCAATACAAAATTAAATGATTACCAAGACAGTAGATAATGTACAGGTCGCGATTGCTGACCTGAAAGACGGCATGACCTGTATGGTGGGCGGATTCGGCCTTTGCGGAATTCCCGAAAACATCATCGGTGAGATGGTCAGAAGAAATGTGCAGAACCTTACCTGTATCTCAAACAACGCAGGTGTGGATGATTTTGGACTCGGACTTTTGCTCAAACAAAAACAGATCAAAACCATGATTGCATCTTATGTAGGCGAAAATGCAGAGTTTGAAAGGCAAATGCTTTCGGGAGAAATGGAAGTTAGAGCTAACACCACAAGGAACTTTAGCCGAAAAATGTAGAGCGGCGCAGCACGGTTTTCCGGCTGTATTTGTAAAAGCAGGTTACGGAACAGAAGCAGCCGAAGGCAAGGAAACCAGAGAATTTGACGGAAAACATTATGTATTGGAATTGGCATTCAAAGCCGATTTCTCATTTGTAAAAGCATGGAAAGGAGACACTGCGGGCAACCTGATTTTTAAGGGAACCGCAAGAAACTTCAATGCGCCGATGGCAGGTGCAGCAAAAATCACTGTGGCAGAAGTTGAAGAACTCGTTCCGGCGGGTGAACTGGATCCAAACCATATCCATATTCCGGGAATCTTTGTCCAAAGGATTTTCCAGGGTGAAAAATATGAAAAGAGAATTGAGCAGAGAACCGTCAGACCAAAAAATTAAAAAAGATGTTGACAAAAGAACAAATCGCACAAAGAATAGCAAGAGAATTGCAAAACGGATATTATGTAAATCTTGGCATAGGGATTCCGACGCTGATCGCAAATTATGTACCCGATGGACTTGAAGTCGAATTTCAGAGTGAAAACGGAATTCTGGGAATGGGTCCTTTTCCGTACGAAGGCGAAGAAGATGCAGATCTGATCAATGCCGGCAAACAGACGATTACAACCTTACCCGGCGCAGCATTTTTTGATTCTGCAATGAGTTTCGGAATGATCCGCGGACAGCATGTCGATCTGACCGTGCTCGGCGCAATGGAAGTCGATCAGAACGGTGATATCGCCAGCTGGAAAATTCCGGGAAAACTTGTAAAAGGAATGGGCGGCGCAATGGATTTAGTTTCATCGGCCGAAAACATCATCGTCGCAATGATGCACACCAACAAACACGGTGAATCAAAAATTCTGAAAAAATGTTCGCTGCCGCTGACCGGCGTAAATTGTGTAACCCGTGTGGTGACCAATCTGTGTATGCTCAATCTTGAAAACGGAAAATTCAGACTGTTGGAAAGAGCGCCCGGTATTTCAATCGATGATATCAAAGCCGCAACAGAAGCTGATCTGATCATCGAAGGAGATATACCTGAAATGAAATTTTAATCTCAATTGATTCGATAAAAAAGCCCTGCAGTCAACAGGGCTTTTTGTTTGGTTTTATTTTCCGCCGGATTTGAAATAATGAATAATCGATTTCCTCAAATCACCAGCGATTTCATTTTCTTTCGGTGTATATATTTTCAGCACACCCGGATTGTCTTTTGTCAGAAACGGAATGTCCAGACCGAGCATCAGAAAGTCATTGACCGCAACGCTGTATGTCTTTGAATCATCCAACGGCTGTCCTTTCACCAGCCACTCGCCTCTTGGATTTTGGTCAATATTGTATCGCNNCACCGGTTCCGCTTGCATTCAAACCAAAATCGAGAACTTCTCTCAGCAGTTTTCCTTTCATTTCAACCAGCAAAACGCTTCCGCCAAAAGGAAGAATTCTGAATACGTCTTTTCCGGTGATTTCGCCCGACAGACGGTCGTCAATCCGGATTCCTCCGCCGTTTGAAAATGCACCGTCGGGTTTGTCATCATAGGCAAGCGACATCGATTTTCCGAGAATCGTTCCCAGATTGGTCTGTTCGCTTCTGCTTGCGGTATCTGTTCCATCCAATGGAACGACTGCATGATAAACCACCTCATACGGATCATCCAAAACGGTTTTCAGATTCTGATCGAGTATTTTGTTCCATTTGTCAACCGCCGCCTGAACTTCGGGTTTTGAAGAATATTTATCTGTAACCGGAACCAGTTCTGAATCAACCCTAAGATTTTTTGTTGCCGGATCATAAGTCAGTGTGTGAACATACAGACTGACTACATTTGCATCTGCCTTCGCAATCACTGATTTTCCGACATGCTCAATCATGTTATAATGTTCATGACCGCCCATAATCAGCGGAATATCAGGAATTCTTCTTGCAATTTCCTTGTCCTGTTCGACCGAAACATGGGTCAGTCCAATTACAAAATCTGAATTTTCGGATGCTTCATTATAAGCTCTGACCGATTCATCAAAAATATCGTCATAATGCACAAAATCCTTTGGATTGGACGGAATGGTTACACCAAAAACACCAAAATTCACACGGTCGCCTTTTGAATTGGATGCGGTATAAATCATAAAATCAGGAAAATGTTCTCTTCCGGTCAAAGTTTCCTTGTGAAAAGGCTTGTTTCCGTCGTTTGTAACCTGACGGACATTTGCAGACATCCATTTAAATTTTGATTCGTCAATTCTTTTTTGGAGATCGGGTTCTTTGATGTCGAATTCGTGATTTCCGAATGTCACCAGATCAAGTCCGGCAAGGTTCAGCACTTCAATCATCTGTTTGCCCTGAAGTCTTTCGCCGTCCACCTTTATGGTTCCCAGAAGCGAAGGATTTACAAAATCGCCCGCAAGAAAAAACCAGGTATTCGGATTCTGGTTTGCAATCGAATCGCGGATGGTGGCAACCCGCGCCAGACCGCCGCTTTTTCCGTTGTTCACCGCATCGATTTCATACACATCATTGATCTGAATGATTTTGATGACGATGTTCTCATTTGATTCTAATGACTGCGAAGCTGCAGTGGTCGCCGTCTGTGTCTGACAGCCAAACATAATGAATCCTGTCAGGATTGGTAGTATCAGTTTTTTCATAAATAATGATTTTAATTAAAATAAATCAGGATTCCAAGATACGATTTATTTTTAAAAGCAAAGATTTGATTCAATCTTCAATGATTGCGATCGTGCCTGAAACGGTCGAATTTTCCTCGACATCAATCAGTTGAATGCTCGAATTGTCCTGAACGCTTTGCTTTGGTTTTGAAGCGACTGAAGTCAGAACGATATAGGGTTTCATTTCGTTAAATTTCTTTTCGCTGATCATATAACAGGATTTGATCTGTTCAAGCGAGCTGAAATTTCCGCCGAGACTCATTTTGTATTTGATGATCGAAGCCGACTGTTTTTCGCTGAAACCAATGTTTTGCCAGTCTTTTTGAGAATATTGGTTGGGATTGAATTTCCTGTAATTGATTTTTTGATTTGAATCTGCAAATTTGAAATCCGAATTTTGGTTTTTATATTTTTCAAAATCACCAAATTCAATATAGGCTTCGATTTCCGCAAATTTCTTTTCACTGATTACAAAACATTCACTGATTTGCTGTTTGCTTGAAAAATAACCGCCCAGCGAATATTTGTATTTGATAATGGTATTGGTCTGTTTTTCTGAAAATCCCAATTTCATCCAGCCCTGCTGATCGAGATCGTTGGGGTCAAAATTTGACAGTTTAAAGGTTTCATTTAATTCAGATCGATCCGAATTCCCATAAATTTCTGATTGAACAACAACCGCAAGTTCATCTTCGGTTGTGTTAAAATTTAATTTCAGACTGAAAATTTCAAACAAAATCAAACCCGAAACAAAGACAAAGAGTCCGGCTCTCTGCGACTTTGAATAACGAATTCCCGATTTTACAAAACTTTCCATCTTCTGAATAATTAACTGAAAGGGAGGGCTAAATTAATGATTCAAAAAACAGAAATCATTCGGCAAAATACCGATTTCTAAAGGGTGAAAACCGCCAAAAACAAATGGGTAAAAGTCCGAGTTGATTTGGATCAAAGATCAAAAACCGATTTTCGTCGGACGATGATTCCGTCTTTGACCCAAAGAAAAAATGCCATCACCAGATAAAATCCGAAGGTGACACCCAAAGTGACAAATGAAAGATAGATAAACAGCAATCTCAGTCTGGATGCGCGTACGCCGAGTTTGTCAGCAATCCTCGAGATCACATTGAAGCCGTTGAATTCAAGAAAATTTCTGAGTTTATCGAACATCTTTTAAAATTTGCACTCCGATGGCGCAATTTAAACATTTTTTCTCGTTGCAGAAATGCTTTTTTAATTCGAGATAAGATTGGGATTCAAATGCATTTTCGGCTTTCAGACCCAATTCCGAATAACCGTCGATGACCGAATTCTTTTCGGCCGGAAGTTCTCTCAGCCATTCGATCAATTCTTCTGAAGCATCCATACCCAGCGATTTTGAATACACAAATTTGATCGGAATCACTACATTGATAATCAGCCGTTCGATCAGATCTGAAGAAATTGATTTGACCGAAATTCTTGAAGATTCTTTTTCGAGCGTGAAATGATTTTTCCAAAAATCGGGATAATCCAAATCATAAAAGACCGCCTCGATTTTTTTGAAAGAACGGCTGCCCATCAGATATACGAACAGATTCTGATAAGAAGAATAAAGCGTTGCAAGCTGCATCAGCCGGACGGTCGGAAAACTGTACGGACGCATTCTCGAGAATTTGAAAATCTTTTTGTCAACCGGAAAAAGTTTGTATTTGTTTCTCAAAAAAGAATAATCTTCCTGAAGTTTCAGTACATATTCATCATTGGAATCGGTTTCGAGAAATCCTGCCTGACCCAGAAACAGCGCCTGAACCAGTTCGGGCCGGGTTTGGATTTTTGTCAGCACCTTATAATCAAATGAGTCCGCCCAAATTTCAAAAACCTCAGAATTGACCTTCAATCCAAAAGAATAAGCCATCTTTTTAAACAGCAGTCTTTCCCAGTCTTTTTGGTTTTCAGCAAATTCCCTTTCGATTTCATCCGTTTTTCTTTCAAGTCTTTCGATCACCAGTCTCTCGAGCCAAAATTTGATTTTTTCCTGACGGACCAAATGAATGCTTTTTTCGCAGGGAATAAAATTCATGCCCGGCTGAAGCAGTTCATCATAATTTTTGATGACTTCGGGAAATATATATTCCTTTAATTCCAAGGTTGGAACATTCCGCTGATTGAGCATTTCGACCTCTCGGTCGTGTTCATAAACCACATGCAGAATCACATTTTCATAAGCCGGATCGGTCGAATGACGATGCAGATCCCAATCAGAAGATTTGACATGGATTTCGATGCTGCCCGCCCAAATCCGATGATCGGTTTCAATCTGACCCATTGAAAAATCAGGACCCGAATCAATTTTGTTCCAAAGACCGCGTTTGATGATCCTGAGATCCTTGCCGTCGGTGGTTTTCAGATTCAGATTGTTGAGCAGCTGAAAACGCCAGATGAAATGTAACATCGCTTCTTTCATCTCACTGATTTTAGTATTGAGATTTGAAATTTACGAATTAAAGTCCCCCAAACCAAAGGAAAAACCCGATTTGAGCCGATAATCTTAGATTTTGAAAATTTTTGAAATTAAATCTGATCTGCGCCCATCAGCTTTTCTGCATTTTCTGCGAGTTTGAGCGCATCGATCATTTCCTGAATGTCACCGTTCATGAAATTGTCGAGATTATAAATCGATTTGTTGATTCGGTGGTCGGTCACCCTTCCCTGCGGATAATTGTAAGTTCTGATTTTTGCAGAACGGTCACCGGTTGAGACCAGAGATTTTCGCTGAGCAGATCTCTCGGCATGTTTTTTCTCGTATTCGATTTCGTAAAGTTTTGTTCTGAGCAACTGAAGCGCTCTTTCTCGGTTGGCATGCTGTGAACGGGCTTCCTGACAGACAATCACAATTCCGGAAGGTTTGTGGGTCAGCTGAACTTTGGTTTCCACTTTGTTCACATTCTGACCGCCGGCACCGCTCGAACGTGCAGTCTGATATTCCAGATCGGCAGGATTGATTTCAACATCGACTTCTTCCGCTTCCGGCAAAACCGCAACCGTAATTGCTGAGGTGTGGACTCTTCCCTGTGATTCTGTTTCGGGCACACGCTGAACACGATGGACGCCGCTTTCAAATTTCATGGTACCGAAAACATCATTTCCCTGTACACTCAGAATCAATTCTTTAAAACCTTTGACAGAACCTTCGCTTTCGTTCAGCACTTCATATTTCCAGCCTTTGTTTTTGAAATACATGCTGTACATTCTGTAAATGTCCTCGACAAAAATCGCAGCTTCATCACCGCCGGTTCCGGCTCTGAGTTCGACAACCACATTTTTTTCATCGTCCGGATCTTTTGGAATCAGCAGGAATTTGACTTCCTCCTCAACTTCCGGAATTTTATGGATGGCATCGTCCTTTTCGATTTTTGCAAGTTCGACCATTTCAGCATCACCGCCGGCAGAAATAATTTCGTCCGCTTCACTGATCACATTGAGCAGACTCTGGTATTCTTTCTGTTTTTCAACGATGTCTTTCAAATCCGAATATTCCTTGGTCAGCTTTGCATACCGATCCTGATCCGCAATCACATCGGGCTGTATGATCAGGTCGGAAACCTCATCAAATCGCTGTCTGATCGCATTCAGTTTGTCCATCAAATCATTTGCTGCCATGGTTTTTTGTTTTGGACTGCAAATTTAAGCCGAATGAAGGAATGCACAAAGGATTGGAAATAAAGATTCGATTGAATCAATCCATAAACATAAACTCTCGGTATTTGGTCAATGGCCAAACTTCGTCGTCAACCAGCATTTCGAGTTCGTCCACATCTGCGCGGATAATCGAAAAATATGGTTTGACACGGCTTCCAAAGGCTTCTGCCCTTTTCTGTTCTGTTTTGTTTTGGTTTGATTTTTCAATTTCTGAAAGCAACTGATCGACAGATACTTTGATCCTGCTGATTTTTTCGGATATCATTCGGATCAGATCGATCTGTTCTTTTGCCAGAGATTTAAATTCTTTGTCCGGAAAAATGCTTTTCAGTCCTTTCACATTTTTGATCAGATCGTTCTGATAAAGAATTGCAGTCGGGATGATGTGATTTCTCGCCAGATCAGCCAAAACCTTTGCTTCAATTTCAACGAGTGTCGAATATTTATTCAGTTTCAGTTCATTTCTGGATTCAATTTCAACTTTGCTCAAAACCGAATTTCTGATAAACAGATCCATATTCTTCTTTTCGAGCTCGACTTTGAGCGCGTCGGGTGTGGTTTTGAGATTGTTCAATCCTCTTTTTGCGGCTTCGACTTCCCATTCTTTGCTGTATCCGTTGCCTTCAAAAAGTATATGTCTTGAGGTTTTGATGTAATCTCTCAGCACATTAAAAATCGCTTCGTCTTTTTTCAGACCTTTTTCGATCAGTGCATCGACTTCGATTTTAAATTTTTTCAAACGGTCTGCAACAATCGTATTGATGACCATCATCGGTTCTGCACAGTTGGCAGATGATCCGACAGCTCTGAATTCAAATTTATTTCCGGTAAATGCAAAAGGCGAAGTCCTGTTTCGGTCGGTATTGTCCAAAAGGATTTCAGGAATTTTCCCGACGATATTGAGCTTCAGATCGGTTTTTTCATCCGGCGAAAGTTTTCCTTTCTTCACCTTTTCCAATTCATCCAAAACCGAAGTCAGCTGAGTACCGATAAAAATTGAAATGATGGCAGGCGGTGCCTCATGACCGCCCAGACGATAGTCGTTTCCGGCAGAAGCGATTGAACTTCTCATGATATCCGAATATTCGCTGACCGCCTTGATTGTATTGATAAAAAAGGTGAGGAACTGCAGATTTTGTTTTGGATTTTTTCCCGGACTGAGCAGATTCTCGCCTGTATCGGTCTGCAGCGACCAGTTGTTGTGTTTGCCCGATCCGTTTACGCCGTCAAATGGTTTTTCGTGAAGCAATACTTTCAGATTGTGTTTTTCAGCAATCCGGTTCATCAGATCCATCAGCAGTGAATTGTTGTCAACCCCCTGATTGGCTTCTTCAAAAATCGGTGCACATTCAAACTGATTGGGAGCCACTTCGTTGTGACGGGTTTTGACAGGGATTCCGATTTTCATTGCTTCAACTTCCAATTCCTGCATATATCTGAGCACACGCAACGGAATTGAACCAAAATAATGATCACCCAACTGCTGACCTTTTGCAGGCGAATGACCCAAAAGCGTTTTCCCGGTCAGCTGCAAATCAGGTCGGGTATTGAAC
>JRYL01000951.1_pt1 | contig 28379 bp, 19 predicted proteins | sample 235391 | NCBI WGS metagenome assembly JRYL01 (sample SAMN03074223, study PRJNA261481) | activated sludge metagenome | biome: Wastewater Treatment Plant; feature: Wastewater; material: Activated sludge; isolation source: activated biomass of a wastewater treatment plant treating wastewater from... ...
CTGGGTTTGCCGGACGCTTACTGGGAATGGGGGATTTGCCTACCCTCCGGAAGGATGCAGAAGCCGCCTCGGTCGAAGTGCCTGCTGCAGGCCGTTCAACGCCTGCACCGCACCTGGCGGAGCCTTTGCCTCTTTCACCAGCGCCCGCGTACACGGCCGCGCAGCCATCCGGTGAGCACTTCGTGGCATGGCTGCAACAGGGCATCGCCTCACGGCGGCTCATCATCAACGATGCAAAAGCGCTGGTGCATTCCGTCAGCGATACCGCGTACCTGGTCAGTCCTGGTGTGTTTCAGCGCTACGCACAAGAGCATCCCCAGGTAGGCAGGCTGGCCAAACAGGAAAGCCAGCAGGATTGGCAATGGGTGCAAAAGCGCTTTGAACGGCTGCAACTGCATCGCAAGCAGCCCAACGGGCTGAACATCTGGACCTGCGAAGTCACAGGGCCTCGCAAGTCGCGGAGGCTGCATGGATATCTGTTGCTTGAACCTCGTTCGATATTCAATGATCAGCCGCCAAACAACCCATTCTTGAAGTTGGCATAGTCAACCAAGAAAGGCAGATTGCAGCCAATAATCTACTGCTGTGCAGCACTGCTGTCCGTAGCCCCTTGAGAAGATGTAGCGCCTTCTGCCTTCTTGGCGGTGGCGTCGCGTTGAGCGGCTTCCAGATCAGCGATGCGCGCCCCAAGGACGTGTACTTGTTCTCGAAGTATTTCGTTCTCATGTTCCGCTACAGAACGCTGCTGATTACCTTGCTCGACGGCGGTCAGTAGCTTCACTTGCCACTGATCCTCGGAGGAACTGCTGTCCCGGTCTTGGACGTAAGCGAAACCAGAGACGATCAAGGCAAACAAGGCCAAAACCGCCGAGATGCCAACCGACCACACCGCGATGGTGATCTGCGTGCGCGTGGACTGATCGGTTCTTCGGTCGCGCTCGTCCATCTGCTCCATCAGGGTCGTCGCTGCTTCCGCCAAGTCCTTGAGCGTCTTGGCCGACTCTGCAGTCATCTGTCCGGTGAGGCGCGTCAACTCCATTTCTTCGGCGCGCTCTTTCACGCGCTCGTGCGCTTGCTGCACCATCTGCCTGTTCAAAGCATCGAAGTGATCCGTGCGAATCGGCTGGATTTCCAATGGCGCTGGCTTTGAAAATTTTGTCAATTCCTCGTAGGCACTCAAGGTTGATCCCAAGACCGACGTGCTCTTACGGACTTGATCAAAAAGGCCACGATTGGAACCGAGCAACGACTCGTGCATTCGCTTCGCACTCTGGCGATAGTCATCGACTTCCGCCTTGAGTAGTCGCACCAGATAGGCCGACGCCGTTTCACGCGTTTCTCGCACGGCAGGTTTCCGCTCTTGCGAGTTTTCGCGAGTAGTCAGCAATGCTGACGACTGCGCATAGGCATCAGCAATCCGCTCGATCTCGTCGTTCGAGAGACCTGCAACAATCGCGGCATCAAGAGGGACGCGCTCCGGGGCCTCGTCGGATTCAACGGCCAAGCTGCCAATGCTCGGCAAGAAAGCCCTGATCTGGCTGACCACATCGCCAGGTTCGAGCTTCCCGAAATCGGTAATGTCGCGCACACGCAGCGGATACAAATAGATTCTTCCTGCTGATGTTTCGATATCGGTGACTGGCTTTGATCGAAGTAAATCTTTTATCTCCATCACATGCTCCGTAGCGCGACGAACTGGTTACTCGGTCCTTCCGCACGAAGACTCAGGCTCGCACTGTTCGACACCACGTAGCCCAGTGGCTGCGTCAGGGTGAACGGGAACAGCACTGGCAGCGACTGCAGGCTGGGCACTGAAACGGGCTTGCCAGCGTGGCGCACGGCGGCCTCGATCAACCAGGCTGTGAGTTCGTCATCATCAATCAACACCGCTTGACGTTTGATGACACGCTTAGCCGTCTCATCTCGTGTTAATACTTGCCAGCTTTCCTGAGTCTGAAGCACTCTAGCTACCGCCCTCTCGATCCCACTGCGATCGCCGTACTGCTCTGCCATACGGCGCTGAAGCTCTTTGATCGAACAATCTCCTTGCAACGCAAGCAGTCGGCCTGTTGTTTCAGAGGTTTTCCCGAAGAATGGATAGCTGGCTATGGAAGCGCCCCAGACCAGCGGCAGCACAACGTATTGCCCCTGCCTCTTGTAGATAGCAATCCCTCTGCTGATGAAATCAGCCAAGTGCTCAAAGGGCTTGGTGCTCAAACGCTTGAGAACATCCAGTGTTTTTCGCTGGGACTCGATGCCCGGCAGCATTGTGGCAACCTGATCCCTGACAACTTCGATAGAGCTTTGGGTCGCGGCTGCATCAAGTGCTATTCGACACCATTCAATGTCTACATACCGATCAAAGCCAATAAGTGGCACCTTTGTGGTCATGCCACATCTCCTGAATAATTGACTTTCACAAAGGGCACGATCAACTCTTCGACCGACACCCCGCCGTGGACGACCACTTGGTCGCCCTCCGGCACAAAGGCTGTTCGCCCGCCTGCAAATAGCGGCATGAAGTTCGCGGGTAGTCCTGCGATGTCCAGACTGAGCGTGCCGGGATAAGCCGTGGCTGAATCGGCGCGTAAGGCTTCGCTTCGATACACCCTTACGCGCTCACCGCGCGTTTCGGCTATGACGCCCTGGTTGGGCCTGCCAACGCCAGTGGCCTCAACGTTCCCGTGATCCGCCGTGAGGTAGATGTGGTAGCCCTTGTCGAGCAGCATCGAAAACAGCCGGTCAACAAAACCGGTCGTCAGCCAGTTGCCGATCCACATCGCCACGTCTTTCTTGGACCGCTCCTTGTGAAGCCGCTCATCCACCTCATCGATGACCAGGCCTACCACCTTCGGATGACGGTCGTTCAAATCCGCCTCAAGCGTGTCCAGTTGATCAATCTGGCGTAGCGCACGGCGGTACATCACCTCATTAGAGTTGACACCCTCGTTCTGCCAGAACATCTTCCACAAGGATTCCTCTTTGTCCGTTCGGTCGATGGAATCCTCGAACTCGCGCGGCTTCAGGCCAGAGAACAATGCCTGGCGTGATACCGATGTCACTGCCGGCAACCATGCAAACGCAGCGCCCTCGTCAAATGCGAATCGCTTTGCGTTGGCGCTTAGGTGCTCGCGAATCTGCACCCACTGGTCAAAGGCCAACCCGTCAAAAACCAGCAAAGCCAGCTTGGTTTCCCCGGCGGATCGCCGATGACGCAAAAAGCGCGGTACGTGATGCACCATCGCCGGGCCTTTGGTCACTGGTTGCAGAATCAGGTCGGCGTAATGCTTGGCTGCCACCCAGGCTTGCAGATGGTCGTCTGACTGCGCCTGCAGGGTCTTAATGCGATTTCGAATTGCCGTGAGATGCTCGCTGACTTCCTTGCCTGGCAGACCGTGCGTACGGGCAAGGATCTCACCGTAGCGCTTGGCGAATTCGCTCCAATCTTTGTGCGAAGAGGCTGCCGTTGGCGTTGTCTCGATCAGGCCGTTGATGCCTTTGAGCATCAATGCCTGCAATGCCGTCGGGTCCTGGATGACCCCAGCCTTGACCCAACTCGGCATCCCTGCGGGAACGCTGTGAACCGCCAGCGGATGCAAGCTGCCATCGAGAAACATGGAGTCGACCAGCACCTGCACATCAGAGTGGTCGAACGGAATCTCGATCCTGGCCACATAGTCAGGTGGTGGCGGCTCCCCTATACGGGTGCCATCCAACCCCAATTTCGACAGGTAGCGATACCACGCGTCCTGCACTACGCGCAGCAGCGCACTCTTGGACGTCAGCCATGTGGCAACGGGAAAATCCGCGAACAAGCCCTTGCCCTGAATGATGCTTGCCGCGTGCTGGGCGAACATGGGTGGCAAAGAACGGTTGGCGAAGTGCATTCGCAGCAGCTCGCGCCAAAAGTCCACCGGGTTACGGATGGATCGGGGCGCAAGCTGGTAGACGTGTTCAAGGATGAAGTCCTTCGACTCGCTTTCACCCCGAGCCGACTGCAACTCAGTCTGATGAGCATGAAACAGCTCGGCAAAACGCTCTGGCTCGACTTGCTGTACCGCGCTGTACGCCAGCTTGGGAAATAGATCAGCAAGGCTGAGCCGAACCACACGCCCGTGATGCACGATGTCCCAGGGCAAGGCATTCGCGTCCGCGCTGCGCAGATGCAAAACCAGCGATGGTGCAGGCCCTGGCTCACCCCGATCCCATGCTGCGCGATAGCGCTCTTCGTACTCCGCACGGAAGGCGAACGGGTCTTCGTACAGCATCAGCTCAAAGCCCCGGCTGCGCAGCTCGGACAGCAGCTTTTCGTCCAGCAATACATCGTCAGGGTCACACGCCACCCACAGCCGGGTGAGGTCGGCGGTGAAATGACTCAGGATGCGTTCCGTCCACAGGCTCATGCCTCACCTCCAACGCGCACCATCATCACGGCATTCAAATCCGGCACGCTGGCCTCCATGTCGTCCAAGGTGGCCATGCGGGCCTCGTGTTCCTGTTGCAGCCGCTTGCGGCGGTGTTCCCGCACGGCAGGTAAGCCGATTCGCCCAATGGCTTGGCCTCGTGCCTCGAACGCATACACAGCACGTTCCCGCTCTTCCTTCAAGCGGGCGCGGTGTTCGGTCAGCAATTCGGTGAAGATCCGTTCCCCCTGGACATTGGCCGCCGCATGGGATGCCTCAAACCACTTCGCCGACGCCTCGGTGCCGGTCACCGCATGCACGTCCACCGTTTCAGTCAGCAGCAAATCCCACACGCGCTTGGCGGTCGGCACAAAAGAACGGCCGTCCTCATTGATGAACACGGGCAAAAAGCGCTTGCGGCTCAAACCCTCAGCCGCCAGGCTGATCTCCCACAGCGACCAGATGCCGCGCACCGAATCCGGCAAGCCGGTGACGCGGATCATCGGCAACGGCTGCCCGGCGACAAAGCGTGGCAACTCGCTGATCACCGCCCGAGCGCGCGGGTCTTCCATGGTGATCCATTCCAGCTCCGGGCTCTCATCCGCTGTGCGGGCGTCAAAACAGGCTTGTGCTGACTCACTGCCGTCCGTCCATTTCACCCGCCACGCCTTGCCGGCCTTCGTTGCCGAGCCACCGCGCACGGCCAGCCCACTGGTGATGGCGCGCTCCAGCCAGAACTGCGCCGGGTGGTCGCGCCATTTGCGGGCATCGTCGGCGTCCAGGTCGTGTTCGGTGGTGAGCAGCTCGGAGGACTTCTTTGAATCCGCCAACGTAGATCGCAACTGAGACACCGCGTCATCGCACTCCTGCTCGATGGCGTCCGGGTTCTGCAAGCCGCGCACGAACAGTTCGTCGAAGATCGGGTCGGCCTCGACTGAATCCATCACATCGGCTGCCTTATCGACGCCGAACTCCTGCGCGATGACTTCCAGCTTTTCCTCCAGAACCTGACGCACGCGATGCTCGACGGTGTCTTCAAGCACGAAGTTGATGGCGCGCACCACATGCTTCTGGCCGATACGATCCACCCGGCCAATGCGCTGCTCGATCCGCATGGGGTTCCACGGCATGTCGAAGTTGACGATGACATGGCAAAACTGCAGGTTCAGGCCTTCGCCACCCGCATCCGTCGAAATCAGCACGCGCACATCCTTGGAGAACGCCTGCTGTGCACGGGTGCGGGTTTCCAGATCCATACTGCCGTTGAGCGTCGTCACCGAGAAGCCACGGCTATCCAGGAAAACGGCCAGCATCGCTTGCGTGGGTACGAACTCAGTGAAGATCAGCACCTTCAGCGCCGGGTCGCCTTCTTCCTGCTGCAACTTGTAGATCAGCTCCAGCAGCGCCTCAGCCTTTGCATCGGTACCGGCGGCCTCGGTTTCCCGCGCCAGTTCCAGCAACATCTCGACTTCAGACTTTTCCATCTCCCAACCGCTGGACTGCATGGCCAGATCCACCTGTGACTGGCCATCCAGGTCCGCCCATTCGTCGGTACTGGTGTTCTCGAACAGATTTGCCTGGGGCTGCGGCGCATCAAGCAGCGCTTGGCGCTTTTCCAGTGTGGTACGAATGGCCGCCGTACTGGATGTGACCAGCCGCTGCATCAGTATCATCAAGAAACCGATGTGGCGTTGCTTTGCGGCCAATGCTTGGTTGTAGCCGTGGCGTACGTAGTCGGTCACTGCCTCGTATAGGCGCTGCTGTGCACCGTGGCGCGCCTGCCAGGCCACCGCCTGCAGGCGGGTCACACGTGGCTTGAACAGCGGCTGGCCCTCGGCGTTGATCGATGCACGCTTTTCGGTGCGGATCACGAAAGGTCGCACGCGCTCACGATTGACGCTGCCTTCGTCTGGAAAGGCTTCCCGGTCCAGCAACTGCATCAGCCGCATGAACTGATCGGTCTTACCCTGGTGCGGCGTGGCCGAAAGCAGCAAGAGATAGGGCGATGCCTCGGCCAGCGCCGCGCCCAGCTTGTAGCGGGCTACCTGCTCGGTGCTACCGCCCATGCGGTGGGCTTCGTCGATGATGACCAGGTCCCACGACGCCGAGATCAGCTCCTCGAAGCGCTCACGGTTGTAGGTGTTCAGTTGCTCCAGGCTCCAGCCACGTCGGCTTTCCATGGGCTTCACGGAATCCAGCGAGCAGATCACCTGGTCGTGCATGCGCCACAGGTTCTCTTCCTCGCCCGCGCCGCCGCTGCGCCACTGGCGGAAAGCCGCCAGCTCGGACGGCTCGATGAACTGAAAAGTTTCACCAAAGTGCAGGCGCATTTCCGCCTGCCACTGGCGCACCAGTCCCTTGGGCGCCACCACCAGAATGCGCCTCACCCGGCCACGCAGCTTCAATTCGCGCAGCACCAAGCCGGCCTCGATAGTCTTGCCCAGGCCCACCTCATCAGCCAGCAGGTAGCGGATGCGATCACGGCTGATGGCGCGGTTCAGCGCATAGAGCTGATGCGGCAACGGCACCACGCTGGACTGGATGGGCGCCAGCAGCAGGTTGTCTTCCAGTGCGTCCAGCAGTTTGGCGGCCGCCGTGCTGTGCAGAATCTGCTCCACACTCGGCCGCACGCTTTCCAGCGAGGCCAAGTCCAACGTTCGGGCACGCACCACCGCGTCCTTGGCGGGCAACCACACGCGGTAGGCCACCTCGCCCCACACATCCTGCCGCTCAATCACACGGCACGGCGACGCCTGCCGAGTGAACCAGCACCAATCGCCAATAGAAAAACTGCGCTCGGTTTGCGTCATTGGCCCACCTCGCCGCGCAGCGCTCTGCCTTGTACAGTCAGGCGATAGCGCTGTTTGCTGCTGTTGGGCTTGTCAGGGATGGTCATTTCGACGAGTGCCAATGCCAGCAACGGCGTCAACACCACCTCCCGAAACTTGCTCCTGTTGCTGCGGCCAACCCACTGCATCAAGGTGGCAACATCATGTTCATCGGTCATCTGAGCCAACAACGCTTGCTGCTCGGCACTGAGTCCCGACTTAGGCCCGACTTGGTCCCGACTTGGTCCCGACTTGGCCCCCGCTGGGTCCCCGGCCTGCGCTTGCGCCTCTTGGGCAAAGCGCTGACGAATCGCCTCGCGGGCCTGAAACTGGGTCTCGCTGAGCGGGTCGAGCAACTGCTGCCGCACCAGATGGTCAGCCACTGCGCGGGCCTGCTGGGTGGTACTGATACCCAGACCGCGGATCGCCGTGAGAGTGAGCGGCTCGTTATCGGGCAGCGACAGCGCCAACGCCAGCACACCCGCCTGCTCGGGCGTCAGGTTCGCCCCCAGCGTTTGGCGCAAGCGCTGCATGGCTTCGGTGACCAGGGGCTTGTTGATCAGCACCAGCTCAAAATCCTTGCGCGCCTTGTCGTTCTTCAACTGGGGCGGGGTGCGCCCCAGCTCGTGCCAGTTGCGGAAAATGGCGCGAATGCCGGTGCCCGCCTGATCCGACAAACCAATGCGGCGAAACGCTTTCACAATGGCCGGGTTGCGCACTTCCTTTTCGGTGGGATCCAGCAGCTCAGCTTCGGTCGCGAAGGCATCGCCGGGGTTCCAGAACACCGTGCGGTCGGTAAACAACTTGATGGAGGCCTTGCGCCCGTGGTCACCATAGTCCTGGTGGATCAGCAGGTTGATAGCTGCCTCACGGAAGGCAACATAGTCCGGCGGATCATCATTGCGGCGCAGCGTCGTCGGGTCGAGCGAGAACGGATGCTCGGCAATGCGCATGTAGCGCGCCACCAGGCCCTGCCAGGTCTGAAAAATGTTCTCCTCAAACACATAGCGGTCATGCCAGCGCTGTTCAGCAGACCATTGGTCAAAAGCCGTGTCGATACGCTGATAGTCCAGCACCGGCCTAGGCAGAATCTGGCGGACAAAACGGCCCGTGCCAAACAGCAGCACACCCGCGCGGGTGGGGTGCAGCTTGCCGCCTTGCTCGACCACGAAGTTCCAGTTCAGCAGGAAGGCGATCGGGTCGGTGATCTCGGCATGTTCAGGGTTCCGCCGGGCAAACTGGGCCTGATACCACTTGACGGTATCCAGATCGAAGCAGGCATCTGCAGCAAGCTCGGTCAGCACCGTGCCGTCATACCGCTCTTGCGCCGCGTCACGTAAAAAACGCTCCAGTTCACTTTGGGTGAACTGTTCATCGCCCGCACCACGTCGCAAATAACTCTGGCGCGGGTCGCCCTTGAGGTAAACCGGCTTCTCCAGGCGCGGCATTTCCGGGATGTGGAAGGCAAACACATGCTTGCCGTCCAGTTCAAAGCGATGGGGCGTAACCCTGATCACCCGATTGAGTTTCTGCCCACCACGCAGCACCGCCAGAAAATCATTCTGAACTTTGTCCGGCTCTTCAACGCCGGTTACTTCCAACCGGCCATTGGCCTCGCTGACACCAAACACCAGCCAGCCGCCTGCCGTATTGGCAAAGGCCGAAACGGTTTTGTAGGCATCTTCCGGCACGGCGCGCTGCGCCTTTTTGCACTCGAAATCGTTCCATTCGATGCCGTTGAGTCGTGCCAGCAGTTCATCCTGATTCATCGAGCGGCTCCGAGTGGGGTCATCAGATGCCGTCCTCACTGCGCGTCAGCGCCATGTCGTACAGGGTGAGAAGCTTTTCATCCTCTTGCAGCGTGGCTTCTGGCAGCTTGTCAGCGACGCGCAGGATGGTGGCGTAGTCCTTGGCCGCCCACGCATCGCGGAAACCGGCGCGCAGCACTTCCAACCGCGACTCCTTGATCTTGCGGCCGGTGAAGGTTTTGTACTGCTCAAACTCCTTGAGCAGTGACTTTTCGCGCTTCTTCTCCAAGTCCTGCGCCTTGTTCGGATCGGGCACATACCAGCGGTCTTGCGCCTTGGCGATCAGGCGCGGATCGTTCTTCTCCAGCCCGCGCAGGTCGTGGTAGTTAGTGGAGAGGTAACGGTGAATCTGGCTGGGCACTTCGCCGGTGCCTTCAAAGCGCAGGAAGTTGGCTTCCAGCAGTGCCGAGAGTTCCGGGCGGGTTTCATGCTTTTTCCAGCCCGCGCCCAATTGCTTGATGAACTCCGGGTGGATGTCCTGATAGGTGGATGGCCGCGCCTTCAGGTAGTCCGCTGCCCAGTCGATGGCGCTGCGCTCGTCAGAGACGAACAGCTCCATCTGCGGTGCTTGTGCGGTTTGCGCGCGCTTCTTGTCGTATTCGGTGACTTGCTCCGGCAGGAAAGCCATGCCATCGCGTTCTGGGAAGCGGGCGCGCAGGCTAGAGAGAAACTCGTCGCTGGACAGAGGCACGGGCGCATCATGGCGCACGAACCAAGCAATCATGCGGTCGTAAATACGACGCGGGTCGCGCTCGACGATGAACTCCAGCTCCGCGTTCTTAACCTTCGTGACAGATAGCTGGCGAAGATGCGTCTGTACAAAATCCCACGCCGATTCCACCGTCGCGCCGCTTTTCTTGAAGCGGTCTTCCAGCCCGCCGTTGGGCTTGTAGGCGGAAATCACCAAATCCTGTTTCACGGCGGTGGTGGAAGTCACTTGCCGGTAACTGCCTTGCACCTTGTCCAGTGCCGTCACCTCGGCCACCACGAAGCCCGCCTGCTGCAAGGCGACCTGAATGGCGTTCCACACCGCTGCCTTGCTGTTGGAGAACACCACCGTCATCCAGCGGCCTGGTTTCAGCACGCGGTTATATTCTGCGAAGCAGCGTTGCATCAGGTGCTGGTAGTCGGGCAGCGCCTTGTGCTTGAACTTGTCGATGATGGCTTCCGGTTTGGCATCGGTGGTGACGCCGTGCCATGCCTCGACCAGAAAGTTCAGGTCGGCGTAGTAGATGTTTTCGCCGAAAGGCGGGTCGGTGAAAATGTAGTCGATGCTGCTATCAGGTAGCGGCAAACGTGCTGCAGTGCCGGTATTGATCGCTGCGCCGCTCGTGCCGACTTTGAAGTTGCTGAAAGCTTTGCCGAGCCTATCCAGCTTCCCACCAAGGTTGTACCAAGGGCTGCATTCGGCGTGCTGTGAAGCGACGTAATAAACGCCGTTTAACATGCGATTCACCTGCGAAAAATGCGTCGGCCTGCATTCGGCGTGCTGTGAAGCGACGTAATAAACGCCGTTTAACATGCGATTCACCTGCGAAAAATGCGTCGGCCCGTAGCGGTTTAGAACCGACAAGCCCCAGATCGCCTGTTCGACCATGAATAACAGAAAGGCGCGAATGCGCGGCTCAGGATGCGCTTGCGCCTTCGCCCACAACAAACCCATAGCCTGTGCGGCGCGTGGCAGATAGAAGTGATGCACATGGGTGAAACCCTTGGGCGCAATCCGCGAGCCGTGATACATGTCTTCGATGGGAAAACGGCTGGTCGGCACGGACGCAGGCAGCGACAAGGCTTCGATCTTCGTAAGGGTCGTCAAGTCCGCTGCATCCGGTGCTTTTTCGTAGCGTGTCTTGCCGACCGTGTAGGCAATGATGGATGGCTGGAATTTCACCCGTTGCCAGGATTGCCCGCTGGCCGGGTCAGTACGCGTTTCCAGCACGCGCTCCAGCCTGTCCTTGTTCAACTCCGCGCCGCAATGCGGGCACGGAAACACCTCGCGCACGCGCTTGCTCTCGTCTTCCAGCGCTTCGTCGAGAAAGTTCACCGTGCCCGCGCATTCCGGGCAACTGAACACCTCGCTCCACACCGTGTACTCGATGCGGCCTTGGGTCTTGCCATCGCTGTGCAGCGTTTCGTACATCCAGCCGATGTCCTGCTCAACCTCCTTGAGCAATTGCTTGCCCGCCTTGGCGAAGGCATCCACATCGAAGGGAATGTTGTAGTTCGCACCAATGAAGGTGGCGGCAGGCGACAGATCGTTGAGCACAGCGCGGCGTGCACCCCACTTGGGCGCAGCGCGGCCTTCCTTCTTCCACGCCTGCTCCAGCTCAAACCGGTAACTGGTGGGTGCCGTACCGCACCACTGTGCAGCCACGCCAGTCATGCCCGAGCCAGAAAACCCGCCCAGTACCACATCGCCCGGCTGGGTGTAATGCAGAATGGATGGCACGATGGCGAGGTGCGGCACCTTGGTGTGGTAGCTGTGCGCCTTGTAGATGGCGTCGGTCTTGCCCACGCTCACATCAATCGCCAGCGGCTCGCGGCTGTACTTCACCGCCGGGTCATAGGGCTTGCCGTAGTGCGCCACAAACTCCGCCAGCCACGGATTCGGGCAGGCGGTGTAGTACGGCGGGTCGGACATGGCGAGGATCGCTTCGTCCGTGCCCTGCGGAAAACCTTCCTGCTTGCGAAATGCCGGGTCTTTCAACTTGTCGGCTAGCAGCCCAAGAAAATGCGCGCGGCGCGCGTCGTTGCTGGCGAATGTCTGGCCAAGGCATTCGACGGGGCCTGCCAAGGCGTCATTTGTTTGGAAAAAATCACTCATCATACTTTTGCCTTATTCTGTTTCTATTGCTTTGAGTCGCTGTTGAAGCGAGGGATATGCATAGTGATCGGAGGCATCCCTACTATCAGCGATCCGAGCATCTATAAATGCTTGCCAATGAGGATGAGACCCAGGCAGAAGATTTCGTGTGGCGTCGAATACGGCATCCAGGATCGTAGATGTTCCGCTTGCACCCCATATTTGGCCATTCCCCTGCACAGCTTCAAGCATGGAACGCACATCATCCACACCCATTAAATGTGCAAGTGGAATCATCAATGCTCGCCCACGATGCTCTGCGCTTCGCCAGCCACTAGACTCACCATAGATGCGGATGGCCTGCGAAATAAACTCGCGCCTTGGAATTTGGGAAATAATTCCAATCTGAACATCTTGTTCAAAAGAATCGAATCGTGCCAACAGAATATTAGCCAGTTCGGGAATGCCAAACACCTCGAAGGCAGAATGCGCTTTGAGGGTTTCAGCATCGGCAATCCCAAGCAACTGCTTAAATCTAATTCGGGTCGGCTCCGCGAGCCAGTCCCAAACGCGGGAATCGCACTCAACAAAAGCGCTGATGCTGAGCAGCAGTGCGTCTGGAATCGCATCGAATTTACGTGCGATGTAATCCCTGGCTGTTACGTCGTAAATTGCTGTCTTAGCTTTGGCAACTTCCCGCAGCGTTCGGGCAACTTGACGAAGTTGCCCGATATATTGGGCAGACTCAGCGCCGAAAGGTGCACTCATCAGGGACTTGATCAAGTTGACGACCATCACATCTTTCGCTCGGTCAAGATACTTGGTGCGAACGAATGTGCCGATACTGTCGCCATCCACGGGGAAAGAAGGACTCAGCAGATCGGTGTGGAACCGCTCAATCGCGCTCTTGCCTTGAAGCGGCGCGTTGATCAGCAGGTGCTTCAGTGCATGGGTGATGTGGGTCCGCACCAGTTCTGGTGTCGGCTGAAACAGGGAGTCTTCCGTGGCAAAGGCAGGATGCGCGCACAGGTGCCGATCCCTCTGCAAACGATTCAAATCTTCAAACTCGTGTGGAGCGAATAGTTGGAGCTTTTCATTTGCCGTAGCCAGGACAGCAGACTCTATAGCCTGCATCTTTTTCACATCGCTGTTCTGTATCGCTTGCTCGACTTCCCGCACGAACGCGATGGCTGCGGCATCGCCATGCGCAGCCAACTCCTTGGCCTTGGCGATGATGTCGTAGTCGACCGCGATCCATGTGGAAACGATGGCGGAACGAAACGCTCCGCCGCGATAAGCTGACAGAGCCTCGCCAATCAGCCGTTTTGACTCGGGGTCGCGCACAACCAGCGCCAGAGAATCTATGTCCGTCAGGCCTTGAGCCGCGAAGGTGCTCATAGCGGCTCTCCTTCCGAACCCGTGGCGTGCTGTTCGGCATATTTCTTCATACCATCACGCAGAATCTCAAGGAATGTGTGATTTCTGCACTCGGCATCCGCAACAATCGCATCAAAGGACACCACAAACGTTGGCGTGGGAATGATTCTCCCATCGGGATGTGGGGTTTCGAATTCCTGATAGTAGACTTTGCCTTTGGAGAAAAAGGGCGTCCACTTGAATTGCCGCAGCCGAAAGGCAGTGGTGTCATTGATATCCATGATTGCGTAATACCAAACCCGTTGGATATTCGGGCAGTAAGCCACCAGTTTTCCAGCGCGATCAAGCAGTTGATTTACCGCATAAAAATTATCTTTTTCTTCGTCGGTCTTCTTCTTTATTTCAACTACCACGACATCGACCGGCGCAGCGTCACTCGGATCGGCTGAGAAGATCATGGCAATGTCTGGCCGGCCAGTATCTCCCACGCTTTCGTCATCCAGGCGGATGGCATTGATGACAGCATCCATACTTTTCTCGCTCAGTATCGTGCGAAAAACCATGAACTTGTCGTCCAGCAACCAAGCATTGTTCTGGTAAATCTCGGTAGACAAGGTATCTTGGGAAAACTCCTTAAACCTCGGGACGATCAGGTTGTGTATCTCAGCCTCGGCATTATCGGCCGTCATCTCCTTCATCCGGCCAATGATCTTGTCGCGATACAGGATGTACTCTGTCAAAGTCCGAGAAGAAAGCTCCATAGATTTTTCATAAGCAGTCTCACTCAACTTCTCACTCTGAAGGATCTCTTTTTGGACCCGGAAGAATCGTTGCTGGGCGATCGCTAGAGCATCGTCCCGATCAATCAGGCCGACGGTATCGTTTTCAAAAAATCCAAGCAAATGAGGAAACTGCTCTTCGAACTTTTCTTTTATTTTTCCGTTTCTTTCGGTGATCTGCGGAATTTTCTGAGCAAGTACTTTTCCAAGCTCACGACGCAGCACTCGGAAGAGCCGTGCCTCTTGAACCCCTTCGGGCAACACCAACTTCTGACGCGAGCTATCGGCATTGGAGTGGAAAATTTCAGATTCAAATAGAAAAACACATAGATAGCCCGCCGGAAATGATGCCGGAGGTATCAGGTTGGCCGGAATCGTGCGTCCGTCGATGCTGAATGCCGTTAGAGCGCTGCCTTTTCCCGCCACAGACTCAATGTGGTAGTACATATCAATAGCCGAAATCGCATCCAGAGAATCATCCTGGATCGTGATTTTTGTCATTGATGGCAAGTCATCTGCTGTAATGACCGTTTCGTGTGGGAAGAACTCTTTTTGGACGTTGCTTTCTTTGGTGTTCAAGTTGATCGAAATTTTGAATGCCGTACCGTCGCGCTTGCGCGCATCCAGCGTCGGCAGGAATTGCTCGATCAAGAGTGGCTTGAGTGCGTCAGGTTTCAAATCGTCATAGGACTTGACGCGATCTTTTGCAAAGCCATTGAAGGCCAAAGCTGTTTTGGCGGGCTGCTCATCTTTCAGGATTTCAAGTGGTGCATTGCCATCGAATCCATCTTTGAAGATAAAGCTCCTGCGCCACTTGTCGCGGGTGCTGTTGACCTCTACCCGGCTAAAGTAGTTGAGGAATACCAGGCGGCCGATGCCTTTATGGAACTTATCTCTTGGCCTTAGCAGTTTTCTAAAGCGCTCAAAGTTCTCGTCCGTGAATCCATCGCCGTTGTCTGATACCGTAATTTTCAGTGTGTCTGGCTTGTCAAATGCCTGTACATCAATATCGATGGACACATCGGTCGCACCCGCATCCAGCGCATTGGCTAGCGCCTCGAAATAAACCAAGGTCAATGATGGGTTGGGGAAAAACAGCCTGATGGCCCCAGCGGTTTCAATATCCATTGCCGTCTTCCTTGCCAATTTCCGCTTGACTGGGTGCGGCGAGCCGGCAGCGATGAACCAATTGCTCAGCCAGATCTAGCAAGTTACTGGTTGCATTCGTTGTCATAGGCATAGGTTGCACCTCAAACATCCATTTTCTTGCGCAATTCATCTACGAACCGCTTGGCCCATGGCGATGCCTGAATTACTTTGGCCGGGTCGATCTTCGTCAGCAGCTTGAACGAGTGCTCGCCCTTGCCGTAAACGGCTTTGGTCTTGCAGTTACTGGTGGCCTGCTCCAGGGATCTATAGACCTGCTGCTTCGCGATGCCTTCGATGGCGTTGTCGGCAGCAGGCAAGGCGTTTTCCTTGAAACCCTGTCCGAAAAATGCTTTGAGTGCATCCCTGTCCGCGAGGAACCAGCTTTCCATGATTTTCACCATGAGGTGACAATCCGTGTCGGCGGAATGCTGCGGTTTGTCCCAGCCGTCTCCCTGCCTGGTTTTCAGGTGTGCCCATGGTTGCCAGGTATCCGGCTGTCCTTGCTGGTGTTGAGCATTGACGAGATCTTCACTGTCCACGAGCAGAAAAGCTTCTTCGCCACTGGCAATTGCTGTGCAAAAGGAATCGAACGCATCGCGTCTGCTCCCGCATGCCACGATTCGTGGGCGGTTCTTCAATCCGGCCTTGGTGACGAATGTCGTAAATCCTTCGCGGCAGGCAGTTTTCAATGCTGCCGTATCACCGCCACCTTCGACGTACAACTTCACCATCTCGTCCCCCCAATCTCGCCGCGTGTCCACAGTTGGCCCAGCCGGTATTTTTCCAGCCAAGGTTTTAACTTGTCGGCATCGAGTCGGGTCAGTGTGGTTCCCTGCGGGCCGCGCTCAGCAACGATGACCGCTTCTGGTTGGTCTGTCAGGGCATCGACAAGCACATCAGAATGGGTGGTGACGATCAGTTGGGTGCGATCTGACGCATCTTTGAGCAGGTCGGCCAGCGTTGGCAGAACGTCGGGGTGCAGGCCCAACTCGGGTTCTTCAATACAGATCAGTGGCGGCGGATTGGGGTGGCAAAGGATGGCCAGCAAGCACAGGTAACGCAGGGTACCGTCCGAAAGCCGTGTGGCGGGGACGATGTACTTGCCTTCCTGAAAGAACACCTGCACCGTTCCACCTTCGATCTGCACATCGAAGTCGTCGATACCGTCGTACAGGGCGCGCAGTGCGTCGAGCAGCTTCTTTTTGACCTCTGGATCGCGGCGCAGCCGGTTGAGCACCAAGCCCAGATTGCTGGCGTCCGGCTCCAGCAGGTCGTTTGGCAAGTCAGCCTTTTGCGGCAGTCTTGGTGTGGTGTAGCGCCCAAAGGTCCACTCGCGGTAGAGCCGCATCTTTCCGAAAGAATTACCTAGCCAAGTCAGTTCTGGATACTGATCGGGGTCTTTGCGCTGAGACAAAATTGACGCGGTGGAGTCAATGTCTTCGTGCTGCAAGCGTCGCTCATGGCCTTTGATGTTGAGCACGCCATGACCGTTCTGGAAACGGTAGTAAAAATAGGGATTGGTATGTCCATAGTCCGGCTGCTCGTGTTCGACACGCTCATCTAGGATCTCAAAGCGTTGCCCCACTTCAGAAAAACTCAACACATAGCGCAAATTTTGGGGCGCTCTTGGGTTGTCGAATACCGCATCAATGGTTGCGTGTGGTGTTTTGATTGCGCCTTTCCACAACCAGTCACGCACACCACCGCCATCGCGGATGGCCGCCAGCAGGTTGGATTTCTCCGAGGTGCTTGGCGTGGAGCGAATCAGGTCGATGGCTTCGATCAAGTTGGATTTGCCCGACCCATTGGGGCCGATCACCACATTGAGCGGGCGCAGTTCTAGCACCTGCGCGGACTCGCCAAAGCTCAGGAAATTGGTCAGTTTCAGTGATTTGAGCAGCATGCTGTTCTCCTTCACTCGATCACGAAGCGCAGCTTGGTGGCATCTTTGCCTTTGCTACGGTCACTGATCAGTGCATCAAAGCGTTTGCGCAGGTCGTCCGGCGTGGCGGGTGAGCCGCCTTGCAGCAGCGCCTGCTTGATCTCGTCGCTCTTGACTTCGATCTTCTCCAACCCCGACAGCGCCTCTTGCACGGCGTTGGCGAACTCTTGGGTCAATGGGGCCGGCAGCGTGCGTGAGGCTAGGAAGGCGTCGATCAGCTTTTTGCTGGCGGTGGGCAACAGGCTCAGGCTCTCCTGGGTGAACGGGTCTTCCAGGTTCTCCAGCAGGGTTTGCTGCCAGTTGGCCAGCAATTCGTCCAGATCGTCGTCCAGCTTGTGCAGGCGGTTGGCGGCGGGCAGTAGTTCCAGTTGTTCAGCGGACGGGCGGAACTGGCAGTGCGGGCAGACGGCGGTCGTGACCAGCGTCGGCTCATCCAGCGACGAGCAGCTCTTCAGGCCATTGAGGGATTCCTCGAACGCGGTGAGCTGGCTGGTGGGCATCAATGACACGCCGGCCAATACGCGCAGTGCCAGTAGGCGCTCGTCGCGACGCAGGGCGTTGCGGGTCTTGTCTTCGGCCACGCCGAGCCGCGCCTTGCTATGGCTGGCAATGTAGGCGGTGATGTAGTCCTTCTTGAGCTGGCCCAGGGTTTGCCGGTACTCGGAAGCGTGCTCGGCCGTGCGGTCCTGACTCAGCTTGTCTTGCAGGGCTTTGCGGGCTGCCTCGGCTTGCTTCACCCACGGATGCTCGGTGGGCAGCACCATCTCGGCCTGGGAGAGGTAAGACGCCGTGCCACCCAGATCCGCCACCAGTTCGAGCAGGCGCTCAACGGCGGCGAGAATCTCCAGATTCTTCTTCTGGCTATCCAGATCATCCGGCGTCACGCGCAGGTTCTTGAGCTTGCCGACGGTGTTGTACGGCGTCAGCGACTCGGTGAACTTCTTCAGCGAGTCGAGTCGGGCGTACCAGTCTTTGGCTTCTTCTTCGCGCAGCAGGTTCTGGCCCCAGAAGCCGAGCTTGCCTTGTTGCAGGTCGGAGCCGGCCTTGAGTACGCGCGGCACCAGCGCGCTGACCTTCTCTTGCAGCTTGATGACGGGTTCGGTGTCGCCTTGGCTGGCCTTTTGAGCCAGACCAGACGGCAGGTCGAACAACTCGAACAAGGCGCGCAGCACGGCGAGGTTGATCTCCTTGGGGGCCTCGACATGCTTGAACTGCTTGAGTTCTTCCAGCGAACGCTCTGCGAGTTGCGCCAGCTTGCCGGAGTCGATCTTGTCGCCAGTGATCGACAGCACGAGGTCGCCGGAATAGACCAAGCCGCCCAGCACGGTAACCAGCAGATCGGGTTCCAGCCGGTACTTGATCGGCGCGAAATACTCGATGTCGGACGAGCCAGACAGCAGTTCGTTGCGGTTGAGCACTTGGCCGTGGCCTTTAGCCTTGAGGCGGCTCAGCACCTCTTGCGCGTAGCGGGAGTTGGCGGGATCAACGCGGTCGCCATCGAGCAGTTCCAGCGCATCGAGAATGGCAACGGCATCCTTGGTTCGCGTTCCACCTGCCAGTGCGCGCAGTGCGTTGCCCACCAATTGCTTGCGGTTGGCTTCGGTGACCAGCACCGAGAACGTGGGGTATTCGGGCGCGATGTCGGCAAAGCGCTGGCCCAGTGCCAGGCCAGAGACGATGTTCACCACGTCGCGGAAGTTAATGCGTTCTTCCGGCCCCAGACGTGCCCGCTCGCGCAGGGACACGCCCTTGGCCCAGTCCTGTAGCGTCTTGGTCTTGCCTTGGTAGGTGACTTCGAATGCCGTCATCTGCTTTTCTTGCAGCCACTTGCTCATGGACCGCAGCGAGTCCTGGGCTTTGGATAGATAGACGGCCTTCGCGCCACCGCTGGCGGTGGATGCGAGATCCAGCGCTGCAGCGTATTGCGACAGATAGCGTTTGTAGTCTTCGTCGGGTGACTTCAGACGGAAGAACACCTCGTCCGCCAGGTTGGCATCGCTGAACTTCGGCCTGTCGAATGGCTGGATGAAGTAGATGTAGAAGTCGCGCTCGGGCTGTGCCGTGGGCCGGTCATTCGGCGCGCCAAAGAACAGGTAGCCCATGCGCTCGACGCGACGTTCTTGCCATTCGACCTGGTACTGCCAGATCTGGAAACCGGGGTAGCGCAGGTCGTCGCTGCACTCCATCAGTGCTTTGACGGCACTGTAGTAGGCGCGATCCAGCGCATCGTCGGACAGGGCTTCGGCGCGCTTTTCGATCTGCGCGTCGTAGTCGATGTCTTTCTTGAGGTCGAGGTAGTACTGCTCGGTGTCAGGTGCCTTGGAGATGAACTGACCGTTGACGGTCTTCAGCACTTCTCGCATCACGGTTTGCACCATCGACAGCAGGTTCTCGGCGGGGTCGCCCGGCATGTCCTCTACGCCAGGCTGGAACAGACACAGGGCGTCGCGCAGCTCGGCGGCGGTGGGCCCGATGGGGATGTGGATGTCGCCACCCGTGGTCAGGCGATGCACGGCCAGCGCGTTGATGACGCGCAGCGCCATCGGCTTGTAGGCCGGACGCGTGAAGGCTTGCTGGACCCGCGACTCCAATACCTCGGAGACGCGCATCACTTCCTTGATGTTGGGGTCGGCGCGCAAGACCGAGTTGGTCTTGATGGTGTTCCAGAAACTCTCGTAGCTGATGAACAGCGGCCGATCGGTGGGCACTTCCTGGTCGAGGATGGCCAGCATGGCGGCCTCGATGGTCTTGAGCGCGCCGCGCTTCTCGGTGAAGTGGATCTGCTCGAAGGTCTTCAGGTAATCCGGGTGAACGGGGAACAACCGCACGTACTCGTCCATGCGCTCGTTCATGGAGCCGTAGAACTTGGCGAACGGCGTGAGGTATTCGCGGATCTTGTTCTGCTGGTCGGCAGTCTTCTTGAGCAGGCGCGCGGAGACGACGAAGCTGACGTCCTGGCGGTCGATCAGGATCTGGGTGAAGCGTTCGTTGACCCGGCGCATGCTGTCGGCGACGTGCTGGAAGCGCACGCTGTCGAAGATGGCTTCCTGCACGCCGGCCACGAAGCGGAACTTCAGGTGCTTGGTGACTTCGCCAATCTGACGCAGGATGGCCAGGTCCTGCACCAGCTCGTGGTCGCGACGGGACTGCAGGTACTCCAGGAATTCATCAACAACGAGCAACACGCCCTGGTCCGGGAATTTCTCCGCGAACGCGGCCATCATCTCCTCGAAGGAGTCCTTGTTGTTGAGCTCCTTGTCGGCGGTCGGGAAGGTGTAGTCGACGCCGATCTTTTCGAGGAAACGCTCAAGCTGCAGGGTGATGATCTGGCGCAGCGGCATCTGCAGCCCGCCCACCTCGATGCGCAGCACCTTGAAGCGACCAGCAATCGGGGCAACCGCCTCGGCGACCTTGGGGTGGCGGATCATCGGAGCGTAGGCCGCATCCTCGGCCACCAGCGACAGCACCGACATCAAGTGCGACTTACCGGTGCCGTAGTTGCCGACGATCAGCACGCCCTTGTGATCGACCGAGTCGTCGAAACTGAGCTGGGGAACCATGAGCTTGGAGATCCGCTCGGCCATGTCGTCGGAAATGACGTAGGTCGCGACGAGCTTCTTGGCCTCGTCAGGGCGCCCGGCATCGAGCAGCTGAATGACTGACTCGATCTGCTCGAACTGGATCAGATCTCCGTATTTCATGTTCTTGGCCATATGGTTCTCTCTTCCCCGTAGCGTCAAATTTCGAGTACGACCACGCCGTCACGGCTGTAGTCACGATGTTCTGGGTGGCTCATGTCGGCGTAAACCAAGCGGTCATTGCGCAGCTCGCCAGGCCAGACGGCCACGACGCGCTTGGAGTGAGCCAGCCGCCTGACGAGGTCAAGCGGATTGATCTGCAGGCTGGGCTCGAACAACAACTCGAGGTTGTCGAGCAGCAGCGGGTCTTCCGTTCGTTCCTTGTCCGCGATCTCCCGCAGCAGTTCGCCTGCCGAGAAGCCGCGCTTGTTGTTCGGCGTGGCTGCCAAACGACGCCCCAGCTCCAGGCCGACGTTGAGCGGCTCGAGGTTGAGCTTGGCGCTGAGTTGGCGCAGCAGTTGGGTCTTGCCACTGCGGCTGGGGCCGACCAGCAGGATCAACTTGCTGTTGAGATCGCCGATTTCGCCGATGAGTCGTTCCAGTTTTGCGAGCATGCTCATCCCATCAGTCCGTCTCGGCTTCGAGCCGGTGTTGATCAGGGGAGCGGTAACCCGGCGCCAGCACCGCACTGCGCACACCATAGATGGCGAGGTGGTTCCTCAACCAAAGCCGGTACTCGGGGCCGCGCAGATTGTGGTCGGGGGAGCAGTCCACACTCCATTTGCGCAGGATGTAGCCGGCGGTGGCGGCGCGCAGCTTCACGTGCAGCACACCACCCTGCATGCCGTAGTCCATTTCAGTGATTTCTGGCCGGGGCTGATCCGGGTGAGGAACCAGCTCCAGCTCGACGATCCGGGTCCACTGAATGTCCTGATCGTTCATTTCGTGGGGCGCCACGGGCTGCCCCTTGCGCACCACAGGGCGCTTGATCCGGGTGATGACGAAATCCCGGAACTCCTGCGATTTGCGGTCGAAGGCGCGGACGTGCCAACGCAGGCCGTTGTCGATCAGCGCGAACGGGACGATCTCCCGCGCGGCGCGGCCACTAGAGATGGAGTGGTACTCGATCCCCATCGGGCATTCATAGTGGATGGCACGAGTCACGCTCGCCAGGATGTCCAGGTCAGGATGGGTGAGCCGGGACGGGCTCTCGCTGGCTACCCAGGCTTTGATGTGCCTCGGTTCACCGTCGCCAAAACCCTGCGTCAGCCACGACAACACCCGCTCGGGCGGGAAATCGAAGATCGGCTGGAAGCTCGGGCCGAGGACGTAGAACTTGCCTTTGCCGTCGTAGTCGATATTGCCTGGAGCCAAGTCCTTGTACAGCGCCAGGTCCCTGGACGCAGCAGCGGACTGGATACCAAAGCGCGCGACCAAGTCCTGGCGACGCATCTCCCCAATGAAGCGCACGCGCAACTCCACGAACGCGAGCCGGTCGCGCTGTGGCTGGGTTAGATCGGCAAGCTGTTCGTGGGGCATCCTGGTTGGCTCGTTCGGGTTAGCGAATGCTTATGCAGATTTCTGCCGAAAGTATATGGTCTGCGTAAAAAGACGTCTAGAAATCTAAGTTGATTTGCTAGTGTGCTGCATTATGATAACCATTTTTTGAGGCGCAAATGAGTGATCTCGCATGGACGAGTAGGTGATGAGTTCAGCGGAGCGCACCAGGAACGCCGTGGAATAGCGTGCATCCAGCAGGCTTCTGCGGACGAAAGCTGGTGCGAATAGAGCCTTGATAGAGAACAGGAGCACGGCCCATGGAACTGCGACACCTTCGCTGCTTTGTGGCTCTCGCAGAGGAGCTGCACTTCACACGGGCCGCCGAGCGCCTTCATATCGAACAGCCACCATTGTCCCGCGCCATCAAGGAGCTTGAGGACGACCTGGGCGCGGTGCTCTTCGTGCGCAACCGCCGAGGTACGGTGCTTACCGAGGCGGGCGCAACGTTCCTGCAAGACGTGCGCAGGGTGTTCGCCGCGCTGAAACAGGCTCAGGAGAATGTCCAGGCGGTCGCCTCGGGCCTGAGCGGAAGCCTTCGCATTGCAGTGTCCGACGGCGCCATCGATCCCCGGCTGTCAGCCCTCCTGGCCCGTTGCCGCGAGGAAGAGCCGGAGATCGAGATTCGTCTGTCCGAAGTGCCGCTGGCCGAGCAGTTGCGCGGGCTACGCTCGGGCGACTTCTCGATCGGGTTCGCGCACACGGCGGAGGTTGGCGATGACATCGTGACCGAGCCGCTCTGGCACGACTCGCTGGTGGTCGCCGTACCTGCCCGGCACCCTTTGCTTTCACACAAGGCCGTTCCGCTGCACCAGCTTGCGAGCTACCCACTGGTCTTATGCGACCCGCAGACATGCGAAGGCTGCTACCGCGAACTGACGCGGCTGCTGCGGCCGTTGGAGCGTGAGCCCGACGTTGTCGAGCATGTGTCCTCGCTGGATATGATGCTCACCCTGGTCGGTGCTGGCTACGGCGTTGGCTTCATCACGGCAACCAGGGTCGCGGCGAGCCCGCGCCCCGATGTGGTGATCCGTCCCCTGGCTATGGATTCCGCGATCATCACGACCTACTTGCTGCGGCCCGTCAGCGAGGATTTGCCGGTATCGGTGGAGCGGTTCATTGCGCGCCTGCGCGAGCACTCGGGCGATTGATGCGGCAGCACGAGCTGTAACTGAAGTTCGCGGCTGTTTATGGCGAGTCTTGCGGCTCACTGCCAGAGTTGAGGTTCTTTTCAGTCGCCGCCATCAACTCGCTGGCGCTGATCCCGAGCGCGGCGGCAATTTTCAGTATCAGGGGAAGCGTCGGCACATGCTCCCCGCGTTCGATCTTGCCCATGTGTGAACGCGATATTCCAGCCTGAAATGCAAAGTCGTCTTGAGCGACGCCGTGCGCGACGCGGGCCGCGCGCACGGCCCGCCCGAAAGCTAATGCTGGTTCGGATTCATAGGTGGGTGTTCCAGGTGGACGACCTGGCTGAATAGTAAGCTTCTGCATCGGCAGAAGCGTCAAACAATCCTCTTAAATTAACCACGTTAAACATATAGACGTTAAAGTTCTCTCTTTACTATGATGCTGGTTTGCCCTTGACCTGCTTTGTCGCTTCTGTGGGTTCTCCATGAACAACATCACCAGCCAGCCCGCCCACCTCAGGTTTGCGATAGCGCCAGGCGTATCGTCAACTCGGCTTTCGGCGCTGCTCGAGCTGCAACGTGCGCAAGAACCAGAGGTCAGCATCGGGTTCTTTGAGGTTGCAGGTGACGAGTTGCTTGATGGACTTCGTGAAGGCCGCTACGACGTAGGGGTGTCGCTTCAAGGATCGAGCGATCCGGTCATCCAAACCCAGCCCTTGTGGGTTGAGAGCATGGCCGTTGCGATGCCGCTGCGGTTTCCATTGCTGGATCAGGCATCGCTCACCATCGCTGACCTACAGAACTACCCGATCTTTCGCTTGCAGGCTGAGGCCTGTTCTTCACTGGATCATCGGCTGCTCTCGCTCCCGTCCGCCGACCCGCAAAAACTTCAATACGTGACGTCTTTCGAGATGATGGCGCTATGGGTTTCTGCCGGCTACGGTGTCGGGCTATCCGCGCAATCGCGCATCAAGCACGCCCATGGATGGGGAGTCAGCATGCGCCCCCTGGACGACGGCCCCTACGAGATCGTGACGCACCTGCATAGGCTCCAGGGGCAAGTGAACTCTGTTGCCGTGCGATTCGAGAGCAGAGCTCTGCATGTAGCACAAGCTCAGGGCGCCTGATGCCGCTTCGCTTAGGAGCAGGCCGCTGGGCACACAACTCAGTGGCTGTCAGTGGCTGCCCTAAGACCGCAGTGGATGCATCTATCCATCAGGAGGGCAAAACTGGTATCATTTACGGCCCAAACCGGACATCCGAACTTGGGAAACCCGTTATTAATCAATGGGTTGAATGATTGGATCGATTCCCATCGCCCGCTCCACTGCGACTTTCCAAGGTCTTCCAGGGAACGCCAAGGAACGTCGTAAGTCATTGTAAGAATTGAGGTTTTTTAGCCAACCTCGATCCGCTGACATCCAGCGAAATCCACTCCCAGCCGCATCGAAACGGTACATTGAGTGGTACATCGGCAATGCGGAGGTTCTCAGTTCCGCATTGTTTCTGGAGGAGCCGGGGTCCGCTCGGGAACATGGCATCCAACTCGCTTCGCAGGAGTTGGTTCATGCTTTCAGACCTCCAGGTACGACAGGCCAAGACGAGCGGCAAGGCGTATGCGCTTGCCGATTTCGATGGCCTTTACCTCCACATTTCAGCCAACGGCTTCAAGGCGTGGCACTTCCGCTTCACCTGGGGCGGCAAGCGCGAGCGCATGTCCTTCGGCGGCTATCCCGCCCTTTCCCTGAAAGACGCCCGTGATCTGCGCGACGAGGCCCGGGCACTTCTGGCCAAGGGTGTCAACCCGCACTCCGACCGCAAGCGCAAGCGCCACGCCATCGTTCTGGCGGGCGAGCACACCTTCAAGGCCATCTATGACAAATGGCTGGCCCACCGTAGCCTGTCTCTGGAAGATGAAGGACGGCAAAGCACACCGAAGCAGATCGAGCGCGTTTTCAAGAAGGACGTATTTCCGGTTCTCCGGCACCTGACCATCTACGACGTCACCCGTGCGCATCTGCTGGACATCATCGGCAGAGTGGAAAAGCGTGGGTCTTTTTCGGTGGCCGAGAAGCTGCGCACTTGGTTCACCCAGCTATTCACCTACGCCTCGGTGATGGTGCCCAACATGGGCGACAACCCGTCCAAGGATCTGGATGTGGTGGCGATGCCGCTGCCGCCGGTCGAAAACAATCCCTTCCTGCGCATGCCCGAACTGCCGGCGATGCTGCAGACGCTGCGCAAGTACCGTGGCCGCCTCAACACGCAACTGGGTCTGCGGTTGCTGCTGCTCACGGGCGTGCGCACCGGCGAGCTGCGCTACGCCACGCCAGACCAGTTCGATCTGGATCGGGGCCTGTGGATCATCCCCGTCGTCAGGCTCAAGCAACGCAAGCAGCTCACCAAGAAGAAGCGCCAGCGCTTCACTGACATTCCGCCGTACATCGTGCCGTTGTCGTTGCAGGCGCAGGAAATCGTTCGGCATCTGCTGGAGAAATTCAAGCCAGCGCAGGTTTACCTCATTCCCGGCGACTGGGACCTCAAGAGCCGCATCAGCGAGAACACGTTCAACGGCGGGCTCAAACGCATGGGATACGAAGACCAACTCACCGGGCATGGCATCCGTGCCACCATCTCGACCGCGCTCAATGAATTGGGATATCCGCCAAAGTGGGTGGATGCACAACTCTCACATGCTGACCCGGACAAGACCAGCGCGACCTACAACCACGCCGAGTACGTGGAGCAGCGTCGCGTCATGATGCAGGACTGGGCGGACCGTCTGGATTTGTTCGAGCAAAATCAGGTCGAAGTTGCCAGCACGCACCTGACCATCACGCTGCAGGGCCTGCCCACTATTGCCGGGCATGCGGCCGCGCATCCGCCTGTCCTGAACCCCAACGCTCCCCAGTTGATCGTTGCTCCGATACCCGATGCGCCAGCGGTTCCGGCTTCCGTGCACCGGCTGTCTGCCGTGCATCTGCCCGAATACGCGCGGCCCAGGCTCTCGGAAGTACAGCGCGAGCGGTTGCAGTTGCTGGAAACGTTCGAGGCGCCGCACAATCTGCCGGTGCCCGAGTACGCCAAGCTGGTGGGCAAGTCGCGCCGCTGGATCTCCTACGAAATTCAGGCAGGCAATTTGCTGTCGATTCAGATGGGAAACCGCGGGCAGCGTGTTCCGGACTGGCAGCTCGACCCCCTCAAACGCAAGCTGATTCAGGCCATCTTGAAGCAGGTGCCGAGAAGCATCGATACCTGGCACATTTACCACGCGCTTCTGCGGCCATACGACGCCTTGGGCAAACTCCCTGCCATCGAGGCGGTCGGCCCGACAAACCTACACCTTGCAGCTCGCCTGGTAGCCGCGCAGAGCATTGAGGCCGATGAGCTTGCCGCGCATGCGGACTTGCCGATGCACGCCAGGCAGACCGTGCAGCAGTTGGTGCAAAAGGCCATGATGGTCGATGCGCCCGAAGACTTGGCCGCGCCCTAAGTGAGTAGGCTGGGCGGCCCCGTCGTCCTGCCGGCTAAGCGGCAATGTCGATCAACGCAGCCAGTAGGCGCTGGGGCTATCCAATGTCAGGCCGTTGACCAGCACAGCTCGATGTCACGTGATGCTATATGGCTATATCAGCATTCCGAGTAGGCATGAGCGCCCCGGATTCACCCAGCCAATCGTGGACATTAGGCATCAAATTCCTATCCGCGTTCTTCGTGAAACCGTGCGGATATCAAGCCATATCGAATCGGTCTTGATGGGCTTTGCGCCACCCATGACGCTGGTACCGTGAGCGCCAATATCGAGCCTGCGTCCTCATCGCTCGATGGGCCGGCACCCGATCGATTCTTGCACATCGAGCAAGACGAGGCCACCTGCGGCGGATGCCAATCATCTCGCCCGCCTACTATCAGGGCATCGTTCCAGGCAACCGCCGCAGGTCATAACGACACAACAGCCCTTGGCAGGGCAAGAAAGGAGCCGGTGATGTAGCGCTTCCGAAAGGAGACGAAGACATGCACAAGGACATTCCAACATCGAAGGTGTTCTATCGTCCCATCGAAGCCGCCATACGGTGGGCCGGGTTGCTGCGGTACCTGCCGATGATCCTGGCCGCGATCGCATCACCGCGCTTCCTGCCTCCATCGTTGAATTGCCCGCGATGGAATGAGTGCCGGCTGTACTCGGAGCGCATCTATGACGGCATCCTCAACGGGGAGCTGCCCTACGGCCACAACGGGATCACGCTCAATGACCCGAAGCTGCTGCAGTCGCCAGACTTGACCGTTCGCCATGTCGATCTGAAGCGCTGGATGCGCACCCACTATCCCGAGCACCGGCCAGGATTCCTGTTCAGCCGTGGCGAACGCATGGCGCATCCTTTCATCACCATGGAAACTGGACAGGCGATCCTGATCGAGCGGCTGGCCGTCGCCGTGTCGTCGCGCGTGCAGTGCCGGTGCCAATACTTCGCATTGGACACCGCACTTCGCGCTGCCTCCGGCGCAGCCGTCCAACGTGCAGGCGTCTTGCCTCGAACGCGGCTGGCCTTCGGCCATCGCTGCGTTCGCCGGGGCGCTGGCTGTCGGTACAGCCGCGCCACCGGGCCGCAATTGCCGGGAGCGGATGCGGGAGGCAAATGCGGAAGGCAAGACAAAAGGGTGCGGCACCTGTCGGCCCGCAAAGCCAGTCTGCACGTGGGGGTGGCGCGGCACGGAGCGGCTTCGCCGCCGTGCCGCGTGGGGCGCGAGGCCCGCGCCAATGCAGGCATGTCCCCGTGCTTCGCACGACCGGACACGCCGCAGCTTTCGGAGAGCGCAAGTGCAGATTGAACGCTTCAACGAGCCACGACTGCACCGCCAGCGCCTGCTGCTGATCGGCCGCCTGCAGCGCTTGCAGCGCCTGGGCCTGGCCGATGAAGTGCAGCCCGGCACCTGGGCCATTCATGCCGATGCCGAGAAGACCTTGCGCGCCCTGGGCGAGCGCGGCGACATCATCCGCACCATGGTAAGCGTCCGGCAAACCCA
>JRYL01000840.1_pt1 | contig 28236 bp, 19 predicted proteins | sample 235391 | NCBI WGS metagenome assembly JRYL01 (sample SAMN03074223, study PRJNA261481) | activated sludge metagenome | biome: Wastewater Treatment Plant; feature: Wastewater; material: Activated sludge; isolation source: activated biomass of a wastewater treatment plant treating wastewater from... ...
GGTTTTCCCGTGGTCAACGTGTGCGATAATCGCGATGTTTCTGATGTTTTGCATATAAAAATTTGAGGGTGCAAAATTACGACAAACATCGCAGACTGCAATGTATTGATGAAATTGTTTTTTGTCTGAAATAAGATTTTTTTAATCAGAATTTAAAAGAATCCAATTTTGACTGAACCGATTCCAAATCAAAGCGATCCGGATTATAGCCTTCTTCGACCAGATAGCCGAACAATTCCCACATCACCTCATGCCAGTCGGGATTGTCGGAATCTCTGACAAAATCCTTGATTCTCTGAAATCCCCAGATACCGCCGCAGCCTTCAGGCGGACAGGCTCCCTTTCCGGCAATCAGTCGGACAGAATCTGAAGTTCCGAACGTAATCTTCTCCAAATGAATCACATGCCGCCAGTCTTCTTTGAAATCATAAGTATAAACAAGAAGTTTCTTTCCGGTTGAAAAATAATCTTCAAGTCTCAAAACTTCAGCATCCAGAGCATCTCCTGACTGATCATTTTTCATGATCACAGTTTCCGAATCAGGTCCTTTGGGCGAAAAAGAATACGGATGTTTGTCCTCCCAGCCAAAAGCAAGCTGAATCGCTTTGTGAAACTGATCAAAACTGAATTCGGCAGGAATTTCAAACTGTCGCCAGACCGGCGGCATAATCACTCCTTTCAGCTGTACTTTGAATTGGAATTTCATTTTCTAATTTATTTCAGATTTTCAATCAAATCAAGCAGCAGCCTGACTCCGTATCCGGTTGCAGCAGGCTCATTTGCATAATTAACTTTTGAAAAAGCAACACCCGCAATGTCGAGATGTGCCCAATTCGGATGATCTCCGATAAACTGCTCAAGAAATTTTGCAGCAATGATGCAATCGCTGTAGGGTTTGAGCGAAATGTTCTTCAAATCAGCCACATCAGATCTGATTTCTTCCAGCCAGTCATCCCAAAGCGGCAGATTCCAAATCCGCTGACCGCTTCTTTTGGCTGACTGTTCAAGCTTTTCTTTTAATTCGGTTTGATTTGAAAAATATCCTGCACAATTGTGTCCAAACATTCTGACCACGCTGCCGGTCAGGGTCGCAAGATCAATCAGCACATCGGTTTTGTAATGTTTTGTGATATAGGCTAAACCGTCGGCAAGCGTCAGTCTGCCTTCAGCATCCGTATTGATGATTTCAATTGATTTTCCGTTGCACGCAATCACAACATCTCCTGGCAGACAAGCCTGATTTGAAATCACATTGTCAGTAATCGGAAGAACGGCAACAATATCGATCGGCAATTTGAGTTTTGCAGCCGAAAGCAATGCGCCAATCACCGCAGCTGCACCGCCCATATCGCTTTTCATGTGATGCATGTCCCGAGAACCTTTGATCGAAATTCCGCCGGTATCAAACAATACGCATTTTCCAACCAAACCAATCTTTTTTGCATTCGGGATTCCTGAATCATATTCCAAAATCGTAAAAGCAGCTTCCTGCGCGCTTGCACTGTTGACCGCCAGATAAGCACCCATTCCCTCCTGTTTGCATTCCGAACGGTTGAGCGAACGGTATTTGAGCTTGAGTTTGTGCGATTCTTCACCCAGAAAAAATGACAGCAGTTTTGCAGTTTTGAAATTCGCGGGCTTGTTCATCCATTCCATCGCTGCAAACTGACCGTAACAGACCGCTTCGGTTCTTTCGGAAATCTGTTTTGCAAAAGCGGAGTCAATGTCTTTGATCTGAATTCCAAAACCGGATTTCCAAAACGGATGTTCTTTGTCAAACGGATAAGTATAAGTTCCAAGAAATAATCCTTCAATAAAATTATTTATATAATTGTCATTAAATAAATTATAGAAATCAATTGAAGTTTGAATCGAATAAAATTTCTTTCTGTAAGCGGTTGAAAATTTCTGAGCAATTTCAAGAAAATCAGTTGATTTCAATTCTTCATTTTCACCAAACCCGATCAGAAAATCAACATTTTGCGCATTGGCATAAACAAAAATCTCATCTTTTTTGGCTGAAAAAAATCGGTCAGCACCCGGAAAGTCATTTTTGTGATTTTCCCAAGCTTCAAAATCAAACAAATAAAATCTCTGACTGCATTCAGAACTTAAAGCATTAATCGAAATCATAATTCTTTTCTCTTGATTTATAAGCTCTTTCAATAATTGAAAGCGGATCATCCATACTGTCAAAATACAGCCATTCGATCGCCTGCGGAAATTCCTGAGACCAGAAAAATTCCTGATGTTCTCCATCCTCATTGATCACTGTCCTCACCTTGAAATCAAACAGTTTTTGTCTTTCCCAAAGCTCCATTGATTTTTCAAATGCACGAACTCTGGTGACCATTTCGGGCCCTTCCTTCTTTCCGCCGTACAGATAAACCCGAGTTCTGAACTGATGCTGAAAACTCACTAATGGATAATTGTTGTTGGGTTCTACCCAAAGCGAAGGCGAAAACAGCAAAAGTTTTGAATAAACCTCAGGATACAGCAAACCGCCGTAAATGCTGATCAATGCACCCAAAGAACTTCCGCCGATTCCCGTGTTTTCACGGTCTTTCAAAGTCCTGTATTTTTGATCGATATAAGGTTTGAGCGTATCGGTTATAAAACGGATATACTTCTTTCCTTCAGCTTCTTCGCTCAGTCTCGGGTTTTTGAAAACATATTCTCTGATTCGGTCGTCACCGCCGTGTTCAACCGCGATCACGATGATGTCTCCCCTGCCGTATTCAGCAAGAATCGAAAGCTTTTTGTCGATTTCCCAATTTCCGAAAGCGGTTCCTTCGTTGAACAGATTTTGTGCATCCTGAAGATAAAGCACCGGATATTTCTTTTTGGTTTTGTAATAATCAAACGGAAGCAATGCCCAAACTTTTCGGGTTTTATCGAGCTGTGGAATATAAAATTCATCATCAACCAGTTCAACAATCGGGAAATATTCTTTTTTGAACGGCCCCCAATTGAGCCGCCAAAGCGTAACCTCATCTTTGACAGCAAGTTTTGAACGTTTCACCCTTCGGTTGGCGGAAACTTTTCCGTTGTCGTCGAGTTCACCGTTTTCCCAACCTCCTTTTGTGTATTTGTATTCTATATTTTCTGGCAAAAGCACGCTGTCGATTTTGATGTAATAATGCTGTTTGTCAATCTCTTCCATTTTGAAATCGGGATCTTTTGGATTCCATTTGTTAAAATTTCCGGTGATATAAACCGGACGATCATCGATTTCGGTAGTGTTCAGAAAAAATTCCATCAAAGATTATTTGTTTTGAATATCAATTTTAGTGAGAATTGAAATCAATTCCAAGGTTCAGAGTGTTTATTCCAGCTGTTTAATAAAAAAACCTCCAAAAATCAATTTCAGAGGTTTTCTATTTTTATCAATGCAGGAAATGTCTCATTCCGGTGAAAACCATCGGGATTCCATGTTCGTTGCATGCATCAATGCTTTCCTGGTCACGCATAGAACCGCCCGGCTGAATGATGGCAGTAATTCCGTTTTCTGCTGCGAAATCAACCACATCCCTGAACGGAAAGAATGCATCTGAAGCCATCACCAGATCCGAAGTCTGCTTTTCCTTTGCTCTTTCAACCGCCTGCTGAGCCGCCCAAATCCTGTTGGTCTGACCGCCGCCGATACCGAATGCCTGACCGTTGGTCGCCACCACAATCGCATTTGATTTGGTCCATTTCACAATCTTTTGTGCAAATTTCAAATCGATCAGCTGTTTTTCGGTCGGCTGTTTTTCGGTTACCGTTTTCAGCTCTTTTGAAAATGAATTGTCCATGCTTTGAACCAGCAGACCGCCGTCAACTTTTACAAAACTCAATCGGTCTGAAACCGGATGATTCACACGGATAATCCTCAAATTCTTTTTGGTTTTGAAAACTTCCAAAGCTTCGTCAGTAAAGGCAGGTGCGATGATGATTTCCAAAAACAGTTTGTTCAGTTCCTCTGCAGTCGAAGCATTGACTTCTTTGTTGAAAGCGATGATTCCGCCAAAAATCGATACCGGATCGCATTCATAAGCTTTTTGATAAGCTTCATCAACAGTTTCACCAATTGCAACACCGCAGGGAGTGGAATGTTTCACCGCACAACAGCAGATTTCTTCAAATTCAGAAACCACTTTATAAGCGAGATCCATATCTCGTATATTGTTGAATGAAAGCTCTTTGCCCTGAAGATAATCAAAATCTTTCATCGCACCGTTTCTGGTTTTATCAACATAATAGGCAGCCTGCTGATGCGGATTTTCGCCGTATCTCAAATCCATCATTTTTTCATAAGAAGACTCCAGATAATGCGGAAAATCCTGATTCAGAATATAAGATGAAATCGCTGCGTCATACGCCGAAGTCAGATTAAAAACTTTTCCGGCAAGCAGTTTTCGGGTTTCCAGTTTGGTTGAACCTTCACTTTCTATTTCATTCATAATCTTCTGATAATCATTAACATCAGTTACGACAGTTACATCATAAAAATTCTTTGCGGATGAACGAAGCATTGACGGACCGCCGATGTCGATGAATTCAATCATATCGGCTTCAGAAAGTCCGGTATTCATTTTTGCAAAAAACGGATACAGATTCACCACCACAATATCGATCGGGTTGATCTGATGTTCCGCCAAAGTCTTCATATGATTTTCGTCCGATCTTCTCGCCATGATTCCGCCGTGGATGGCCGGATGAAGCGTTTTGACTCTTCCGTCAAGGATTTCGGGAAGACCGGTGATGTCTTTGACTTCTGTAACTTCGATTCCGTTGTCTTTTAGAAATTTAAAAGTTCCGCCGGTTGATAATAAACTGTAACCTTTGGCCGAAAGAAATTTTGCAAATTCTGCCAGATTTGATTTGTCTGAAACGCTGATGAGTGCCTGTTTTTTCATTTTGAAATTTGAAATTAGAGGTTAGAAGTTAGAAGTTAGAGGTTAGAAGTTTTTTTTACTAATCACTAATTACTAATCACTTAACCTTTGTTTTTATTTTAAATTATTTTTTCAATTTTTAAGTTAGAAATTAGAGGTTAGAAATTAGAGGTTAGAAGTTAGAATGGATTTCAGTTTCTAATCCTAATATTTTTCTTAATTCTAAAATTCTTTTAAAGTTTGAAATAATCAATTTTTAATTTGAATTTAATTTTAGTTTTTGTCATTCTGCTTATCATTCATTTTCTTTAAAATGGTCACGATTATTGCTGTAAGTTCATTTGCTTCTTTTAATTCTGAATCTACGTTTATCCATTTCTTTTCCTGAATTATTTCAAGCCAAAAACAGCTTTCGTCAACTTCTTCAAGAACAATATTGAGTTTGGACACAAATTCCTTATCACTTCTCGCCCTTCTGGCAGCACGAAAATTTGCTCCGACAGAGGTCCCACTTTTAACCAGCTGATAAGAAATCACCTTTTGCGGAATGCTTAAATTCAATTTTTCAACCAAATCAATTATAGTGATTGAAAATCGTTTTGTCCTTTTTCTTAAATCTTCGTTCATTATAAAATTTTTGCTTCTAACCTCTAACTTCTGCCTTCTAACTTTAGAATGGCGTTTATCATTATTTCCTTTTCCACTTCACCCACCTTTCGCTGAAGATCATCCACCTGATCTCCTTTTTCGATTTTAAATTCCTTTTGAATAATGATTTCGCCTTCATCCACTCCGGCGGTTACAAAATGAACTGNNCACCGGCAGCCAAAACAGCTTTGTGTACATGATCGCCATACATCCCTTTTCCGCCGTATTTGGGCAAAAGCGCAGGATGAATATTGATAATTTTATTTTTCCATTTTTGGGTGAATTCTGCTGAAAGTACGGTCAGAAAACCGGCCAGGACGATCAGATCAATATTTTCACCGTTCAGATTGTAATCCGCATCCTCAGAAAAAGTTTTGCGTTCATCGAGCAGATAAGTCGGAATATCGCGATCGAGCGATCTTTCAATCGCATAACAGTCGCGGTCGGCAATCACCATTGCAATCTCGGTATTCTTCAATCGGCCGTCATCAATTGCATCAATTATATTTTGAAGATTGGATCCGCTGCCTGAAACAAAAACGGCTATTTTCATCACCCTGTAATTTTATCAGAATTAAAAGTGCAAAGATAAGTTTTGAGGATTGTTTTGACCGAATCAAATCAAATAAAAGTCAAAAGGATATCAACAAAAAAGGCAGAGAAATCCTCTGCCCGGTATAAACTTTAATTCGGTTTTGAATTTAAAGAAATTCATTCAGCTCGCTGAGCAGTTGGGCGTCCTTTTTATAACCCAGTATTCTTTTTTTCACTTTTCCGTTTCCGTCGATGATCAGAATCAGCGGATGCGCGGTTACTTCATACTTTTTCGAAATGTCGATTCCCTCTCCTTTTTCTGCATTGATATCCAGACTGATAAAGTGTGAGTTGACAGCATCAGCCACATCTTTTGATTTGAAAGTATTTTCCTTCAGCAGTTTGCAAGCCCCGCACCAATCTGCATAGACATTCACAAACAGCAGTTTGTTGTCCTTTTTTGCTTTCTGAATCGCATTCTGAAAACTGATATTTTCAAAGTTGATTCCGTCGGTTTCGGTCTTCTGGGGTGCCTGGGTAAATGAAACGCAGAAAAGGAACACCAAAAGTGTGAATATGTTTAAAGATTTCATTTTGATTTTATTTCCGGTAAAGTTACACAAAAGAATAACAGTTGAGGATGTTTTTGTCTTAAATCCCAAATATTTGGCAATTTTTTATTGTATAGTAATTGAAAAAAAGTTTTTATTTAAATTTGTATTCCTCAAGAACTAAAACTTTTACAACTCTTTATCCAAATAGTTGTAGTGTACATGACAGAGAACCGAAAGGCTTTCTGAAGGATTATTCCGATTTGCTCAGTTTAAACTGAGATTTTGTTATTTATAAACTCAAACTGCCAAAATGCCTCAACTACCCGACTCAGCACTTGAATTATTGCATGACATTGACTTTAATTCAAAAAAAATCGAAAAAAAAGAACTTGACACTCTGATAAAGAGTTTCAAAGAAGCCAAAATTTCAGAAAGAAAATCCTTTCCTGTCAAGCGGCTGAAAACAGAAACCGTAGGGAAAGAGATTCCATCCCGATTGGGTGAACTGAAGCTTCCGAAAGAAACTGAAATTCCGAAATTTGAAATTGAACGGATTGACAGCTATCCGATTCAGTTTGAAAGAAATCAGATTTTTGATCTCAATCAGAAATTTATCAAACCAAGTCAGACGCTTGGCCCTTTTCCCGTTTTCGGCGGTCCGGACATTGTATTTACATTGTACAAATACATCAATGATTTTAAAATATTTTATGCCGGCGAAACAAAGGCTGCCCTGATCATCCCCATCCGAACAATCAGAATCACTGTTCCCGGCGGCAACGAGACAGATACGCTGAATCTGATCAAAGGAAGTGTATGGATAAGGGCTGATCTTTTGGATACAAAAGCTCCTTCAGATACTTATACGGGTTTGAAGATCAAATCGGGAAGTCTGAAATTGAGCAAAAAATATAAAATCAGCGGTGATTCGCTCACCATTGCCAAAACCACACAGATTTCCACAGATTTCGAACTCAACAATGATTTCGAAACCGATTCTTCAATCAAGACAGGAACGGATGGAAAAAATACAGTTTTTAATCCGACAGATCGTTTAAAGCTAAAGAGTGCGCGCGGTAAAATCACCAATTTGATTTTGGACGGCGTTCATCAGGCGGATGCCAAAACCATGGGCTGGAGTTCGGGTTTCAGCTTCAAAGCCGCCGGTTTTAAATGGGATTCGGGAGACAAAACCATGAGACTCGAATACAAACAGACACCGAGAGCCGGAAATTTCGGGGCTAAATCAGCATCCGATCTGTATGAAATTAACGGAAAAGCAAAAATACTGGGTTCTTTTTGGCAACTCGGAACAAGAGTTTTGCAAAACAATCTGTCAATCGAGGTTGAATTTAATGGAGTTCTAATCCTGAAAATTGATGAAGGACTGACCGTTCAATGGGACGGAATCAGAAACTCTGAAACAGATGTCCGGGTTGGTTCGTGCGAATTGATTCTCACAAACGGTCTGGTTTACATTTCAACCGAGACCGCAGATTTCGGACTGCTCCATGACCGAATCAGTCTTTGGCAGAAATCGGAAGAAGATGAGGCGCATATGGAGGCGGATATCAGTTTTTCATCCTACAAAAAACTTATTATTTTTTCGGCTTATGACACCGGTGATGCAGTGTACAGCCAGACAAATGCCGATCTTTTGATTGACAAACCGATATGTGCGGACAATCATCCTGTCCATCCGAAGCTGGTCAACTGTGTCTATATGAAAACTTCCGATGCAAAAGGAAAAACCTTTGACTTGGTCTGTTATGGTGTCGATTCAGACGGAAATTTAAAAACAGAAGGCAGGTATCAGTTTGCACTTGAAAACGCATATTTTACAACTTCAAAAGAAATTCTTTTGACCTTAAAGTCTGAATATGACGATTCAAATACTGCCTACAAAGGCGAAATCAACTGTTTTTATGTGCTTTACAATATGCTGCCAAGCCTTCCCCATCCTTATGCTTCCAATCGGATTCCCCAATTGAGAAAAGGAGCAGCGCTTATTGAAGGCACATTTCAGTCGATTACGGAGTGGGACAAAATTAATGATTACATAGCGGCAGAGGTTCGTTTTAAAATGAACAGAAAACCGGAAACCGGGCAGGAAGCAGTCAATCAACATAAAGAAGAGAGAAACGGTTTTGTGTTGACACGTCAGTTTCCGATTGTGTTGTTCGATATCAGCACCGAGTCGGATCATTGGGGCGTTGCATATTCTGATGCGACCGGAAGAAGGTCGATTGGGATTTATAAAAATGATATTGAACAGACAGCCGAAAATGCAATCACCATCAATAAAAACTATATACAGACCCCTCACAGTTTTCTGCTTGGAATGACACTTCCACAAGTCAGTTGGGAACCGGTTTTAAACATTACACCTCCGGATCCGGGAGTATCTGATCCGCCTGAAGGACTGCTCAATCAGGAAAACAATTCTATTCCGACTGTATTTTATCAGGCAGACCACACACAGACGAGGATTCACCCAAAAGATTATATTCATAAATTTAAACACAATCTGAGGAATGAAGAAACTGAAAACATTACCGAATTTGACTCAAAAATATTGTTTACACTTCCAAACGGAATCCTGTCCACAGTTTCGCTGACTTCTTTCAATAAAAATAAAAATTATTACAATGGTGATCATTTGAGGTTCATCGAACCTGAATTTGACCAGTCCGGCGGGAAATTAAAGGGCGGAATGCAATTCAGGATTGCTGCCAGAAATGACAATGCGCCCGGCGATGATTCGAATCCGCCCAAACTGAAAGGAATTACACACCAATACAATACGCTGAAACAGTTTCCGGGTATAAGCATACTCGGTAAAACTGTAACTGATATATTCAACGAAAATTTTAATAACAACGGTGCTGAGATTGACAAAGGAGTTCCGGTAACCCATCTCGATTTTTCAGGTTACGGCGCCAGCACTTTCAGCAACTGGACCGATCCGCTGATGAAATTTGCTGCAATTTCACAGGCGAAATTTGACATTTTGAAAGGTCGTACAGCAAACGAACTGGTGCAGGCAGTCAGTGTGATTTATCCCTGGGGGATCAGTGTCACCCGGACCATTACATTCAATCGAAACAACAATGCAGTCATCTTCAGAGAGGACAGCGGCTGGGTGGCAAAATCTGAAGGACTTTTTGATTTCAGTTTTCCATGGCCGATTGAAGATGATGATCCAATAGAATTTGAAAGTCCTTATGATATTTATCCCGGAATCATCGAAGGATTATTCAATGTCAGAAACATCAAAGAAGACTATACGGATGTAATCAATACCAGTTATTATACCCAGAATGGAGACTATTATCTTGATAAGGAAAGTAATTTAGTTTTAGCTGACACCTCCGGAAAAGAAATTGAAGTCCGTTTTGTAGCGGTTTATTTTGATGCTGACATCAAACTCGACGCTTTGGATGACAGGGTGATGGGGAAAAGATTCAAAGGCTATCTGCAAGTCAAACCAAATGGTGTTCCTATTGCTGCCAGAATATTGCAGGAAGTTTTGAAAAAAAGCAAAACACCCATCCTTGGCCATACCGATGCAATGATGCCGATCGAAAAGGGAAAACAAAATTTCAAGGTGAACGCCATTGAAATGAATGCTTCCTATCAAAATGACAATCAGCATGAACCGGTATTTGTAGGATCGGTCAAAGGTTCATTTGTATTTCCGAAAGAAGGAAGCTGGAGCGTGGTCGAGGTCAACCATGACGGTGGAACGGTTAAGAATCTTGATCCCGGTACTTCACCCGGTCTGATCAAAGACGGAATGGTACCAAAAGACGGTTCCGTCAGGATACCGCTGCCTGCTTCGGCTCAGAAATCATTGCTCGCTTTTCCTGATGCTTTGAAATCAAATGTCAACACATTCAAGAAAACATTTGGAATCATACAAAGTACCGATACCCAGAAACTGATGCTGAAATCGGTCGAATATGCACTTCAGAAACCGGAACAATTCCTTTCGGATACTGCACTGCTCGCCGATTCTTTCAGACTGCTGAACTCAAAGGGGCCTTTCCCGAATATTGAGGACGCCATTAAACTGTTGGAAACCGATCCGACAAAAACAGTGATGAATCTGATGCCTGAAGGTGTTCAGAAAGTTTTCAACTATACGGTTCCGAGTAATTTCAAGTTTGACATTGTCGGAAAAGAAGGTGATGATTTCCGAATTTATCTGAAATACACTTCCATTGATAAAGACGGAAATGAGGTGACAAACGAAAAAACGGTTATCGATTATGTGACAGATCCGTCAAGCATCGGTGACTGGGCAAACGAAATGAAGAACATCACGATTGCAGTCGATTTGGGAATCTTCAAACCCATACTGTATGTTTCGGGTAATTTCCAGGGCGGAAAAAATGCAAAAGCCGGCCTTGAAGGCGGTACGGGGCCTCAATTGAAACTTGATAAAGCGCTTCAAAAAATTTACGATATACTCGAATTTCTTCAGAATCTCGATCCCAAATCGGCAGCCTCAGAAGCTGTTAAAAAAGGATTGAACATCGTAATGAGCAATTCAGCCGACAGCTGGGAATATAAATTCAAGGCAGACAAGGAAATTCCGCTTGTCAGATTCCCTTTCCTGGATGAGGCCTACAACTCGCCCACCTGCCCGTTGAAGATGGAAGCATTCTTCAGATTGGGGGTATTCTTCAACCAGCCGTTGAAAATACCAGAATCAATCGATCAGCTCAAACCGTCTGTTGGTGCTTATCTTGAATTGGGCGCAACGCTGAAGGTAATGTGTTTCAGTGTGGCTGCCGCAACCATTTATGCAAACGGAAGCGCAGAAGTGCGGCTGGCTGCAGACTTGGTTTCCGGACCGTCACTCCGATTCAAATTCGGGTTTGGCGCCGAACTGGCAGTCGGTTTCCCCGTCATCGGGAACGCATCGGTTACCTTTATGACCGGAATCGATATGGAACTGACCATGAAGGATTTCACCGTGGGTGCATTTCTGTATTTCAGAGGACGGGTTGAAATATTTGGAGGAGTTGCCACCATCACCATTTCAATCGAAGCCAAAGGCCAGGTTCAGAAAAAGATCGGAAATGGTCCGACGAACTGTATTGCGACCTGTACCCTTGCGGTTGACATTTCAATCGCCTGGATTATCAACATCAGTTTCACCGAAACATGGTCAGAAACAAGACAAATCAGTTAATCGTTTAATGAACAAAACTTAAAAATCATGAACCCACTATACAGCCTTTTGATATTTCCCCAAGCCTATAAATCCGGCAAATTATCGGTCAATCTGATGGTTTTGCCCAGAAATATCAATTTATTGAAAGAACCCGAACCGGGTGTTCCTTCTTTTGTTGAATCCGAATTTGAGCTCGAAGTGATGATCATCGACAGCCTTGAAGGTCTGCCGCTCTATTCAAATGTTACTTTAACACTAAACCCTGAAATACTATCCAAAAAATTCGACAAAAGAAAAATCATCGAATCGGTTATGAAGCAGTTGGAACTGAACGACGGTTTAAAGGTCAATGAAGATCCAAATCTCAATGGTGACACGGGAGCACAGGCGCATGCTCAGAAATTCGGTCCCAATCCGGTGATTCGAAAATATCTGCCGCACAGCTACAGAAACTCGTTTAATTTTACAAACCCGAGAACCCGATTTGCAACCACAGATGATGAATATTACTGTGCAGTGAAAAACAAAGAGGTTGTTCCCACAGATGCTCCGACCAACCGTGAATATATTTCATGGGGAAAACTGGTGGCTTTTATTTTGAGAAATCCGGTGTTGGCAGAAGCGGCAGGTTTTATTTACAAAGCTGAATTCAGTCTGCCGGCAGGAAGTTTTGAAAAAGGCGGCTGGATCTTTACCAAATTTGCAGCAGACAGCCCGCAATCGGTTTTGCCGACCAATTCTTATGCGGCAAGAATCCCGGCTTTGGATGAAAACAGAAGGCTTTTTGCTCCGGTGCTGTTTCCAATCCAGGACAGCATACTGAACAATTCTTCCTATGACCAGGTGATGCAGGAAGCAATTATTTACAATGACGGTTTTGCAAAAATCGTACATGCCGACCAGCCTGTCAATCAGGATTTACTGCAGGAAACCGATACTTCGAATCCGCCCTATAAGGACATCGGATTCAGACTGGGATGGGATGACGAACAGCTGACCATCTGGGGCAACCGTTCGCTTCGTCAGAAAGATGAGGTAACAGAAATGCCGATCGATGCACCTTTGGGTGTGTTTGGTTACAAAACCGATGTCAGAAAGGGAGGAGATGCCGAGAATGATCCCGAAAACAGCTGGCGGTCACAAAATATGATCTGTGCACGAATGAACACGGAAATCGGAAGCGGCGACATACTGTTTGAAAAAGATGTTGCTTTTGAAATGCCGACAGAGGTTCATCCTTCATCACACGGCGACACAAAAAACAGCGGATTCTGGCTGCCGATGTATTTTTCTTCCTGGAACGGGAAGTGTATGTCAATTCCGGACAAAGAAACCGAAGAAATCTATATGCTCGCCGAGACCCGTGAACGAATTCAGACCGCTGAAATCAATGCGGTTGATATTCAGCCCAAAAAGACTTTTCACCCTTATTATCAGGATCCCAATCATCAGCTGGATCTGCGTTATGGCGAAGATTATCAGTTCAGAATCAGATTCTCTGATATTTCGGGTGGCGGGCCTTCAGTCGATGATGATATGATCAACGGCGGACAAAACCCGGTGGCAAATGTTCATTTCAGAAGAAATATCAAAGCACAGTCAATGAGACTGCTGAATTTGGAGGAAATCCGATTGGAAACTGAAGTCGGAACAACCAAAGACATGAGCGAACTCGAAAATTTGCTCGGCAATGATATGATGCTGAGAATCAAAAGACCCGAGCTGAGTTATCCTGCAATCGCCTATACCGGAAAATACACCAATATTCAACAGAAATTAAAAGCAAAATTTGATTCGATTCCAAAATCAGATGATACGGACAAACGGCCACAGTACAGCATCAGCCTGCCTGATCCGGATGTGAGTACATTCAAAATCATTGTCGAAGTCAAATCTTTGGATATGGACAATGTGCTGTCTGACAGCGGGAAGGAATCCTATATTGTCTGGCAGGAAAAAACATTTGAACTGGAGGCAGATGAATCAAATGAAAATTATGATTTTGAAACCAAAATAAAAATCGTTTATCATGATTTTGAACAGATCGATCTTGGTGTAAATTATACGGACAATACGCCCAATCGGCTGGTACTGCCCTATTCACGCAACATCAGGATTTCAATAGTTCCGATAGTTGACAATGCTGACGGTGATTATGCTGCCAGATTTGTCAAAGAAGGAAGTCCTGTTTTACTGAATTCATTCAAAATTAATCCGAATGAAAAAGAGCTTCTTTCTCCGATTGCAGGCGGCCTGCGTGCCTACTTTCTCAGACCCGGTGAGGAACCTGAGTCAAAATCGGTTTCTCCAATGAAAAAACTGATTGCAAAATTGAATAAAAATAAAACTTCTGCCGAACTCAAACAGCTTGCAGACGAATTGGATCTTTCGGCGCGCAATCTGACCATTCAGGGCAAAAACGGAAATCGTGTTCAGTTTGGTGTCAGCAGCAAACTTCAGCATACTTTGTCACCCGAATCGGGTTCGGTCACATTTGCAAGTGTGAACGAGATTCTGCACAGATGGATCATCGCTGCAGATTTCAGCATGCTCAGAGACTGGTCATGGAACGGTTTGGAAACCGACAGTTTTATTGTTCACAGGGAAATCTTCATCCGTTCGGGTGAAAATTTTGTCAGCATCGAAAAAAAGACGGTCGGATCGATTCGTGTTCAGCAGACTGCAAATATGGCGATGCTGGACGGTGCTGAAAGAGATCAGACCCGGATATTGTTTTTGGACAGCATCGCACAGCCCGATCTCAACTTGGAATTTCCGGAGGAACTTTATGTCGATTATTCGGTTCAGTCAAAATTAAAACCCAGTCAGGCCGCAGTCAGCCTCAGAAATGAATTTGCATCAAGAATTCATCTGCCGATCAGCACTGCACCGAGCCAGGTTCCAAAAATGGTTTCGGTCGGTCTGGCTTTGAGTCCTTATGAACATGACAAAGAAAATTACAGCTATTCCGTTGAAAGAAAGAAATATCTGTGGCTTGAATTTGAAGAAACGCCGGCAGACCCGAAAGACACCTATTTTGCAAGAGTGCTCGCCTATGCGCCTGACCCGTATTTGTGCAGAGTTGATCAGAATCTGATTGAAAACATGGATGAGGATTTACCGTTTGGTTTGAATGAAGAAAAAATCAGGAAAATAATTCCGGGTATGGAAAATGATTTCAGCGGTGTCGGACTGATGCAGGAACTGATTCCGGAATCTGAAGACAATCCGAAAAGATTCCTGCTGCCACTTCCGGAAGGACTTCATTCGAACAGCGACGAGCTTTTTGGTTTTTTTACCTATGAAATCAGAGTCGGACACAAAAAGGAGAATCGGAGCACTGCACAGGCGAGATACGGCAGACTGCTGAGAGTTAACGGGGTTCAGCATCCTGCGCCTGAACTGGTCTGCAATGCATACCGGTCAAACGAACCCAATGACAAATCCATCATACTGACAGCCAATCATGCCAATGCGGTACTGAAAGGTGATAACATTACGGCGTTTCCGCCCAACACCAATATCTGGTATCTGATGTACACCCAGGTGATGCAGGCAGACGGAAAATCATTCCGAAATATTTTGGTCGATTCCGGACCGATGTTTTATAAACCCAGACTTGAAACCGATACAACCGGAAATACGTATTTCATCAGAGAAGATGGTGACCGGCCGGGAGTTGCAAAAGTTCCTGTCTATCAGATTGCTGCCAAACTCGAACAGCTGGGACTGCCGAGAACCAACAGTCTGAGTGTAATCGCGGTAGAAATGTTTCCGATTGACAACGAATGGCAGTTTGTACACCCAAAATTAAGATCTGCCTATTATGGAAGAGATGCAATTGATCTTAAATTTATAAACGAATATGAAAGAAAAACAGTGGAATGGGCAAATCCGCTCACCGATCTTTTGGGATTCTACAGGATTTACAGAAGCTCAAGACTGGTGCCGGTTACTGATGTCTGCTGTATCGACTGCTGATTTTGATCAAATGTAATTTATTTCTAAAAACGACATTGTTTGTCGCATTAGATTTTTATATTTGTTCAAAAATTAACCCATGTCAAAACAGGAATCACTGGCACGTCATCGTCTGATCATTCAAAAATTGAGAAACAATCCTTCAACTTTTGAAGAAATACTGGAAAAATTAAGAACCGAATCGGATCTTCACGATTTGAATTTTGAAATTTCAAAACGAACTTTTCAACGGGATCTCAAGGAAATTGAGGAGCTCTATAATATTGAAATCAAAAATGACAGATCCAGAAAAGTTTACTATATCACTAACGATTCGCAGGATGAATTCAGCGAGCGCCTTTTTGAAGTAATAGATGTTTTCCAGCTGTTGAATTACAATCAGTCGATTTCAAAGTTTGTTCAGTTTTCGACCCGAAAGCCAATGGGTACCGAGCATTTGAGCGGTTTGCTGTATGCGATTCAGAATCGTTTTCAGGTTGTGCTCAGATACAAAAAATTTGATCATGACGAAACCGAAAACAGACTTGTGGAACCCTATCTGCTCAAAGAATTTAAAAATCGCTGGTATCTCAGGGCATACGATATTGAAAAAAAGGAATTCAGAACTTACGGTATCGACCGGATTTTGGCATTGAGCATTTCCGATAAAAAATTTCAGTTTCCAAACAAGTCAAATCCAAAAGATTATTTCAAAGACAGCTTTGGAATTGTTGGTCCGGACAGTGCCCAGCCGCAGGAAATTCTGTTGAAATTCACCAACAATCAGGGTCAGTATATCCGAACGCTCCCGCTCCATTCATCACAGCAGATTTTGGAGGAAAACGGTGATGAAATGCTGGTCAGACTCAAAATTGTTCCGACTTATGATTTTATTTTTGAGTTGATGTCAATGGGTGCAAATCTGAAAGTTTTGGAACCAAAAAGTCTTGCTGATGAAATGAAACAAAAATTCAGAGAAGCGTTTGAAAATTATTCGTGATTCATAAAACAATTCGGTTTTGAATTGAATTCTTTAAAAATTTATGTGAAATCGATTTTTATTTGAATTATATCAGAAAAAAACCTAAATTCACTCAAAATTTAAGTTTGATGAAAAAATATTTTATCCTTTTATTTGCCGCATTTCTATTGATCAGCTGCGGTAAAACTCTGCACGAAAGCTGGAATTATTTTCCAAATGAAGTGAACCTCGATACATATAACAATCTTGATTTTATAAAAATCAGACAGGGCAATACCATCACCGTAAAAGTGGAAGAAAATCCGTCCACCGGTTATTCCTGGACCTCACAGGCAAACAGCGACTGTTCTGTCAGCATGGGAACGAGCAGTTTCTCTGCGGGCAGCAATGACGGCAATATGGTCGGCGTTCCAGGTGTGAGAACCTTTGAAGTGAAGGGAGATAAAGCAGGAAGCTGTCTGGTTGAGTTTCAGCAGTTTGCACCCGGCGAGCAAAGCAAACCAGCGAACCGAAAAGGAATCTATTTTATAGTGGAATAATTTAATAGACAATATCGAATGAAAATCCGCACGAATGATTTCTGCGGATTTTTTTTATTTTCTGCCGATGAAGATCTGAGCTTTTTTGATATCGTCATAACTGATCTGACGATCGAGTTTTTCGTAAATTTTGGACAATGAGGATTTTGATTCGTCATCCATATTTTGAACCGCATTTTTTACTTTTTCAAGAACCGATTCATCCGGTCTGTAGAGCTCCAAATCAATATCCGGATCTGTCTCAGCAATTCGGATCAGATGGCTCAATATAGTTCCGCCGGTCAAACCCCTTTCCTTTGAAATCTCGCTGATACTCAACTTCTTTTTGACCAGTTTTTTGGTGATCTGATAAGTGGATTCTTTTTCAGCTTTTCCTTTTTGAACCAGTTTCTCTTTTGTCTTTGCAATTTCTCTTTTGTCAAGCGTTCCGCCCGAATATTTGATAAAACCTCTGAATTCGTTTTCAAGATCTTTTTCCTCAAGCGAATCATCCCATTCCTGAGAAAGTTCGCGAAAACGGACGTCTGCACGCATCGCCAGTTCATCGACTTCCAAAGCGGTCTGATTCAATCCTCTGAGTTTCAAACCGCTCAAATCCCGAAGTCTTGAAATGGCAACATATCCCTGACCTCTTTCAAAAGCTCTGCTCAGATCGATCATTGCAGAATCAAGTGTCATTCCCTGACTTTTGTGAACGGTGATTGCCCAGGCAAGCCGAAGCGGAATTTGTGTAAATGATGCAAGCGGTTTGCCAGATTCGTCTTCTATCGCCCAGGTTTCGGGTTTTGCTTCAATGATTTCGTTGTCAAAAGTCCGGACGAGCGGAAAACCTTTGTCGGTAAATCCGCTGACCGTTCCCATGGTACCGTTAACATAGCCGGCTTCATAATTATTTCGAATAAACATCACCCGTGCATCTCTTTTGAGCTCGAGATTTTCCAAAGCCAAAACCGATTTTTTCAGCACTTCGATCAGCGCCGGATTTCCTTTGAAATTTGCTTTGAAATGTTTGGATGAAGTTCCGATCTGATTAAGATACTGCAGATTGATCCTGTCCACATCCGCATTGTGGGTGTAGAGTTTGGTTTCCATTTCTCCCTCTTCGGGATGAACTTCGAGCCGTGTTCTCAACAGTTCGATCGACCGTTCAGAAACCCGTCCGTCTCTGATTTCATTTAAAATTCCATTCAATTCATTTTCAGTCTGACGGTACTGTTCGGTCAGATAACAGATGACCGGTTCGGTTTCGAGCCAGGCATCGGACATGAATGCAAATTTCTCACGGGATTCCTCCAAATCGTTGCCGATCGGCGGAAGCTGAAAGAAATCACCGGCAAAAATCACCTGAATTCCTCCAAAAGCCAATTGATTTCCTTTGAAATATTTCAGCACTTTATTGACCAGATCCAGCTGATTTCGGTGAAGCATTGAGATTTCATCAATCACCAATACTTTAACCGAATCCATCTTTTTTGTAAAATATTTTTTCTCCTTGAGCGAAGCCAGATGTCGGGTCGAAATACTGTCTTTGATGCCGATACCCGACCATGAATGTATGGTCTGACCGTTCATGTGGGTAGCTGCAATCCCGGTCGATGCAGTCACCGCAACTCCGATCCTGTGTTCCTTCAGATACTGAATGTACTGATTGAGCACATAGGTTTTGCCCGCACCGGCAGATCCTGTCAGAAAGACATTTCGGCCTGATTTCATAATTGCAAGTGCTTTGGACTGAAGCATAGTTAAATAAAATTAATTGACTGGATTTTTACAAATATAAAGATAATGTTGTAAGACCATACAGGCTTTGACCCTCAAAAAGATAATTAAAAACCATTGTTTTGACAGTCCTCAAAATCAAATTAATCTTCAAGCGTTTCAAGAATCAGATCGATATCTTCTTCTGTAGCATCGGGATTGATGAAACAGAATCTGATCACCGTTTCGCGAACACCGTTGATCCGCCATTTGGTGGGTGTAATCAGAGCAAGTCCTTTTTCAAGATTTCTGAAAGTCCAGTTTTTATAATCTTCAGGAGTCCAGCCTTTTCGTTTGAACAAAACCACGCTCAGTGAAGGTTCGCGTACCAATTCCAGGTTTGGATTTGATCTGATTTTTTCAGCTGCAATTTCAGCCAGTTTGATGTCCCACTCGATCGCTTCTTTGTAACGGTTGGTGCCGTGCATCGCCAGCGAAAACCAAAGCGGCAGCCCGCGGACACGTCTTGTCAGCTGCAGCTGATAATCGGACGGATTGAATCCGTTTGCCTCGGTTTCTTTGAAAATATCGAGATAGGAAGCTTCCTGTTTGTGAACTTCTTTAGCAAGTTCGGGGTTTTTATAAATGATCGCACCGCAGTCATAAGGCGAAAAAAGCCATTTGTGCGGATCTATGGTGATGCTGTCAGATTTTTCGATTCCGTTGAAAAGATGACGAACCGTATCGGCAAGCAGCGCACCACCGCCATAAGCAGCGTCAACATGCATCCACCAGTTGTATTTCTGACAGACAGACGCCACTCCTTCGAGATCGTCAATAATCCCCGCATTGGTGGTTCCGGCGGTTGCGACGGTACAGAAAATTCGTTCACGGTCTTCTTCCGAATAAGCTGAAATCGTTTTTTCGATCAGTTCTGAAGTCAGTTTTTCTTCGATCGGGACCAGTCTCAATTCTGCGTCAATCACTTTTGCCATGCTTTCGATCGATGAATGCGATTCGCTTGAAGCGAGAATGATTCCTTTTTTGTTATTATTTTCAGGATTATTCATCCGCCAGCTTTCACGCGCGGTCACGATGGCCGAAAGATTGGCCGAGGTTCCGCCGGCAGTAAAAACGCCAAAAGCTCCTTCGGGCAGTCCGGTCAGTTTGACCATCCATTCCATCGCCTGATTTTCGGCAAATATTCCGCCCGCGCCCAAAAGCCAGTAGGAACCGTGAATGGATGAAGCGGCCGTAACCAGATCAAACATAACCGCCGCCTTGGTCGGTGCAGCAGAAATAAAAGCAAGATGTCTGGGATGATCCATCGACATGATGTTTTTTGACAAAATATTTCTCCAGATTTTTAATGCTTTCTCGCCTCCGATTCCGTGCGGTGTAATGGTCTCTCCTACTTTCTTTTTCAGTTTTTCTTCAGATTCGGCCAAACCCAGATGCGGATTGGACTGGGTCAGCCGGTTGATGGTCTGTTTGGTGATATCGAGCGACATTTCAATCAGGTCGATATCCACATTGTGCATTTTTGGTTTTAGGGTTTTATCTGNNTCGATTACAAATGTACAATTTAATCAAGAAGAAGACAAAAAAGTGTTTTTCTGTTTCATCTGATTTTTGTTGGTTTTATATAAAAAAAGACGGCCAAATTCCTAAAAAGAATTCAACCGCCTCAATATTCACTTTATCCTCATTTTATCCGCATTTGCTCGAACCGCAGTTTTTGCAGATCAGACATCCTTCCTGATAGACCACCTGATCAGATCCGCAGCTTGAACACTGATGACCGTGGACTTCTGTCCCGTCGGGAATGTATTTTTTGAGTGCACGTGCCACACCTGCTTTCCAGGTATTGATCGATTCTGAATCGAGTTCCATCTGATTGACCAGATCAACCGCTTTTTCAATCGGCATACCGTGTCTCAATACACCCGAAATCAGTTTTGCGTAATTCCAGAATTCAGGATTGAATTTATCGGATAATCCCTGAATCGTATTTTTGTGACCTCTCGGGTTGGTATAGGTGAAATCGTATCTCGAAACCCCGTTTTCATCTCTGTTTTTGATGATCCATCCTTTGGTCAGCCATTTTGGAAGCAAAATTCCTTCTTCTTCGTTTGCAATACCGGTAAAGATCTCATAAGGTTTGTTGTTGATCAGACCGATAAATGCAACCCATCTTTCTTTGTTGTTGTAGAAATTAACCACATCCGCTTCAAGCGCCTGAGGTCTTTTGGTCGGGAATTCATCCAATTCTCCGTTCTCGGATTTTGCATCCGCAGCCACCAACACACCCGATCTGGAACCGTCTCTGTAAACCGTGATTCCTTTGCAGCCGCTTTCCCAGGCAGTTACATACAGTTTGTCAACCAGTTCTTCGGTTGCTTCTGCCGGAAGATTGATGGTCACAGAAATTGAATGATCCACCCATTTTTGAACACTTCCCTGAAGTTTCACCTTGTTCAGCCAGTCAACATCGTTTGAAGTGGCTTTGTAATAAGGTGATTTTTCAATCAGTTCATTGATTTCTTCCTGGCTGTAATTTTTCTCGGTATCGATTCCGTTTGCTTCCATCCAGGTTTTGAAATGATGATGGAAAACGATGTATTCTTCCCAGGAATCACCCACTTCATCCACAAAATCAACCCTCACATCTTTGTCGTTCGGATTAACTTTTCTTCTTCTTTTGTAAACAGGAAGGAATACCGGTTCGATACCCGAAGTGGTCTGTGTCATCAGACTGGTGCTTCCGGTCGGGGCGATGGTCAGAAGTGCGATGTTTCTTCGGCCGTATTTTACCATGTCTTCATAGAGTTCGGGATCTTCTTTTTTGATTCTTAAAATAAACGGATTGTCCTTTTCTCTTTCTGAATCATAAATCTCAAATGCACCTCTTTCTTTTGCCATATTTACGGATGAACCGTAACATGCAAGCGCCATATTTTTATGAACTTCGGTAGAAAATTCGGTTGCTTCTTCGGTACCGTATCTCAGTCCCAAAGCGGCAATCATATCGCCTTCGGCTGTAATTCCCACACCGGTTCTTCTTCCCTGAAGTGTTTTGGTTCTGATTTTCTGCCAAAGCTGTCTTTCTGTTCTTTTGAGCTCCTCTTCTTCCGGATCGCTTTCAATTTTTGCAAGAATTGCATCGATCTTTTCGATTTCCAAATCGATGATATCATCCATCATTCGCTGTGCGATGGCAGCATGTTCTCTGAACAGTTCGAAATTGAATTTTGCCTGAGGAGTGAACTGATCTTCAACATAGGAATAAAGATTGATCGCAATCAGACGGCATGAATCGTACGGACAGAGCGGAATTTCACCGCAGGGATTGGTCGATACGGTTTCAAATCCGTAATCTGCATAACAGTCGGGAATTGATTCACGCTGAATGGTATCCCAGAAAAGTACGCCCGGTTCTGCTGATTTCCATGCATTGTGAATGATTTTTTTCCAAAGTGAAGACGGCTGGATATTTCTCGAAAATTTCGGATTTGCACTGAATATCGGGTATTTCTGTTCGTATTCTGAGCCGTTTTTGAGCGATCTCATAAATCCGTCATCAATACGAACCGATACATTTGCACCTGTCACTTTCCCCTGCTCCATTTTTGCATCGATAAAATCTTCAGCATCCGGATGGTTGATTGAAACCGACAGCATTAGCGCACCTCTTCTTCCGTCCTGTGCAACTTCACGGGTCGAATTTGAATAGCGCTCCATAAACGGAACCAGACCTGTTGAAGTCAGTGCAGAGTTTTTAACCGGCGAGCCTTTGGGACGAATTCCGGACAGATCATGTCCGACACCGCCTCTTCTTTTCATCAGCTGAACCTGCTCCTCGTCAATCTTCATAATGCTCCCGTATGAGTCGCCGTCGTGGATGCTCCCGATCACAAAACAGTTTGAAAGCGATGCAATCTGATAATTATTTCCAATCCCGGTCATCGGGCTTCCCTGAGGAACGATGTATTTGAAATTTTTAATGACATCAAAAATTTCGTCTTCGGTATAAGGATTTGCGTATTTTTTCTCAATTCTGGCAATTTCGCGGGCAATCCTTCGATGCATATCATCGGGCGTCAGCTCATAAATATTTCCGTCTGAATCCTTCAGCGCATATTTATTGACCCAGACCCTTGCCGCCAAATCATCACCCTTAAAGTATTCGACAGTTGCTTCGAACGCTTCCTGAGTTNNAGTTAATTTAAGTTTAGCAAATAATTTCACCCAACCGCCGAAAAATAATTTGCGAAAACTGTTGCTGTTAAATCAAAAACACTTAAATCACAAAGACCTGATTTCTATAATTTAAATGCCCGGATTTAATCTGTACTGCAAATTAAATAAAGCGATTTTTTGTCGGATATAAAAGTAGACTATCAATTTCAATGTTTTGACCAATGTTGGATTTTGGTATCCACATTTTATGAACAATTGAAAGTTCAAACTCTGAAATAATTTTGTATCTGATTAATAATCAGATTGTAATAAAGGAGGATGGAAGCTGCTCGGAATTTCTCAGCTCTCCAGCCAGTTTTTAAAATCTGAGGCCCGTTCACGGCTGACAATGAGTTCTTCAGACACGTTTTTGATCTCAATAATGAAGCGACTGCCCGAATGGGTTTTTATTTTTTCGATGAATTTCAGATTGACAATTGCGTTGCGGCTGATTCTGAAAAAATCTTTCGGATTCAATTGATTTTCGAGTTCGCTCAGACTGACATCAATCGGATATTCCCGATTCTCGGTAAAAAGAAAACTGAATTTGTCTTTTGAATAAAAACAGCTGATCTGGTCGGTTTCAACCGTTTTCAGACTGCTGCCCGCACGGACCAGAAAACGCTCCCTGAATTTGTTTTCAAAATTCTGGCTCAGCAGTTCTTTGAGTTTCAGTAAATCCCACGAGATGTTTGAATTCTGTTCCTTGAATTTTCGAATTGCATTTTTCAGTTCATTTTCATTGATCGGTTTGAGCAGATAATCGATGCTGTTGAATTTAAAGGCTTTGACTGCGTATTCGTCAAATGCGGTGGTAAAGATGATTGCGCTTTTTGGCTGAACTTTTTCAAAGATTTCAAAACTGATTCCGTCACCGAGCTGTATGTCGAGAAAGATCAGATCGGGTTCGGGATGAGACTCAAACCAGGCCACCGATTCCCTGACGCTGTTGAGCACAGCAACCGGTTCTTCTCCCTGTTTTTGAAGCAGTCTTTCGAGATATCTGGCAGCCGGTTTTTCGTCTTCTATGATGATACAGTTCATTGTCTGTTTGAATTTTTTCTTTGTTTTTCAATTTGTTTCAGTATCTGTTTTCTTTTCCAGTCGGTCATGCCAAGCACATCAAACACGTTCAGATAGTGGACGCCCAGTCCGAAACCCCAGAAAAGCATCGGAAAGATGGCCCAGTATTCACCGCCTTCAATCCAGTTCCAAATATTAAAAAATAAATTGACACAAATAAAGACAGCCAGATGGATAAAAAATCCGATTTTTTCATTTACTCTTTTTCGAACCTGACTGAGTTCTTTGTCGGTTGTTTGAAAATTCCTTTTTTCCATGGCAAATCATTTTACAGTTGACTGTCAAAATATTCTCTTTCCTCTTTTCTTTTCTCCAATTCTTTTTGGATCATCCGGTTTTTCCAGCCGGTCGAATTGAAGATTCCGAAGACATTGATCGCATGAAAAGTCACACCGATCCCCCAGCCGATTAGAGGCCAGTATGCCCAATCGTAAACACCGTCCTGTTTGATGTCCAAAAATGTAAGGAAGCCGTTTACTACGATGTAACTGGCAAGATTCCAGTAAAACCCCTGAATCTGTTCTACCCTTTCTTTTGCTGCTCTGTATTCTTCTTCTGTATATTTTTTATTGGTTTCCATAATGATATTGTTTTTTGTGATGAATGGTATTTTAACTGTGAAATTATTTTCGTCCTGAATGATTTCAACCCGATTTTCAAAATTTTGATATTGACTTTGTATGTGCTCCAAACCTTTGCCGGTTGACTGTTTCAATTGTTTTTTTAACTGAAGATTGTTTTTCACGACCAGATAATTACCATCTTTGTACACCTTTATATACAATGGTTCCTCAGACGAAATCCGGTTGTGTTTGATACAGTTTTCAATCAGAATCTGCAAAGTCAATGGTGCAATCAGATAATCGTTTGGCAGACTGCCATCGATTTCAAACGACAATCCGTCCTCATATCTTTTTTGAACCAGCTCCATATAGGTCCTGCAAAATTCAATTTCTTCTTCAAGCGGCACCCATTCCTTGTCTTTTTGTTCGAGTACATAACGATAAACCGATGAGAGATCGCCGACAAATTCCTGCGCCTTTTCGCTGTTTTCTTCGATCAGTCCGGTCAAAACATTCAGACTGTTGAACAAAAAGTGTGAACTGATCTGTGATTTCAGAGATTCGTGCTGTCTTGAAATTCTAATCACCTGTTTTTTCTGTTCCTTCAGCTGCCCCGACTGATAATATTCGACCAGTGAAGCTGTTTGAAATATTACGGCAATCGTTACCGCAAACCAAACCATCAGTCGGACACCTTCGGCAGTCTCGGCAGAATAAAACAGTTTGTGAAATGCTTCCGACCACGGATCTCCGTAAAATAAACGCATGGTGAAATAAAGCAGCGAACCGGTAATCAGACTGACGATTGCGCTGCCAAGCGTTCCGATGATAAATTTCCTGACAATATCTTTCAGATCAAATTTTGGAAAACTTTTCTGAACCCGATTGCTCACCCATGCATTCACCAGATACAGACCGGCAGTAAAATACACAGACCAGCCAAAATATTCGAGCGCCAGACCGACTCCGGGCAGCACACCATTGTTCATAAAATAGAACGAAACATTGATGGTGTTGATGATCAGAACGATGATCAGGCTGTAAACGATATGTTTTTGAATATTTTTCATCGGTTAATTTTAACAAAACTTATCGTTTATTCAACGCATTCGGTTTTCAGGATTTCATCCGCATTGTCTTCTCCCCAGGCGGGTTCAAAGTCTTTGACCGAATGATTTGTATAAAGTTGTTTTGCTTTTTTGATCATCGGGCAATACTGAACCGGATCGGTTCCGTAATAAGGCGCCGAACGCATATTGAACTGTCCGAGCAGATAAAGCGGTCTTGGGTTATCAGGATTGATTTTGATTGCTTCATTATAATCTGCAATAATCGCTGAAGGCAAAACCATTCCGTAATTCATCGGGTCTTTTGCAACCTTTATCGTTCTGAAAAGCCCTCTCAAAGTCAGTGTTTCTGACATATCGGGATTCATTTCGATCAGTTTGTCATAATCTTTTTCAAGATCGCCCGCAATCTTAATGGCATCTTCGGGATTGAGTGAAAATGCATACAAAGTTCTTGAAAGCATCGAATAATAAAGCGGAAGCCAATTGTCCGGGTTTGATTTTGCGATTTTGTCAAAATCGGAGGCTGCTTTCTCAAAACTTCCGTCAGCATGAGCAGCTGAAAATTTGTTCAACGCGTTTTGCATTTCTGAATTGTAGTTTGTCTGTCCGTTTGCTCTGAAAAACAATCCCAGAACCAGGATACTCAAAATGATAATTAATTTTTGCATGATAACAGTTTTTTTAATTTGATGAGACAAATTTCAGAACTGTATAAATTTACACAAAAATTAATTGGACGAACCGTCAATTTTCGAGGATGAGTTGTAAAAATTAAATTATTTTCGGCTTAATCTAATCCTGCTTAGAAAAATCCAAATCCTGAAAATCATAACTGAAATCGGTCAACGGTGAAATCGGCTCCATCTTGAATCCTGTGACCTTTCCGTCTTCAACTTTCATAAACACAAAAGCATCTGCATGCATATAAGCATTGTCCCATTTCACCGCAAAAGTGTCACCTTTGTAATAGAACATATCACCTCTCAATTGTGAAGATCTTGCCGATTCAAATCTGAGTTTTCCCTTGTTCATCGTGATTTTCACCTCACCAAACCAATTGTCTTTGTAGGTACCCGGAAGGCTGTCGATATAGGCAAGTCTGAGCTTTTTATTTTTCTCAACGGTTTCCCAAACTTCATCTGTTACCACATCTGCTTCACCGGTTCTTTTTGCAATCAGTTCGCCATATTCCTTTACCCAGTCTTTTTCAGGCAAACCGAGATAATGGTCTTTGATCGTATTTGAAATTGCCATAAATGCTGCGCCCGCCTGCTGATTGGTCAGCACGATGATGCCCAGATTCAGTTGCGGATACATAATGATCTGAGTAACGATTCCTTCCAAACCGCCGGTATGCGAAACCTCGAGTTTTCCGTTCATGTCCTGAAGCTGAAAACCGAGTCCGTAAGCACGAAAGAGCGTATTGTAGGGTGGTCGTGTGAAATTCGGCTGAAGTGTTTGAGGCGTGATCAGCTGTTTCATCTGTTTTTCGGATACCAATTGTTTTCCGTCAGAAGTTTTCCCCAAATCAAGCTGAAACTGAACCCATTTGGCGAGATCGTCCACATTTGAATAAATACCTGCAGCTGCATCAAAAATCGGATTGGTGTATCTGTCGATCACCTTTAGTTTTCCGTCAATCGGAACATGCGGATCGATCACATTTGATTTGTCTTTGAGCGTATTCCAGCTTGCACCGGTTCTGGTCATTCCAAGCGGAATGATAAAATTCTGTTCTATAAATTCAGTCCATTTCTGACCCGATACTCTTTCAATCACTTCGCCGGCAATGATGTACAGCAGATTGTCATAATCGTATTTGGTTCTGAAACCCGAAACCGGTTTTAGAAAATGAATATTTCGGATGATGTCTTCGGGTACAAAATCGTGCCCGTCGGGCCAGACCATNNCCCAGTCCGAGACCGCTTCTGTGGGTCAGCAGATCGCGGATGGTGAATTCTTCGGTCACATAATCATTGTACATTTTGAATTCGGGTATGTATTTTTTCACTTTGTCGTCCCAATCCAGTTTTTCCCGGTCTACCAGCAAAGCCAGTGCAGTCGTTGTGAATGCTTTTGAATTGGATGCAATACCGAAGTTGGTCTCTGAGTTTACTTTTTCACCCGTATTGATGCTTGCCAGCCCGTAGCCTTTTGCCAGAATGACTTTTCCATCATGGATGATACCGACCGAAATTCCGGGTACGTTAAAGGTTTTGAGTGCATTTTGAACGGTCTCGTCAACTTTGTTTTCAGAAATTTCCTGTGCGGAAACCGAAACCGATAAAACAAAAATTGAAACTAAAA
>JRYL01000246.1_pt1 | contig 28190 bp, 25 predicted proteins | sample 235391 | NCBI WGS metagenome assembly JRYL01 (sample SAMN03074223, study PRJNA261481) | activated sludge metagenome | biome: Wastewater Treatment Plant; feature: Wastewater; material: Activated sludge; isolation source: activated biomass of a wastewater treatment plant treating wastewater from... ...
CCCATTTCGGGCCGTCGGCGGCCTGGAACACCATGCTGAACACGGTGGCACCGATCAGGATGAACATCACGAACGAGGCCAGCTTGGTGGTGGCCGCCAGCGCCTGCTTCAGCAGCGACCAGCTCATGCGGCCGCGCAGCCAGGCCATGATGAGCGCGCCCACCGCGCCCATGGCGCCGCCCTCGGTGGGCGTGGCCACGCCCAGGAAGATGGTGCCCAGCACCAGGAAGATCAGCAGCAGCGGCGGGATCAGCACGAACGTCACGCGCTCAGCCAGTTTGGACAGCAGGCCCAGCTTGAGGAAGCGGTTGACCACGGCGATGAGCCAGGCCACGAACACGCCGCCGCACATGGCGACGACGATCTTCTCGTCGGTCGGCACGGATTCGACCAGCTTGCCCTCCCACCAGGTGTGCACGTCGGCCATGTGGCGCGCCAGGAAGATCGACACCAGCGCCGACACCACGGCCACCACCAGCAGCGACTGGTGGCCGCTCTTGCCGTTGGGCTCGCGGAAGGTGCGCGCCTCGGGCGGCAGCGCCGGCACCATGCTGGGCCTGAAGATGGCCAGCAGCACGATGTAGAGCACGTACATGCCCACCAGCATGAAGGCCGGCACGAAGGCGCCCTTGTACATGTCGCCCACGCTGCGGCCGAGCTGGTCGGCCATGATGATCAGCACCAGCGAGGGCGGGATGATCTGCGCCAGCGTGCCCGAGGCGGCGATGACGCCGCTGGTCAGCGGCCGGCTGTAGCCGTAGCGCAGCATGATGGGCAGCGAGATCAGGCCCATGGAGATGACCGACGCCGCCACCACGCCGGTGGTGGCCGCCAGCAGCGCGCCGACGAAGATCACCGCCAGCGCCAGGCCGCCGCGCATGGGGCCGAACACCTGGCCCACCGAGTCGAGCAGGTCCTCGGCCATGCCGCTGCGCTCCAGCACCAGGCCCATGAAGGTGAAGAAGGGCACGGCCAGCAGCGTGTCGTTGGCCATGATGCCGATCAGCCGCTGCGGCAGCCAGGCCATGATGGACGAGGGGAAGATGCCCAGCTCGATGCCCAGAAAGCCGAAGAACAAGCCACAGGCCCCCAGGCTGAAGGCGACCGGAAAGCCCAGGATCAGGAAGAAGATCAGCCCCACGAACATGATGGGGGCGTAGTTGGCGGTGAGGAACTCCATGCTGCGTGCCTTCTGGTGATCAGCGGGCCGCGGGCGCGGGGTTCGGGGCGGCGGCCTCGGCCTCGGCCTGCTTGCGCAGCGCCTCGGCCAGGTCGGCTTCGGCGCTCTGGTCGGTCAGGCGGCCCATCGGGTCGGGGCCCTGGCCACGCAGGAAGGCGATGCGCTTGATCAGCTCCGACCAGCCCTGCAGCAGCAGCAGCCCGAAGCCGACCGGCAGCGCCAGCCACACCGGCCAGCGGATCAGGCCGCCCGTGTTGGGCGACACCTCGCCGGAGGCGTACTTGTCGATCAGCATGGGCACGCCCAGCCACAGCACCAGCAGGCACAGCGGCGTGAGGAAGAAGGCGAAGCCGATGATGTCGATCCACACCTGCGCTTTCTTGGGCAGGCGGCTGTTCAGCACGTCGATGCGCACGTGCTCGCGGTGCAGCAGCGTGTAGCCGGCGGCCACCAGGAAGGCCCAGGCGAACAGGTACCACTGCACCTCGAGGTAGGCGTTGGAGCTGTAGTTGAACACCTTGCGCACCACGGCGTTGAGCGCGCTGATCAGGGTGGCGGCAAAGATGAGCCAGATGACGACCTTGCCCACCTGAGCATTGAGCCAGTCGATGGCCCGTGAGATTTTGAGCAGCGCTTGCATCGGGGTCTCCGTATCGGCGGCGGCGCGCCTTGTGCGGCGCGACAGCAGGCGCGGCCACCGAGGATCGACACGGCGCCGCGCAGCAAAAGTGAGCGATTGTAATGACCGGGCCGCGGGCGCCGGAACGAGGCTTTCCCTAGGCGGGCGGCGGTTGCGCCGTGCCGGCGCGCCGGCCGGCGGCCTTGGGCCGGGCGAAGCGCCACCACGGCAGCACCTGCGTCATGGCCCGCACCTGGCCGCTGTGCGAGGGCACGTAGCCCGGCAGCGCGGCCAGGCTGGCGCGCCAGCCGGGGCTGGCCAGCACGTCGCGCAGGGCCGTCACGGGCGGCTCGTCGAGTGCCGACTGCAGGCACACCAAGTGGTAGTCCTCGGTCACCAGGGGCACGAAGTCCAGCCCGCGCCCGCGCGCCGTGGCCTCGATGCCCAGGCCGGCATCGGCCTGCCCGGCCAGCACGGCCTGCGCCACGGCGGCGTGCGAGGGCTCGGTCTGCTCGTAGCCGCGCAGCTGCTCGGGGGCGATGCCGGCCTCGGCCAGCAGTTCGTCGAACAGCACCCGCGTGCCCGTGCCGAGCGCGCGGTTCACGTAGCGCAGGTTGGCGCGCGTCAGGTCGTGCAGGCCGCTGATGCCGCGCGGGTTGCCCGGCCGCACCATCAGGCCCTGGGTGCGGGTGGCGAAGCCGATGATCTTGTGCTGGCCCGGCCGCAGCAGGGGCTTGTAGGTGCGCTCGGCCAGCGAGCCCTCGGGCGGCGCGCGGCGGGTATGAAAGCCGGCCATGATGCAGCGCCCTTCGTTCAGCGCCTGGATCGCGTCCACGCTGCCGACGAAGCGGATGTCCAGGTGCAGGCGCGGGCTGCCCGGCAGGCTGGCGGTGTGGCCGCGCAACGCGGTCAGCGCATCGTCGTGGCTGGCGTAGAAGGTCAGCACGTGCGCCTGGTCGTCGAAGGCGACCGCGAAGGTGCGCTGCAGCTCGGCGCGCAGCGCGTCGATCTGCGGCGCCAGCCGCGCCTGTGCCTGCCGCTCGGACCACAGCAGCTTGTCGGCGAAGGCCGTCAGCCGGGCCGGGCGGCCCTTCTCCCACAGCACCAGCGGGTGGGCCAGGGTCTGCTCCCAGCGCTTGAGTTCGCCCCACACATGGCGGTACGACAGATCCAGCAGCTTGGCGGCACCCGAGATGGAGCCGCTGGCGCGCACGGCCTGCAGCAGGTCGATGAGCGGGTTGCGGATCAGCGGCTCGGCGCTGTCGGCGTCGAGTGAATAGGAAAGACCAATGTGATGCACCCCGCGAGTGTGCCCGATCCGGGGTCGTGCGCCGCCGATGACCGCGGGCGGCCGATTGATGCTCAATTCGGCCTCCGGCGCCCATCCAGTCGGCGCCGGTAGCTATTGATCAAGTAGCAACGAGGTCGGCGGATGTTCATGCCATTCATCGGACGCGCCCGCCTATGCAATCATTTGCATAGCTCTCCATCCCCAATACTCGGGCATTGCGCCAGCGTTTAGCATCGGCGCCGCCGTGAACACCTTTGCCGACAGCGCGCGCACTGCGCTGGCCCTCATCACCAACTTCGACCCTGGCCTGTGGACCATCGTGGCCCGCTCGCTGGCCGTGAGCGCCACCGCCTGCGCCATTGCCTATGGGCTGGGGCTGGCGGCGGGTGCGTGGCTGGGGGTGACGCGCTTTCGCGGCCGCGGCGCGGTGCTGACGGTGCTGAACACGCTGCTGGCGCTGCCCTCGGTGGTGGTGGGGCTGCTGGTGTACCTGCTGCTGTCGCGCAGCGGGCCGCTGGGGTTTCTGGGCTGGATGTTCACCTTTCAGGCCATGGTGGTGGCGCAGGTGGTGCTGGTGGTGCCGGTGGTCACGGCGCTGACGCGCCAGACGGTGGAAGACGCCGACGTGCAGCACGGCGAGCAACTGGCTTCGCTGGGCGCGGGCCGCTTCCTGCGCGGGCTGCTGCTGGCCTGGGACGAGCGCTACGCGCTGCTGACGGTGCTGATGGCCGCCTTCGGCCGCGCCGTGTCGGAGGTGGGCGCGGTGATGATCGTCGGCGGCAACATCGACGGCTTCACGCGCGTGATGACCACCGCCATCGCGCTGGAAACCAGCAAGGGCGACCTGCCGCTGGCGCTGGGCCTCGGCATCGTGCTGCTGGCCGTGGTGCTGATCCTGAACGCGCTGATCGCCGTGGTGCGCGGCTGGCGCGAGCGCGTGGACGGCATCACCACGGCGGCCACGCGCGGGCTGGTGGCCACATGAAGCGCGATCTGCTGACGGCCCGCGAACCGGGCGAGGCCGGGTTGGCGCCTTCCCCCGCCGGGGGAAGGTCGGGATGGGGGCCGCACCACGTGCAATCGGAGGCGGCGCCGCCCCCACCCCAGCCGGCCCCCAGCGGGGCAGGGGGCGCAACACGGTTGATCGCCCTGCACGACGTCAGCGTGCACTTCGGCGCCGTGCACGCGCTGCGCGGCGTGACGCTGCACATCGCCCCCGGCGAAAGCGTGGCGCTGATCGGCGGCAACGGCTGCGGCAAGAGCACGCTGCTGCGCGCGGTGCACGGCCTCATCGCCACCAGCGCCGGCCAGTTGCAGGCGCCGCCGCGCGCGGCGCAGGCCATGCTGTTCCAGCGCCCGTGGATGCTGCGCACCACGGTGCAGCGCAACATCGCCATCGGCCTGTGGCTGCGCGGCGTGCCCTGGGCCGACGCCAAGGCGCGCGCCCTGCAGGCGCTGGAGCGCGTGCAGCTGGCGCCGCTGGCCGAGCGCAGCGCGCGCGGCCTCTCGGGCGGGCAGCAGCAGCGCCTGGCACTGGCGCGTGCCTGGGCGCAGCGGCCGCAGCTGCTGCTGCTGGACGAGCCCACGGCCAGCCTCGACCCGCACGCCAAGCACGAGGTTGAGGCGCTGATGCAGGAGTTCACCGGTGCGCCGGCCGAGCCCGGCGCCGCGCCGCTGACCATGGTGTTCGCCAGCCACAACCTGGGCCAGGTCAAGCGGCTGGCGCGGCGCGTGGTGTATCTGGAGCAGGGCCGCGTGCTGGCCGATCTGCCCGTGCAGGATTTCTTCAACCGCGACGTGCTGCGTGCCGTCTCGCCCCAGGCCGATCTGTTTCTGAAAGGAGAGTTGTTATGAGTTTTTTCAAGTCTTTTGGCCCCCGAGCCGCCGTCAAATCTGCGCTGGCAGCTTCTGTTTTTGTAGCGTCCATGGCTGCTTCGGCGCAGTCCATCGTGGTGGCATCGACCACCTCGACCGAGCAGTCGGGCCTGTTCTCGCACCTGCTGCCCGAGTTCAAGAAGGCCAGCGGCATCGACGTCAAGGTGGTGGCGCTGGGCACCGGCCAGGCGCTCGATACGGGCCGCCGCGGCGATGCCGACGTGGTGTTCGTGCACGACCAGAAGGCCGAGGACAAGTTCGTCGCCGACGGCTTCGGCGTCAAGCGCTACCCGGTCATGTACAACGACTTCATCCTCATCGGCCCCAAGGCCGACCCGGCCGGCGTCAAGGGCACCGACATCGTCGAGGGCCTGAAGAAGCTGGCCGCCGGCAACGCGCCCTTCGTCTCGCGCGGCGACAAGAGTGGCACGCACGCCGCCGAGCTGCGCTTCTGGGACCAGGCCGGCCTGAAGGACGCCAAGGGCAGCGGCTACAAGGAATGCGGCTGCGGCATGGGCCCGGCGCTGAACATGGCGGCCTCCACCGGCGCCTACGTGCTGGCAGACCGCGGCACCTGGCTCAACTTCAAGAACCGTGCCGATCTGGGCATTCTGGTCGAGGGCGACAAGCGCCTGTTCAACCAGTACGGCGTGATGCTGGTCAACCCCGCCAAGCACCCGCAGGTCAAGCAGGCCGAGGGCCAGAAGTTCATCGACTGGGTGACCTCGCCCGCCGGCCAGAAGGTCATTGCCGAATACAAGATCGGTGGTGAGCAGCTGTTCTTCCCCAATGCGGAGAAGTGATGCGGCGCCTGTTGCTGGCCGCCACGGCCGTGGCGGCGCTCGCGGCGTGCTCCTCGATGCATAGCGCCGCACCCGCTGCCAGCGCCGAGCCGGTGCGCGTGTACGCCGCTGGCAGCCTGCGCGAGGCGTTGACGAACATCGCACAGGACTACGAAGCACGCACGGGCCAGAAGGTGGCGCTGACCTTCGGCGCCTCGGGCCTGCTGCGTGGTCGCATCGAGCAGGGCGAGCCCGCGCAGGTGTTCGCCTCGGCCGACACTGACCATCCGCAGCGCCTGGCCGCCGCGGGCGGCTGGCAGGCGCCGGTGGTGTTCACGCGCAACCAGCTGTGCGCGCTGACCAGCGACCGCGTGAACGCCACGCCCGACTCGCTGCTGGCCACGCTGCTCGACCCGCAAGTGCGCGTGGGCACCAGCACGCCCAAGGCCGATCCGTCGGGCGACTACGCGTGGCAGCTGTTCCGCCGCGCCGACAGCGTGCAGCCCGGCGCCTACGCCACGCTGGATGCCAAGGCGCTGAAGCTGACGGGCGGCCCCGATTCGCCGCCCGCACCTACCGGCCGAGGCACCTACGCCTGGCTGATGGACGAAGGGCGTGCCGACGTGTTCCTGACCTACTGCACCAACGCCGTGGCGGCGCAGAAGGAAGTGCCGCGCCTGAAGGTGGTGCAGCTGCCGGCGAACCTTCAGGTGGGCGCGGACTATGGCCTGGGTGTGCGGCAAGGCGCGCCCGCGGCGGCGGTGCGCTTTGCGCAAAGCCTGCGCGAGGCGCCGGCGCAGAAGGTGCTGCAGGGGCTGGGCTTCGGCGCGCCGTGAGAAGTGTGCGCGCTGGTTGCTCGAACCCCGTGGCACTTGCCAGAGACAAAGCCATCGCGGCTTCCGCCGCTCTTACATGAAGGAAGTGGGCTTGTAGGAGCGGCGGAAGCCGCGATCAAGCGCCACCGAACCTGTGCGTTCCTTGAATGGAAACTGGCTTTCGCGCACATCCATCAAGCGCAAAGAGCTATTGAAAAAATAGCAATCGTTAGTCCAGCACCGCCACACCCTTGATCTGTGCGAACACCGGCAGGCCGCGCGCCAGCCCCAACGCATCGGCCGACTTGCGCGTCACGCGCGCCAGCAGCGGCGTGCCGCCCGCATCCAGCGCCACCAGCGTCTGCGCCGGGCCATCGGCGACCAGCGAGGTAACGCTGGCGGGCAGCACGTTCAGGATGCTGGTGTCTTGTGCCGCGCGCAGCGTCAGGCTCACGTCGCGCGCCTGCACGCGCAGGCGCACGCGCTCGCCCGGCTGGCGCAGCGGCGTGCCGGGCGCGTGCACGCACTGGATGGTGCCGCCGGCAAAGCGCACGTGCAGCAGCTGGTAGTCGGCCTCGATGCGCTCGACCACGCCGTCGATCAGCGCGCCGGCGGCGTCGCCATGGCTTTGCGCGATGTCGAGCCGCGCCAGCAGCGCGGCCACCGGCCCCTGCGCCACGGCGCGGCCGTCCTTCAGCAGCAGCAGGTGGTCGGCCAGGCGCGCCACTTCGTCGAGCGAGTGCGTGACGTAGAGCATCGGCGTGCGCAGCTCGCGCGCCAGCCGCTCGAACCAGGGCAGCACCTCGGCCTTGCGCGCGGCGTCCAGCGCGGCCAGCGGTTCGTCCAGCAGCAGCAGGCGCGGGCTGGTGGCCAGCGCGCGGGCAATCGCCACGCGCTGGCGTTCGCCGCCTGAAAGCTGCGCGGGGCGGCGGCCCAGCAGGTGGCCGATGCCCAGCAGATCGACCGCGTGCGGCAGCGACACCTGGCGCTGGGCGGCGGGCACGCGTTTCAGGCCAAAGTCCAGGTTGCCCTGTACGCTGAGGTGCTCGAACAGGCTGGCCTCCTGAAACACCACGCCCAGCGGGCGCTGGTGCGTGGGGCGCCAGATGCCGGCCGCGTCGTCCTGCCACACCTCGCCCGCGACGACGATGCGCCCCGGCGCCGGCCGCGTCAGCCCGGCCACGGCGCGCAGCAGCGTGGTCTTGCCGCAGCCCGAGGGGCCGAACACGCCGGTGACACCCTGGCCGGGCAGGCGCAGGTCGACGTCGAGCGTGAAATCGGCGCCGTGCCGCACGCGGGCGCACAGTGCCAGATCGCCGGGCGAGGTACTCACACGGCGCCTTGACTCGGAAAACAAGCGATAACCATTTGGTGCGGTATCGAAGTATTGATAAGTGAGCTGCTTGCGCCCGGTTTATGGGCGAAAAACCTGTTTTTCATCATCCAGAAAATTGGCAAGGTCCCCCCCCGTTGTCTTGGCCGTATGCAGCGCTTCAGCCAGCGCCTGCGCGCCGGCCGCGCGCCTGCAGCAGGTGCAGCGCCAGCAGCACGGCAAAGCTGAACACCAGCATGCCGCCGGCCAGCCAGTGCGCCTGCGCGTATTCCAGCGCCTCCACGTGGTCGTAGATCTGCACCGAGATGGTTCGCGTCTGGCCCGGGATGTTGCCGCCGATCATCAGCACCACGCCGAACTCGCCCAGCGTGTGCGCGAAGCCCATCACGGCGCCGGTCAGGTAACCCGGCCGTGCCAGCGGCAGCGCCACGTGCCAGAAGGCATCGAGCGGGCCGGCGCGCAGCGTGGCGGCGGCCTCCAGCGGGCGCTGGCCCAGCGCCTCGAAGGCGTTGATGAGCGGCTGCACCACGAAGGGCAGCGAGTAGATCACGGAGCCGATCAACAGCCCCCAGAAGCTGAACGACAGCAGCCCCCAGCCCAGCGCCTGCGTGATCTGTCCCAGCGGCCCGTTCGGCCCCATGGCCACCAGCAGATAAAAGCCCAGCACCGACGGCGGCAGCACCAGCGGCATGGCCACCAGCGCGCGCACCGGCACGCGCAGCCAGTTCCAGCGTGGCGAGCGGCCGCGCGCAATCCACCACGCCAGCGGCGTGCCCGCCACCAGAAGGATCAGCGTGGCCAGGATCGACAGTTCGATCGACAGGCGGATGGCGGCGAGGGCGTTGGGGTCAAGCATGCGAAAAAATGACGAATGACGAATGACGAGGGGCGGGCGCTGCGCATCGGCGCGGCGTTTTGTCATTTGTCATGGATGCCGCGCAGCGGCGAAGTCATTCGTCATTGGGCCTCATAGCCGTAGCTGCGGATCAGCGCCTTGCTCTGCGGCGTCTTCAGCAACTCCATCCACGCCTTGGCAGCCGGGTTGCTGGCGGCGCGATTCAGGATCACCGCGTCCTGGATGATCGGTGCGTGGTACTGGGCCGGCACCACCCACATCGAGCCGCTTTTCAGCTTGCCGCCCTCCAGCACCTGCGCCAGCGCGACGAAGCCCAGCTCGGCATTGCCGGTGGCGATGAAGTTGAACGTCTGGCCGATGCTCTCGCCCGTCACCAACTTGGGTTGCAGCGTGGCGGCCAAGCCCAGCTTCTCCATCGCCTCCACCGCCGCCGCGCCGTAGGGCGCGTTCTTCGGGTTGGCGATGGCGATCTTGCCGAAGTGGCCGCCCTTGAGCACGGCACCCTGATCGTCCACGAAACCCGGCTTGGCCGACCACAGCACCAGCTGCCCCGTGGCGTAGGTGAAGCGCGAGCCGGCCACGGTGTCGCCTTCCTTCTCCAGCCGCGCCGGCCGCTCGTCGTCAGCCGCCAGCAGCACGTCGAAGGGCGCGCCGTTCTTGATCTGCGTGTAGAACGCGCCGGTGGCGCCGAAGGACAGCCGCGCCTCATGCCCGGTGGTGCGGGCGAAGACCTCGGCCAGCGCCCTGGCCGGCGCGGTGAAGTTGGCGGCCACGGCCACCTGCACGACGTCGGCCCGGGCCAGCGTGGTGAAGGCCAGGGCGGCGGTCAGGGCCAGCAGGCGGTGAAGGCGGAGCGGCATGGCGATTCGTTATTCAAAAAATGAATAGCGAGTGTAGCCGCACCGGCCGCGCGCCACAATCGGGGCCATGGCTCGATCACTCGTCACCGCCGCCGCGCTGGGCCATGGGCCGGCCGACAAGCGGCTTGAAATCCTGCAGCTGGTGGGCCGCCACGGCTCCATCTCGCAGGCGGCGCGCAGCGCGGGGGTCAGCTACAAGGCGGCCTGGCAGGCCATCCACACCCTCACCAACCTGGCCGGCGAGCCGCTGGTGGACAGCAGCGTGGGCGGCGCGGGCGGCGGCGGCGCGCGCCTGACGCCCGCGGGCGAGCGCCTGCTGGCCGCGGCCGATCAACTGCAGGCGGCGCGGCGCGGCGTGCTGGCGCGCGTCAACAGTGCCGACAGCGCGGCACTGGCCGGCCCGCGCACCAGCATGCGCAACCACCTGCGTGCGGTGGTCGAGCGGCTGGAGAGCGACGGCGCGCGCGACCCCATGGTGCGCGTGGTGCTGGCGCTGGCGGGCGGCGGCGCGCTGGCGTCGCTCATCACGCGCGAGAGCGCCGAACTGCTGGGGCTGGCGCCCGGCCTGCCGGTGCTGGCGCTGTGCAAGGCCACGGCGGTGCGCGTGCAGCCCATGGACGCCGCCGCACCGGAGAGCGGTGCCAACCTGCTGCCTGGCCGCGTGCTGCGCATGGCGCGCGGCGTGCAGCGCGACGAGGTGACGGTGACGCTGGCGGGTGAGTTGCAACTGGTCGGCTTCGCCGCGCGGCCGAATCGCCTGCGAGCCGGCAGCCGCGCGTTGGCGTGGCTGGATGAAAGCGCGGTGGTGGTGGCGCTGGCGGGGTGATGGGCGGCTTGCGGCGGGCGCGGTGACGCCCACCATGGGACGCCGGTTGCAGGTTCAGAGTGACAACGGGCTTCAGCGCCCACCCGCTGGGCGTCGGAAGCTACATAAATCATAGTTAATTCCAATTCCGATCAAAACAGCCAGAAATTCGTCATTGCGACGAAATCCGGAATCCAGGCGGCGTGTGCAAGAACACATGGACCCCGGCTTTCGCCGGGATGGCGGTTGTTCACGTTTTGAAGTGGAGACGGAATGAATGGTCCCCTCGGGCCCTCGCACCGGCGGCTGGGGCGCGGCCCGGAGCAGGGTAGCGGCGGCGCCCGGTTCCGGGGCTTTTTCGCGCCGCCGCGCAGTACTCGACAAGGGTTATCACCAATCTGATATGACGCAAGGCATGGAGGAAAATGCCTATGCACAATGGTTCATAGGCAGGCGCATGTCGCGCCGCGAAAAGCAAGGAGACCTTCATGCAAAAGGTGTTGCACCTCAACGCCGACAAGTGCACCGGCTGTCTGCAGTGCGAGATGGCCTGCTCGTTCGAGAACTACGGCGTTTACGCCCCGGCCAAGTCGCGCATCAAGGTGTTCGACTTTCACGCCACCGGCAAGAAGGTGCCCTACACCTGCACCCAGTGCGACGAGGCCTGGTGCCTGCATGCCTGCCCGGTGGAGGCGATCACCATCGACCGGCTCAGCGGCGCCAAGGTGGTGAGCGAATCCACGTGCGTCGGGTGCAAGGTGTGCACCATCGCCTGCCCCTTCGGCACCATCAACTACGTGCAGGAAACGGGAAAGGTGCAGAAGTGCGACCTCTGTTTCGACCGTGCCGAGGGCCCGGCCTGCGTGGAGGCCTGCCCGACCGCCGCCATCACCTACATCGACGCCAACTGGACCGGCCTGGACCGCATGAAGCAGTGGGCCGACAAGCTGGGCAATCAGCCCTCCGCCGTTTGACGGCAAGCGCAACCAGCTACAAACAAAGGAGCAAACATCATGTCCTGGGCAGGCAAGATTCTTCGCGTCAATCTGACGGAGGGCACGGTCCGATCGGAGCCGTTGAACATGGAATGGGCGCGCCAGTACATCGGCTCGCGCGGCCTTGGCAGCAAGTACCTGATCAGCGAGATCGATCCCAAGGTCGATCCGCTGTCGCCTGAGAACAAGATCATCTGGGCCACCGGCCCGCTGACCGGCACCATGGCGGCCACCGGCGGGCGCTACACCGTCATCACCAAGGGGCCGCTCACGGGGGCCATCGCCTGCTCCAACTCGGGCGGCTACTGGGGGGCCGAGCTCAAGTTCGCCGGCTGGGACATGATCATCTTCGAGGGCAAGTCGCCCAAGCCGGTGTACCTGTACATCAACGACGACCAGGCCGAGTTGCGCGACGCCGCCGACCTGTGGGGCAAGAGCGTGTGGCAGACCGAGGAGCAGCTCAAGAAGGCCCACCAGGACCCGCTGCTGCGCATCTCCAGCATCGGCAAGGCCGGCGAGCACCAGGTGCTGTTTGCCGCCGTGGTCAACGACCTGCACCGCGCCGCCGGCCGCTCCGGCGTGGGCGCCGTGATGGGCAGCAAGAACCTCAAGGCCATCGCCGTGCGCGGCACCCAGGGCGTGGGCAACATTCGTGATCCCAAGGCCTTCATGGCCGAAACCTTTGCCCGCAAGAAGATCCTGGCCGAGAACGCGGTCACCGGTCAGGGCCTGCCGCAGTTCGGCACCCAGGTGCTGATGAACGTGATCAACGAAGTGGGCGCGCTGCCCACGCGCAACCACCGCGACGTGCAGTTCGAAGGCGCCAAGGACATTTCCGCCGAGGCCATGGCCCTGCCGCGCAAGAGCGATGGCAAGGCGCAGCTGGTGACCAACCAGGCCTGTTTTGGCTGCACCATCGCCTGCGGGCGCATCAGCAAGATCGACGCCACCCACTACACGGTGCAGAACAAGCCCGAATACTGGGGCGCCAGCGGCGGCCTGGAGTACGAGGCCGCCTGGGCGCTGGGCGCCGCCAACGGCGTGAACGACCTGGAGGCGCTGCAGTACGTCAACCTGCTGTGCAACGAAGAGGGCATCGACCCCATCAGCTTCGGCGCCACCATCGGCCTGGTGATGGAGTTGTACGAGATGGGCGTGCTGACCAAGGAGCAGATCGGCATCGAGGCGCCCTTCGGCTCGGCCCAGGCGCTGACCTTCCTGGCCGAGGAGACGGTGAATGGCCGCGGCTTCGGCCCCGAGATCGGCCTGGGCAGCAAGCGGCTGGCCGCCAAGTACGGTCACCCGGATCTGTCCATGTCGTCCAAGGGGCAGGAGTTTCCGGCCTACGACGGCCGCGCCATCCAGGGCATCGGCCTGGCCTATGCCACCAGCAACCGCGGCGGTTGCCACCTGCGCGGCTACACGGTCGCATCGGAGGTGATGGGCATTCCGGTCAAGACCGACCCGACGCACACCGAAGGCAAACCCGAACTCGTCAAGGCCTTCCAGGACGCCACGGCCGCGTTCGATTCGGCCGGCCTGTGCGTGTTCACCACTTTCGCCTGGAGCTTGCCCGACCTGGCGCCGCAGTTGCAGGCCGCCTGCGACGAGGGCTATACGGTGGAAGAGGTCGAGAAGATCGGCGAGCGCATCTGGAACATGGAGCGCGAGTTCAACAACGCCGCCGGCTTCACCAAGGCCGACGACAGCCTGCCCAAGCGCCTGCTGACCGAGGCGGCCAAGAGCGGCGGCTCCAAGGGCCAGGTCAACCACCTGGCCGAGATGCTGCCCAAGTACTACGCCGCGCGCGGCTGGGACAGCGAGGGCCGGCCCACCGCCGAGACCAAGGCGCGGCTCGGGCTGTGACGCACCCGGCGCCGCCCGCCGGGGTGGGTGGCGCCGTTTTGGTCAAAACAGGCGCTGGCGCCCGTCCAAAGGGCGCAAGCAGCTATTAAAACAATAGTTGACGAAGGCCCCATGCACCACCTCATCCTTGGCGCCGGCCCGGCCGGCGTGATTGCGGCGGAAACCATTCGCAAGCAAGCGCGGGGCGACAGCATCACCCTGGTCGGCGACGAGCGCGAGCCGCCTTATTCGCGCATGGCCATTCCTTACCTGCTGGTGGGCGACATCGGCGAGCCCGGCACCTACCTGCGCAAGCAGCCCGAGCACTTCAGCCGCCTGCGCATCGACCGAGTGGATGCGCAGGCCCGGCACGTGGACATTGCCGCACGCACGGTGACGCTGGACGACGGCCAGACCCTGACGTTTGACCGCTTGCTGATCGCCACCGGCTCGCACCCGGTGCGCCCGCCCATTCCGGGGTTGGATCTGCCCGGCGTCGAAACCTGCTGGACGCTGGCCGATGCGCGCGCCATCGCCGAGCGCGCCCGGCCCGGCGCGCGCGTGCTGCAGATGGGCGCGGGCTTCATCGGCTGCATCATCATGGAGGCGCTGCAAAAGCGCGGCGTGCAACTGTCGGTCGTCGAGATGGGCGACCGCATGGTGCCGCGCATGATGGGGCCGGTGGCCGGCGGCATGATCCGCGACTGGTGCGAACAGCAGGGCGTGCAGGTGTTCACCGGCCACAAGGTCGAGCGCATCGAGCGCGGCGAGGGCGATGCGATGAAGGTGCACCTGTCCGGCGGCAAGGTGCTGGACGCCGACCTGGTCATCAGCGCCACCGGCGTGCGCCCGGCCATCGGCTTTCTGGAGGATTCGGGCATCACCTGCCTGCTGGGCGTGCTGACCGACGAGCGCATGCAGACCAACGTGCCCGGCATCTATGCGGTGGGCGATTGCGCCGAAGCGTTCGATCCGTTCACCGGCAAAACAGTGGTCAGCGCCATTCAACCGAATGCCGCCGAGCAGGCGCGCGTGGCGGCCCTCAACATGGTGGGGCAGGACACCACGCTCAAGGTGGTCACGCAAATCAACGTGCTCGACACGCTGGGGCTGATCTCCACCAGCTTCGGCAATTGGCAGGGCGTGCCCGGTGGCGAGCAGGCCGAGCTGACCGACACCGCGGCCGGCCGGCACTTGAGCCTGCAGTTCAAGGACGATGTGCTGATCGGCTGCAACTCGGTCGGCCTGACCGAGCACGTGGGCGTGATGCGCGGCCTGGTCGAGGGTCAGGTGCGGCTGGGCGAGTGGAAGGACGTGCTGCTGCGCGACCCGCTGCGCCTGCCCGAAGCCTATCTGGCCTGCGCCCAGGGGCAGGGCGCCTGGAGCGGTGCGGCCGATGCGCGGCGGCGCTGAATTTATTCAAAAATCATAGCTGCTTGCGCTTGCCCTGATTGGCCTGAAGGCCGATTTGGCTTGAAAATCAAGTGCAGCCATTTATTGCCATGCAGATCACCTTCAAGCTCTTCGCGTCGCTCGCCGAGCACCTGCCGCCCGACGTCCGGCCCGGCAACGAGATGATGCTGAACGTGGCCCCCAGCGACAGCATCGCCACCATCATCGCGCCCTTCCACCTGCCGCCGGCAATGGTGCATCTGGTGCTGGTCAACGGCAAATACATCGCGCCCGAGGACCGCGCCACGACCATCTTGCATGAAGGCGATGCGCTGGCCATCTGGCCGCCGATCGCCGGGGGGTGATGACTGCCGCTGCGGTGCCTGAGCGCTTCGAGCGCGACATGGCGTGCACCGAGGCCGATTGGCTGCGCCTGCTGCCGTCCGCGCTGGCGCCGCACCCCTGGCAGCGTGAAGGCGCCGCCGTCCGCGTGCGGTTGGGGTGCGGGCAACTGGCCATCGCCTGGGCGCCGCTGCCGCCGCGCCGCATCGCTTTGCTGACCCTGCCCATGTTGCGCGCGCAGTTTGCGTTTGAGGGGGTGCCTGCCGAGGCGCGCAGCGCCTTCATGCGGCGTTTCGACCTGCACACGCACCGCGGGGGCGGGTAGTGTGCTGTCCTGCGGATGCCTACACATAAAACCGCGTCTTTCGCGCCAGGGCGGCGTTGCAAAGCCTCGCGATACCGCCCGGTATCGCTTGCGTTTTGCGCCTTGCCCTGACGCGAAATCCATCGGTTTTACTTTGTGCAGCTATCCGCGGGACAGCACACCAGCTGCATCAATCAACCGGCTATCGGGCGATCCACAGCGCTGCCGTCTTGATGCCCACATAGGTCATGGCCAGCGAGCCCAGCAGGTGCAGCGCGACGGTGACCAGCGCCTGGCCCCAGCGGTCGGCCAGCATCATCTCGACCACTTCGGCGCTGAAGCTCGAAAAGGTGGTCAGCGCGCCCAGAAAGCCGGTCACGATCATCAGGCGCCAGAGCGGATCCAGATCGACATGGTGTGCCCACGCCAGCACCAGCCCGACCAGATACCCGCCGATCAGGTTGGCCGCCAGCGTGCCCCAGGGCATGAAGCCCTGCGGGTGGTTCAGCCACAGGCCCAGTTGCCAGCGTGCCAGCGCACCGACGCAGGCGCCCAGGCAGATGGCGAAGACGGCGTGCATGGGGCGTCAGTGCCGGCGGTGGCTCAGAACGGCGGGCCGTCGTCGTCCGCGCCGGCGGTGGCCAGGGCGGGACGTTCGGCGGTTGCCGCCGGCGCCGCGGCCGGCGCCTGATCGGTCACGGCCGTCGGGTCGGCCTCGCCACCCAGCGCGTCGATCAGGTCGGTGATCAGCCCGCTCAGCTCGCCGGTGGACAGCGCCACGTCGGCGTCGAAGCGGTCGTCGTCCTTCGACTTCGCGCCTTCCTCGAACACGCCTTCCTGGAAGGCGATCTTCTTGAGCTGCAGCGCCTGCGTCAGCATGAAGCCGACGCGCCCGGCCCAGCCCAAGGCCAGCTTGGTGGGCAGCTTGCCTTCGGCGATGTGCTGGCGCACCTCGTCGGTCTGCAGCGGGTGGCGCGTGAACTTGACCACGGCGGGTTCGTCACCGCTGCCCTTGAGTTCGCATTCGCGCTCGATGTTGAAGGCGTGGGGCAGGGCGTCGCCTTCGGCGTCGGCCAGCCAGGCGGCCATGGCGGCCTGCGGCGAGGTGGCGGTCTGCAGCAGGCCCACGCCAAAGCCCTTGCCGGCCACGCGCACCAGGCTGGTGATGAGCTCGTCGGCCTTGCCCTGCGCGCCCACGTCCATCACCAGCCAGCGCTGGGTCGGTTCGATCCACACGGTGACCTGGCTGCGGCGCGGAAAGGCCTGCGGCAGCAGGGCGATCAGCGCGTCGTCCTTCAGATCGCGCAGCTCTTTCTTGCCCGGCTTGCGGCCGGTGGTCTTCTCTATCTCTTCAACGGCTTTCTGCGTTCTGTCCCTGATGGCGTCTGCGGGGACAGCTTTAGTTTCGATAGCAAAGCGGGCGATCCATTGCCCATCCACCGTCTCGACCAGCGCGCCATGTTCTTGCCCGCGCGGTGGCACCCAGCCGGTGGATTTCTGTTGCGTGGCGCTGCATTCCACGAAAGGCTCGTTCGCAATCGCTTCTTCCCATTGCGCGGCCGAGGCGGGCCATTCGGGACTCAGGCGGTACAGCATCAAATTCTTGAACACTTCTTGCTTTCCAATGAAATCAGGCCCGCGTGGTGCGGGCCTGGTCAGAATCATATCGGTCTGAAGAAAAACAGCCGGACATCCAGACGCAGAGGACGCAAAGGATTCGCAGAGGACGCAAAAAAGAAAACCAAGATTTTTTGGATGTTCTTCTGCGTCCTCTGCGTAATCTTTGCGTCCTCTGCGTCCGGCTGTTCTACAGCGCCCTACATGTGCCCCGGCATCCACGTGGCGATGCCAGGGAAGAACCACAGCAGCAGCACCATCAGGCACATCAGGAAGAAGAAGGGCATGGTGACGCGCGCAATGTAGGCGATGTCCTTGCCCGTCATGCCCTGCAGCACGAACAGGTTGAAGCCCACGGGCGGGGTGATCTGCGCCATCTCGACCACCACCACGACGAAGATACCGAACCAGATCAGGTCGATGCCGGCGGCCTGCACCGTGGGCAGCAGCACGCCCATGGTCAGCACGACGATGGAGATGCCGTCCATGAAGCAGCCCAGCACGATGAAGAACAGCGCGAGCGCGACGACCAGCACGAAGGGCGACAGGCCGAGGCCGCTGATGTATTCGGCCAGGTGGCGCGGCAGGCCGATGTAGCCCATCGACAGCGTGAGGAAAGCCGCGCCGGCCAGGATCAGCGCGATCATGCAGTACAGCCGCGTGGCGCCCATCAGCGAATCGCGGAAGGTCTGCCAGTTCAGGCTGCCCTGCACCAGCGACAGCAGCAGCGAACCCACCACGCCCACGGCGGCGGCTTCGGTGGCGGTGGCCACGCCGGTGTAGATGCTGCCCAGCACGGCGGCGATGAGGATCACCACCGGGATCAGGTGGCGCGACTCGTGCAGCCGCTCGCCCAGGCTCATCACGCGGTCGGGGCGCGGCACCTTGCCGGGGTTCATCAGCGCCCACGCCATCAGGTAACCCGAGAACAGCGCCGCCAGCAGAATGCCCGGCAGCACGCCGGCGATGAACAGCTTGGCGATCGACACGTCGGCCGCCACGCCGTAGACGATCATGATGATCGAGGGCGGAATCAGCAGGCCCAGCGTGCCGGCGCCGGCCAGCGAGCCGATGGTGATGCCTTCGGGGTAGCCGCGCTTGCCCAGCTCGGGCAGGCTCATCTTGCCGATGGTGGCGCAGGTGGCCGCCGACGAGCCCGACACCGCCGCGAAGATGGCGCAGCCGATCACATTGGTGTGCAGCAGGCGCCCCGGCAGCCAGGTGACCCACGGCGCCAGGCCACGGAACATGCTCTCGCTGAGCCGGGTGCGAAACAGGATTTCGCCCATCCACACGAACAGCGGCAGGGCCGTGAGCGTCCACGACGAGGCCGAGCCCCAGATGGTGACGGCCATGGCATCGCCCGCGGGACGTGCCGAAAACAGCTGCATGCCGATCCAGGCCACGCCGGTGAGCGTGAGGCCGATCCACACGCCGCTGCCCAGCAGGGCGAACAGCGACAGGATCAGCAGCGCGGTGATGCCGAAGTCACTCATTGTGCAGCGCCTCCTCGGCCGTCGATTCGTGGCTGCGCCGGCCCAGGATTTCCAGCACCCATTCGTCGACGAAGGCGATGAACAGAACCACCGTGCCGACCGCCATCGACAGCTGCGGAATCCACAGCGGCGTGGCGTCGTTGGACGTGGACATGTCGTTGAACAGGTGCGACTGCCACACCAGCCGGCAGGCGTAGAAGGCGAACAGGCCGGCCAGCAGCACGGCCGCCGACAGCGACAAGAGCTCCAGCGCACGCCGCGCACCGCCCCGCAGGCGGCCGATGACGAGCGTGACGCGGATGTGTTCGCCCTTCTTCAAGGTGTGCGCCAGCGCCAGAAAGCCCGCTGCGGCCATGGCATAGCCCGCGTAGGCGTCGGTCCCCGGCAGATGGAAGTGGAACTGGCGGCCCAGGATGGACGTCAGCACCATGGCCAGCACGCCGACCATGCAAAGCGCCGCGGCCCAGGCCGCGGCGTCGTAGAGAAAGTCGAGGAATCGGCGCATGATGCTCGTGGAAGGAGAGCGTGAAGGCTCTGCGGAGGGCCGTATTCAAGAAGGTTAGCGGTCCGGGCGACGCGCTTGTCGTCACGGCGTCGAAGTCATCGAAGGGCCGCGGAGCAGGCCATCCCAGCAAACGCCATGCCCGGACCTGCGCCGGGCATCGGCGTTGTCCCCCTCCCGCAGGAGAGGGGGAAGCGCCGCCAGGCGCTCAGGGGGTGCTTACTTCCTGTACGCGTCCACCACGGCCTTGCCCTCCGGCCCGGCCTTGTCCAGCCATTCCTTCAGCATGGTCTCGCCCACCTTCTGCATGTCGGCCTTCAACTGCGCCGACGGCGGGTACACGGTCATGCCGTTCTTCTTCAGCAGGTCGATGTATTCGCCGGTCTTCTTCTCGCTGTCGGCCCAGCCGCGCTTCTCGGCTTCGGCGGCGGCTTTCAGCAGGCCGTCCTGCGTGGCCTTGTCGAGTGCGTCGAAGGCCTTCTTGTTGGCGATGACCGCGTTCTTGGGCAGCCAGGCCTGCGTGTCGGCGAAGAACTTCAGGTGCTCGAAGGTCTTGGTGTCGTAGCCGGTCGAGCCGCTGCTCATGTAGCTCTCGACCACGCCCGTGGCCATGGCCTGCGACAGCTCGGCCTGCTGCACGGTCACGGGCTGGGCGCCCACCAGCTCGGCGATGCGTGCCGTGGCGGGGCTGTAGGCGCGCCACTTGATGCCCTTCAGGTCGGCGGCGCTGTTCACCTGCATCTTGGTGAAGATGCCCTGCGGCGGCCAGGCCACCGAGTACAGCAGCACCATGCCCTGCTCGGCCAGCTTCTTCTGCAGCGTGGCCTTGCTGGCCTGGTACAGCTTGAACGATTCGGCGTAGCTGGTGGCCAGGAAGGGAATGCCGTCCAGGCCCCACAGCGGCCATTCGTTCTGGAAGTTGACCAGCAGGATCTCGCCGGCCTGCGCCTGCCCGCCCTGCACGGCGCGCTTGATCTCGGGCGCCTTGAACAGCGAGGCGTTGTCGTGGATCTGGATCTTCAGCTTGCCGCCAGTGGCGGCGCCCACGTCCTTGACGAACTGCGTCAGGTTCTGGGTGTGCATGTTGCTGGCCGGGTAGGCGCTGGGCAGGTCCCACTTGGTCTGTGCGCCCGCCGACGCCGCCAGGGCGCCCAGGCACAGGCCCACCAGCGTGGCCAGGGTGTGTCGCTTGTTCATCGTGCTTGACTCCTGAGGTCTGAGATTGGACTGAAGGGACGTCAGCATGGGCCATGCCGATGCCGCTGAAAAGGGTGAAAACGAGCAGAGCGATTTCACCAAAGGCGCTTGAAGTCTAAAAACCGATTCGATAAAGTGTCAACAAATTCTCTTTAATTTGTCAACGAATTAGGGTAATCCCTGATGAGCACCTCAGCACCCGCACGCACCACCAGGGGGCGTGGCGCCGGCATCGTGTCCTCGTCGCACCTCGTGTCGCTGCGCAGCGTGGAGGCGTCGGAGTTCGAGTTCGGCATGATCGTGGCGTGGAACGCCTTCAGCCGCTGGATGGTGCGCTGCATGGCCGCCGCCGGCGTGCCCGACCTGACGGTGACCGACGTGCTGGTGCTGCACCACGTGAACCACCGCGCGCGCAACAAGAAGCTGGCCGACATCTGCTTCGTGCTGAACTACGAAGACACGCATGTGGTGGCCTACGCGCTGAAGAAACTGGTGGGTGCCGGGCTGCTGCGCGCCGACAAGCAGGGCAAGGATGTGTTCTACCTGCCCACCGAGGCGGGCGAGGCCGCCGTGCAGCGCTACCGCGCCGTGCGCGAGGCCTGCCTGGTCGACAGCCTGGACCCGCAGATGAACCCCGAACTGGGCGAGCTGGCGCGCCTGCTGCGCACCATGTCGGGCCTGTACGACCAGGCCGCGCGGGCGGCGACCTCACTGTGAGTTCGCCATGACCTCGCTGCGCTCGATGACTTCGCCGCTTCGCGGCATCAATGACAAATGACAGATGATGATTGGCTGATGACGAATGGCAGCGCTTGGTTTTTCGATGTGGCTTTGTCATGGCGCGCAGCGCCGTCATCGAAGCGCAGCAAAGTCATTTGTCAGTGAAACTCTGAACTCCTGAAACATGCAACAAGCCTCCACCTCCCGCTGGCAGTTCTGGATCGACCGCGGCGGCACCTTCACCGACATCGTGGCCCGGCGGCCCGACGGTGTGGTCGTCACCCACAAGCTGCTGAGCGAGAACCCCGAGCAATACCCCGACGCCGCGGTGGCCGGCATCCGCCACCTGCTGGGGCTGGAGCACGGCGAGCCGATCACGCCCGAGTTGGTCGAGTGCGTGAAGATGGGCACCACGGTGGCCACCAACGCGCTGCTGGAGCGCAAGGGCGAGCCGACGCTGCTGGTGACCACGCGCGGCTTCCGCGACGGCCTGCGCATCGCCTACCAGAACCGTCCGCGCCTGTTCGACCGCCACATCGTGCTGCCCGAGCTGCTGTACAGCGCCGTGGTCGAGGCGCAGGAGCGCGTGGATGCCCATGGCGACGTGATTCAGCCGCTGGACGAATCGCTATTGAAAGAAGAGCTGCTCGCACAGTACCAGAAAGGCCTGCGCAGCGTCGCCATCGTGTTCATGCACGGCTACCGCTACAGCGACCACGAGCGGGCGGCGGCGCGCATCGCGCGCGAGGTGGGCTTCACGCAGATCTCCACCAGCCACGAAACCAGCCCGATGATGAAGTTCGTCAGCCGCGGCGACACCACGGTGGTCGATGCCTATCTGTCGCCCATCCTGCGCCGCTACGTCGAGCAGGTGGCGGCCGAGATGCCGGGCGTGAAGCTGTTCTTCATGCAGTCCTCGGGCGGGTTGACGGATGCCATGGCCTTTCAGGGCAAGGACGCCATCCTCAGCGGCCCGGCGGGCGGCATCGTGGGCATGGCCCGCACGGCCGAGATCGCCGGCCAGCCCAAGGTGATCGGCTTCGACATGGGCGGCACCAGCACCGACGTGAGCCATTACGCCGGCCAGTTCGAACGCGAGTTCGAGACCCAGGTGGCCGGCGTGCGCATGCGCGCGCCCATGATGAGCATCCACACCGTGGCGGCGGGTGGCGGGTCGATCCTGCAGTTCGACGGCGCGCGCTTTCGCGTCGGCCCCGAGAGCGCGGGTGCCAACCCGGGCCCGGCCAGCTACCGGCGCGGCGGCCCGCTGGCGCTGACCGATGCCAACGTGATGGTCGGCAAGGTGCAACCGGCGCACTTTCCGCACGTGTTCGGCCCGGCGGCCAACCAGGCGCTGGATGCCGACGTGGTGCAGGAACGCTTTGCAACGCTGGCAGAACAGGCGCAGCGCGCTCCCGAAGACGTAGCGCACGGCTTCATCCAGATCGCCGTGCAGCAGATGGCCAACGCCATCAAGAAGATCAGCGTGGCGCGCGGCTACGACGTGACGCGCTACACGCTGCAATGCTTTGGCGGCGCCGGCGGGCAGCACGCCTGCGGCGTGGCCGACGCTTTGGGCATGGCGCGCGTGCTGGTGCACCCGCTGGCGGGCGTGCTGTCGGCCTACGGCATGGGGCTGGCCGACCAGAACGTGATGCGCGAGACGGCGGTGGAACTGCAGCTGGCGCCGGAGCACATCGCCACCCTGCGCGACACGCTGGGCGAACTGGCGCTGGCCGCGCACGAGGAGCTGGCGCGCCAGGAAGTCAGCCGCGGCGAGATCCGCGTGCACCGGCGCGCGCACGTGCGCTACGAAGGCACCGACTCGGCGCTGATCGTGCCCTTCCCCAACCTGCACGGCGGCCACGAGATGGGCGGAATGGGCGACGAGCAGGTGCTGCACGAGCTCACGCGCGCGTTCGAGGCCGCTTACCGTCAGCGCTTCGCCTTCCTGATGGAGGGCAAGGCGCTGATCGTCGAGGCGGTGTCGGTCGAGGCGGTGATCGCCGGCGATGCGCCCTCGGAGGCGCGGCACCCGCTGCACGAGCCGCGCTCCGTGCCGCAGCGCGACACCGTGCGCATCTACACCGCCGGCGCCGACGGCCAGGCCGCCTGGCACGACGCCGCGCTGATCGTGCGCGAGGACCTGCGCCCCGGGGACGCCATCGACGGCCCGGCCATCATCGCCGAGCAGAACGCCACCACGGTGGTGGAGCCCGGCTGGCGTGCCAGCCTGACGACGTTCGACCACATCCTGCTGGAGCGCACGGCGCCGCGCGCCGTCACCTACGCCGCCGGCACCACGGTGGACCCGGTGCTGCTGGAAGTGTTCAACAACCTGTTCATGAACATCGCCGAGCAGATGGGACTGCAGCTGCAGAACACGGCGTACTCCGTCAACATCAAGGAGCGGCTGGACTTCAGCTGCGCGCTGTTCGATGCCGAGGGCAACCTGATCGCCAACGCGCCGCACATGCCGGTGCACCTGGGCTCGATGGGCGAGAGCATCAAGACCGTGATCGCGCGCAACGCGGGCAGCATGCAGCCCGGCGATGTGTACGTGCTGAACGACCCGTACCACGGCGGCACGCACCTGCCGGATATCACTGTCATCACGCCGGTGTACCTGCAGGAGCACCAGCAACCGATCTTCTACGTCGGCTCACGCGGCCACCATGCGGATGTGGGTGGCATCTCGCCCGGCTCGATGCCGCCGTTCTCCACCCGCATCGAGGAAGAGGGCGTGCAGATCGACAACGTCAAGCTGGTCGATCAGGGCCACCTGCGCGAGCAGGAAATGCTGGACCTGCTGGCCAGCGGCGAATACCCCAGCCGCAACCCGCAGCAGAACATGGCCGACCTGAAGGCGCAGATCGCCGCCAACGAGAAGGGCGTGCAGGAGCTGCGCAAGATGGTCGAGCAGTTCGGCCTCGACGTGGTGCAGGCCTACATGCGCCACGTGCAGGACAACGCCGAGGAAAGCGTGCGCCGCGCCATCACCAAGCTGGCCGCGCGCATGCAGGGCGGGCAGTTCACCCTGCCGCTGGACAACGGCGCGCAGATCCAGGTGGCCGTCACCATCGACGGCACGGCGCGCAGTGCCAAAGTGGACTTCACCGGCACCTCGCCGCAGCAGGCCAACAACTTCAACGCGCCCACGGCGGTGTGCATGGCGGCGGTGCTGTACGTGTTCCGCATGCTGGTCGACGACGACATCCCGCTCAACGCCGGCTGCCTGAAGCCGATCGAGGTCGTCATCCCCGAAGGCTGCATGCTGCGGCCCAACCCGCCGGCCAGCGTGGTGGCGGGCAACGTCGAGACGTCGACCTGCATCACCAACGCCATCATCGGCGCGCTGGGGCTGATGGGTGCCAGCCAGTGCACGGTGAACAACTTCACCTTCGGCAACGACCGCTACCAGTACTACGAGACCATCTCCGGCGGCTCGGGCGCCGGGGGCCTGTTCGACGACAACGGCCAGCTGGTGGGCGGCTTCCCGGGTACCAGCGTGGTGCAGACGCACATGACCAACTCGCGCATGACCGACCCCGAGGTGCTGGAATGGCGCTTCCCCGTGCGGTTGGAAAGCTATGAGATCCGCAGCGACTCAGGTGGCCAGGGCCAGTGGAACGGCGGCAACGGTGGCGTGCGGCGCCTGCGCTTCCTGCAGCCGATGACCGCCAGCATCCTCAGCAACGGCCGCGTGCGTGGCGCCTTCGGCATGGCCGGCGGGGGCGAAGGCGCCACCGGCATCAACCGCGTGGTGCGCGCCGACGGCACGCAGGAAGAGCTGCAGCACATCGGCAGCGCCGAGATGCAGCCCGGTGACATCTTCGAAATCCACACGCCGGGCGGCGGCGGCTTCGGCGCGGCCTGACGACCGATGCCTCGCCGATTCAGGCCGCCGGCAGGTCGAACACCAGGCAGGTGGTGGTGGCGTGCGCGTACAGCGTGCCGTCCGGCCCCACCAGCCGCGCCTCGGCCGTGGCCAGTTGGCGCCCGCAGTGGATCACCTGGCCCTCGGCGCGCACGCGCGGCACCTTGGGCGTGAGGGCCTTCACCAGGTTCACGCCCAGCTCTGCCGTGGTGTAGGCGCGCCCGGCTGGCATCATGGTGTGCACGGCGCAGCCCAGCGCCGAATCCAGCAGCGTGGCAAACCAGCCGCCGTGCACCGTGCCCAGCGGGTTGAGCAGCTGCGGCCCCGGCGTGCCCTGGAACACCGCGCGGCCCTTGCCGACCTCGACCATCACGAAGTCGAGCGTTTTGGCAATCGCCGCGTAGGGCAGCGTGCCGTCCAGCACGCCCTGCATCAGCTCCAGCCCCGTCAGGCCGGCGATCTGGTCCATGCGCGCCACGCCGGGGCCGGGACCTTTTTCGAGGCGTTCGAGAATCGTCTTTTCATCGGCAAGCCATTGGTCGAGATGGTTCTGGGTCATGGTTCGTCTCGGGTTTCCCTGTGGCACATGATGCACAGGCTTCAAGTCGACGTCAGTCGCGCGCGCAACTCGGTTTTCAGCACCTTGCCGTAGTTGTTCTTCGGCAGCGCGCTCACGAAGATGTAGCGTTTGGGGCGCTTGAAGCGGGCGATCTCGGCCAGGCAGTGCGCGTCGAGCGCGGCCTCCGTCACCTCCGCGCCGGCCTGCGGCACCACGAAGGCGACGACGTTCTCGCCCCATTCGGCATCCGGCTCGCCCACCACCGCCACCTCTGCCACGCCGGGGGCGTGCAGCAGCGTCTCTTCCACCTCGCGCGGGTAGATGTTGCTGCCGCCGCTGATGATCAGGTCCTTGCTGCGGTCCTTCAGCGTCAGGTAGCCGTCGGCGTCGAGCGCGCCCATGTCGCCGGTGAACAGCCAGCCGTCCTTCACGGCCGCGGCCGTGGCGTCGGGGTTGGCCCAGTAGCCGGCCATCACGCTGTCGCCCTTCACGACGATCTCGCCGATCTCGCCCAGCGGCAGGTCGCGCCCTTCGGCATCGGTCACGCGCACGCGCACGGGCGTCTGCGCGACGCCGATGCTGGCGATGCGCGCCAGGTGGCGCGGGTGGGCCGTGTCCGCCAGGTCGGCGCGCGACAGCACGGTGCCGACCATCGGCGTTTCGCCCTGGCCGTAGATCTGCACGAAGCGCGGACCCATCACGCGCAGGGCGCGCTGGATGTCGGCCACGTACATCGGCGCGCCGCCGTAGACGATGGTCTTGAAGCTCTGTGCGCAGTCGGCGGGCGACAGGGCCTGCTGCTCGGCCTCGTCCACCAGCCGCCCGACGATGGTGGGCGCGGCGAACAGCGACAGCGGCCCAATGGCACGCCCGAGCGCGAACAGCTCGGCCGGATCGACCCCGCCCGAGGCCGGCACCACGTGGCGCGCGCCGGCCATCAGGTGCGGGATGGCGTAGATGCCGGCACCGTGCGAGATGGGTGCGGCGTAAACGATGGCGTCGCCCTGCGCCACTGGATCGACATCGACGTGGTAGCCCAGACCCATGGTCATCAGGTTGCGGTGCGTCAGCATCACGCCCTTGGGGCGGCCGGTGGTGCCGCTGGTGTAGAACAGCCAGGCGGTGTTGCCCAGGTCGAGCTCGGCCAGGGGCACGGCGAAGGGATCGGGCACGGGCGCGAGCAGGGCGGCGGCTTCGTCGCTTTCCAGGTCGATCTGGCGCTCGATGCGGGCCAGCGGCTCGGGCGCCACGTCGCTGGTGACGAAAGTCCAGCGCGCGCCGCAGTTGGCGGCGATCCATTCCACCTCGCGCGGGTGCAGCTTGGCGTTGACCGGCACGGCCACCAGCCCGGCCCACCACAGGCCCCACAGCACCTCCAGGTAGCGCGGGTGGTTGCGTGCGAACAGCAGCACGCGGTCGCCCGGCTGCAGGCCTGCTTCACGCAGGCGGCTGGCCAGCCCCGCACTGCGCGCGGCCCACTGCCCGTGCGTGGCATGCAGCGCCGCACCTTCAAGGATGGCGGGCGAATCGGGGCGCTGGCGCGCCTGGCGCAGCAGCAGGTGGGCCAGGGTCATGGGTGTCTCCTCGTTCCGTACGGTGATGTGCTTGCCGATTTTGGGTAAAAACGGCCTTCAGCGCTTGTACAGCAAGCGACAGCAGCTATCAATAAAGAAGCGACCGCGGTCGCTGGCGTCAGATCGGGAATGGCCCGTCGAACGCCTGCACGTGGCTGAAGTGGCAGGCGATGCCGTCCTCGGGCGTCCAGCGGTACAGGCCGATCATGGGCGGCTCCAGCCGCACGGCCAGCGGTGCGTTGGGGTTCAGGTCCAGCTCGATCTGGTGCGAGGTGGAGGGCGCCACCACCACCGGCGCGCCACCCAGCGCGCCCAGGATGGGGCGGTGCATGTGGCCGGCGGCCACCAGCTGCACCTGGCCATGCGCGGCGATCAGGCGCGCCAGCTCGGCGCGGCCGTGGCGCAGGCCGCAGTCGTCCATCGCCGCCATGCCGGTCAGCATGGGCGGGTGGTGCATGAAGATCAACACCGGCTGGCCGGCCAGCGATTGCAGCGTGGTCGCCAGCCAGTCGAGCTGGGCGCTGCCCAGTTCGCCGTGCGGCTGGCCGGGCACCACGGTATCCAGGCCGATGAAGTGCAGGCCGCCATGCTCGGCCTTCACGCACACCAGCCCGGGCGGCAGGTTGTCGGGCGCGGGCATCCAGTCGGCCAGGTGCTGGCGGGCGCGCAGCGGCAAATCGTGGTTGCCGCCCACGGCCAGCACGCGCGGCTGGTGGTGGCGGTGGCCGGGCAGTTCCTCGTCGAACAGCCGGCGCAGCGTCTGGTAATCGGCATCGGCGCCCGATTCGGTCAGGTCGCCGCTGAGCAGCAGCACATCGGCCGGCGTGCCCAGCCCGCGCACATGCGCCAGCGCGCGGCGCAGCGCCGCGGCCGGCTCGATGCGGCCGAGCAGCGCGCCGGGGTCAAGGCCCAGGTGGGCGTCGGTGAGGTGGGCGATCAACATGACGAGCGAATTGTCATCGGCTTGCGGGCAGCGGCGTGGGGTGGCCGGGGCGACGGTGCGCAATAGTTGCGCCCCGTGGCGGAAATCGGCACGCCACGCCGATGCCAGTGTGAATGATCAGGTCGGCACCGTGTAGTTCAGCGCCATGCGCCCGCCGTCCACCATGATGATCTCGCCGGTGATGTAACTTGATGCATCGCTGGCCAGGAAGGCCACCACGTCGGCGATCTCGCTCGGCTCGCCCAGGCGCTTCATGGGCGTGCGCATCATGATCTTGTTCTTCGCTTCCTCGCTGGTCAGCACCGCCTTGGCGGCCAGCTCGGTGGCGATGGTGCCGGGGCCGACGGCGTTGACGCGCACGCCTCGGTCGGCCAGCGCCAGCGCCCAGGTCTTGGTGAAGCCGATCACGCC
>JRYL01000357.1_pt1 | contig 28154 bp, 30 predicted proteins | sample 235391 | NCBI WGS metagenome assembly JRYL01 (sample SAMN03074223, study PRJNA261481) | activated sludge metagenome | biome: Wastewater Treatment Plant; feature: Wastewater; material: Activated sludge; isolation source: activated biomass of a wastewater treatment plant treating wastewater from... ...
CCCACCGATGGAACTCCGAGGCATCGATACATATACCGCGGAGATGGACGTCTCCGGCCTCGAACTCCCCGATGGTGGCAGCCTGAACGTCGAGCCGATGGGCGACCGGCGCGGCCCGATCCTCATCGTCATCACCCGCGATGAGCAGTGGGACCGCAACCGCATGGCGATGGCCGGCCGGCTTCCGGGATCGAATCAACGCAGCATCGAGATCCTCTCGATCAACGCACTCGCCCCCGCCGATTGGGCCGCCACGCCCGATGCGCCGCGGCTGCCGATCGAAACCGTGCTCAGCGCGATCGAGACCGCTGTCCGCGCCGCCAGCCCCGATGAGCCCGCCGCGGAGATCAAGTTCCACAAAGACTCGGGCCTGCTCTTCGTGCATGGCAGCCACGAGCAGCGCACCGCCGCCGAGCGTGCCGTCGAGCACCTGCAGCGTGATCTCTTCAACGCCGCGCCCCGCCGCGGCCAGTCGCAACAGACCACGCTGGAGATCGACCTCGCGGCCTCGCGGCCGGAGTGGGTGATCGATGCCCTCCGCGCGGTCTTCCCGCCCGATCCGATGCGTCAGATGAAGAGCCCGGTGCAGGCCTCGGCCCGCGATGGCGGCGTGGTCGTGCAGGCCCCGGCGGACCTCGCCGCGGCGGTGCGGGCGATCGTGAGCTACATCGACCGGCCCGAGAGCCCCGTCGCCAGGGTTGACGCGCTGGCCGCTCAGGCGCGAGAATGGGAGCAGCAGGCGAAGGCGCAGGCCAGTACTTTTGAGCTTCAGCGACGGACCTTGGAGATGCAGAGCGACGCCTCGGAGCGGGCGCAGGCCGAATCCAACGTGCGCGTCCGGGATTTTCAGGTCCAGGCCGAGGCGATGCGTCGCGAGTTGGAAGCGATGCACCGCCGCAACATCGAACTCTCCGCCACCGTCGATCAGCTCCGCCAGCAGCTCGATCAGGCCAGCCAGGCGGCGGCCGCAAAGAAGGAGGCGGGCAAACCGCAGTAACGCCGCGTGACCGACCCCGCGATCCAACTCCACGTCTCCCACGCCCCCCACGCGCTGCACGCCTTGGCCCAGCCCACGGTGCAATCCGATGCGGACCCGCTCCGGCACGACCCGGAGCGGCTCGCACGCGCTGCGCTGCACGATGGCGACCGCGCCGCGTTCGAAACCTTCTACGACCTCTACCTCCCCCGCATCACCCGCTGGACCCGCACCCTCACCCGCCGCGGCGACGACTTCGCGCTCGATGTCGCCCAAACCGTCTTCATCCGCCTGATCAAACGCCCGCCGCGGATCGGCTCCGCCGCAGAACTCGACCACTACATCCGCCGCTGCATCCGCACCTGCGCCATCGACCTGCTCCGCGCTGAACTCGCCGACCGCGGCCGCGCTGCCGCGGTCGCAACGCGGCACGCCGACACCGATAATGCCGCCGCCGCGCACCACGACAGCGCCGCGAACCAGAACACGCGAGCATCCGACAGCACGCGCGCCTCACCCACGCGCGGCGCCAGCCGCTCGCCCGCCCAGGCCAGCCAGCGCCCCATCCATGCCACCGGGTGCCAGCGCAAGGGCGGCTCGCCCAGCAGGCGGTCGATGGCGATGGCCAGCGCCGGAGCGCTGGCCAGCAGCACGGTCCAGGGTTCGCCGGCAACGGACCACCATGCAATCACGGCGCGCCCTCCCCGCCGGCCAGAGCCCGCAGTGTCACATTCGGGTCGTTCGGATTCACGACTGCAGGCGCTCCTCGATCAGCGGCAGCGCCAGCGCGCGCTCGCGCGGGCTGCCGGCGCGCACGGCATCGAACAGCGCCAGCAGCTCGTACAGCGCCGGGTTGCGCCGCGCCGCCTCGGGCACGCTCGGGTACAGCGGGTGCAGCGTCATGCCACGGCGCGTGCCGTGCGGGTCGGGCCAGACGGGCGGCGGCTCGCTGTGGGGCGCCACGATCAACCCATCCAGCGGCGCCGCGGCATAGCCCGTGGGCAGGCCGCGCGTCAGCTCGCCGCGCAGCGGTGCAAAGCAGTAGCGCGCCCCGTGCTGAACAAACAGGCGCAGCGCCTCGCGCACCACACGCGGGCCGCCCTCCGGGTCGATGTAGGCCAGCCCGGCCGCCACCACGCGCTGCACGGCGCCATGCGTTTCCGACGCCGTCAGGCCCAGCTCGGCCGCCAGCGCTGCATAGGGCGGCGCCGGCCCATCCTGCAGCACCAGGCGCAGCAGCACCAGCAGATCCTGCGGGCGCAGCGTGGGTTGGGGGTTGGATTTGCCAGCGGCCATGGGCGACGTTCATTCGCTATTTGCGAATAGCGAATATAGCCGCCAGCGCCTGGCGACGCAAGCCGCCCCATCCTGTCACACCCTTGTTCGGCAAGCGCGTCAGAATGGCCTGGCACCAGGCAACCCGCCGGGGGCATCATCCAAGGAGAACGCGACATGGACATCACCACCCAAACCCTGCTGGCCGCCGACCTGGCCGACCGCTGGATCGACGCCATCCTGGGCGAACAGCCCGACGTGCTGCTGCAGGCCGACACCGACGAACCCCTGACCCCCGAGGACATGGCGCGCAACCTGGCGCAGTTCCGCGCCACGCTGATCGAGGAGCTGAGCGAGCAGCCCATCGCCTTCGCCATGGACGACGATGACGATGACGACGAGGATGACGACGGCGAGGACGACGCGCCGCGCTGACGCCGAGCCGCGCCCGCGCGCGGCCGCCAGCCCTGCGCTGTTCCACCCTTGAAAATTGGGGAGTATGCGCCTTCAGCGCCCGTCTGGCGGGCGCTGGCGGATATCCATATAGGGAGTATGTGGCCAGTTCCAGCTGCGCGGCGCACCGCATCCAAACGGAGCGCGTGCCAACCCGGCAGCGCCTGCCGCATGGGCACGCATCGCCCCGACGCGTAGGCGCTCACCGCTTCTTGCGTCGCCGCCGCGCGGCGGCGGCGGGCAGCAGGCTGGTCATGCGCTGGTACAGCGTGAACAGAAAGGCCACGCGCTCGGCGTCGCCTTGATTTCGTTCCAGGACAGGGTCCAGTCGGCGAACTTCTGCTGGTCGGCGGGTATGTTCAGGTCCAGGCCCTTGGTCTGCGCATACCGGGCCAGCATGGGCATCACGTTGTAGCCCTCCCCGCTCTGGTCGTTGAGTGCTGCGGCGGCGGACTCCGACAGGCCGGCGTGCTGCAGGAATCGCGTCGAGACGCCGCCATCGTTGCCGGGCTCGTGCTTGTTGGCCTCCTTGACTGAGTTCCAGATACCCAGGCCAACCACCGACACCACGACCAGGCCGATGCCGATCGGCCCGGCGATGCTGCCGGCGCCCAGCGCTGCCATCACGCCACCGGTGGCGCCGACGCCGCGCCGCGCCGCGCTTGCACAGCTGCCAGCGTTCCCATTGGGAAGCCTACCTATGGGCTTGTCATCGCTTTGTCATGCAAGCGAGGGCTGGGCACATACTCACAATATAGAGCAGCTGTAGCGCCCGACTGACGGGCGCTAACCAGGCATACTCCCCGTCATTCGTCGCCCATGTTCATGGCGTGGCGCCCTCAGCCGGCCGGCAGCAGCGCGTCCATCCCCGGCACGCCCGCCCTGCCCTTGACGCCCAGGCGCTGGAACAGCGCGCGGTCGCCCGCCACCTCGGGGTTGCCGGTGATGAGCAGCTTTTCGCCATAGAAGATGCTGTTGGCGCCGGCCAGAAAGCACAGCGCCTGCACCGCCTCGCCCAGCTGCTGGCGGCCGGCCGACAGGCGCACGCGCGACTTCGGCATGGTGATGCGCGCGGCGGCGATCATGCGCACGAACTCGAACGGGTCCAGGTCGGGCTGTTCGGCCAGCGGCGTGCCTTCGACCTTGACCAAGTGGTTGATGGGCACGCTGTCGGGCACCTCGGGCAGGTTGGCCAGTTGCGCGATCAGCGCGGCGCGCTGGCGGCGCGATTCGCCCATGCCGACGATGCCGCCCGAGCACACCTTGACGCCCGCGCCGCGCACGCGGTCGAGCGTGTCGAGCCGGTCCTGGTAGTCGCGCGTGCTGATGATCTCGCCGTAGAAGTCGGGCGCGCAGTCGAGGTTGTGGTTGTAGTAGTCGAGGCCGGCGGCCTTGAGCTTTTCCGCCTGCCCGTCGGCCAGCATGCCGAGGGTGACGCAGGCTTCCAGACCCACATCCTTGACGGTGCGCACCAGTTCGGCCACGGCGTCGATGTCGCGGTCTTTGGGCGCGCGCCAGGCGGCGCCCATGCAGAAGCGCGTGGCACCCGCGGCCCTGGCGGCTTCGGCGGCCTGCTTCACGGCGCCGCTTTCCATCAGCTTCTCGGCCTTCACGCCGGTGTCGTAATGCACCGACTGCGGGCAGTAGCCGCAGTCCTCGGGGCAACCGCCGGTTTTCACGCTGAGCAGCGTGGCCAGCTCGACCTCGTTCGCATCGTGGTGCGCGCGGTGCACTTTCTGGGCCTGCCACAGCAGGTCGGTGAAGGGCAGGTTCAGCAGCGCCTCGATCTGCTCGACGCTCCAGCGTTCGGTGCCGGCGGTCGCTGCGGGCGCGGCGCGCTTGTGGAGGGTGATGGGTTGCGGCGGGGTCGTGGCGGTGAGGGGCATCGGTGTCCTTTCGAAGTCAACAACTACTGAATGCATGGCGCCGCGCGTGCTGCAGGGCGCGCTGTCACGGTTTATCGCGGGGCATCGGTTTTACTCCCTCGCCCCTTTGGGGAGAGGGCCGGGGTTAGGCGCCGGCGGCGCCACCCGCCCCAACCGTCCCCATCAGAAAACCAGACCCTCACCCCCCGCCCTCACCCGCTGGCGGGAGAGGGAGCAAGTCGGTCTCGCCACGCTCCAGGCCCAGCAACCACTGCTTGCGCGGCAGACCGCCGCCGTAGCCGGTGAGCTGGCCGCTGCTGCCGATGACGCGGTGGCACGGCACGATGATGGAGACCTTGTTCTGCCCGTTGGCGGCCGCCACGGCGCGCACGGCGGTCGGCCGGCCGATGGTGGCGGCCTGCTGGGCGTAGCTGCGCGTCTGGCCGTAGGGAATATTCAGCAACGCCTGCCACACGCTCTGCTGGAACGGCGTGCCGACCAGGTCGAGCGGCACGTCGAAATCCTTGAGTTCACCCCTGAAGTAGGCATCGATCTGCTGGCCCAGCGCACGCGTGCGCGCATCCTCGCCCACCTGCGCCAGCGCGCCCGCATGGCGCTCCACATCGCGCCATTCGCGGCTCAACCCCTTGGTGTCGCAGCTGAACTCCAGCAGGGCGAGGCCCTGCGGCGTGAACAGCGCCACCATGTCGCCCAGCGGCGTGGGGTAATGGTGTTCGATCAGGTTCATGCGGCAGCGATCCAGTTGTCCAGCAGCAAGGCCGGCACGCGGGCGAATTCGCGCTGGTTGTGGGTGACCAGGGTCAGGCCCTCGCTGCGTGCGTGGGCTGCGATGTGCAGATCGTTTTCGCTGATGGGCTGGCCCGCACGCTCCAACGCGGTGCGAATCTGGCCGTAGTGCATGGCGGCCTTGGGGCCATAGGCCAGCACCTCCAGCCGCGACGCGAAGCTTTCGACCACGCGCAGGTTGTGCTCCACGCGGGCGCTTTTTTCGGCGCCGTGGTACAGCTCGGCCAGCGTGATGCTGCTGATGCACAGGCCATCGGCATGGCGGTTGAAATGCGCCAGCGCCTCGGGCGGGCGGCGCTTGATGACGTAGATGACGATATTCGTGTCGAGCATGTGGCGCAGCATGGTTACCCTAGAAACTGCAGTTGGATGCGCCCGAGCGTGCCGTGATGGGCGTGCCAGGCAAGACGCGAGGACGCGGCAGGCTCGTGCCTGCAAGGACGAGCAACGCGGCATGGCGCGGCCAGTGTGGCGCGATCGGGTGCATAGCGCGCTCGCCCAATGGGTGAACGTGATCGAAGCCAAGGAAGTCAGCGCTCATGCGGGTTGCCCAAGGATGTCTAGCGGTCAACTGCCGTTTCTAGGGTTAAAGCTCCTCGCGCTGGGCGGGGCGCTGCTCGACACGCTCGTTCATGAAGTCGTCGTCCGCCGGTGCTTCGTGCAGGAAGAAGCTGTCCCAGACCCGGTCGGCGGGCGCCAGAATGCGCTCGGCGCCCAGGGCTCGCACACGCAGCTTTTTCACGTCGTCGCCAAAGCGCATCTCAGCCGGCAGGCGCACGGCTTGCGAACGGTTGTTCATGAAAATGGTGGCTTGCGCGGTCATCAGATTCCCCTGTCGTGCACGTAGATGCCAAGTGTATATGCCAGTAACGGGGATGTCTAACCGGACTGGAATCCGGCCTCAATCCTCGATGCCGCGCTGGGCCGGAACGCCGGCCTTGAAGGCGTGCTTGACCATGGTCATCTCGGTCACGGTATCCGCGATGTCGATGATCTCCTGCGGGCAACGCCGGCCCGTCAGGCACACGTGCACGTCCTTGGGGCGCTGCTGCAGGGTCTGCAGCACATCGTCCAGCGGCAGCCAGCCGTAGATCAGCGGGTAGGTGATCTCGTCGAGCACCACCAGGAAATGCTCGCCGTCCAGGATCGCCGCCTTGGCCCGCTGCCAGCCGTCGCGCGCCAGTTGCGCCGAATGGTCGAGATCCTTGCTCTTCCAGCTGAAGCCGTCGCCCAGCCCTTCGATGGGCAAACCAATCTGCTCGAACATGCGGTGCTCGCCAAAGCGCGCCGTGGGCACTTTCATGAACTGGAAAATCTTCACCTGCCTGCCGTGCACGTGCTGGCGGCCGAAGGCGCGCAGTGCCAGGCCGAAGGCGGCCGTGCTCTTGCCCTTGCCGTCGCCGGTGTTCACGATGACGAGGCCGCGGCGCTCGCCCTCGGGGCGGTCGTAGCGCTTTTCGGTGGGCGGGGTTTCAGTCTGCATGTTCGTGCTCCGGTTGTGGCAGGCGTGGCAGCGCCACCCAGCGGTCTTTCACCTGATAGACGCCGATGCGCCAGTCGAAAGCGGCCTGCAGCGCGCGGTGCGTGCTGGGGCTGGCGCAAGGGCCATGATGCGCGATGCCACCGTCCTTGACGATCAGCAGCTCATCGGCCTGCAGCGCCATGCCCAGCTCGTGCAGCACGCTGACCACGGTGCCGCCGGCGGCCACCTGCGCGCGCACCATGGCCAGCCAGTCGGCCTGGTGCGGCGGGTCGAGGTGGGCCAGCGGCTCGTCCATCAGCAGCAGCGGCGCCTGCACCGCCAGCGCGCGCGCCAGCAGCACGCGCTGACGCTCGCCGCCCGACAACTCGCCCAGGCGGCGCGTCTGCAGGTGCGCGACCTGCATCGCCGCGAGCGCCTGCCGCACGGCCGCGTGGTCGGCGTCGCTGGCGGGCGCCAGCCAGGCGCGGTGCGGCAGGCGCCCGAGCATGACCACGTCGTAGGCCGACAAGTCGTCGCTGCCGCCTTCGGCCTGGCCCAGCCAGGCCAGCTGGCGGGCGCGTTCGCGTGCGGGCCAGTCGGCCAGCGGCCGGCCGTGCAGCTGCACCGTGCCATCGGTCGGCAGCAGGCCGGCCAGCACGCGCAGCAGGGTCGATTTGCCGGCGCCGTTGGGGCCGACGATGGCGGTCCAGCGGCCGGCGGCTATCCGCACGTCGATCCCATGCAGGATGAGGGCCTTGCCGATGCGGGTGGCCGTGGACCGTGCGCTGACTGCGATCGAATCCGTCATCGCGATCTCTGGTGCATCAGCCACAGCAGGTACATGCCGCCCAGCACCGCCGTCAACACGCCCACCGGCAGCTCCTGCGGCGCGATGACCACGCGCGCGGCCACGTCGGCGGCCATCAGCAGCAGGCCGCCGGCCAGCGCGCTCAGCAGCACCAGCGGCCCGTGCGTACTGGGCGCCATGGCGCGCACCAGGTGCGGCGCCACCAGGCCGACGAAGCCGATCAGCCCGGTCTGCGCCACCGCCGTGCCGGTGCCCAGCGCCAGCACGCCGATCAGCAGCGCGCGCATCGGCGCCAGCGGCAGGCCCAGGCTGTGCGCGGTGGATTCGCCCAGGCTCAGGCCGTCGAGCACGCGCGCCAGCGCCCAGGCGGTGAGCATCAGCGGCGCCAGCACGGCGGCCATCAGGCCCACCGCGCTCCAGCCCACGAAGCCGGTCACGCCCAGGGTGAAGCCCTGCATGGCCTGCAGGATGTCGGGCTCGGCCAGTTGCACCAGGTCGCGCACCGCGCCCAGTACGTAGCCCACCACCACGCCGGCCAGCAGCAAGCGCAGCGTCTGCTGCACGCCCTGCGCCAGCACCAGCGCCAGCAGCACGCCACCCAGCGCGCCGACGAAGGCGACGCCGGTCAGACCCAGGCGGGCCAACCAGGGCGAGGCCATCTGCGCCAGCGCTGCGCCGTTGGCGCCGCCAGCAGCCATGACCGCGAAAGCCAGCGCCACCGCCAGCGCCGCGCCCGAGGCACTGCCCAGCAGAAACGGATCGGCCAGCGGGTTGCGGAACAGCCCCTGCGCCACCGCCCCGGCCAACCCCAGCAGCGCGCCGGCCAGCCAGGCGCCCAGCGTGCGCGGCAGGCGGATGTCCCACACGATCTGCCACGCCACCGCGTCGTGGCGCGCACGCAGCACGCTGTCGAAACCCGTGCTGCCCACACTGGCGCCCAGCGCCAGGCCGAAAACCGCCAGCGCCAGCAGCGCGAGCGCCAGCCATGCGGTGCGCGCCATGCCGGCGCGCGGCGCAGAAGAAGACAGCGCGGCGTCGGTCATGGATGCTGGGCTTTTGCGCGGCTGGCCATTGGGCATGGAATCGGGCGTTGGGCCTTTGCTGTCAAGCGCGTGCAGCTATAATTTTTGATTCTCGGGGTGGCAAGGGGCGCCACCCTCACCCCGGCCCCCTCCCGCTGGCGGGAGAGGGAGAGAGGGAGCGTCAAGCGCCGCGGTATGGCACTCTCACCCCTCTGGGGAGAGGGTTGGGGTGAGGGGCGGCGGCGCCGGCAGGTGGCGTGGCCGGCCCCCACCCTCCCCCCATGGCAGCAAAACTGTCCCATCAAGCCCCGGCCATTGCCCAGCAAGCGCAAGCTGCTCATTTTTTTGCAGCCACCGATTTCGCCGCGCAATCGGCCATCAGGCGCGCCGCCTCGGGCATGCGCGGGCCGGGGCGCACCAGGATGTTGCGCTGCTCGGCGTCGAACACGCACACGCGCCCGTCGCGCAGCGCCTTCAGGCTGGCCCAGCCGGGGCGGCGCGGCATGTCGGCGGCACTCTGGCTGCTGCTCATGATGAGGTCGGGCGCGGCGCGCACCACCAGCTCGGGGTTGATGCGCGGAAACGGCCCTTGCTCCGGCCCGATGATGTTGCCCAGGCCCAGCTCGGTCAGCAGTTCGCCGATGAAGCTGCCGTGCCCGGCCGCGTGCGGCGACGGGCTGACCTCGAAGTACACGCGCTGCCCGCGCGCGGCGGCCGGCACCGACTGCGCCGCAGCGGCCACGCCGGCGTCGATCTGGCGCATCAGCGCGTCGGCGCCGGGCACTTGCAGCACCTTGCCCAGGCGAGCGACGACGCGGCCCACGTCGGCGCGTGTCTTGGGCTCCAGCGCCACCACCTTCAGCCCCAGCGCGCGCAGGCGCACCCCGGCGCGCGAGGAGTTGGCCATCAGCACCACATCGGGCCGCAGCGCCACGATGGCCTCGACGCTCGGATCCAGCCCGCCGCCCACCTGCGGCAGCTTCTGCACGCTGGCGGGCCAGTTGGAATAGCGGTCCACGCCGACCAGGCGGTCGCAGGCATCGAGCGCGCACACGGTTTCGGTCAGCGAGGGCAGCAGGCTGACGATGCGCCGCGGCGGCGCGTCGAAGCGCGTGGTCTGGCCGGCGTCGTCCTGGATGTCGTAGGCGTGCGCGGCCAGGGCGAGCGGCCACAGCAGCAGGGCCAGCAGCCAGCGGGCGGGCCGGCGTGCCTCCTTCCCCCCCTGGGGAAAGGCAGGGATGGGGGCCGCGCCGTGGGGCGTGGTCGATGGATTCGCCCCCCCCCCGGCCCTCCCCCAGTGGGGGCGGGAGAAAAAACCGGCGCGGCGGAAGATGGGTGGTGCTTTCATGGCTGTCCTTTCAGCGTCAGCGGCAGCCCGGCCGCCATCAGCGTCACGCGCTCGCACGCCGCCGCCACCTGCTGGTTGAGCGTGCCCAGCGCATCGACGAAGGCGCGCACCTCGCGCCCGAGCGGGATGACGCCCAGGCCGATCTCGTTGCCGACCAGCACGATGGGGCCGGGGCAGGCCCTGATTGCTTCGATAAACAGAGCTGTTTGCGCCCGCCAGTCGGGCGCTGGCGGCCGATTCGGTCCAGAATCCTCCCGCGGCATCAGCTGTTGCGTCAGCCACAGCGTGAGGCAATCGACGATGTGCAGTGTGTCAGCGCCGCCGGCCTGGGCGATGGCGGTGGGCAGGTCGTGCCGCGCCTCCAGCGTGCGCAGGCCCGGCACGCGCGCGGCGCGCTCGCGCTGGTGGCGAGCAATGCGCGCGCGCATCTCGTCGTCGTGCGCTTCGGCGGTGGCGATCAGCACCGCGCGGTGATCAGGCGACCGCGCCAGCCAAGCGGCGGCCAGGTTTTCGGCCCGGCGCGATTTGCCGCTCTTCTGGCCGCCCAGGATGAGCTCGCTGCACGCCACCGTCAGGGCTTCAGCCATGCGCGTCCATCCATTGCGTGACGATGCGGTGCAGTTGTTCGACGCCATCGGTCAGCGCCGCCGGTCCGGGCTGCAGGATGTCGGCGGACTTGATCTCGAACAGCTGGCCGTGCCGCACGGCGGGCACGTCCTGCCAGCCGGGGCGCGCGGCGACCTTCTCGGGGCGAAACTTCTTGCCGCACCACGAGCCGACGATGATGTCGGGCGCTCGCCGCACGATCTCCAGCGGGTCGGCAATGATGCGGTCCTTGCCCAGCGGCTGGGCCGCGAGTTCAGGAAACACGTCCTCGCCGCCGGCGATGCCGATCAGCTCCGACACCCAGCGGATGCCGCTGATGGGCGGCTCGTCCCACTCCTCGAAGTAGATGCGCGGGCGGCGCTTGCCAAGGGCGAATTGGGCCTGAACCGCTTTCTGAATAAGCGCCAGACGCTCCTCAAATTGAAGCAGGAGCGCCTGCCCGCGTTCGGCGGCGCCAACCAGCGCCGCCAGCTGCGCCAGCATGTCGGCGATCTGCGCCACGCTGCGCTGGTTGAACACCATCACCGGCAGGCCGGCACGGATCAGCGCGGCGGCGATGTCGGCCTGCATATCGGAAAAGCCCAGCACCAGGTCGGGTTCGAGCGCGAGGATCTTGTCGAGCTTGGCGCTGGTGAAGGCGCTCACCTTCGGCTTCTCGTCGCGCGCGCGGCGCGGCCGCACGGTGTAGCCACTGATGCCGGCGATGCGGCGCTCCTCGCCCAGCAGGTAGAGCCACTCGGTCGTTTCCTCGGTCAGGCAGACGATGCGCTGCGGGCCGCCCGCCATCCCCAACAGGCCTGCATTCATGGCTGATCGCCCTTGCTGCATGCCGACCCGGCGCCGATGCCGCTTGAAAAAAGCCGCACCGCCGCGCGCGGGCTGGAGGCCAGCCAGGCGTGGAAATAGCTGCCGCGCACGGCGCCGCGCGGGCCGCCCACGTACACGGCTTCGCCCTCGCGCCGCGCGCTGCCGGGCGCGGGCGTGGTGCGGCCCACGGGCGCCAGCGGCGTGTCGCACACCGAATAGTGAAAGCTGTGGCCGCGCAGCGGCGGCGCGTCGGCCGCAGCCGCCCAGGCCTGCATGCCCAGGCCGGCCAGCTTTTTCTGCATGGTCGTGCGACCCGGCAGCAGGCCCCACATTGCGTGCGCGGCACCGTCCGCCGTGACCAGCTCTTCGAACAGCGCCATCATGCCGCCGCATTCGGCCCAGATCGGCTTGCCGTCGGCGGCGTGCCTGTGCAGGGCGCTCCGCAAATCAGAGCGCGCGGCCAGCGCGGCGGCGTGCAGCTCGGGGTAGCCGCCGGGCAGCCACAGCGCGTCGCATTCGGGCAACGCATCGCCCGCCAGCGGCGAGAAGAACACCACGCGCGCGCCCAGCGCCTGCAGCGTGGCCACGTTGGCAGGGTAGATGAAGGCAAAAGCCGCATCGCGCGCCACGGCTACGGTGCGGCCGGCGAGCAGCGGCGGCACGGCGTCGGCATCGCCGGCGGCGGGCGCGGCAAACGCCACGGCCCAGCGCGCGCGCCAGTCGTCCAGCGTCAGCGCGCCCAGCGGCGTGGCGGCCAGCAGGTCGGCGGCGGCGTCCAGCCGCGCCAGCGCGGCATCCTGGCCCAGTTCGTGCGCGGCCACCAGGCCCAGGTACCGCTCGGGCAGCTGCATGGCGGCGCTGCGCGGCAGGTGGCCGAGCCAGCCCTCGGGCGGATCGACCGCACCCTGCAACAGCGCCGCGTGCCCGGCGCTGGCCACGCCGTTTGCCAGCACGCCGGCCCAGGGCAGGCGCCCGTTGCTATCCTTTTTGTAGTGGCGCAGGCCATGCACGACGGCGCCCAGCGTCTGCGCCATGGCGCCGGCCTGCACCACGGCCAGCACCGGCAGGCCGAAGCGGCGCGCCAGGTCGGCCGCGCTGGGCGTGCCGTCGTGCAGGCCCATCACGCCTTCGACCAACAGCACATCAGCCTCGCCAGCCGCGGCGTGCAGGCGCGCGCGGATGTCGGCCTCGCCGGTCATCCACAGGTCGACGTTGTGCACCGGCGCGCCGCTGGCAAGCTGGTGCCAGAACGGGTCCAGAAAGTCCGGCCCGCACTTGAACACCCGCACGCGCCAGCCGCGCCGCGCCAGCATGCGCGCCAGCGCGGCTGTGACGGTGGTCTTGCCCTGGCCGGAGGCCGGAGCGGTGATCAAGAGAGCGGGGCAATCGGCCATGGTGCGCGGCTAAAGAACACAACTTGACGATGGGGCATGGTGTGCCGAAGGGGCACGCCAGCCCCGTGGGCACGCGTTTACCTGGGCGTCCATTTCAGGCCGACGTAGAAGGTGCGGCCCGCCGTGTCGTAACCCCGGGCCGTCTGATAGTCCTTGTCGGTCAGGTTGTCGATGCGCGCCAGCAGCGTCCATTCGCGCGCGATGGTGGTGCTGGCATACAGGTTGACCAGGCCATAGCCGCCCAGGCGGTTGGTGTTGGCGGCGTTGTCCCAGCGGTGGCTGACGCCTTGCAGCTCGGCGCCCAGGGTCCAGTTCAGTGCGCCAGTGGTCACGCGCGTGTCGGCATTGAGTTTCAGGGTGCGCTGGGCGCGGCGCGCCAGCAGCTTGTCGGTCAGGTCGTTGCGCGGATCCTGGTAGTCGAACGAACCCGACAGGTTGATGCCGCCCAGCTTGTGCGCGCCCGACACCGTCACGCCCTGCAGCACGGCGCGGCCGGTGTTTTCGTAGCAGCCGAAGCTGTCGCTGCACGGTCCGGGCGCGCCGAAGTTGATGAGGTTGGTGATGCGGTTGCGGTAGACGGTGACGCCGAAGGCGCTGCCGGCCTGCGCCCAGCGCAGGCCCAGCTCGACGTTGCGGCTTTTCTCCGGCTCCAGGCCGGGCTGGCCGTACTGGGAAAAGCGCTGGTACAGCGTCGGCACGCGGAAGGCCGTGCCGACCGCCCCGGTCACGCGCCATCCGGGCGCGAAGGCGTAGCCGTAGGCCAGCCCGCCGGTGGTCTGGCCGCCGAATTCGCTGTCGCGGTCGTGGCGCAGGTTGGCCTGCAGCGTGTGCGCGCCGCTGCTGTAGCCATAGCCCAGGGCCACGGCGTTCTGGTGGCGGCCCTGGTCGATGGGGCCGTTGACCAGGTGATCCTCGCGCCGCTCCAGGGCGGCGGTGACCAGGTGGCCACCCTGGCGCCACTCGTTGTGCAGCAGGTAATTGCGCAGCGTGGTCTTGGTCAGGTAGGGCGAGGGCACAGTTTCGTAGCGCTGGCGCGATTCGCTGACCGACAGCCGGGTGCTGTAGTTGCGCGTCCACTGCGCCGACCAGGTGCCGCCCAGCGTGTACAGGCGACTCAGCGCATGGTCGTCGTTGCCCGGCGCGAAGTCGTCGTACTGCGCGTCCATATCGCTGGCGGTGCCGCTCAGGTCGACGCGGTGCGCGTCGTTGACCTTCCAGCCCAGCCGGCCGCTGGCGGCGCTCTGGCGGTAGCCGTCGCGGTCGGGGTTGCCGTCGGACTTGATGTTGAAGCCGCGGCTCACGGCGCGCTCGACGCCGAGCGAATAGTCGATGGCGCCGCTGGCGCCCGAGAAACCTGCCTCCAGCTTGCCGGTGCGGCGATTGCCCACACCCACGCCGACGTAGGGCGTGAACGGCCCTTCGCCCTTGCGGGTGAAAATCTGGATCACGCCGGCAATGGCGTCGGAGCCGTACACCGCCGCCGCCGGGCCGCGCACAATTTCGATGCGCTCGATCTGGCCGAGCGAAATCGCTTCCCACGGCGCGCCGCCACTGCCCGATTGCGTATCGACCCGCACGCCATCGATGTAGACGGCGGTGAAGCGGTTTTCGGCACCGCGCATGAACACGCTGGTGGTGGTGCCGGGGCCGCCGTTGCGCGACAGCTCCAGCCCCGGCTGGCGCTGCAGCAGATCGGAGACGCTGACCGCGCCGCTCTGTTCGATCTGCTCGCGGTCGATCAGGGTGACGTCGGCCAGCACGTCGGTCAGCGGCTGAGCCACGCGCGTGGCGGTGACCACCGTCTCGGGCAAGCTGGGGCCGCTGGCCTGAGCCACCGTGGTGGATTCGGATGGCGTCTGGGCATGGGCAGGCCAGGCTGCGGCGAACGCGCAGGACAAAGCCAGCGGCAGCACGCCAGGCCGGAACGGAAGCAAGGTATTTTTCATGACGGAAGCACGGATGAGCGCCCCTGCCGGCTTCCCCGCCAGCGTATGGGGCAAACATGGCCCGCACCGCCCTCCTCGGGCACTGCGCGGTCCTCCTCGTTGGCCGGTATCCGGGCTGGCGGTGGTTGCTCCGTGTCGCCTCGCCTTCCCGGCATCGTGTGTGATGAACCAGTGGCGGTGTGAGGCTGGAGCCGGCGCCTGAGCTGCGTCAGGGCGCCGTCCGCTTACCGTTGCGGGGGCAGCGCAGGTTAGGCACCGGTCGGAGGTGACCGGCAAGCCCTCCTGCTTCCCGTTGAACTGCGGCCGTGAGAGTCACGGCGCGCGAGCACCAACGCCGGTGATTGTAAGCGCCGCCCTGCAGGCGCCGCCTACAATCCCCGGCTATCCCGACCCGAGTGCGCCCCGATGACGAATCCACCCCTGATCGAACAGATTGCCGAGCGCGTGGAACGCCTGCTCGTGCGCCACGAGGAACTGCGCCGCACCAACGAGTTGCTGACGCAGCAGGTGCAGGCGCTGACGCACGAGCGCGACAACCTCAAGTCGCGCCTCATGGCGGCGCGTGCGCGGGTCGATTCGCTGATCGACCGCCTGCCTGCCGCCGCCGCTGCAGTGGCCGCCGCGCCGGCCAGCGACGACAAGGAGGGCGCCGCATGAAGCAGCTCGAAGTCAAGATCATGGGCCAGGGCTACCTGCTAGGCTGCCCCGAGGGCGGCGAGGAGCGCCTGCAGCAGGCCGTGCAACGCGTCGACGCCGCCATGTGCAAGATCCGCGACGCCGGCAAGATCAAGGCGCGCGACCGCATCGCCGTGCTGGCGGCGCTGAACATGGCCTTCGAGCTGACCGAGCCGCAGCGCACTGCGGCCCCCGCCGACGACGCCGCGGCGGCTGCATCCGGTGATGCACCCGCGCTGAGCGTGGCCGAGCAAGCCACCCTGGGCGCCCTGCTCGGCCGGCTGGACGAGGCGCTGGGTGACGACGGGCGTCTGCTGTAAGCGGCCTGTTTCGATCCGCCCCTCCTTCTGAAGCCGACCAAGAAGTACGACTTCGCCGCAGGCGGAGGAGTGCTCGCGGCAGCCGCTGCGCTGGCTTTGCCAGGCCGCTGGCTGCGTCCCCCCGCGCAGCAGGGGGGAAGGCGCGCCAGCGCCTCAGGGGGGTAAAATCCATCCTGTCTGTGAATGCACGCCGGGCTTTATATTTCCTTGAACCAATGCTCATATGAGCCCGGGCTTGGAACATCGCCTGGTCGGCGTGAACGTCTCGCGTCAGATGATCCCAGGATCAGGTTGACCTCGCCCACCTGAACCCCTGCGTTCAGGATGACGGTCCGGTGGCATTCGCAGACACCTAATTCGGCGTTCCCCCCTGAGGCGCTGGCGCGCCTTCCCCCCTGTCGAGCGGGGGGACGACGCCAGTGGCCGGTGCAAGCCCGGCCACGGCGCCACTTGCATGGCCTGCTCCGCGGCCATTTGATTTCTTGGGGTTCTGGGCGTCGCCGTCTTTTTGATCAGCCACCGTGTGTTGTTGAGCGCTGCTTTCTTTTTTGCCTGTCGCTCGCTTTTCTCCTCCTTCCCCGCTCTCCATGCCCATCGAACCGATTCTTGTCGTCCAGCTCGCCGTGCTCGGCCTTGTCACTGGCTTTCTGGCCGGGCTGCTGGGCATCGGGGGCGGGATGATCATGGTGCCGTTCATCTCGGCCATTCTCAGCGGGCGCGGTGTGGAGCCGGGGCTGGCGGTGAAGATGGCGATTGCGACGTCGATGGCGACGATCATCTTCACCTCGGTCAGCAGCGTGCGCGCGCACCACCAGAAGGGGGCGGTGCGCTGGGACATCGTCAAGCGCCTGGCGCCGGGCATCGTGCTGGGGGCCATGGTGGCCAGCCTGGGCGTGTTCGCGCTGCTCAAGGGCGCGGCGCTGTATTTCGTGTTCGCGGCCTTCGTGGCGTTCTCGGGCTCGCAGATGTTCCTCGACAAGAAGCCGGCGCCCACGCGCCAGTTGCCGGGCACACCAGGGCTACTGGGCGCGGGCGGGGTGATCGGTTTTCTGTCCGGCCTAGTGGGTGCGGGCGGCGGCTTCGTCAGCGTGCCGTTCATGACCTGGTGCAACGTGGCCATTCACAACGCGGTGGCCACCAGCGCGGCGCTGGGCTTTCCGATTGCGCTGGCCAACGTGGTGGGCTACGTCATCGCCGGGCAGCGGCTGGAGGGGCTGCCGCCCTACGCCTTCGGCTACCTGTGGCTACCGGCGCTGGTGGTCATCGCCAGCTGCAGCGTGATGATGGCGCCGCTGGGCGCCAAGGCGGCGCATGCGCTGCCGGTGAAGAAGCTCAAGCGCGTGTTCGCGCTGGTGCTGTTCGTGCTGGCGGGCTACATGCTGATGAAGGGGCTGGGTGCCATGGCGGGCTGATGCAGCGGCGTGCGGCCGTTGCAGGGTGCCATGATTTTGATAGCTGGTTGCGCCCGTCAATAAACGATTTCAGTCACAAATATGCCTGAAATCGCCGATTAGCGAGCGCGAGCAGCTATCATTTTCTTCGTTCTGCATCAAGGCACGACGCACCACGGCGCCTGGTCGTGCACCAGGCCCATGTACAGGCCCCAGGCCGAGACGGCCATCAGCGCCAGGCCGGCGATGCGCATGCTCCAGGCGCCGCGCCCATTGCTGCCCAGCCGCAGCAACAGCCACGGCCCGGCCCACAGCGACACGCCCGAGCCGATGGCGAACACCGCCATCACCGCCATACCGCCCGCCACGCTGCCGGCCAGTGCCGCCACCATCAGCGCCGAATACAGCAGCCCGCAGGGCAGCAGCGCCCAGGCCACGCCCAGGCCCAGCGGCGCGGCCATGCCCATCGACTGCGTGGCCGACCGCACCTTGCTCCAGATGCGGCGCGCGCCCGTTTCCAGCCACACGGGCTGCTGCGCCAGCACCACCAGCGCCAGGCCCATCAGCACCGCGGCCACGTGCACCATGGTCCACACCGGGCGCAGCGCGGCCGATTGCACGGTGAGCCAGCCCAGCCCCTGCATGGTGGCCGCTGCCAGCCCGCCCAGGGCGCCGTAGCCGATCACGCGGCCCAGCTGGAACGTGCCGATGGCCCGCGTGCTGTGCGGCGCCGCCGCCTGCCCGATGCCGGCGCAGGCCGCGCCGCACATGGCAATGCAGTGCGGGCCACCGGCCAGCCCCATCAGCAGCGCGGTGACCAGAAGAGAAGTTTGCATGGCCCAAGTCTAAGGGCGCCGGCCACCGCAGCGCGTTGCGCAAAGTCATGCGCAGACGCCTTCACGGGCCGGGCGGGGACGATCAGAGGATCTTGGAGAAGCGCGCCCGCGTGCGGTCGGCCTGCAGGTACTTGTCGAACACCATGGCCACGCCGCGCACGAAGAACCAGCCCATGGGCGTGACCTTGATGCCGGTGTCGCTCAACTCCACCAGGCCCTGGTCCTGCATGCCGCGCAGGGTTTCCAGCTCGCTGGCGAAGTAGCTCCTGAAGTCGATCAGGTGCGCCAGCTCGGCCGATTCGAACATCACCTCGCCCTGGCACATCAGCGCCATGATCACGCAGCGCCGCAGCAAATCGTCGCGCGACACGGCCAGCCCGCGCGCCACGGGCAGATGGCCGTGGTCCAGCAGGTCCTGGTATTCCTCCAGCGACTTGGCGTTCTGGCTGTAGGTGGCGCCCACCTTGCCAATGGCCGACACGCCCAGGCCGATCAGGTCGCAATCGGGCTGCGTGCTGTAGCCCTGGAAGTTGCGGTGCAGCCGGCCCTGGCGCTTGGCCACGGCCAGGGCGTCGTTGGGCAGCGCGAAGTGGTCCATGCCGATGTAGTCGTAGCCCGCGGCCTCGAACGCCGCCAGCGAGCGCGCCAGCATCGCCACCTTGTTGGGTGCACCCGGCAGGTCGATGGCGATGATGCGCCGCTGCGGCTTGAAGCGCTCGGGCAGGTGCGCGTAGGCGTACAGCGCGATGCGGTCGGGCCGCAGCTCGGCCACCTGGGCCAGCGTGCGGTCGAAGGATTCGGGCGTCTGCTTGGGCAGGCCGTAGATCAGGTCGACGTTGATCGACTCGAAGCCGATCTCGCGCGCCGCGGCGACCAGGGCAAACACCTGCTCGGCCGGCTGGATGCGGTGCACCGCCTTCTGCACGATGGGGTCGAAATCCTGCACGCCGAACGACAGGCGGTTGAAGCCCAGCTGCGCCAGGTGGCGCAGCCGTTCGGGCGTCACGGTGCGCGGGTCGACCTCGATGGAGTATTCGCCCCCCGGCACCAGGCTGAAGTTGCGCCGCAGCATGGCCATCAGCTCGCTCAGCTCGTCGTCGCTGAAGAAGGTGGGCGTGCCGCCGCCCAGGTGCAGCTGGCTGACGGCCTGGCCGGCGCCGATGCGCGCCACGTGCAGGTCCACCTCGCGGCTCAGGTAGCGCAGGTAGGGCGCGCTGCGGTCGTGGTGCTTGGTGATGATCTTGTTGCAGGCGCAGTAGTAGCACAGCGATTCGCAGAACGGAATGTGCACGTACAGCGACAGCGGCAGCGCCATGGCGGCCGGGCCGGCGCGGCGCTGCTCCAGCGCCTGGATGTAATCGGCCTCGCCGAACGCCTCGACGAAGCGGTCCGCCGTCGGGTACGAGGTGTAGCGCGGCCCGGGCACGTCGAATTTGGTGAGCAGTTCGGTGGTGATGGCTTGCATCGGACTTCCTTTGACTAGCAAAGCCAACTGTCGCCGGGAGCGCGATCCGTTTCCTTGACGACGATCAATTTACCCGAGCTGAATCGTCGGGATTTGTGCTGGATCAAGGCCGCGGCCGCCTGGCGCCACCCTCGCCTAAAATGCCTGTGCCGTTGCCATCCGTCACCCCCGATTCCTTCGCCTTACATGACACCCCAGACCATCCGCGTAGCCTGTTCCAACTGCAATCTGCGCGAGCTGTGCATGCCGATGGGCCTGTCGGAGTCGGACATCGGGCGCCTGGACGACCTGGTGGCCACGCGCCGCAAGATCAAGCGCGGCGCGGCGCTGTTCTCCAACGGCGACCGCTTCAACGCGCTGTACGCCATCCGCACCGGCTTCTTCAAGACCTGTGTGGCCACGGCCGACGGACGCGACCAGGTCACCGGTTTCCAGATGGCTGGCGAGATCATCGGCCTGGACGGCATCGTGGCCGACCGCCACAGCTGCGACGCCGTGGCGCTGGAAGACGCCGAGGTGTGCGTGATGCCCTACGACCGCATCGAGGAGCTGTCGCGCGAAGTGCCGGCGCTGCAAAGCCACGTGCACAAGATCATGAGCCGCGAGATCGTGCGCGACCACGGCGTGATGCTGCTGCTGGGCAGCATGCGCGCCGAGGAGCGCCTGGCCGCCTTTCTGCTGAACCTGGTGCAGCGGCTGCATGCGCGCGGCTTCTCGCAGAGCGAGCTGGTGCTGCGCATGACGCGCGAGGAAATCGGCAGCTACCTGGGCCTGAAGCTGGAGACGGTGAGCCGCACCTTCTCGAAGTTCGCCGAGGAAGGCATCGTCGAGGTCAAGCAGCGCCACGTGCGCATCCTGGACACCGAGGCACTGCGCGCCATCGTCAACGCGCCGGCCTGCGCCTGAGGGGTTGTTGCCCTGAAGCTGGCAGCGCCCGGTCGCTTTCATATTGATAGCTGCTTGCGCCTGCTATACCTTGATTTCAGAATGATTTCATACTGAAATCTTTGTATATCAAGCGCAAGAAGCTATCAAAATCATTGCAAGGTGTTCTTGAAGCCGGCCGGAATCGGCAGCGGCATGACGGCGATGCCTTCGTCCAGCAGTTCCTCGGTCTGCGCCGGCGTGGCCTGGCCGCGGATGCCGCGCTCTTCCGATTCGCCGTAGTGCATCTTGCGCGCCTCTTCGGCAAAGCGCTCGCCCACGTCCTCGGTGCTGGCCATCACGCGCCGCACCATGTGCATCCAGGCGGCCTGCAGTGCGGCCGGCGGCATGGCGGCCACGGGGGCGGCATCGCTGGCGCTGCGCCCTGCCCCGGCCTGCGCCTCGGCTGCCGCGGGCGCGCTGCCGGCGCCGCTCAGGTTCAGGCGCGGCGCGCTGGGCAGCTTGGCCACCGCCCGGTCGCCACACAGCGGGCATTCGACCAGTTGCCGCGCCAGCTGGCTCTGAAAATCGTCCTCGGACGAGAACCAGCCTTCGAACGCATGGCCCTGGGTGCATTGCAGATCGAGTACCTTCATCGGCCCACCCTCACGCGGCGCCCACGGCCTGCCAATCCAACGGCCAGGCCCCACTCTGCACATTCTGCAGCCACAGCGCGCCGATCAGCGTCTTGGCGTCGGTGATCTGCCCGGCGCGGCACCAGTCGTACAACTGCGTGGCCGAGGCGGTGAACACGTCCAGGAACTCGCCCTCGTCCAGGCGCCGTTCGCCCGGCTGCAGCCCGCGGGCGAACCAGATCTCTATGAACTCGGTGGAATACGACACCACCGGGTGCAGCACGCCGGCACGCGCCCATTCGCGGGCGGTGTAGCCGGTTTCCTCGCGCAGCTCGCGCTGGGCACAGGCCAAGGTGTCTTCGCCAGGGTCGAGCTTGCCGGCCGGGAACTCGATGATCTCCTGCTGCACCGGGTAGCGGTACTGGCGCTCCAGCACCAGCTGCATGGCGCCATCGGCCGCTTCCAGCAAGGGCACGATCATCACCGCGCCGGGGTGCACCACGTATTCGCGCTGCGTGAGCTGGCCATTGGGCAGGCGCACCTGGTCGCGGAAGGCGTGCAGGAAGCCGCCCTTGAACAGCTCCTGGCTGTCCACCCGCTGTTCCGCCAGCTTGCTCATGTCAGGCGCGGCGCCGCGCCAGATAGCGGTAAACGAATCCGGGGAACGCCAGGGTCAGGAACAGCGAGGCCGTGACGGCATAGAACTCCCAACCCTGCGGGTAGTTCTGCCCCATCGACTTTTCGAGCGCCATGCCGACGCCGCCGACGATGAAGTACCACACCACCAGCTCGGCCAGCCGCCACGCCAGCGACTTGACCGGCGTGCGCAGCGGCACCACGGTCATCAGGCGCTGGTTGATGAACGGCAGGTTGGCGGCAATGGCAGCCAGCCCGATCAGCAGCCAGATGGACAGGTTCTGCGACATGCCGTCAGGTCGCCAGCATCTGCACGATGGCCTTGGCGCACAGCGCCATCAGCGCACCCGGCAGAATGCCCAACACCAGCAGCAGCGCGCCGTTGAGCGACAGCACGGCCCGCATGTCGAGCGGCGCCTGGATCGGTGCGTCGATGGCTGCGTCGTCGAAGTACATGACCTTGATGACGCGCAGGTAATAGAAGGCACCGATCAGCGACATGATCACCGCGAACACCGCCAGCGCGATGTACGCTGCCAGCCCGGTGCTGACCAGCGCCTGCAGCACCGACAGCTTGGCCTGGAAGCCCACCAGCGGCGGCAGGCCCGCCAGCGAGAACAGGCAGATGGCCATGATGCCGGCATACAGCGGGCTGCGCTGGTTCAGGCCGGCAAAGTCGGCGATCTCCTCGCTCTCGAAGCCTTCGCGCGACAGCAGCAGGATGACGCCGAAGCTCACCAGCGTGGTCAACACGTAGGTGACGATGTAGAACATGGCCGAGCTGTAGGCGTTGGCCGCCGCCAGCGCATTGCCGTTGACCACGCCCGCCATCAGGCCCAGCAGCACGAAACCCATCTGCGAGATGGTGGAATAGGCCAGCATGCGCTTGAGGTTGGTCTGCGCAATGGCGGCCAGGTTGCCGATCAGCAGCGAGGCGATCGCCAGCAGGCCCAGCATCTGCTGCCAGTCGAACGCCAGCGGCAGCAACCCCTCGACCAGCAGGCGGATGGCCATGGCGAAGGCCGCCAGCTTGGGCGCGGCCCCGATCATCAGCGTGGAGGCCGTGGGCGCGCCCTGGTAGACGTCCGGGATCCACATGTGGAACGGCACGGCACCGAACTTGAACGCCAGGCCTGCGACGATGAACACCAGCCCGAACACCAGCACCTGCTGCTTGATCTGGCCCGACGCCACGGCCTTGAAGACGCCGGCGATGTCGAGCGTGCCGGTGGCGCCATACAGCATCGACAGGCCGTAGAGCAGGAAGCCCGACGCCATGGCGCCCAGCACGAAGTACTTCATCGCCGCCTCGACCGCGGTGCCGTGGTCGCGGCGCAGCGCCACCAGGGCATAGCCCGACAGCGTCAGGCATTCGAGCCCGAGGTAGATCAGGATGAAGTTGTTGGCCGAGATCAGCACGAAACCGCCCAGCAACGACAGCAGGCTGAGCACATACCATTCGCCACCGCGCAGCATGCCGCGCTCGACCACGTAGGTGCGGCCGTAGACAAAGGTCACCAGCACCGCCAGGACGGCAAAGCACTTCAGCCAATTGGCCATGGGGTCGCTGACCACCATGCCCTCGAAGCCGTAGATGGTCTGCCCGCCGATGGCATACGTGGCGGTCAGGCCAGCCACGGCCAGCAAGGTGAGCACCGACAGGATGTAGGCGCCCATGCGGCGCTGGCTCTTGTCGAGCAGGTCGGTCAGCGCGATCACGCACGCCATCACCAGGAGCACGATCTCCGGATAAATGGCGATCCAACTGAATCTGTCAATCATCTGCACGTCCTCAATTCAGCTTGGATACCGCCACTTGCTTGAGCAGGTTGGCCACCGACGCATCCATCACATCGGTCATCGGTTTGGGATACAGGCCCATCCACAGCACGGCGACGGCCAGCACCGCCAGCATCAGGAATTCACGGCCATTGATGTCATTGAGCTGGCGCACGTCGTCGTTGGCGACCGGGCCCAGATAGACGCGCTTGAACATCCACAGCGTGTAGGCGGCGCCGGTGATCAGCGCCGTGGCTGCCAGCAGGCCGAGCCAGAAATTGGCCTTCACCGACGCCAGGATCACCATCCATTCGCCCACGAAGCCGGCCGTGCCCGGCATGCCGCAGTTGGCAAAGGCGAACAGCAGCGCGAACGTGGTGAAACGCGGCATGGTGTTGATCACGCCGCCGTAGCTGGCGATCTCGCGCGAATGCACGCGGTCGTACAGCACGCCGATGCATAGGAACATGGCACCCGAGACGAAGCCGTGCGCGATCATCTGGACCAGGCCACCGGTGATGCCCAGATCGTTGAAGACGAAGAAGCCCAGCGTGACGAAACCCATGTGCGCCACCGACGAATAGGCCACCAGCTTCTTCATGTCCTGCTGCACCAGCGCCACCAAGCCGACATAGATCACGGCGATGAGCGACAGCGCGATCATCAGCCAGGCCCATTCACGCGAGGCATCGGGCAGGATCGGCAGCGAGAAGCGCAGGAAACCGTAGGCACCCAGCTTCAGCATGATGGCCGCCAGCACGGCGGAGCCGCCCGTCGGCGCCTCGACGTGCACATCGGGCAACCAGGTGTGCACCGGCCACATCGGCACCTTGACCGCGAAGGCCGCGAACAGCGCAAAGAACAGCAGCGACTGCGCCGTGCCCGACAGCGGCAGCTTGTGCCAGGTCAGGATATCGAAGCTGCCGCCCGAACTCGTGTACAGGTAGATGAAGGCCACCAGGGTGAGCAGCGAACCCAGCAGCGTGTACAGGAAGAACTTGAACGCGGCGTAGATCTTGTTGGGGCCGCCCCAGATGCCGATGATCAGGTACATCGGGATCAGCGTGGCCTCGAAGAACACGTAGAACAGCACGCCGTCGAGCGCCGCGAACACGCCGACCATGAGGCCCGACAGGATCAGGAAGGCCGCCATGTACTGGTTGACCTTGCGCTGGATCACTTCCCAGCCGGCAATGACGACGATGATCGTGATGAAGGCCGTCAGCAGCACGAACCAGACCGAAATGCCGTCGACACCCAGGTGGTAGTTCACGTTGAAACGCTCGATCCAGGACGTCTTCTCGACGAACTGCATCTCGGCGGTGCCGAGTCTGAAACCGGTGTACAGCGGAATCGTGACCAGAAAGCTGATCACCGACCCGATGAGAGCGATCCAGCGCACGAGCTGCGCCTGACTCTCCCGGCCCAGTGCCAGCAACACGGCGCCGAAAACAATCGGCGTCCAGATGGCAAGGCTCAACCAACCCATTTTGTTCTCGCTCTTCCTTACTTGTTGAGCCAGACGAAGTACGTCATCAGCACGAAGATGCCCAGAATCATCACCAGCGCATAGTGGTACAGGTAGCCAGACTGCAACCGGCGCACGATGCCCGACACCCAGCCCACCAGCTTCCAGGAACCATTGACCAGGGCGCCATCGATCAGGGCACGATCACCGCCCTGCCAGAGACCGGTGCCCAGCAGGCGTGCACCGCGCGCAATGACGTTCTCGTTGAACCAGTCCATGTAGTACTTGTTGTCGAGCACGGTGTAGACCGGCTGGAACATGTGCTTGATGGCGGCCGGCAGCGCCGGATTGATCATGTACATGTAGAACGCCGCCACCACGCCCGCCAGCGCCAACCAGAACGGCGCCGTGACAAAGCCGTGCACGCCCATCGCCGCCCAGCCGTGAATCTTCTCGGCCAGTTCCGCCATCGCCGGATGGCGGGCCGCATCGACATGGATCACGCCCTTGAAGAAGTCGCCGAACAGCATCGGCATCAGGGTCATGGCGCCGATGACCACGGACGGAATCGCCAGCAGCACCAGCGGCAGCCAGACCACCCAGGGAGATTCGTGCGGCTTCTCGTCGTGGCCATGCCCGTGGCCGTGATCGTCATGATGCGCGTCCGGGTTCTGGTCATAGCGCTCCTTCCCGTGGAACACCAGGAAGTACAGGCGGAACGAATAGAAGGCCGTCACGAACACGCCGGCCAGCACGGCAAAGTGGGCGAAGCCCGCAGCGGGAAGAGTGCTCGCGTGCACCGCTTCGATGATGGCGTCCTTGGAGTAGAACCCGGAGAAGAACGGCGTGCCGATCAGCGCCAGCGAGCCGAGCAGGAAGGTGATCCAGGTGATGGGCATGTACTTGCGCACGCCACCCATCCAGCGGATGTCCTGGTTGTGGTGCATGCCGATGATCACCGAGCCGGCCGCCAGGAACAGCAGCGCCTTGAAGAAGGCGTGCGTCATCAGGTGGAACACCGCCACCGAGTAGGCGGAAGCACCCAGCGCCACCGTCATGTAGNNCTTGATGTCGTTCTGGATGATGCCCAGAAAGCCCATGAACAGCGCCGTGATCGCCCCGATGATCAGGATGAAGTTGAGCGCAGCGTCGGACAGCTCGAACAGCGGCGACATGCGCGCCACCATGAAGATGCCGGCGGTCACCATGGTCGCCGCGTGGATCAGTGCCGAGATCGGGGTCGGGCCTTCCATCGAGTCGGGCAGCCACACGTGCAGCGGGAACTGCGCGGACTTGCCCATGGCGCCGATGAACAGACAGATGCAGATGACCGTGATCAGCATCCAGTCGGTGCCGGGAAAGCCCATGGCCGCCAGTTCACCGGACTTGGCGAACACCTCGCTGTAGTTCAGCGTGCCGGCGAATGCCGCGATCAACCCGATGCCGAGGATGAAGCCGAAGTCGCCGACGCGGTTGACCAGGAAGGCCTTCAGGTTGGCGTAGATGGCCGTCGGGCGCTTGTACCAGAAGCCGATCAGCAGATAGGACACCAGGCCGACCGCTTCCCAGCCGAAGAACAACTGCAGGAAGTTGTTGCTCATGACGAGCATGAGCATCGAGAACGTGAACAGCGAGATGTAGGAGAAGAAACGGTTGTAGCCGTCGTCCTCGGCCATGTAGCCGATGGTGTAGATGTGCACCATCAGTGACACGAAGGTCACCACGCACATCATCGTGGCGGTCAGGCTGTCGATCAGAAAGCCGACCTCCATCTTCAGGTTGCCCACCGTCATCCATTCGTAGATGGTCTGGTTGAAATGGGCGCCGCCCAGCACGCTCTGGAGGGTCAGGGCCGACAGGATGAAGGCCACCAGCACGCCCAGGATGGTCGCCCCGTGCGAAGCCGCGCGGCCAATGCGGTTGCCACCAAATGCAGTGCCCAGGATACCGGCCAGCAACGATCCTGCCAGCGGTGCCAGCGGCACGGTCAGCAGGGTTGCGGCAGAAAGGGTCTGACTCATTGTTCTTTTAGCCCTTCAGCGAATTGAGCTCATCCACATTGATGCTGGACTTGGTGCGGAACAGCAGCATCAGGATGGCAAGACCGATGGCCGACTCGGCAGCGGCCACCGTGAGGATGAAGAACACGAACACCTGCCCGTGCATGTCGCCCAGGTAATGCGAGAAGGCGACGAAGTTCATGTTGATGGCCAGCAGCATCAACTCGATCGCCATCAGCAGCACGATGATGTTCTTGCGGTTCAGGAAGATCCCGACCACCGAGAGCGCGAACAGAATCGCCCCCAGCGTCAGGAAGTGCGCGAGCGTCAAGGTCATTGCTTGCCCTCCTCCGCGGGCGCGGCGGCCTGCGGCTCCACAGGCACGGGCGCCTGCGTCGGTTCGATCTTCACCATCTCCAGCCGGTCGCTCGCACGAACCCGGACCTGGAGCGCGGGATCGATCTTCTTGCTGTCCTTGCGCTCACGCAGCGTCAGCGCGATCGCGGTGATCATGGCGATCAGCAGCAGCACGGCCGCGATCTCCACGGGGTACAGGTACTTGCTGTAGAGCAGCGTGCCCAGCGCCTTGGTGTTGGAATACTGGACCACCTCGCCCGCCGCGTTGGTCACGGTTTCCGGCACGGTCGGCGCCTCGCTGATGCGGAAACCGCCGAACAGCACCACGGCCATCTCCAGGGTAATCAACGCACCGATGACCAAGGCCAGCGGAAAGTGACGCCAGAACCCCTGCCGCAGGCTGTCGATGTGGATATCCAGCATCATCACCACGAACAGGAACAGCACCATGACCGCGCCCAGGTAGACCAGCACCAGCGTGATGGCAAGGAACTCGGCCTTGAGCAGCAGCCAGATGCCGGCGGCCTGCGAGAAGGCCAGCATCAGAAACAGCACCGCATGCACGGGGTTGCGCGCGGTGACCACCCGGAATGCCGCAAACAGCAGCACGAGTGCAAACAGGTAGAAAAAGGCGGTGGTGACGTCCATGGTCTTGTCTGGTCTGTTCGCCTTCAGCGGTACTTGGCGTCGGCCGCCTTGGCAGCGGCGATCTCGGTTTCGTACCGGTCACCAACGGCCAGGAGCATGTCCTTGGTGAAATACAGATCGCCGCGCTTCTCGCCGTGGTATTCGAGGATGTGCGTCTCGACGATCGAATCCACCGGGCAGCTTTCCTCGCAAAAACCGCAGAAGATGCACTTGGTCAGATCGATGTCGTAGCGTGTCGTGCGGCGCGTGCCGTCTTCACGCTGCCCGGCCTCGATGGTGATGGCCACGGCAGGACACACCGCCTCGCACAG
>JRYL01000063.1_pt1 | contig 28147 bp, 27 predicted proteins | sample 235391 | NCBI WGS metagenome assembly JRYL01 (sample SAMN03074223, study PRJNA261481) | activated sludge metagenome | biome: Wastewater Treatment Plant; feature: Wastewater; material: Activated sludge; isolation source: activated biomass of a wastewater treatment plant treating wastewater from... ...
TACATGCGTGAAATATCCGGGTTAGGCCTCGGGCCAGGGCGCCTGGGCCGCCGGTGCGGAATCGCACGACCAGCCCGGATGGTCCTTGCGCACCATCAGGCTGATCGCGAACGCATCGCGGGACGGGAAGCCAACCAGTACCAGTTTCATACCGGAGGCAAAGTCTAAGCGACCAGGCCGCCGGCATCCCGTGCGGCAGCGCCGGCCGTGGCGGGTGCGCGACGTGGCCGCGCGCCGTTCAGTGCGGCAGCCGGCACTCGCCCATCTGGGCCAGCGCGAACAGCATGTCGTCGAGCGGGTGAACCGTCATGCCGCGTTGCTCGGCCCGCGCGCGGGCGTCGACGGTGGGTGCCAGGGCCGTGATCCGCACGTGCTCGCCCAGCGCCCGGCTGCGGCACACCATGCGCATGACGGACAGCGGCGTGTTGCTGGCCACCCAGGCCTGCGCGGGGTTGAAGATGATGCCGTTGATCAGCGTCACGCCCATCTCGAACGCCCCGGGCTGCGCCAGGCGGTCGCCCAGCTGGCACAGGAAATGGCGGCAGGCCTCGTTGGGCGAGCTGTCCACGCAGGCGCGGAAGGCCTCGATCGACAGGGCACCTTCGCCCAGCGTGGGCGGCGGTGTGGCCTGTGCCACGCGCATCGGCTCGGCGGTCGAAAAGCCGAAGGCCGAGGTGCTGAAGAACACCTCGGCGGGCGCGGGCGCCACGTCAGCAGGCGCCGCCGTGGGCCGTGCGCGCGCGGTCCAGGCCTCTTCCAGCGCGCCGCGCATCGACTGCGCGCCATACGGCCGGGGCAGCACCACCCACGGCGCACCGTGCGCGGCCACGTCCGCCGGCACGTTGCCGACCAGCACGGCCGGCCGCTCGCCCACCAGCGTCGCCAGTTCGGCCCCGGCCTGCGCCCGCCCGTGGCGCGCCAGCCAGGCGTCCATGTCCACCACATACAGGTCGCCCGCCGGCACCGGGTGCGCCAGGTCGGCCACGCCGCACTGCCAGCCCTCCAGCACCTTGCCTACGAACAGGGTCAGTGCGAAGGCATCACGCTCGGGAAGGGCGACGAGGACGGCTTTCATGATCGAGTCACAATTAAATAATTGGTTTGCATTATTCAAACTCTCCCTTTACAAAACCTGTCGCACGGGTCCGCGCGATTGATCTGGATCAAACAGTTTCCGGCTCACCCCCACGAAGAGGGGGGCTGCCAGGCCGCCGCCGGCCCTCCCGCATAATCCGCGGTTTCAACTGCCGCCCTCGTTGCCGAAGGAACCACCATGACCGATCACCACAAGCGTTCCCTGTTGAAACTCGCCGCCCTGGCGGCCGCTGCCAGCGCCCTGGTGGCCTGCGGCAAGAAGGACGAGCCGGCACCCACCCCGGCCCCGGCGCCCGCCCCGGCGGCCGAGGCACCGGCGCCGGCCAAGGCCGACCCGCTGAAGATCGCCTTCGCCTACGTCGGCCCGGTGGGCGACGGCGGCTGGACCTTCGCGCACGACAACGCGCGCAAGGCGCTGGAGAAGGAGTTCGGCGATCGCATCGTCACCAGCTACGTCGAGAGCGTGCCCGAGAGCGCCGACGCCGAGCGCGTGATCCGCGACATGGCGGGCCAGGGCAACAAGCTGATCTTCGGCACCACCTTCGGCTACATGGAGCCAATGCTGAAAGTGGCCGCCGACCACCCCGACGTGAAGTTCGAGCACGCCACCGGCTACAAGACGGCCGAGAACATGCGCACCTACGACAGCCGCACCTACGAGGGCGCCTACATGGCGGGCGTGATCGCCGGCAAGATGACGCAGAGCAACACGCTGGGCGTGGTGGCGTCGATCCCGATCCCCGAGGTGGTGCGCAACATCAACAGCTTCACGCTGGGCGCGCAAAGCACCAACCCCAAGATCACCACCAAGGTGGTGTGGGTGAACGAGTGGTTCAACCCGCCCAAGGAGACCGAGGCCGCCACCGCGCTGATCAACGGCGGCGCCGACATCCTGTTCCAGAACACCGATTCGTCGGCCGTGCTGCAGACCGCCGAGAAGATGGGCAAGCGCGGCTTCGGCTGGGACAGCGACATGACCGCCTACGGCCCCAAGGCGCACCTGGGCTCGGCCATCATCGACTGGGCGCCTTACTACATCAAGGCCGTGGGCGAGGCGCTGGACGGCAAGTGGGCCACCGGCCAGACCTGGTGGGGCGTGAAGGAAGGCGCGATCGACCTCGTCTCGCTGGCCGCCGACGTGCCTGAAGATGCCAAGGCCAAGCTGGAGGAAGTGCGCAGCGGCCTGAAGGCCGGCACGTACAACATCTGGAAGGGCCCGATCAGCGACAACACCGGCAAGGAAGTGCTGGCCGAAGGCAGCATGGCCGACGACAAGTTCCTGGGCGGCATCAACTGGTATGTCAAAGGGGTTGAGGGCAAGGTGCCCGGAAAGAACTGAGGCGCATCCCCCTGAGCGGCTGATGCGGCTTCCCCCTTCTCTCGCTGCGCTGCGCTTCGCGGGAAGGGGGACAACGCCAGCGGGCGGGCCACGCCCTTCCGCGGCGTTCGCCCGCATGGCCTGCTCCGCGGCCGCCTCAATGTGGGTAGCGGCGCCTTGGCAACGCTGAAGCGACAAGGGGGAGTATGTGGCGCCAGCGCCCGTCTGACGGGCGCTTTCGGCCGGATTATTGGGGAGTATATGGATCGACGCGCTGTCAACCTTCTTGCCTGCACCCTTTCACCATGATCGAACGCACCCTCTGGCATCCCGTCGCACTCGCCCACGCCGTGGGCGCGCAGCCCGTGGCCGCGGTGCTGCTGGGCGAAGAGCTGGTGCTGTGGCGCGACGGCGAAGGCGCCGCGCACGCGTGGGCCGACCAGTGCCCGCACCGGGGCGCGCGCTTCTCGCTGGGCCGCGTGACCGGTGGGCAACTGGAATGCCCCTACCACGGCTGGCGCTTTCAGGCCGGCGGGCAGTGCACGCACATCCCGGCCGTGCCCGGCTTCACGCCCGGCGCGCGGCACTGCGCCCGCGCCTTCGACACGCGCGAGGCCCACGGCATGCTGTGGGTGCGCCTGGCCGCGCCCGAAGGGCCGCCGCAGCCGATCCACGACCTGCCCGCCTTCGCCGCCGAGGCCGAGCCGCGCCTGCGCAAGACCACCAGCGGCCCCTACCTGGTGCAGGCCAGCGCGCCGCGCATCATCGAGAACTTCCTCGACATGGCGCACTTCGGCTACGTGCACGAAGGCTGGCTGGGCAGCCGCGAGCGGCCCGAAATCCCGCCGTATGAAGTCACCCCCACGCCGCACGGCGTGAAGGCCACCGGCTGCCGCGCCTGGCAGCCGCGCTCGTCGATCCATGCCGAAAGCGGCGCGCAGGTGGAATACACCTACGAAGTCACCGCGCCCTACGCGGCGGTGCTGACCAAGCAGCCCGAGCCGGGCAGCACGGCCATCGACGGGCTGTGGGAATCCATCGCCATGTTCGTCTGCCCCGTCACCGAGGAAACCAGCGTGGCCTGGACGCGCATGGCGATGAACGACTTCGATTCGCCCGACGCGCGGCTCATCGCGTTCCAGGACACCATCTTCGGGCAGGACCAGCCCATCCTCGAATCGCAACGCCCCAAGCGCCTGCCGCTGGCGCCCGACGCCGAGGCGCATTCCGCCGCCGACCGCCTGTCGGCCGCCTACCGGCGCTATCTGAAGCAGAGCGGCATCGGCTTCGGCGTGATCGCCTGACACGGGCGCCGGGCGCCTGGTAACACTACCAATGGGGGCGTTACCGATGGTATCGGTAACAGCTTGTCGCGCCCGTTGGCAACAGGTCTACTGCGGGCCAAGCCGCTGACGAACCCACGCACACGTCGGCGGCCCGTTGCCAACAAACTCCCGGAGGACCACCATCATGTTCAGCACTTCACCCGCCGGCTTCGTGGCCGTTGCCGCCATCGGCTTTGCCCCCATCGGCGCTGCCGGCCCCCTGCGCGCCAAGCTGCCGCACACCAACCAGTTCCAGCTGGGCACGCTGGACAAGAAAGGCTGCTTCTGCCCCTGCAAACAGCCCGACGGCAAGAGCGACGCCAAGTGGACGGTGAACAACCCCGGCAACGGCAAGGCCGACATCGACCTGGGCAACTACAAGCTGCAGCTGGACGAGAAGAACTCGCAGATCAAGATCGTCAACAAGAACAACGGCGAAGTCACCAACATCTGGGGCGACCCGCACATCGACTGGAACAAGGACGGCAAGACCGACGCCAACTTCTGGGGCACCACCACCTTCCAGCTGGAAGACGGCACCAAGATCACCATCGACACCGAGCCGTTCAAGAACAACCCCAACGAATACGTCTCCAGCGAAGTCACCGTGACCCGCGGCGACCACGCGCTGAAGATCACCGGCCTGAGCCAGAACCAGTTGGGCGACCTGCAGGTCGAATACGCCGACCGCGGCGGCCAGCTGCTCGACTGGGCCACGCAGGACGGCTTCGTGGTGCGCGAGAACCCCAACGGCGAAGGCTGGCTCAACGCCGACACCGGCAAGCTGGCCGGCCAGAAGGACTTCGACATCACCAAGCCGAACGCCGTGAAGCCCTACGAGTTCACGCAGCAGTTCGGCCAGGCGCTGGGCCTGTTCCTGATGACCGGCCTGATGGGCGGCATCTTCGGCCACATGGGCAGCCAGGCGTCCAGCTGGGAGCCGGGCCGCAGCAGCAGCGACACCCCTCCGATGCGCCACAAGCCGCTGCTGGTGCCGCCGCGCGCCCGGGTCGAACAGCCCGACGCCCACACCGTCAACATCCACCACCGCAACGGCACCGTGGACACGCGCAGCGGCGGCTCGCTGGCCTGGCGCACCAACAACCCCGGCCTGCTGCCCTTCAACCCGGTCACGCGCCTGATGGGCGCCATCGGTGCGGTAGACGGCGTGGCGGTGTTCCGCAACGAAGACGCCGGCCGCAGCGCCCTGACCAGGCTGATGCTGGGCCAGCTGCGCTGAGCGCGACGCCACAAGAAAACGCAAGTCTCCCAAGCCTTTGAAACGGCCCGCCCTGCGGGTCGTTTTTTTTGGGCCGCACCGCACTGGCGTGCGCGTGCAGAATGCCCCGCATGACCGCGCCCGCCGACCTGATCGACCGAATCCCCGCCGACCACCTGCCCGCGCTGCTGGCCGCCATGCCGAAGGCGGAATTGCACATGCACATCGAAGGCTCGCTGGAGCCCGAGATGATCTTCGCGCTGGCGGCGCGCAACGGCGTGGCGCTGCCTTACGCCAGCGTGGATGCACTGCGCCGCGCCTACGCCTTCACCGACCTGCAGAGCTTTCTCGACATCTACTACCAAGGTGCCAGCGTGCTGCTGCACGAGCAGGATTTCTACGACACGGCGCAGGCGTATCTGGCGCGGGCAGCTACCGATAACGTCGTACACGCCGAGATCTTCTTCGACCCCCAGACGCACACGGCGCGCGGCGTGCCGATGGGCACGGTGATCCGCGGCCTGTCGCGCGCCTGCGCCGAAGCGCCCCGGCAGCACGGCCTGAGCGCCGCGCTGATCCTGTGCTTTCTGCGCCACCTGAGCGAGCGCGAAGCCTTCGAGACGCTGGAGACGGCGCTACCTTTTCGAGAGCACTTCATCGGCGTCGGGCTCGATTCGAGCGAGGTGGGCCACCCGCCGGAGAAGTTCGCCCGCGTGTTCGCGCGCTGCCGCGAACTGGGCTTTCGCATCGTCGCGCACGCTGGTGAAGAAGGGCCGCCCGACTACATCTGGCAGGCGCTGGACGTGCTGAAGGCGGAGCGCATCGACCACGGCGTGCAGGCCGTGCACGACGCGGTTCTGATGCGCCGTCTGGGCGCCGAGCGCGTGCCGCTCACGGTGTGCCCGCTGTCGAACCAGAAGCTGCGCGTGTTTCCCGATCTGGCGGACCACAACCTGAAGGCGCTGCTCGACGCCGGCCTGTGCGCCACCGTCAACTCCGACGACCCGGCCTACTTCGGCGGTTACGTGAACGACAACCTGCACGCCGTGGCCGCCGCCACCGGCCTGACGGCACGCCATGCGTACCAGCTGGCTGCCAACAGCTTCGAGGCCAGCTTTGCCGACGCGGCGGCCAAGGCGCGCTGGCGCGAGCAACTGGGCGCGTGCTTTGAGCGCTTCGGCCGCTGATTCAGAGCGCCGCGCGCAACCGCTCGGCGTAGTCGGCCAGCGCGGCGGGGCCGGGCTCCTTGCGCGGCCAGGTGTAGTCGATACCGTCGCCTTCGTGGCGCGGCACCACGTGGATGTGAAAGTGCCCCACCGTCTGCCCCGCCACGGCGCCGTTGGCCTGCAGCAGCATCAGCCCGTCAGGATCGAACGCGGTGCGCGCGGCCAGCGCCACGCGCTGTGCCATGCGCATCACGGCGCCGGCTTCCTCGGGCGTCAGATCGAACAGCGTGGCGGCGTGGCGCTTGCTGGCCACCAGCACATGGCCCGGGTTGACCTGGCCCAGGTCCATGAAGGCCAGCGCCAGATCGTCCTCGGCCACGCGGGCCGAAGGGATTTCGCCCGCCACGAGGCGGCAGAAGATGCACTGGCCGGGCGGCGAGGTGTCGACGAACATGGGCATGGCGAAGCTCCTTGACATGAAGGTGTACGGGAAAAGCCGCAGTGTAGGAAACGCGATCCTTCATCGCCCGCCTGTTGCAGGAGCGGCGGAAGCCGCGAACGGGTGTGGCGCGACAGAGGCGCTGCTTCGCGGCTTCCGCCGCTCCTACATCCATAGCTTCTGGCGCCTGTCACACCTTGATTTCATGTGTTTATCCTTTGAAATCATTGGATGACGGGCGCACCCCACTATCAAATTGATGGCGCCCCACGGCAGCCGCCAGCACGCGCGCACCCGCCGCCCTACAATCGCGCCCGCCATGCCGCTGCCCCGGTGGCCTGGCGTTGTTTGTTTTCGGGGCCATGTAGAGGAACACCATGTACAAAAACCTCGCCGCCACACTCGTGGCCGCCTGCTGTTTGTCTCCCGCCTTCGCCCAGTCGCCCGCACCCATCAAGGCCGCGTGGGTTTATGTCACCCCCCTCACCGACGCCGGCTGGACGCAGCAGCACGACCAGGGCCGCCGCGCCGTCGAGAAGGCGCTGGGCGCGCAGGTGCAGACCACCTACGTCGAGAACGTGCCCGAAGGCGCCGACGCCGAGCGCGTGATCCGCGACCTGGCGGCGCAGGGCCACCACATCATCTTCACGCCCAGCTTCGGCTACATGGAGCCGACGCTGAAGGTGGCGCAGGACTTCCCGGCCGTGAAGTTCGAGTCGATCACCGGCTACAAGCAGGCGCCCAACGTGGCCACGGCCAATGCGCGCTATTACGAAGGGCGCTACCTGGCCGGCATCGCGGCCGGGCGCCTGACGAAGTCGAACCAGGCGGGCTACGTGGCGGGCTTTCCGATCCCCGAGGTGCTGCAGGGCATCAACGCCTTCACGCTGGGCATGCGCAGCGTCAACCCGAAGGCCGAGGTGCGCGTGATCTGGCTGAACGAATGGTTCAACCCGCCGCGCGAGCGCGACGCCGCCATGACGCTGATGAACCAGGGCGCCGACGTGCTGGCCTTCCACACCGGCTCCACAGCCGTCATGGCCGCCGCCGAGGAGCGCGGCGCACTGGCCGTGGCCTACCACTCCGACATGCGCAAGGTGGCGCCCACGGCGCAGATCGCCGCCGTGACGCACCAGTGGGGCGACTACTACACGCGCCGCGTGCAGGCCGTGCGCGATGACCGTTGGCAAAGCGGCAAGCTGTGGGGCGGCGTGAAGGAAGGCATGATCCGCGTCGAGGCCTTCGGCCCCAAGGTGCCGCAGGCGGTGCAGCGCGAAGTGCTGGCCCGGCAGCAGGACATCGCCGCCGGCCGCCTGCACCCGTTCAGCGGGCCGATCGCCGACAACGAAGGCCACGCGCGGGTTGGCAAGGGCCAGAAGCTCGATGATGCGCAGATCCTGCAGATGAACTGGCTGGTCGACGGCGTGCGCACGCCGCTGCCGCGCTGAGCACCGGCCCGGCTCGGCAGGTGTGCATGCATCCGCCGGACTCGGGCGGAATGCCAACAACGGCGCCCATCGAGGCGCCAGGCGCGGACGTCGCCCCCGCCGCTCAGGCCGCGAACTGCGCGGCCTGCTGCTGCAACTGCTCGGCCACGGTGTCGAACGGCGCCAAGTCGCCGGCGGCGCGCGACAGCAGGATCGCGCCCTGCACCGCCGCCATCAGCAGCGTGGCAAAACTGGCGGCCTGCGCCGGCGGCAGGCCGGCCGCCTTCAGCGCCGCTGCCAGCGTGCCCGTCCATTGCGCGAAGGCATGGCGGCAGTCCTGCAGCAGGCGGCTGGAATCGGCCGCCACGGTGACGGCCGCCACGGGACAACCTGATTCGCAGTCGTCGCGCAGCAGCATGCCGCGCCACAGGGCCAGCGCCCCTTGCACCACAGCCTCAACCGGTTGTCCATGCAGCGCCTGCAGCTGGTCGTCCAGCTGGGTGGTGTAATCCTCCAGCACGGCCTCGATCAGCTCAGCCTTGCCGCCCGGAAAGTGGTGGTAGATGGATCCGCGCGAGGTGCCCGTCAGCGCCAGCACTTCCGAAAATGCGGTCGCGTGCAAGCCCCGGCGCCGCAGCACCTGGGTTGCCCCTTCCACCATCTTCCGACGCACAGTTCCGCGCATGTCTGCAGCTTCCTCAACCCACCCAACCAAGCCGGTTGTACAGAGCGGGGCAGCATAGCAGCGAACTTTCCTCCTCACTATGTCATTCGACATGACGTGTGGCCGGCATTGCGCCGGGCGCTATCTTTTTTGAATCACCCCTCCGGCATGGTGCGCAAGCGATGGATGGCCCCGGCCGCGCCCACCGGCACGGCATGGGCACAATGGCCGCATGCAACAGGCTTGGCGTGCAGCCCTCCTCCGATTCGACGCCCACGGCCAGGCCGTGCACGACAGCGACGGCCTGCTGGTGACGCAGCGCGATGCCGCCGGCGTGCGGCGCGTGGTGGCCGCCGGCACGCACGCCGCATTGGCGCCGCAGTATGCGCAGGTGCCCGTCACGCACCTGCCGGGCCGGCTGATCGCCCCCGGCTTCGTGGACATGCACATCCACTACCCGCAACTCGACGTGATCGGCTCGCCCGCCGACGGCCTGCTGCCCTGGCTGGAGCACTACACCTTTCCGCACGAGGCGCGCTTTGCCGACCCGGCGCACGCGGCCGAGGTGGCCGCCTTCTTCTGCGGCGAGCTGGCGCGCCACGGCGTGACGACGGCGCTCACCTTCTGCACCTCGCACCCGGCGTCGGTCGACGCGCTGTTCACCGAAGCGCAGACACGCGGCCTGCGCCTGATCGCCGGCAAGTGCCTGCAGGATCGCCACAGCCCCGATGGCGTGCGCGACGAGACCGGGCAGAGCCTGATAGATACCGAAGCGCTGATCAAGAAGTGGCACGGCGTGGACCGCTTGGGCTACGCCATCACGCCGCGCTTTGCACCCACATCAACCGAGGCGCAACTGCGCGGCGCGGGTGCGCTGGCCGCGCAGTACCCCGCTGTGTGGATCCAGTCGCACGTGGCCGAGAACGTCGACGAGATCGCCTGGGCGCGCGCGCTGTTTCCCGATTCGCGCTCGTACCTCGCCATCTACGCCGACCACGGCCTGATGCGCCGCCGCGCCGTGTACGCGCACTGCATCCACTTCCACGACGACGACCGCGCGCTGATGCGCGATACCCACACCGCCGCCGCCGTCTGCCCCACCAGCAACCTCTTTTTGGGCAGCGGCTTCTTCGACTTCGCGGGGGCCGAGCGCGTGCCCTTCGCCCACGGCCTGGCCAGCGACGTGGGCGGCGGCACCAGCTTCTCGCCCTTCGTGACGATGCGCGCGGCTTACTTCGCCGGCCGCGCGGCCAGCACGGGCGTGGAGCCCAAGCCGGGCATCAGCCTGTCGCCCGAGCGCCTGTGGTGGCTGCACACCGCCGGCGCGGCGCGCGCGCTGGATCTGGAAGGCGTGGTCGGCAACCTGCAGCCCGGCTGCGAGGCCGACTTCGTGGTGCTGAACCCCGGCGCCACGCCGCTGCTGGCGCGCCGCACCGCGCAGGCCGAGACGCTGGCCGAGCTGCTGTTCGCCCTCATCGTGCTGGGCGACGACCGCGTGGTCGAGCGCACCGTGATTTCTCAAGCAAAATAGCGGTCTGGCGCTTGAGGAGCAAGCGCGACCAGCTATCAAAAACAGAGTACCCTGACATGAGCATCAAGAGCGACAAGTGGATCCGCCGCATGGCCGAGCAGCACGGCATGATCGAGCCGTTCGAGCCGGGCCAGATCCGCGAACGCGACGGCAAGAAGATCGTCAGCTACGGCACCAGCAGTTATGGCTACGACATCCGCTGCGCGCCCGAATTCAAGATCTTCACCAACATCCACAGCACGGTGGTCGACCCGAAGAACTTCGACGAGAAAAGCTTCGTCGACTTCACCGGCGACGTCTGCATCATCCCGCCCAACAGCTTTGCGCTGGCGCGCACGGTGGAGTACTTCCGCATCCCGCGCAACGTGCTGACCATCTGCCTGGGCAAGAGCACTTATGCGCGCTGCGGCATCATCGTCAACGTCACGCCCTTCGAGCCCGAGTGGGAAGGCTATGTGACGCTGGAGTTCAGCAACACCACGCCGCTGCCGGCCAAGATCTACGCGGGCGAAGGCTGCGCGCAGGTGCTGTTCTTCGAGAGCGACGAGGTGTGCGAAGTCAGCTACAAGGACCGTGGCGGCAAGTACCAGGGCCAGGTGGGCGTGACGCTGCCAAAGACCTGAGGCACGGCGCCGCATCGCCGTGCGGCGACGGCGCGCTTCGGTTTTTTCCTACGCCAGCCACCGCCGCTGGCTGAATGGTCACGAGCGGCCACGTTCGTAGCATCCAACGCATGGCTACGAACACGCACACCCCCGACTTTCAGGACACGATTCCGGCTGCCTGCCGCCCGACCACGGCGCGGCCGCCGCGCAGCCCGGCCGCCGATGCGGATGACCTGGTCACGCTGATTTCGCCCGAGCGCGTGGTGGTGGTCATCGGCCTGCTGACCATGGTCGTGCTGCTGCTGGCCTCGATCGCCGGCGTGGCGCAGGCACAGGTGCGCAAGGGCCACGACTTCCAGTTCGCGCAGTCACCGGCGCCGGCGCAGGCCGCCACGGTCTACAGCAGCCATGGCGGTGCCCGCGTGGACGACCTGGGGCCGGTGGCCGCGCTCTCGAATTAAGCGCTCAGCCCGCCGGCCGCGATTTCGCCGCCAGCCGCGCGGCGGCCAGGTCCCAGCCGGCCCAGCCGCAGCTCTTGAACAGCACCGGCCCGCGCGCGTCGCGGGCTTTTGGCTGGCCGGCCACGATGTCGGCCAGCGCCGGCATGGCGTCCACGTCGAGGCCCGCCTGCAGCAGGTCGCCCGCCTCATGGCCCGCGTCGCGCGAATCGACCACGATACGGCCCTGCGCGGCGATGGCGCGGCACAGCTCGGGCGCCAGCTCCACCATCTGCGGCGTGAAGGCGCCGACGGCGGCGATGAAGGCGTCAGCGCGCGGCTGGCCGCGCAGGACCACGCCGCTGGCGGGCGTGCAGGTGGCGACCAGCGGGCACTCGGCCAGCGCGGCATCGACATCGTCGACCACCTCGGCGCGCAGACCCAGGCCTAGCGCATGCGCGGCCAGCGCTTCGGCACTGGCGCGGCGGCGCGAGGCGATGCGGAAATCCTGCACACCCAGTGCGGCGGCGAACACCTCGACGTGCGCCTGTCCCTGCACGCCGGCGCCGACGATCAGCATCGGCCCCGCCAGATTCGGCGCCAACCAGCGCGCGCCGAGCGCCGACACGGCCGCCGTGCGCCGCCCCGTCACGGTGGGGCCATCCAGGATCAGCGTGCGCGCACCGCTGGCCACGTCGAACACCGCCACGTCGCCCTGGATGGAGGGCGTGGCCGTGCCCACGTTGGCGGGCGTGAAGGTGATGAGCTTGGTCATGGCCGTGCGCGCGTCGCAGCCGGGCATGGCGAACAGGAACGCGCCCGCCGCCATGGGCAGCACGGTGCGCGGCGGCACCTGCACCGTGGGGTCGGTCAGCAGGGCTTCGATTTCATCGACCAGCGGCGCCCAGGGCAGGCGCGCGGCGGTCTGGGCGGCGTCGAGCAGGATGTTCATGCGGGGATTCTGGCGCATGGGGGCGCGGGGGTTCGTCGCTTCCTGATTCGCAGCCAGTCTCAGACCGTGTTGTGGGAGCGGGCTTGCCCGCGATCAAGCGTTCATTGCGACGAGTCGCCTCATCGCGGGCAAGCCCGTTCCCACACAGCGGATGAGGGCCGCGCGTCATCCAAGACTTCTTGATAACCAAGCATCGCCTCACATACTCCCCATATGACACATCTATAGCGCCCGACCAATAAGCGCAAGAAACACATACTCCCCTGTTTTTCAGCGGGGCTGGTCGGCGCAACGCGCGGCCGCTGTACGGGGCGCTGCCGGCTTGGGCAGGCTTCAGTCCACCGCGCCAGCGCCCAGCCGCACATCGTGCTGCAGCGCCAGCGCGGTGCGGATGCCGATGCGCAGGCCTTCGACCATCCGGTCCAGCGGCAGGCTGGGTGCGCCCTGCTCGGGCAGCATGGGCACGTGGATGAAGCCACCGCGCGTGCCCTTCAGCCCGCGCCCCGTGGCCAAGCGGTGCATCAGCCCGTAGAACACGTGGTTGCAGACGAAGGTGCCGGCGGTCTGCGAGACCTCGGCCGGGATGCCGGCCCAGTTCATCTCGGCCTGCATGGCCTTGATGGGCAGCGTGCTGAAGTAGGCGGCGGGCGCCCCCGCGACCACGGGGGTGTCGATGGGTTGCGCACCGGCGTTGTCGGCGATGCGGGCGTCGTTCACGTTGATGGCGATGCGCTCCAGCGAGATCGCCGCGCGCGTGGCCGCCAGGCCCAGGCAGATCACCAGCGCCGGCCGGTGCGCGGCCAGCAGGGCGTTGAGGCGTTTCAGCGAATCACCGAACACCGTGGGCAGTTGCGCCACCACCACGCGGTGGCCGCCGATCTGGCGCCGGTGCAGCGCCTGAGCGACCAGCCAGCTGGGGTTGAGCGCGTCGCCGCCGAAGGGGTCGAACCCCGTCACCAGAACGGGACGCGGCTTGTCGGGCTTGTCTGACGGGCGTGGGGTGCGGCGGGCGGCTACCATTGCCACAATTTAGCGCAACCGATGCGCGCGAGGAGCATGCGATGAGATGGGAAGGCAACCGCCAGTCGGACAACGTGGAAGACCGCCGCGCCGGGGGTGGCGGAGGGGGTGGTTTCGGCATCGGTGGCAAGAGCATCGGCATCGGCACCATCGTGATCGCGCTGCTGGCCTGGGGCGTGTTCGGCATCAACCCGCTGACGACCATCGGCGTGCTGGGTGGCGCGGGCAGCCAGGTGTCGCAGCCGGCGCCGGGCCAGGCACCACCGGCCAATGACCAGGCGGCGGCCTTCGTCTCCACCGTGCTGGCCTCGACCGAGGACGCCTGGACGCAGATCTTCCGCCAGGGCGGCGCGCAATACCGCGAGCCGCGGCTGGTGCTGTTCCGCGGTGCCACGCGCACGGCCTGCGGCATGGGGCAGTCGGCCATGGGGCCGTTCTACTGCCCGGCCGACCAGACGGTGTACCTGGACATGGAATTCTTCGAGACCCTGCAGCGCCAGCTGAACGCGCCGGGCGAGTTCGCCCGCGCCTACGTGATCGCGCACGAGGTGGGCCACCACGTGCAGACGCTGCTGGGCACCACCGGCAAGGTCGACAGCCTGCGCGGCCGCGTCAGCGAGCGCGAGAACAACGCGCTGTCGGTGCGCATGGAGTTGCAGGCCGACTGCTTTGCCGGCATCTGGGCCAACAAGTCGCAGCAGGCCAAGAACTGGCTGGAGCAGGGCGACCTTGAATCGGCCATGAACGCCGCCGCCCGGATCGGCGACGACCACCTGCAGCGCCAGCAGACCGGCATGGTGCGGCCCGACACCTTCACCCACGGCTCGAGCGCGCAGCGCCAGCGCTGGTTCGCACAGGGCTTCAAGACGGGCAGCGTGCAGGCCTGCGATACCTTCAACGCCCAGTCGCTTTAAGCATCAAATCGGGCTTTTGCGCCGTGGATACGGCGCAAGCAGCTATTGATTACATAGTGATCGCAACCCCTAATTCCGTCACGCACTTTTTTTGCTGCGATGCGACAATTGGGGGTTAATGACACAACCCTATTCCTCTCTCCCGCTGGCCGAGCCGCTCCAGCGCGCCGTGGCCGAGATGGGCTACGAAAACATGACGCCCATCCAGGCGCAGGCCATTCCCGTGGTGCTGGCCGGCCAGGACGTCATGGGTGCCGCGCAGACCGGCACCGGCAAGACCGCCGCCTTCTCGCTGCCGCTGCTGCAGCGCCTGCTGAAGCACGAAACCGCATCCGTGTCGCCCGCGCGCCACCCGGTGCGCGCGCTGGTGCTGCTGCCCACGCGCGAGCTGGCCGACCAGGTGGCGGGCCAGGTGAAGCAGTACGCCAAATACACGCAGCTGCGCAGCGCCGTGGTGTTCGGCGGCATGGACATGAAGCCGCAGGTCGAAGAACTGCGCAAGGGCGTCGAGGTGCTGGTGGCCACGCCCGGCCGGCTGCTGGACCACATCGAGGCCAAGACCGCGGTGCTGAACCAGGTCGAGTACGTGGTGCTCGACGAGGCCGACCGCATGCTGGACATCGGCTTCCTGCCCGATCTGCAGCGCATCCTGAACTACCTGCCCAGGCAGCGCACCACGCTGCTGTTCAGCGCCACCTTCTCGCCCGAGATCAAGCGCCTGGCCGCCAGCTACCTGCAGGATCCGGTGCTGATCGAGGTGGCGCGGCCCAACGCCACCGCCTCCACCGTCGAGCAGCACTTCTACCTGCTGGACGAGGACGACAAGCGCCGCGCCATCCGCCAGGTGCTGAAGGACAAGCAGCTCGGCCAGGCCTTCGTGTTCTGCAACAGCAAGCTGGGCACCGCGCGGCTGGCCCGCGCGCTGGAGCGCGACGGCCTGAAGACCACCGCCCTGCACGGTGACAAGAGCCAGGACGAGCGCCTGAAGTCGCTCGAAGCCTTCAAGCAGGGCGAGGTCGACCTGCTGGTGGCCACCGACGTGGCCGCGCGCGGGCTCGACATCAAGGACGTGCCGGCGGTCTTCAACTACGACGTGCCCTTCCACGCCGAGGACTACGTGCACCGTATCGGCCGCACGGGCCGCGCGGGGGCGTCGGGCGTGGCCGTCACCCTGGTCACCCGGCACGACCAGCGGCTGATGGGCGAGTTGGAAAAGCTGCTCAAGACCAAGATCGAACTGGAGCACCTGCAGTTCGAGAACGAGCGCCCGCACGGCCGCCAGAACGATGGCCGCCGCCGCTGGCGTGACGACGAGACCGGCGATGCCCGCGACGAAGTGCGCCGCGAGCGTGGCGAGCGCCGCCACCCCGAGCGCCGCGCCCCCGCCGCCGCGCCGGCCGATCCGTTCTTCAACCAGCCCTACGAGGCGCCCGCCGAGCAGGACGAGGCACCCGCGTGGGAGCAGAAGGCCCGCCCGGCCCGCGCCGGCCTGTCGGCCAACATCAAGCCCAAGCGCAAGGTGGCGGCGCTGTTCAAGGCGCCGGAGAGCACGCCGGCCACTACGGATTGAGGAGCTGCTGGCGCCCGCTACATAAGGATTTCAGCATCATTTCGATCTGAAACCCTTTAGCAGCAAGCGGAAGCAGCTATCTTTCTTGTAGTATCAGCCTTGGCCGCGATGAAGTGACAGCGCCGGGCGAACCGCCGCATCGCGGGCAAGCCCGCTCCCACAAGACCTCCCGCACGACTTACCGCCACGCATGCGTGGCCGTGTGAATCAGCAGCCCGACCAGCCCGCCCACCAGCGTGCCGTTGATGCGGATGAACTGCAGGTCGCGCCCGATGTGGCGCTCCAACTCGTCGGTCATCTCGCGCGCATCCCAGGCCTGTACGCGGGCCACGATGTAGTGGCGGATGTCGTCGCGGTAGCGCTCGATCAGGCGCGGCGCGGCGGCCTGCAGTTCGCCATTGATCCAGCCGCGGATCTCGGCGTCGCCCGCCAGCCGCTCGCCCAGCGTCTGCGCGGCCTGGGTGATGGTGCGGCGGATGGATGAATCGCCCTGCCCCATGTCGGCCTGCAGCCAGGCCAGCAGCTCGCCCCACAGCTGGTTCACATAGCTGCCCAGCGCGGGGTTGTCGATCAGCTCCTGCTTCAGCCGCTCGCCGCGCTGCTGCAGCGCCGCGTCGTCCTTCAGGCGGGTGACGAAGCCGTCCACCATGTCGTCAAAGCGCAGGCGCAGGCGGTGCGCCGGGTCGTCGGCCATGTCGATGATGGTCTTGGCGACGATCACCACCACCTTGCGCGTGGCCAGGCGTGCGGCCACCTGGTCGAGCCCCACGTATTTCAGCGCCTTCACCTCGCGCGCGATGGCTTCGGTGATGGTGTCCTGCACGCTGTCCTCGCCCAGCAGCCTGGCCAGTTGCACCAGCACGCCGTCCAGCAGCTCCTGGTGGCGGCGCTCGTGCGTCATCGCCTCCAGCACCTGGCCCGACAGGCGCGTGACTTCCACCTGCCGCAGCCCGCGCCGCGCCAAGTCGGCCACGAAGGCGCGCACGCGCTCGTCGTCCAGCGCGCCCACGGCCCAGCGGCCCACGTCCACCAGCCGCTCGCCCACGCGCGCGGCGTTTTGCGGCTGCGACAGCCAGGCGGCCACGCGGCCCGCGGCATCGAACTCGCGTACCTTGGCCAGCACCTGCTCGGTGGCCAGGAAATGCGTGGCGATGAACTGGCCCAGGTTGACGCCGATGCGGTCCTTGTTGGCCGGGATGATGGCGGTGTGCGGAATCGGCAGCCCCAGCGGGTGGCGGAACAGCGCCACCACGGCGAACCAGTCGGCAATGGCGCCCACCATGCCGGCCTCGGCGAACGCGGCCACGTAGCCCCAGGCGGCGTGGCGCGCCTCCAATGTGGTGGCGATGGCGTAGACCACGGCCATGGTCAGCAGCAGGCCCAGCGCCAGGCGCTTCATGCCGGCGGCATCGCGCGCACGCGGGAGCAATGGGCTGGCGCTGTTCATGCGCCGCCGCCCGGCTTGCGCGCCTGCGGGCAGCGCACCTGGATCAGCTCGCGATCCCGCGCATCGGCGCCGATGCGCGCGGCGCTCAGGCAACCGCCCCAGACGCAGCCGGTGTCGAGCGAGATCAAGTCCGGCCGATCCAGCCAGCCCAGCGTGGACCAATGGCCGAAGGCCACCACATCGCCCGCCGTCTGCCGGCCCGGCACGTCGAACCAGGGCATGAAGCCGGGCGGCGCGCCGTCGACGCCGCTGCTGTCCTTGGTGTCGAACTCCATGCGGCCCTCGGCGGAGCATAGACGCAACCGCGTCAGCGCGTTGACGATCACGCGCAGCCGCGCCGCGCCCTGCAGGCCGTCATGCCATTCGTCGGGCTGGTTGCCGTACATCTGGTGCATGAACACGTGCCAGTCGGCGCCGCGCAGCACGGTTTCGACCTCGGCGGCCAGCTGCATCGTGCGCGCCGCGCTCCACTGCGGCAGCACGCCCGCATGCACCATCAGCACGCCGCGCTCGTGCAGCGCCATGGGGCGGTGGCGCAGCCAGTCGAGCAGCGCGTCGCGGTCGGGCGCCGTCAGGATGTCGCCCAGCGTATCCGTGCGGTGCGGCCGGCGCACGCCCTGCGACACCACCAGCAGGTGCAGGTCGTGATTGCCCAGCAGGCAGGCTGCCGCATCGCCCAGCGCCGTCACGCGCCGCAGCACGGCCAGCGATTCGGGGCCCCGGTTGACCAGATCGCCCAGCAGCACCAGGCGGTCACGGCTGGGAGAGAAAGCGATTTCGTCGAGCAGCCGGCCCAGTGCGGTGTCGCAGCCCTGCACGTCGCCGATCAGATAAAGTGCCATGTCTTCATTTTCCACCGGCCTCGCGGCCGGCCTGCATGGACTTCCTGCTGATCGCTTTCCTGACCCTGCTCAACGGCGTGTTCGCCATGTCGGAACTGGCCATCGCCTCGTCGCGCAAGGCACGGCTGGCGGCCATGGAGGAAAGCGGCGACAGCGGCGCCGGCGCGGCGATCCGGCTGATGGACCGGCCGACGCAGTTCCTCTCCACCGTGCAGGTGGGGATCACCTCCATCGGCATGCTCAACGGCATCGTCGGCGAGGCGGCCTTCAGCGGGCCGGTGGCCGAGTGGCTGGAAGGCTTCGGCATGAGCACGGGCGCGGCGTCGATCGCGGCCACCGCGCTGGTGGTGACTGTGATCACCTTCACCACCATCATCTTCGGCGAGCTGGTGCCCAAGCGCATCGGCCAGATGTTCCCCGAAACCGTGGCGCGCTGGATCGCCCAGCCCATGACCTGGCTGGCCACCGCGGCCAAGCCTTTCGTCGCCCTGCTGTCACTGTGTACGCAGGCGGTGCTGAAACTGCTGCGCATCGACGAATCGCACGGGCGTGCCGTGACCGAGGAGGAAATATCCGCCAGCCTGGAGGAAGGCGTGGATGCCGGCCTGATCGAGGAACACGAGCACCAGATGGTGCGCAACGTGTTTCACCTGGACGACCGCTCGCTGTCGTCGCTGATGGTGCCGCGCAGCGATATTGAGTGGCTGGACGCGCGCGCCACCGTGGCCGAGGCGCTGGATTATGTGGCGACGCAGGGTGAGAAAGGCGCGCATTCGTGGTATCCGGTATGTCGCGACGGCCTGGACGATGTGATCGGCATTATCTCGGTGGCCAAGCTGCTGGAATTGGGGCGCGAGGGCGACTCGTTGATCGGCGCCCATGTTTCGCAGGCGGCTTTCGTGCCCGAAACCCTCAGCGGCATGGAATTGCTGGAGCAATTGCGCGCCAAATCCGGCCACATGGTGTTCGTGGTGGACGAATATGGCGTGGTGCAGGGCCTGATGACGCCGCGCGATCTGCTGGAGGCGATTACCGGCGAACTGAAACCCGGCGCCCACATCGACGCCTGGGCCACGCCGCATGCCAACGGCAGCTGGTTGCTGGACGGCTTGATGCCGATCAATGAAATGAAAGCCCGGCTGGATATTGAAGACGACCTGCCGCATGAGGACAAGGGCCGCTACAACACGGTGGCCGGCCTGCTGCTGGCCGAAATGGGCCGCTTGCCGGACGTGGGCGACGCGATCGAATGCGTGGGTTGGTCGTTCGTGGTGCAGGAACTCGATGGTCGACGGATCGACCTGGTGCTGGCACGCCCCCTGCTGGAAGAATCCGCGCCAACCAACTAATCACCTGCTGGATTATGTTTTTCACGCTTGAATAATGCTATACTCAGCGCACTTTCACTCGATCAATCGAACAAATCATGGCAACGTACAAGGAACTGCTCCAGCAGCAACAGGCACTGACACTGCAAATCGAAGAGGCACGCCAGCGTGAAATTGCCGATGCGGTGGCTCAGGTGCGCGGTCTGGTCAGCGAATATGGCTTGACGGCACAGGATGTATTTCCTTCCGGCCGCAGCAAATCCAGCGCAACGCGTGCGGGCGGCAAGGTGGCGCCCAAATACCGCGATCCGGCCACCGGCCAGACCTGGACCGGCCGCGGCAAGGCGCCCAAGTGGATCGACGGCCAGGATCGGACCAAGTTTCTGATTGCCTGATTAACCGCCGCCGCCACATAAAAGAAAAGACGCCGCAGGGCGTCTTTTTTCGTTTCCAGCGTGGAACCCGGCGGCGGATCACCGATTCAGAGCGCCCATGGTGCGTCTTTGGCGTTACGTCTGGCCGCTGCCGTGGACCGTGGCGGGCCTGTTGGCCGCGTTGCTGGCCGGCCTTCTGGGCGCCCGCTGGCAGCACCAGCTGGGCGCGCTGGAAGTGCACGGCGGTCTGCTGGCCGCCGTTTGCCGCCGCCTGCCGGCCTCGCTGCGCTTCGAGGCCATCACCCTGGGCCATGTGGTGCTGGGGCTGGACACGGCCTGCCTGGACGGCGCGCGGGCGCACGAGCAGGTGCATGTTCGCCAGTACGAACGCTGGGGCCCGCTGTTCGTGCCGCTTTACCTGGCCTCCAGCGGCTGGCAGTGGCTGCGGGGCGGCTGCCCCTATCGCGACAACCATTTCGAGCGCGAGGCCTATGCGCTGGCGCCGGTCTGCCATCTCCCTGCGGCGGCTAATGACAGGACGATGGTGGAATAATCCGCGCATTGCAAATCAAGGAGCAAGTCATGGATCAGAACACGCAGCAACGCATTGACGATCTGGTGAAACAGAACGACGTCGTGCTGTTCATGAAGGGCAATGCGAGCTTTCCGATGTGCGGTTTTTCCGGCCGTGCCATCCAGATCCTGAAGGCGTGCGGCGTGGAGCCGCGGGCGCTGACGACGGTGAACGTGCTGGAAGACGAAGCCGTGCGCCAGGGCATCAAGGAATACAGCAACTGGCCCACCATTCCGCAGCTTTACGTGAAGGGCGAGTTCATCGGCGGCTCGGACATCATGATGGAGATGTACGAATCGGGCGAGCTGCAGCAACTGGTGGTTGGCCAAGGGTAAAGCAGCCTATCGCCACAAAAAAAACGGACGCCGCGGCGTCCGTTTTTCTTTGTCGACCGGGGCCGCGAGGCCCAGCGGTCTGCGGGACAGCTTACTTGCGCAGCACCACTTCGACGCGGCGCGACGCGGCATTGGTCGCCGCCGTGCCCGAGGTTTCAGCAGGCTTCTCGAGCACCGTGCGGTCTGCCGGAATGCCGGCTGCCACCAGGGCGGCCTGCACCGCCTGCGCGCGGTTCTTCGACAGTTCGGCATTGGCGGCAGCATTGCCGGTCGGATCGTTGAAGCCAGAGATGACGGCCTTGGTATCGGCGTTGGCTTTCATGTAGTTCACCAGATCGGCGGACTTGGCGGCGAAGTCGCTGTGCACGTCGGTCTTGCCGGAGTCGAAGTAGACCTTCAGCGCAGGCACGCTGCTGGCGTCCATCAGGCTGACGACGGCGGAGCCAGTGGGCTCGTCGGCGGCAGCGGCTGCACTGGCGGCAGAGGCCGCGGCAGCGGCAGGTTCGGACGCGGCTGGCGTGATCGGCGCAGTCGCAGGGGTGGTCGTCGGCGCACCGCCGCCGAACGCGGCCACCGGGGCATCACTTGCAACTGGTGCCGGCACCGCTGCAGGTGCCGACGCCGGGGCCGCCGGCGTCACCGGCGCATCCGTCGGCGTGCGGCTCTTGCCGCAATACGACAGCCCGAACAGCACCGCGGCGGCCACCACCACCCACGGTAGCCACTTCATCACACCACCGCCCGCGGCCGGCGCCGCCACGGTGGCAGCGGCGGGTGCGGCCAGCAGGCTTTGCCCCGCCGCGGCGAAGCTTGCCACCTCGGGCGGCAGGTTCGCGGGCAGGCTGCCGCCGGGCGTCAGCTTGCCGACGATGGCCGGCAGCAGGTAACCGATGGCGGACGTCACGTTGTCACGGTTCACGCCCAGGCGCGCCGTGATCATCGACAGCAGGCCGCCGCTGGCGCCCAGCACGGTTTCGACCTGGCTGTTGCTCACCGGCTGTGCGCTCGGGCCACCGCCCAGCCACGACTGGATGATGGGCCCCAGGCCCGCCGCCTTGAACTTTTCCAGGAAGCCGGCCAGGCCGCCCGTGTCCCTGTTGGTCATGTAGGCCAGCAGCATCTGCGCCACCGGCAAGGCCTTGTCGCCCAGGCCGAAGCGCGCACCGGCTTCGCGGATCAAAACGTCGAACATGATTTACCTTTCTGATTGTGATGAGGGGCGCGTGTCGCGGCAGGATTTGGGGATGCACGATAAGTGAGCGCCTGCCAACGCACTGAATTCGCACGCCCAAAAATTATAGGAAGCGATGTGGCCAAACGATGTCGGCACGCTCCTACACGCCGCTTTCCGCGTAAGCGCCTGTAAACTGCCCGGCAGCCCGACCCCGCGTCGCCGTGTCTTCATGGATTTCACACAAAGCCTGCTTCTCATCGCGCTGCTGATTGCAGCCAGCGCCTTTTTCTCCGTGGCCGAGATCTCGCTCGCCGCGTCGCGCCGACTGCGCCTGCGCCAGCTGGCGGACGAAGGCAATCCGCGCGCGCTGCAGGTGCTGCACGTGCAGGAACAGCCGGGCTACTACTTCACCACCGTACAGATCGGCATGAACGCCATCGCCATTCTGGGCGGCATCGTGGGCGAGGGGCTGCTCAGCCCCTACCTCGAGGCGCTGCTCGGCCAGTGGCTGTCGCCGCGCACAGCCACCAGCCTGGCGTTTGCCGGCTCGGTGGCGGTGGTGACGTCGATGTTCGTCGTCTTTGCCGACCTGGTACCCAAGCGCCTGAGCATGGCCCAGCCCGAACGCGTGGCGATGTGGGTGGTTGGCCCTATGGGCAAGGTGCTGGTGGCCTTCAAGCCGCTGGTGTGGCTGTACACGCGCTGCACCGACGTCATCATGCGGCTGCTGGGCCTGCCCACGCAGCGCGACGAGCGCATCACGCCCGACGACATCCTGGCGCTGGCCGAGGCCGGCACGAAAGCCGGCGTGCTCGACCGGCCTGGGCAGTTGGTGATCGAGAACGTGTTCGAGCTGGACACGCGCACCGTGACCAGCGCCATGACGCCGCGCGACCAGATCGCCTGGCTGCGCCACGACGCCAGCGACGACGACATCCGTGCGCTGATCGCGGCCGAGCCGTTCTCGACCTACCCGGTGTGCGACGGCGAGCTGGACCAGGTGCTGGGCTATGTCGACGCCAAGGACCTGTTCCAGCGCGTGCTCAGCGGCCGCCCCATCGTGCTGACCGAGGGCGGCCTGCTGCACAAGCTGGTGGTGGTGCCGGATGCGCTGAGCCTGTCCGAGGTGCTGCACCAGTTCCGCCAGCAGCACGAGGACTTCGCGCTCATCGTCAACGAATACAGCACGGTGGTGGGCGTGGTGACGCTGAACGACGTGATGAGCACGGTGATGGGCGAGCTGGTGACGCCCGAGGACGAGGATCTGATCGTGCGGCGCGACGACGGCTCGTGGCTGATCGACGGCCACACGCCGATGCAGGACGTGCAGCGCGCGCTGGCGCTGGACGATCTGCCGAGCGCCGGCGACTACGACACGCTGGCGGGCTTTCTGATGGTGATGCTGCGCCGCGTGCCGCGCCGCACCGACCATGTGGTGTGGAGCGGCCACCGCTTCGAGGTGATGGACGTGGACAACTACCGCATCGACCAGGTGCTGGTGACGCGCGATGCGGCGGGTTGATCACGCAGGGCCATCAAGAAAGCACTTGACTATCGAGAAGTCTCGGACAGCGTTGTGGGAGCGGGCTTGCCCGCGATGAGGCGTCTCGCCGCAACCGACGCTTGATCGCGGGCAAGCCCGCTGGCACACAGCGGATGAGGCCCGCGCGTCCTCTGATTCCATTTCCGGGCCGAAACGACATGAATCTCGTCATTCCGGCGAAAGCCGGAATCCAGACGACGCGCGCGCCGAGCGCCTGGATCCCGGCTTTCGCCGGGATGACGATGGTTAACGTCTTGAGGTGGAAACGGAATGAGACCTCTTGATGATCAAGCAAAAATAATAGCTGCTTGCGCCTGTCACAAGACAATTTCAGGCATATTCATACCTGAAAAGCTTATATATCAAGCGCAGGAAGCTACTTATTAGATAGCATTCAACGTGACGTCCAACGCCCTCAACCTGCGAACGTCCAGCGCTTCTGTGCCCCGAACACCGCGTTGGGATAGGGCGACTTGCCGCGCGAGCCGTTGTAGCGGCCCAGCGCCATGAACAGGTCACCGCGTTCGCGGTCCAGGTAGTGGCGCAGGATCACGCAGCCGAAGCGCAGGTTGGTCTGCATGTGAAACAGCTTGCCCGGGTCGCCGTCGCCGATCACGCGCGTCCAGAACGGCATCACCTGCATGTAGCCGCGCGCGCCCACGCTGGAGACGGCGAACTTGCGGAACGCGCTTTCCACCTGGATCAGCCCCAGCACCAGCGAGGTGTCCAGCCCCGCGCGGCGCGTTTCGTACCACACTGTCTGCAGGAATTCGATGCGCGTGTTGAAGTCCTTCTTGCGGCTGTACAGCCGGTCGCTCATGGCCGAGAGCCAGCGCAGGTAGGACAGCCGCGCCTCGGTGGTCGCGAAGGTGGGCACCGGCGGTGCGCTGTTGGCGATGGCCGAGCTGAGCGCGCCGCGCACCGAATCAGCCAGCGGTTCTTCCAGCTGGCGCCCGGCCTGCGCATGCTCATGAAAAGCGAGCGCACCCGGCAGCACCAGCAAGCCCTGCAGGCACTTTCTTCGATCAACGCAGGCATCGCGCGCAGGCCGCGCCGCGGGCGCGGTCATGCCGCCAGCTTGCCCTTCACGAAGGCGGCGATCTCGCCCGCCGGCACCTTGGTGGCGGCTTCGTCGCGGCGGTGCTGGTATTCGATCTGGCCTTCCTTCAGGCTCTTGTCGCCAATCGTCACGCGGTGCGGCACGCCGATCAGCTCCCAGTCGGCGAACATCGCGCCGGGGCGCTCGCCGCGGTCATCCAGCATCACGTCGACTCCGGCGGCCAGCAGGTCGGCGTACAGGCTTTCGGCAGCCTGCTTCACCGCCTCGCTGCGGTCCATGCCCACGGGGCAGATCACCACCGTGAACGGCGCGATCGCATCGGGCCAGATGATGCCCTGGGCATCGTGGTTCTGTTCGATCGCCGCCGCCGGCAGGCGCGTGATGCCGATGCCGTAGGTGCCCATCTCGAAGGGCTTGGGCTTGCCGTCCTCGTCGAGAAAGGTGGCGTTCATCGCCGCGCTGTACTTCGTGCCCAGGTAGAACACGTGGCCGATCTCGATGCCGCGCTCGATCGCCAGCTGGCCCTTGCCGTCGGGCGACGCATCGCCCGCCACCACGTTGCGCAGGTCGGCCACCTGGTCGGGCTCGGGCAGGTCGCGCCCCCAGTTGACGCCGGTGATGTGGAAGTCCTCCTCGTTGGCACCGCAGACCCAGTCGGCCATCACGGCCACCTCGCGGTCGGCCACGATCTTCACGGGTTTCTTCAGGCCGATGGGGCCCAGGTAACCGGGCTTGGTGCCGAAGTGCTCCATGATTTCGGGCACGGTGGCGAACCGGAAGCCCTGGTCGAGCCCCGGCACCTTACCCACCTTGACCTCGTTCATGTCGTGGTCGCCGCGCAGCAGCAGCAGCCAGACCTGGGTCTTGGCCACTTCGCCCGCTTCGTTCAGCTCGTCGGTGGCCAGCACCAGCGACTTGACGGTGGTGTTCAGCGGCAGCTTCAGCAACTCGGCCACGTCGGCGCAGGTCGCCTTGCCGGGCGTCGGCGTCCTGGTCATGGGCTGCACGGCGGCGGGGCGCGGGCCGGCAGGCGCCAGCGCTTCGGCTTTCTCCATGTTGGCGGCGTAGTCGCTGCAGGTGGCGTAGACGATGGCGTCCTCGCCGGTCGCGGCAATGACCTGGAACTCCTCGCTCAGGTCGCCGCCGATGGCGCCCGAGTCGGCAGCCACGGCGCGATAGGTCAGGCCGAAGCGGTCGAAGATGGCGCGGTAGGCCTGCGCCATCACCTGGTAGCTCTTCTTGGCACCGGCTTCGTCGCGGTCGAAGCTGTAGGCGTCCTTCATGATGAACTCGCGCCCGCGCATCAGGCCGAAGCGCGGCCGACGCTCGTCGCGGAACTTGGTCTGGATCTGGTACAGGTTCTTCGGCAACTGCTTGTAGCTGCGGAAGTCCTGGCGCGCGATGTCGGTCACCGCCTCCTCACTGGTTGGCTGGATGACGAAATCGCGCTCGTGCCGGTCTTTCACGCGCAGCAGTTCGGGCCCCATGGACTGGAAGCGGCCCGTCTCGCTCCACAGCTCGGCCGGCTGCACCACCGGCATGGTGCATTCGATGGCGCCGGCGCGGTTCATTTCCTCGCGCACGATGGCCTCGACCTTGCGGATCACGCGCAGACCCATGGGCATGTAGGTGTAGATGCCGGCGGACAGGCGCTTGATCATGCCCGCGCGCATCATGAGCTGGTGGCTGACCACTTCGGCGTCGGCCGGCGCTTCTTTCAGCGTGGAGATAAGGAACTGGGAGGCTTTCATCGGGACAGCGGCGTGAAGGCCACGCCAAGCTTGGGGGTTTGTGCCCACTTGCCGCGCAGGGGGCGCCGTGCATAATGGACCCAACTTATCAAAATTTGGGGTTAGATTATGCTCGACCGGGAAGGCTTTCGCCCGAACGTCGGCATCATCCTGCTCAACCAGAAAAATCAGGTATTTTGGGGCAAGCGCATACGCACCCATTCCTGGCAGTTCCCGCAAGGCGGCATTGATCGGGGCGAATCGCCCGAACAGGCCATGTACCGCGAACTGCACGAGGAAGTCGGCCTTCAGCCGGAGCACGTGCGCATCGTGGCCCGAACCCGCGACTGGTTGCGCTACGAGGTGCCAGACCGGTTCATCCGCCGAGACGCGCGCGGACACTACAAAGGCCAGAAACAGATCTGGTATCTGCTGCAACTGATGGCGCACGACTGGCAGCTCAACCTGCGCGCCACCAGTCACCCCGAGTTCGACGCCTGGCGCTGGAACGATTACTGGGTGCCGCTGGATGTCGTCGTCGAATTCAAACGTGGCGTGTACGAGATGGCGCTGACCGAACTGGCGCGTTTTCTGCCGCGCCAGGAGCACCGCAATCGCTACCTGCGCGGCGGCATGCGCCCACGCGATGGCGGCGACATGCCACCCATCCACACGCAGGAGCGCCACCACGAGCGACGCGGCCCGCCGCCCGTGGCATTGCCGCCGGGTGCGACGCTGGAAGCCGTGCCGCGAGCGCCCTTCGGCCCGCGCGAAGAATCATGAGTCGCCTGGCCAAACGTTGGCACGGGTGTGCATCCCCGCTCCTGGCGGCAATCGCCCTGCTCGTCAGCGCCGCCGCCCACGCCCAATATGCCGATCTGGATCGTGCGGACTGGAAGGAAGATGCCGCTCCGCCGCCACCCGTCTACAGCACGAGCCGGCTGATCGACATCGAGATGCCGCGCAGTGCCACGGTGCGCATGGGGATCGACCCGGAAACCATCACCATCAACCACGACACCGGCATCGTCCGCTACGTGGTGGTGGCACGCGGGCCGTCGGCCGTCAACGCCACGTACGAAGGCATTCGTTGTGCCACGGGCGAATACCGCGTCTACGCCCGCCAGGTGCAAGGCAACCCCTGGACGCCCAGCGGCGAGAACGACTGGAAAAGCATGCGCGGCCAGACCAGCGTGATGGTGCAGCACCCCTACCGGCTGGCGCGCGACGGCATGTGCATCGGCACCGGCGTGCGCCAGACGGTGGCCGACATGGTGCGCGAGCTGAAATCGGGCAACCGCTCGCTGTACTACTGAGTCGGGGCGGCGGCGCGCTGACGCCGCATCAGCGCGACAGCACCATGTTGTCGCGGTGCACCATCTCCGGCTCGGCCATGTAACCCAGCAACGTCGGAATCTCTGCCGATGGCTTGCGGCACAGCAGGCGCGCTTCGGCGCTCGAATAATTGGCCAGCCCGCGCGCCACCTCTGCACCGGCCGCATCGCGGATCGCCACCACGTCACCGCGCGCGAACACGCCCTCCACCTGCGTCATGCCGATGGGCAGCAAGCTGGTGCCGGCGCTGCGCAGTTTGGCCACCGCACCATCGTCGACCACCAGTGCGCCGCGCAACTGCAGGTGATCAGCGATCCACTGCTTGCGTGCCTGTATCTTCTGCGTCGGCGCCACCAGCAGCGTGCCGATGCGCTCGCCCGCCGCCAGGCGCAGCAGCACGTCCGGCTCGCGCCCCCAGGCGATGACCGTGGAGGCGCCCGATCCCGCCGCCCGCTTGGCGGCCAGGATCTTGGTCAGCATGCCGCCCTTGCCGATGCTGGAGCCTGCGCCGCCGGCCATGCGCTCCAGCGCCAGATCGCCGGCACGCGCCTCGTGCACGAACTCGGCCCCGGGGTTGGCGCGCGGATCGGCCGTGTACAGCCCCTGCTGGTCGGTCAGGATGACCAGCGCATCGGCCTCGATCAGGTTGGCGACCAGCGCGCCCAGCGTGTCGTTGTCGCCGAACTTGATCTCGTCGGTGACGACGGTGTCGTTCTCGTTGAT
>JRYL01002029.1_pt1 | contig 27916 bp, 29 predicted proteins | sample 235391 | NCBI WGS metagenome assembly JRYL01 (sample SAMN03074223, study PRJNA261481) | activated sludge metagenome | biome: Wastewater Treatment Plant; feature: Wastewater; material: Activated sludge; isolation source: activated biomass of a wastewater treatment plant treating wastewater from... ...
GGGGGTGGGGGGTGTTTGGGTTTTTTTGGGTTGGGGTTTTTCTCCAAAATATTTTTTGGGGGGGTTTGTTTTTTGGGTTTGTTTGGGGGGGGGGGGGGGCCATGGCCGATGGTGACGGGGCGGCAGCGCGCGGCTGTGAGGTATGGTGCGGGGCGCCGTGGCGCGGGCGGCGGGCGTTCGCCCTGCGTTCCGCCGGTGCGCCGCACCTTGGTTCGACATCGTATTGCTATATAAACAGAAGCTGCCTGCGCTTGCAGCATAAGCGCTGGAGCCATTTTTTATTCAGAATGCGCGCCACCGGCGCCTGTCTTTCTTCACCGCCCACCACATGCAATCCGCGCCCCCGACCACCTTCGACGAAGCCTATTACCAGCGTTTCTACTTCGACAAGAAGACCAGCGTGGTCGATCCCGCCCACGTTGAGCGCCTGAGCGCCTTCGTGGCGGCCTACCTGCAGTACCTGCGCGTGCCGGTGCGGCGCGTGCTGGACATGGGCTGCGGCATCGGCCTGTGGCGTGAACTGATCGCGCGGCACTTTCCGGCGGCCAGCTACCACGGGGTGGAGATCAGCGACTACCTGTGCCAGCGCTACGGCTGGGAGCGCGGCTCGGTGGTGGATTACAGCGCCAGCGAACCGTTCGATCTGGTGATCTGCCAGGGCGTGCTGCCTTACCTGAGCCCGCCCGACCTGCAGCGCGCGCTGGCCAAACTGGGCCGCCTGAGCCGCGGCGCGCTGTACCTGGAGGCCGTGTCGCGCGAGGACTACGAGCGCGACGTGATCGATGAGGAGCTGACCGATGGGCGCCAGTTCCGCCACCGCGTGGCGCTGTACCGGCGCGGCCTGCGCGAGCACATGCGCGAGCTCGGCGGCGGCCTCTGGCTGAGCCGCCAGGCCGAGGTGCCGCTGTTCGCGCTGGAGCACATGGACGGGGGCTGAGGCGCATTCGCTATCAAGAATGACGAATGACTTCGCTGCGCTTCAATGACAAAGGGCCCGTTCGCCATCGGTCAGGCGGCGCCAGACGCCGTCATGGGGCATTGTTCTGAGCGCAAGGCGTGATGAAACGCTGAATCAGGCGATAGCCATTTGGTGCGGTATGGCAGTTCAAGATCAGGAGCTGCTTGCGACCGTTGAATGGGCGCTGAAGCCGTTTTTCTTTACCAGAAAAATTTGACAGGTCCCCCCCCTGCATTGCAGGGGTTTGGCGCCGCGGGCCACGGCAGCGCGCAAGAAAAAGCCCGCCGGGGCGGGCGGGCTGGGTGCAGCGTCCGGTTGCTGACCGGTCAGGCCACGTCGCGGCGCGGCGAGCCGACGTACAGCTGGCGCGGGCGGCCGATCTTGTACTCGGGGTCGCCGATCATCTCGTTGAGCTGGGCGATCCAGCCCACGGTGCGGGCCAGCGCGAAGATGCCGGTGAACAGGTTCACCGGGATGCCGATGGCGCGCTGCACGATGCCGGAGTAGAAGTCGACGTTGGGGTACAGCTTGCGCTGCACGAAGTAGTCGTCTTCCAGGGCGATCTTCTCGAGCGCCTTGGCCAGGGCGAACAGCGGGTCCTTCTCCAGGCCCAGCGCGGCCAGCACCTCGTTGGTGGTTTCCTGCATCAGCTTGGCGCGCGGGTCGTAGTTCTTGTACACGCGGTGGCCAAAGCCCATCAGGCGTACGCCCGAGTTCTTGTCCTTGACCTGCTCCATGAACTCGCCCACCTTGGCCACGCCGCCCATCTTCTGGATGTCTTCCAGCATGTTCAGGCAGGCCTCGTTGGCGCCGCCGTGGGCCGGGCCCCACAGGCAGGCCACGCCGGCGGCGATGGCCGCGAACGGGTTGGTGCCCGAGCTGCCGCACAGGCGCACGGTGGAGGTGGAGGCGTTCTGCTCGTGGTCGGCGTGCAGGATGAAGATGCGGTCCATCGCCTTTTCGATGACCGGGTTGACCTTGTACTCCTCGCACGGCGTGCCGAACATCATGCGCAGGAAGTTGCCGGCGTAGCTCAGGCTGTTCTGCGGGTACATGTAGGGCTCGCCCTTGCCGTACTTGTAGGCCATGGCCACCAGGGTGGGCATCTTGGCGATCAGCTGGATGGCGGCGCGGTCGCGGTGGTCGGGGTTATGGATGTCGGTGTTCTCGTGGTAGAAGGCCGACATGGCGCCCACCAGGCCCGTCAGCACCGCCATCGGGTGCGCGTCGCGGCGGAAGCCGCGCAGGAAGAACTGCATCTGCTCGTTCACCATGGTGTGGTTGGTGACGAGCCTGTGGAATTGGTCGCGCTGCTGGCTGTCGGGCAGCTCGCCTTTCAGCAGCAGGTAGCAGGTGTCGAGGTAATCGACCTTCTCGGCCAGCTGCTCGATGGGGTAGCCGCGGTACAGCAGCTCGCCCTTGTCGCCGTCGATGTAGGTGATGGACGACTGGCAGGCCGCCGTGGACATGAAGCCCGGGTCGTACGTGAACATGCCGGTCTGCCCGTACAGCTTGCGGATGTCGATGACATCCGGGCCGATGCTGCCCTGATAGACCGGAAGGTCGACGTCGGGGCTGCCGTTGGAGAACGTCAGCTTGGCTTTGTTGTCGGAAAGGTTCATGTCGGGTTTCCTTGGGGGTTGGCGGTCGAACGTTGGGTGGCGGTGTCGCCAGGGGGCTGCGTGCGCAGCATCCCCAGGACTTCCCGCACGTCGGGCGAATCGAGATCGTCTGCCGGCTCCTTGCGCCGCAGCAGCAGGTCGAGCAGATCGTTGTCGGACAGATCCATCAGCTGCGTCAGCGCATCGGCGTGGCGCGGCGTCAGGCGGCCTTCGTGGCGCACGAAGAAGCGCTCGATGAAGAGGTCGTTCTCCAGCATGCCCCGGCGGCAGCGCCACTTGAGCTTGGAGAGCGCGCGCTCATCGAGGGGAGTCGTCATGGCGGGGATCCCTGGGTCACTTCAGCTCAGAAGGCCGCGGAGCAGACCATGCCAGCAAACGCCGTGGCCGGACCTGTGCCGGCCAGTGGCGTTGTCCCCCCTCGGGGGGAAGGCGCGAAGCGACTCAGGGGGGGCATTTCTAGACCGCGCGGCGAACCATCAACTCCTTGATCTTGCCGATGGCGCGGGTCGGGTTCAGGCCCTTGGGACACACGTCGACGCAGTTCAGGATGCTGTGGCAGCGGAACAGGCGGTACGGGTCTTCCAGGTTGTCCAGCCGCTCGCCGGTGGCCTGATCGCGGCTGTCGGCCAGGAAGCGGTAGGCCTGCAGCAGGCCGGCCGGGCCGACGAACTTGTCGGGGTTCCACCAGAAGCTGGGGCAGGCGGTTGAGCAGCTGGCGCAGAGGATGCACTCGTACAGGCCGTTCAGTTCCTCGCGTTCCTCCGGCGACTGCAGGCGCTCGGTCTCGGGCGGCGGGTCGTTGTTGATGACGTAGGGCTTGATCGAGTGGTACTGCTTGAAGAACTGCGTCATGTCCACGATCAGGTCGCGCACCACCGGCAGGCCGGGCAGGGGCTTGAGCACGATCGGGTCTTTCAGCGTGCGCAGGTTGGTCAGGCAGGCCAGGCCGTTCTTGCCGTTGATGTTCATGGCGTCGGAGCCGCACACGCCTTCGCGGCACGAGCGGCGGAACGACAGCGTGGGGTCGACCGCCTTGAGCTTGATCAGGGCGTCGAGCAGCATGCGCTCGTTGCCTTCCAGCTCGATCTCCACCGTCTGCATGTACGGCTTGGCATCCTTGTCCGGGTCGTAGCGGTAGATCTTGAAGGTACGTTTTTGCATCTTGTCTTCCTAGGGAACCGGCGGGATCAGAACGTGCGCACCTTGGGAGGGACGGACTCGACGGTGAGCGGCTGCATGCGCACCGGCTTGTAGCTCAGGCTGTTGCCCTGGCTGTGCCACAGGGTGTGCTTCATCCAGTTGGCGTCGTCGCGGCCCAGCGGGGCGGTGGGGTGGTCGGCCGGATGCTCGTAGTCGCTCACGGTGTGGGCGCCGCGGCATTCCTTGCGGGCGGCGGCCGAGACCATGGTGGCCTGCGCCACCTCGATCAGGTTCTCGACTTCCAGCGCCTCCTGGCGCGCCATGTTGAAGACCTTGGAATGGTCCTTCAGGCCCAGGCCGCCCACGCGCTCGCGCAGCGCGGCGATCTTGGTCACGCCCTCGTCCATGCCGGCTTGGGTGCGGAACACGCCGGCATGCTGCTGCATGGAGGCGCGGATGTCGTTGGCGATGTCCTGCGCGTACTCGCCGTCGCTGGCGGCTTCCAGCTTGGCCAGGCGCTCCAGCGAGCGGTCGGCCGCGTCGGCCGGCAGCGGCTTGTGCGCGCCGCTGCCGTGGTTGGCGATGATGTGGTTGCCGGCGGCCTTGCCGAACACCAGCAGGTCGAGCAGCGAGTTGGTACCCAGGCGGTTGGCGCCGTGCACGCTGACGCAGGAGCATTCGCCCACGGCGTACAGGCCGTTGACCGGCGTGTTGAAGTTGTCGCCGCCGGTGGGCACGCAGACCTGGCCGTTGATGTTGGTCGGCACGCCGCCCATCTGGTAGTGGATGGTCGGCACCACGGGAATCGGCTCCTTGGTGATGTCGACGTTGGCGAAGTTGATGCCGATCTCGTACACCGAGGGCAGGCGCTTGTGGATGGTCTCGGCGCCCAGGTGGTCGAGCTTGAGGACCACGTAGTCCTTGTTCGGGCCGCAGCCGCGACCTTCCTTGATTTCCTGGTCCATCGAGCGCGACACGAAGTCGCGCGGCGCCAGGTCCTTCAGCGTCGGGGCGTAGCGCTCCATGAAGCGCTCGCCCTCGCTGTTCAGCAGGATGGCGCCTTCGCCGCGGCAGCCTTCGGTCAGCAGCACGCCGGCGCCGGCCACGCCGGTGGGGTGGAACTGCCAGAACTCCATGTCTTGCAGCGGGATGCCGGCGCGCGCCGCCATGCCCAAGCCGTCGCCGGTGTTGATGAAGGCGTTGGTCGAGGCGGCGAAGATGCGGCCGGCACCGCCGGTGGCCAGCATCACCGTCTTGGCGTGCAGCACGTACAGGTCGCCGGTTTCCATCTCGATGGCGGTGACGCCGACCACGTCGCCCTCGGCGTCGCGGATCAGGTCGAGCGCCATCCACTCGACGAAGAAGGTCGTCTTGCTGGCCACGTTCTGCTGGTACAGCGTGTGCAGCATGGCGTGGCCGGTGCGGTCGGCGGCAGCGCAGGCGCGCTGCACGGGCTTCTCGCCGTAGTTGGCGGTGTGGCCGCCGAAGGGGCGCTGGTAGATGGTGCCGTCGGGGTTGCGGTCGAACGGCATGCCGAAGTGCTCCAGCTCGTACACCACCTTGGGCGCTTCCTGGCACATGAACTCGATGGCGTCCTGGTCGCCCAGCCAGTCACTGCCCTTGATGGTGTCGTAGAAGTGGTAGTGCCAGTTGTCCTCGCTCATGTTGCCCAGCGAGGCGCCGACGCCGCCCTGCGCCGCCACGGTGTGCGAGCGGGTGGGGAAGACCTTGGACAGCACGGCGACGTTGAGGCCGGCGCGCGCCAGCTGCAGCGAGGCACGCATGCCCGAGCCGCCCGCGCCGACGATCACCACGTCGAACTTGCGGACGTTGATTTTGTCTTTGGTGTAACTCATGTTCTTGGCTCAGTAATTCTTGTCATCGGGGGTGGGCAGCGGCGGCTTACAGGCGCCACAGCACCTGGAAGGCCCAGCCCGCGCAGCCGACCAGCCAGGCCAGGGTCAGCGCCTGCAGCGTCATGCGCATGCCGACGGGCTTGATGTAGTCCATCCACACGTTGCGCATGCCGACCCAGATGTGCCAGATCAGCGCCACGACGACGGCGAAGGTCAGCACCTTCATCCACTGCGACGCGAAGATGCCGGCCCACTTGTCGTAGCCGATGGTGCCCTTGGTCAGGATCACCTGCGCCAGCACCACCAGGGTGAAGATCACCATCAGCGCGGCGGTGAAGCGCTGCACCAGCCAGTCGCCGGTGCCGTAGTGGGCACCGACGACGGTGCGCTTGGAGCCGTAGTTGACAGCCATGGGTTTGCTCCTTCTTCCTCTTGAATCAGTACAGGCCGAACAGCTTGGCGCCCAGGATCAGCGTCAGCCCGAGGCTGGCCACCAGCACGGTGGCGGCCGAGCGGCGGCCGAAATCCTTGGTGGTGTTGTGCGACACGTCCATGTACAGGTGGCGCACGCCGGCGAACAGGTGGTGCAGGTAGGCCCAGATGAGCGCCAGCACCACCAGCTTGATGAACCAGCCGCCGAAGATGCCCAGCCCCGACGAGAAGGCGGCGGTGAACTGGCCGAAGGAGATCTCGGACGACACCGACTTGTCGAACAGCCACAGGATGAAGGGCAGCAGCAGGAACATCAGCACGCCGCTGAGGCGGTGCGCGCCCGACACCAGCGCAGCCAGCGGCCAGCGGTAGCTGGGCAGGTCGCCCAGGGCGTTGATGTTTCGGTATTCGGGCCGGGGCTTGGCGACTTCGCTCATGGTGGGGCTCTCGTGGGGAAAAATGTAACGACGTTGTAATTCTTCGGGGGTGAACCTGCAAATTCTATTGCAATGCAACAAGCTGACTGGAGCATTGCATCGGCGCACGCAGGGGCATGTCGAGGATTGCTTCGAATTCAGTAGCTGCTTGCGCTTGGTGCATGGCGATTTCAGATCCAAACGATGCTGAAATCGAGGCGCATCGGGCGCGAGCAGCTATCACGATCAAAGTGGCCCAAGCCGCTCAGTTCAGTTCGTTGCGGTAGTGGTGCGTGTCGGTGCGGTACAGCCCGCGGCGCAGTTCCATCGGCACGTCGTTGTAGGTGTAGGCGATGCGCTCCACGCTCAGCAGCGGCGTGGCGGGCGTCACATCCAGCAGGGCGGCCTGCGCGGCGTCGGGCAGCACGGCGCGGATCTTCTCGTCGGCGCGCACCATGCGCACGCCGAATTCGGCCTCGAACAGCGCGTACATCGGCCCGTGGTAGTCCGACAGGCGCTCCACCGTCAGCCCCTTGAACGGCCCGCCCGGCAGCCAGATGTCCTCCAGGATCGTCGGCACGCCGCCGTAGCGCAGCAGGCGCCGCGCTTGCAGCACCGGGTCGCCCGCGCGCAGGCCCAGCAGGCGGGCCACCTCGGCGCTGGCGCGCTGGCGCCGGCAGTCGACGAAATCGCGCTGCGCCGGGCCCTCGCTGTCCACCGTGCCGCTGTCGGGCTGCAGGCGCAGAAAGCGGTACTGCATGTGCTGCTCGGCGTGCGTGGCCACGAAGGTGCCGCGGCCCTGGCGGCGCACCAGCAGGTTTTCGGCCGCCAGTTCGTCGACGGCCTTGCGCACCGTGCCCTGGCTGACCTTGTAGCGCGCGGCCAGGTCGAACTCGCTGGGGATGACTTCGCCCGGCTTCCATTCGCCCTGCTGCAGGCCCTGCAGGATCAGCCCCTTGATCTGCTGGTACAGCGGGCTGAACGCGGGCGCTTGCCCGCCCCAGGCGGCCGCGGCCGGCGCCGGCGGCGAATCGGTGTCGGCTGGGGGGGATGTGGGGGTGGCGGCGCTGGCCATCGCGGCTTGCCTTGTCAGGTTGCTGGAAGGGTAATGATATCTTATATAAGACACAAGACAAATTGACCCTCCGGGTTTCTGCGGATACACTTGAGGGCCGTTCGGAATGCCCTGGCCCGGCGGTTTTCAGTGGTCTGGCACGTTCGTCCTGTTACCGTTTCATCACAACCTTTGGAGTGTTTTCCATGAGCAAGAAGCCCGTTCGCGTGGCCGTCACCGGCGCCGCTGGCCAGATCGGCTACGCCCTGCTGTTCCGTATCGCCTCCGGCGAGATGCTGGGCAAGGACCAGCCGGTGATCCTGCAACTGCTCGAGATCCCCGACGAGAAGGCGCAGAAGGCGCTCAAGGGCGTGATGATGGAACTGGAAGACTGCGCCTTCCCGCTGCTGGCCGGCATGGAAGCGCACAGCGACCCGATGACCGCCTTCAAGGACACCGACTACGCCCTGCTGGTCGGCGCCCGTCCGCGTGGCCCCGGCATGGAGCGCGCCGACCTGCTGGCCGCCAACGCGCAGATCTTCACGGCCCAGGGCAAGGCGCTGAACGCCGTGGCCTCGCGCAACGTCAAGGTGCTGGTCGTGGGCAACCCCGCCAACACCAACGCCTACATCGCCATGAAGTCGGCGCCCGATCTGCCGCGCGAGAACTTTACCGCCATGCTGCGCCTGGACCACAACCGCGCCGCCAGCCAGATCGCCGCCAAGATCGGCTGCTCCGTGGGCGACATCGAGAAGCTATGCGTCTGGGGCAACCACTCGCCCACCATGTACGCCGACTACCGCTTCGCCACGGTGGATGGCAAGTCCGTCAAGGACGCCATCAACGACCATGACTGGAACGCCAACGTGTTCCTGCCCACCGTGGGCAAGCGCGGCGCGGCCATCATCGCCGCGCGCGGCCTGTCGTCGGCCGCCTCGGCCGCCAACGCCGCCATCGACCACATGCGCGACTGGGCTCTGGGCACCAACGGCAAGTGGGTCACCATGGGCATCCCGTCCAACGGCGAATACGGCATTCCCAAGGATGTCATGTTCGGCTACCCCGTTACCACCGAGGGCGGCAAGTACAAGATCGTCGAAGGCCTGCCCATCGACGCCTTCTCGCAAGAGTGCATCAACAAGACCCTGGCCGAGCTGCAGGGCGAGCAGGACGGCGTCAAGCACCTGCTGTAATCCGGCGCTTCCATGCTCGACTGGAACCCCGCGCTCTACCTGCGCTTTGCCGATGAGCGCACGCGCCCTGCAGCCGAGCTGCTGGCGCGCGTTCCCCTGGCCCAGGCCCGCCATGTGGTGGACCTGGGCTGCGGGCCGGGCAATTCCACCGAGCTGCTGGCGCAGCGCTTTCCCGAAGCGTGCATCACCGGCATCGACAACTCCCAGACCATGCTGGCCGCCGCGCGCCAGCGCCTGCCGCAGGCCGGCTTCGCGCTGGCCGACATCGCCACCTGGACCCCCAATTCCGGCGATGCCCCGGACCTGATCTACGCCAATGCCGCGTTGCAATGGGTCGGCGCGCACGAGACGCTGCTTCCCCGCCTGTTCGCCCTACTGGCGCCAGGCGGCGTGCTGGCGGTCCAGATGCCGGACAACCTCGACGAGCCCACGCACCGCCTGATGCGCGAGGTGGCGGGCCTGCCGCGGTTTGCCTGCCACATCGGCGACGCCGCTCGCGTGCGCACCGGCATCCTGCCCGTCGGTAGCTACTACGACCTGCTGGCGGCGCCTGAGGCCGGTGCCGCGTCGGTGGATATCTGGCACACCGTCTACCAGCACCCCATGGACTCGGCCGGCGCCATCGTGCAGTGGCTGCAGGGCACGGGGCTCAAGCCCTTCGTGGAGGGGCTTGAGCCCGCGCTGCGGGACGGCTTCCTGGCCGAATACAAGCGGCGCGTAGATGCCGCCTATGGCATGCGCGCCGATGGCCGGCGCCTGCTGGCCTTTCCCCGTCTTTTCATCGTCGCCCAGCGCCAGTCATGACTACATCCTCCACCGCCCATCTTGCCCAGGTGCTGCTGGGTGTCCGGGCCGGCCGCCTGGCGCATCACCGTGTGCGACCACTACAGACCGGCCGCACGCTGCTGCCACAGGCCCAGGCCTGGTTTGCAAAGACTGACAACGCCGAACTCTGATCCGGGTATTCTTGCCGCTACCGCAGTCCCGCCGTCCTTTTTCGTTGGAACCATCATGAAGACCCTCATCGCCTCCGCACTCCTGCTGGCTGCCCCTGCATGGGCCTTGGCACAGACCGCGCCACAGCCAGCCGGCAAGCCGGCCGCTCAGGCGGAGGCCAAGAAGAGCGCCAGCAAGGCCAGCACCAAGCCGGCGGCCGCCAAGTCTGCCGCCGCCAAGTCGAACAAGGCTGCGGGTGAGGCGCACCGCGCGGTGGCCAAGGCGTCGCCCACCAGCAGCCGCACCCAACTGCACAGCGGCGCCATGCAGGTGGCTGCCGGCATCAGCGCGGCCGAGACCGCGCTCACGCCGCAGGAACTGGCGATTGCCGAGAATGTATATACCGGCCGCATGGCTTGCGAGCTCGGCGCTTTCGTCGAGGTCGAGGCAGATGCGCAATCGCCCGGGCGCTTCTACGTGCATGGCAAGGGCTTCAGATACCACATGTCCCCCGTGGTCTCGGTCACCAGCGCCGTGCGCCTGGAGGACCAGCGTGCCGGCGCCGTGTGGATCCAGATCGCCAACAAGTCCATGCTCATGAACCAGAAGCTGGGCCAGCGCATGGCCGACGAGTGCATGAGCCCGCAGCAGGTGACGGTGGCCGAGGCCATCAGGAAGAACCCGCCGCCGAGCCTGCTCGAGACCCCGGCTGCCAAGTAAACCCGTAGCGCCCGCCGTCCGGGCCATGGGCACGGCCGCCAGCACGGCGGGTGTGTTCATGGCTGGCTGGCGATCGCCCCCACTTTGAAAACCTAGACCATTCCGGAGAAAGAAGACATGCTGCAAGCCTACCGCGACCATGTGGCCGAGCGCGCCGCCCTGGGCATCCCGCCGCTGCCGCTCGATGCCAAGCAGGTGGCCGAGCTCATCGAGCTGATCAAGAACCCGCCCGCCGGCGAGGCCGAATTCCTGCTCGACCTGCTGACCCACCGCGTGCCTCCGGGCGTGGATGACGCAGCCAAGGTCAAGGCCAGCTTCCTGGCCGCCGTGGCGCACGGCGACGTCCAGGTGGGCCTGATCAGCAAGGCCAAGGCCACCGAGCTGCTGGGCACCATGGTGGGCGGCTACAACGTGCACCCGCTGATCGAGCTGCTGGACGATGCCGAAGTCGCTCAGCAAGCCGCCGACGCGCTGAAGAAAACGCTGCTGATGTTCGACTTCTTCAACGACGTCGCCGCCAAGGCCAAGGCGGGCAACGCCAAGGCCAAGGAGGTGATGCAGAGCTGGGCCGACGCCGAGTGGTTCACCAGCCGTCCCGAGGTCGAGAAGAAGATCACCGTCACCGTGTTCAAGGTGCCCGGCGAAACCAACACCGACGACCTGTCGCCCGCGCCCGACGCCTGGAGCCGCCCCGACATTCCGCTGCACTACCTGGCGATGCTGAAGAACACGCGCCCCGACGCGGCCTTCAAGCCCGAGGAAGACGGCAAGCGCGGCCCGATGCAGTTCATCGAGGACCTGAAGAAGAAGGGCCACATCGTCGCCTACGTGGGCGACGTGGTGGGCACCGGCTCCAGCCGCAAGTCGGCCACCAACAGCGTGATCTGGGCCACCGGCCAGGACATTCCCTTCGTGCCGAACAAGCGCTTCGGCGGCGTCACGCTGGGCGGCAAGATCGCGCCGATCTTCTTCAACACGCAGGAAGACTCTGGCTCGCTGCCGATCGAAGTTGACGTGTCGAAGTTCGAGATGGGCGACGTGATCGACATCTACCCCTACGAGGGCAAGATCGAGAAGGGCGGCCAGAAGGTGGCCGACTTCGCGCTCAAGAGCGACGTGCTGCTGGACGAAGTGCGCGCCGGCGGCCGCATCAACCTGATCATCGGCCGCAGCCTCACTGCCAAGGCGCGCGAATTCCTCGGTTTGCCGGCGTCGGACAAGTTCCGTCTGCCGCAGGCCCCCGCCGCGACCAAGGCCGGCTTCACGCTGGCGCAGAAGATGGTCGGCCGCGCCTGCGGCCTGCCGGAAGGCCAGGGTATCCGCCCCGGCACCTACTGCGAGCCCAAGATGACCACCGTCGGCAGCCAGGACACCACCGGCCCGATGACGCGCGACGAACTGAAGGACCTGGCCTGCCTGGGCTTCAGTGCCGACATGGTGATGCAGTCCTTCTGCCACACCGCTGCCTATCCGAAGCCCGTGGATGCCAAGATGCACCGCGAGCTGCCCGCTTTCATCAGCAACCGCGGCGGCGTGGCCCTGCGCCCGGGCGACGGCGTGATCCACAGCTGGCTCAACCGCCTGCTGCTGCCCGACACCGTGGGCACCGGCGGTGACTCGCACACGCGCTTCCCGATCGGCATCAGCTTCCCGGCCGGTTCCGGCCTGGTGGCGTTTGCCGCCGCCACGGGCGTGATGCCGCTGGACATGCCCGAGTCGGTGCTGGTGCGCTTCAAGGGCGAGATGCAGCCGGGTGTGACCCTGCGCGACCTGGTGCACGCCATTCCGCTGTACGCCATCAAGCAGGGCCTGCTGACCGTCGAGAAGGCAGGCAAGAAGAACATCTTCTCGGGCCGCGTGCTGGAGATCGAGGGTCTGCCGCAACTGAAGGTGGAACAGGCCTTCGAGCTGTCCGACGCCTCCGCCGAGCGCTCGGCTGCCGGCTGCACGATCAAGCTCGACAAGGAGCCGGTCATCGAGTACCTGCAGTCCAACGTGGTGCTGATGAAGAACATGATCGCCAACGGCTATGCCGACGCCAAGACGCTGGCGCGCCGCATCGAGAAGGTCGAGCAGTGGCTGGCCAACCCGCAGCTGCTGGAGGCCGACAAGGACGCCGAGTACGCCGCCGTCATCGAGATCGACCTGGCCGACATCAAGGAGCCGATCGTCTGCTGCCCGAACGATCCGGACGACGCCAAGTTCATGTCCGAAGTGGCCGGCACCAAGATCGACGAAGCCTTCATCGGCTCGTGCATGACCAACATCGGCCACTTTCGCGCCGCCGCCAAGCTGCTGGGCGGCCAGCGCGACATCCCCGTCAAGCTGTGGGTGGCACCGCCCACCAAGATGGACCAGGACGAGCTGATGAAGGAAGGCCAGTACGCCGCCTTCGGCGCCGCCGGCGCACGCACCGAGATGCCGGGCTGCAGCCTGTGCATGGGCAACCAGGCGCAGNNTACCGCTACATGAACTTCGACCAGATCGAGGAGTACGCGGACGTGGCCAAGGAAGTGGCGCTCTGATCGAGTGAAGCCGGGGCGCTGGTGGCCCCGGCCATCAAACAGCCGAACAGCCGGACGCAGAGGACGCAAAAACTACGCAAAGGACGCAAAAAATACAAGGAAGACCTTGATGGTTTTCTTTGGCGTCTTCTGCGAAACCTTGGCGTCCTCTGCGTCCTCTGCGTCCGGATGTTCGGTATTTACAGCACTTCGCTGGCGAAATCGGCCAGGCGCGAGCGCTCACCGCGCGCCAGCGTCACGTGGCCGCCGTGCGGCCAGCCCTTGAAGCGGTCCACCGCGTAGGTCATGCCCGACGAGCCCTCGGTCAGGTAGGGCGTGTCGATCTGCGCCAGGTTGCCCATGCAGATGATCTTGGTGCCGGGGCCGGCGCGCGTGATCAGCGTCTTCATCTGCTTGGGCGTCAGGTTCTGGGCCTCGTCGATGATCACCCACTTGTTCATGAAGGTGCGCCCGCGCATGAAGTTCATGCTCTTGATCTTCACGCGGCTTCGGATCAGCTCGTTGGTGGCGGCGCGGCCCCATTCGCCGGCGCCCGAGGCATCGCCCTTGGAGAGAAACTCCAGGTTGTCGTCCAGCGCGCCCATCCACGGACCCATCTTCTCTTCCTCGGTGCCGGGCAGGAAGCCGATGTCCTCGCCCACGCTCACGGTGGCACGCGTCATGATGATCTCGGTGTAGCGCCGGTCGTCCAGCACCTGCGTCAGGCCCGAGGCCAGCGCCAGCAGCGTCTTGCCCGTGCCGGCCGTGCCGGCCAGGGTGACGAAGTCGATCTCGGGATCCATCAGCAGGTTGAGGGCGAAGTTCTGCTCGCGGTTGCGCGCCGTCACGCCCCACACGCCGTTCTTCAGGTGCGTGAAGTCCTTCAGCGTCTTCAGCACCGCCGTCTTGTCGCGAATCTCGGTCACGCGCGCATACAGGCTGGGCTCGCCGGGCGACTCGAAATAGACGAACTGGTTGATGTACAGGCTGGCCACCGCCGGGCCGCTGACGCGGTAATAGGTCGAACTGCCGCTCTGCCAGCTCTCGACGGTCTTGCTCTGCCGCGTCCAGAAGTCGGGCGGCAACTGCAGCACGCCCGAATACAGCAGGTCGCCGTCCTCCAGCGTCTTGTCGTTCTCGTAATCCTCGGCCTTCAGGCCCAGCGCGCGCGCCTTCACGCGCATGTTGATGTCCTTCGACACCAGGATCACTTCGCGCGGTGCGTATTGCTTCTCCAGCGCGGCGACCACGCCCAGGATCTGGTTGTCGGCCTTGCCCTGGGGCAGGGCGGCGGGCATGGTCACGTCCAGCGGCGCGGTCTGGAAGTACAGCTTGCCGCCGGCGGCCACGTTGCCGGTCGAATCCAGTGCCAAACCCTGCGCCATGTCGGCGCCCTTCACGCCGGCCAGCGCATCCAGCAGGCGGCTGGTCTGGCGGCCGTTGCGGGCCACCTCGGTCATGCCTTTCTTGTGGCCGTCCAGTTCCTCCAGCACGATCATCGGCAGGAAGATGTCGTGCTCCTCGAAGCGGAACAGCGCCGTCGGGTCGTGCAGCAGCACGTTGGTGTCGAGCACGAACAGCCGCGTGGGGCCTGTGGCCTTGGCCTTGCGGGCGCGGGCGGCAGCCTTTTGGGGAGCAGGTTTCTCAGCCACGCGCTCGGCCGGTCGGGCCGGGGCGGGCGCCTCCGTGCGTGCCACGGGGCTGCGGGCGCCGGGCACCGGCAGCGGGGTGACCACCTCGTCCACGGATTCCGTCAGCAAGCGCGCCTGCTGTGCCGGCGCGCGGCTGCGGCTGGCGGGCGTTGCCGTTGCCGTTGCCGTGGAACGCGCCGTGGCGCGGCGGGTGGACAGGTCGATGACGTCGGAAGACAGCTTGGCGCCACGTTTGGTGGGGGGAGGGCGCAAAGGCATGCGGATCGGGAAGTTCAGCGGAAGGCGCGCCGCCTGGCCGCGATGCGGCTGGTGTCGGCCAAAGAAAAAGCCGCCTTGGCAGCCAAGGCGGCTTTCGCGAGAAAAGTCAGTCGATACGGCTGCAACAACATTCCGGCTCATTATGCATGAGCACGGTGGCAGTCACCGTCAGGCTTTCAGGCGGCTTTTTTCAGCACCTTCACGGCCTTCAGCACTTCCTCGACATGGCCGGGCACCTTCAGGCCGCGCCACTCCTGCACCAGGATGCCGTCGGCGTTGACCAGGAAGGTACTGCGCTCGATGCCCTTGACCTTCTTGCCGTACATGATCTTGTTCTTGACCACACCGAACATGTGGCACATCTTCTCTTCGGTATCGGCGATCAGTTCGAAGGGCAGTTCGAGCTTGGCCTTGAAACTGTCGTGCGACGTCATGTTGTCGCGGCTGACGCCAAACACCACGGCACCCGCCTTCACGAAATCCTTGTACTTGTCGCGGAACTGCATCGCCTCGGTGGTGCAGCCGGGGGTGTTGTCTTTGGGATAAAAGTACAGAACGAGGGCTTGCCCGTTGTGGGAGGTGTTGGTAACTTTGACGTCGCCGGTCGCAATCGCTTCGAATTCAGGGAGGGGTTTGTTGACAACGATCGCCATATGAACTTGAATCTCCGGACGGTTTTATCGAGGGGGCGTGGGGCACACGTGACTGCCCGGCCAAACCGTCCGCCGCTGTTGCAGAAGGTGTGACGAGGGCAACAGTTGCCAGCCCTTTATTTTAACCCATCCTGACTTTCTTCGCCCGGCTCGAGCAACAGGGCGGCAATCACGCGCCGGCCTTCGCCCGCCAGGATGTTGTAGGTGCGGCAGGCGGCACCGGTGTCCATGGCTTCCACGCCGATGCCGGCCTCGATCAGCGCGCGGATCCACGCCGGCCTGGGAAAGCGGGTGGCAGCGCCGCTGCCAAACACCACCAGTTCGGGCTTGTGCGCGGCCAGTGGCGCGAAATGCGCATCGCTCAATTCATCGAAACGGCTGCAGCGCCAATCCGTGCGTTCGCCCGTGCTGTGCAGCACCACGCTGCGGTCGATGCGCTCGCCGGCCACGGCGATCCAACCGGAGCCGTAGCTGGTGATGGCAGAGCCGAACTGATCGGGCTGGAATTTCATGCAGGAAGAGGGGGCGAAGGGCGCAGATGTGTTCCAATTCTATGTTTTCCCTCCTTGAAGCGTCGCCCGGAAGGTCTTGCCATGAAACCCATCCACAAATCCGCCAAGCTGGCGAACGTGCTTTATGACGTGCGTGGGCCGATCGTGGACGCGGCCAAGCAGATGGAGGACGAGGGCCAGAAGATCATCAAGCTGAATATCGGCAACCTGGCGCCGTTCGGCTTTCAGCCGCCCGAGGAGATCGTGCAGGACATGATCCGCAACCTGCCGGATTCGGCCGGTTACTCGGACAGCAAGGGCATCTTCTCGGCCCGCAAGGCGGTGATGCACTACACGCAGGAGCAGGGCATCGAAGGCGTCACCATCGACGACATCTACCTGGGCAATGGCGCCAGCGACCTGATCGGCATGGCCGCCAACGCACTGCTGTCCGAGGGCGACGAGATGCTGGTGCCCGCGCCCGACTACCCGCTGTGGACCGCCGTGGCCAGCCTGTCGGGCGGCAAGCCCGTGCACTACCTGTGCGACGAGGCCAATGGCTGGATGCCCAATCTGGACGACATCCGCGCCAAGGTCACGTCGCGTACCAAGGCCATCGTCGTCATCAATCCCAACAACCCGACCGGCGCGCTGTATTCCAACGAACTGCTGCTCGGCATCATCGAGATCGCGCGCGAGCACAACCTCGTCATCATGGCCGACGAGGTGTACGACAAGGTGCTGTACGACGGCGTGAAGCACACGGCGCTGGCCAGCCTGGCGACCGACGTGCTGACGCTCACCTTCAACTCGCTGTCGAAAGCCTACCGCTCGTGCGGCTTCCGCGCCGGCTGGATGGTGATCTCGGGCGACAAGGAGTCGGCGCGCGACTACATCGAAGGCATCAACATGCTGGCCAACATCAAGCTGGGCAGCAACGTGCCGGGGCAGTACGCCATCCAGACCGCGCTGGGTGGCTACCAGAGCATCCACGACCTGGTGAAGGAGGGCGGCCGCCTGCGCCGCCAGCGCGACCTGGCCTACGAGCTGATCAGTGCCATTCCGGGCGTCAGCTGCGTCAAGCCACAGGCGGCGCTGTACATGTTCCCGCGGCTCGACCCCAAGATGTACCCCATTCAGGACGACCGCCAGTTCTTCATGGAAGTGCTGCGCGCCACGCGCGTGATGCTGGTGCAGGGCTCGGGCTTCAACTACCCCGACAACCAGCACTTCCGCATCGTGTTCCTGCCGCACGAGGACGATCTGCGCGAGGCCATCAGCCGGTTGGCGAAGTTCCTCGAGCAATACCGTGCGCGCCATGCCAAGTCGGCATCGGTGGTGCAGATTGCTGCAAAAAAAGAAGCTGCCCGCGCTTGATGGACGGGCGCTAGAGGCATATTTGACTTAGAAAACCAAGAGAACATGAAAGCGATCCAAGTCGGCCTGTTGGGCATCGGGACGGTGGGCAGCGGCACCTTCAACGTGCTGCAACGCAACCAGGAGGAAATCAAGCGCCGCGCCGGCCGCGGCATCGAGATCACCATGGTGGCCGACCTCGACACCGCGCGCGCGCAGCAGATCGTCGGCTCCGGCGTCAAGGTGGTGGGCGATGCGCGCGAGGTGCTCGCCAATCCCGACATCGAGATCGTAATCGAGCTGATCGGCGGCTACGGCATCGCCAGGACGCTGGTGATGGAGGCCATTGCCGCCGGCAAGCACGTGGTCACCGCCAACAAGGCGCTGCTGGCCGTGCACGGCACCGAAATCTTCCAGGCCGCGCACGACAAGGGCGTGATGGTCGCCTTCGAAGCGGCCGTGGCCGGCGGCATCCCCATCATCAAGGCGCTGCGCGAGGGCCTGACGGCCAACCGCATCCAGTGGATCGCCGGCATCATCAACGGCACCACGAACTTCATCCTGAGCGAGATGCGCGACAAGGGCCTGGACTTCGACGTGGTGCTGAAAGAGGCGCAGGCGCTGGGCTACGCCGAGGCCGACCCGACCTTCGACATCGAAGGCGTGGATGCCGCGCACAAGGCCACCATCATGAGCGCCATCGCCTACGGCATCCCGGTGCAGTTCGACAAGGCCTACGTCGAGGGCATCACCAAGCTGTCGGCCACCGACATCCGCTATGCCGAGCAACTGGGCTACCGCATCAAGCTGCTGGGCATCACCAAGCGCCGCGAAGGCGAGGGCGTCGAGCTGCGCGTGCACCCCACGCTGGTGCCGGCCAAGCGGCTGATCGCCAACGTCGAGGGCGCCATGAACGCCGTCGTCGTCAACGGCGATGCCGTGGGCACCACGCTGTACTACGGCAAGGGCGCCGGCAGCGAGCCCACGGCCAGCGCTGTCATCGCCGACCTGGTCGACGTCACCCGCCTGGCCACCAGCGACCCGCAGCACCGCGTGCCGCACCTGGCCTTCCAGCCGGGGCAGATGCGCGACGTCAGCGTGCTGCCGATGGAGCTGGTCGTCACCAGTTACTACCTGCGCCTGCGGGTGAAGGACGAGGCGGGTGTGCTATCGAACGTCACGCGCATCCTGGCCGATGGCGGCATCAGCATCAACGCCGTGCTGCAGCGCGAGGCCGACGACGTGGCCGGCACCGACGCCGGCGCCGGCGAGCCCACGCCCGACCACACCGACCTGATCATCCTCACGCACGACACGCGCGAAGGCGCCATGAGCACGGCGCTGGCGCAGTTGCAGGCGCTGCCCAGCGTGCTGGCGCCCATCGTGCGCATCCGCAAGGAAGAACTGGCCTGACCGACCATTGACCGTTGGGGCATGCCGCGCGCGCCGGCGTGCCCAGCCTGATCTATGAACTACCTCTCCACCCGTGGCGACAGCACGCCGCGCAAGTTCTGCGACATCCTGCTGGAGGGCTTGGCGCCCGATGGCGGCCTGTACCTGCCCGAGCACTATCCACAGATCGACCGCACCACGCTCGACCACTGGCGCCACCTGTATGCCCAGCACGGCTACGCCACGCTGGCGTTCGAGATCCTGTCGCTCTACATCGACGACATTCCGGCCGCCGACCTTCAACGCATCTGCGAGAAGACCTACACGCCCGAGGTGTTCGGCACGCTGGAGATCGTTCCGCTCAAGAAGCTCGGCAACGGCTTCTACCTCGAAGCCCTGTCCAACGGCCCCACGCTGGCCTTCAAGGACATGGCGATGCAACTGCTGGGCAACCTGTTCGAGTACGAACTGGCGCGCCGTGGCGAGCAGCTCAATATCCTGGGCGCCACCAGCGGCGACACCGGCAGCGCGGCCGAATACGCCATGCGCGGCAAGCACGGCATCCGCGTGTTCATGCTCAGCCCGCACGGGCGCATGAGCGCCTTCCAGCAGGCGCAGATGTTCAGCCTGCAGGACGCGAACATCCACAACATCGCCGTCGAGGGCGTGTTCGACGACTGCCAGGACATCGTCAAGGCCGTCAGCAACGACCTGGCCTTCAAGCGCCAGTACAAGATCGGCACCGTCAACTCGATCAACTGGGCGCGGCTGCTGGCGCAGGTGGTGTACTACTTCGCGGGCTATTTCCAGGCCACGTCACATGCCCCCATGCTTCGCGCTGGCGCGTCTGCGCTGCCCCCCGAGGGGGCCGTGCCCGGCTTGGGGCGGCCCGGCGCCGGGCGGAACGACGAGAAGGTCGATTTCACCGTGCCCAGCGGCAACTTCGGCAACGTCTGCGCTGGCCACGTGGCACGCCAGATGGGCCTGCCAATCAACAAGCTGGTCGTCGCGACCAACGAGAACGACGTGCTCGACGAGTTCTTCCGCACCGGCGTTTACCGCGTGCGCGGCAGCGCCGACACGCACGAGACCAGCAGCCCGTCGATGGACATCAGCAAGGCGAGCAACTTCGAGCGCTTCGTGTTCGATCTGCTCGGCCGCGATGGCGCGCGCACGAAGGCGCTGTTCCACGATGCACTCGCCAAGGACGGCCAATTCGACCTGAGTGGCGACCCGGCTTTCCAGCAGGCGCGCCAGCGCTTCGGCTTCGTCAGCGGCAAGAGTACGCACGGCGACCGCCTGGCGACCATCCGAGACGTGTTCCAGAAGCACGGTGTGATGATCGACACCCACACCGCTGACGGCGTGAAGGTGGCGCGCGAGCACGTGCAGCCCAGCGTGCCGATGATCGTGCTGGAAACGGCGCTGCCCATCAAGTTCGCCGCCACCATCCGCGAGGCGCTGGGGCGCGACCCGGACCGCCCGGCCAGGTTCGACGGCATCGAAGACCTGCCGCGCCGCGTGCAGGTGCTGCCCGCCGACGCTGACCGCGTGAAGGCGCTGATCACACAGGAATGTGAATGAAATTGGCCACCAGCGCCCGCTAAGCAAGCGCCGGCAGCTCCTGTTCTGATAGTGAAGCGAGAATGAATCCATGAAGGTGGTCGGCTTTGCCGGGTATTCCGGTTCGGGCAAGACGCATCTGGTCGAGCGCCTGATCCCTGCGCTCAGGCTGCGCGGGCTGCGCGTGTCGGTGGTCAAGCACGCGCACCACAGGTTCGACATCGACCACGAAGGCAAGGACACCTTCCGCCACCGCGAGGCCGGCGCGTTCGAGGTGGTCGTCGCCTCGCGCAATCGTCTGGCGCTGATGCGCGAGTTCGAGCAGGAGGCGCAACTGTCGGTGCACCACCTGATCGCCGAGCTGTACGACGGCGTCGACTGGGTGCTGGTCGAGGGCTTCAAGGAAAGCGACCTGCCGAAGGTCGAGGTCTGGCGCGCCGCTGCCAGCAAGCCGGCGCGCTACCCCGACGACGAATTCATCGTCGCCATCGCCACCGATTCGCCCCAGGCGCTGCCGGAGGCGACCTTGCGCCCCGTGCTGGATCTGAACGACGCCGAGGCGATTGCGCAGTGGCTGCTCGACAATGGCCACCGTTTCGACTACGACCCTGAAAGGCACCTGCCGTCCCATGTCTGATGCTCCGCGCCGCGCCCCCCTGATGCCGCTCGACGAAGCGCTGCAGCGCCTGCTGGCGCACGCCGCGCCACTGGGCGGCACGGAATCCGTCAACACCTTCGATGCCGATGGCCGCGTGCTGGCGCAGGATGTGGTGTCGGCCCTGCAGGTGCCGCCCAACGACAACTCGTCGATGGACGGCTATGCGGTGCGGGCGGCCGATGTCACCGCAGGCGTCGAACTGCCCGTGTCGCAACGCATCGCCGCGGGCCACGCTGGCGCGCCGCTGGCGCCGGGCAGTGCGGCGCGCATCTTCACGGGTGCGCCCATGCCTGCTGGCGCGGACGCGGTGGTAATGCAGGAAGACACCGAGGCGCTGGACGGCGGCCGCGTGCGCATCAATGCCGTGCCCGCGCCTGGCCAGTGGGTGCGCGCGGCGGGTGAAGATGTCACGCGCGGCGCCGTGATACTGCAAAAAGGAGAGCGCCTGGCGCCCGCCAGCATTGGTCTGGCGGCCGGCATCGGCCTGGCTTCATTGCAGGTGGCGACGCGTCCGCGCGTGGCCCTGTTCTCCACCGGCGACGAACTGGTGATGCCCGGCGACGTGCCGCCCGAGGCCATGAAGCCCGGCGCCATCTACAACAGCAACCGCTTCTTTCTGAGCGCGCTGCTGCTGCGCCTGGGCTGCGAGGTCAGCGACCTCGGCATCGTGCCCGACAACCGCGCCGCCACGCTGGCCGCGCTGCAATCGGCCGCCGAGGGCCACGACCTGATCCTCACCAGCGGCGGTGTCAGCGTGGGCGAGGAAGATCACATCAAGCCAGCTGTCGAACAGCTCGGCACGCTGGACCTGTGGCAGATCGCCATGAAGCCCGGCAAGCCGTTCGCTTACGGCCATGTGCGGCGCGCGGGCAGCGGGCAGGCCCACTTCATGGGCCTGCCCGGCAACCCGGTGTCGAGCTTCGTCACCTTCCTGCTGCTGGTGCGGCCCTTCCTGCTGAAGCTGCAGGGCGCGACGAAGATCGACGTGCCGGCGATGAGCCTGCGCGCCGACTTCGACCTGCCGCGCCCCGACAAGCGCCGCGAATTCCTGCGCGCGCGCCGCAACGCGCAAGGCGGGCTGGACCTGTTCGCCAACCAGAGTTCGGGCGTGCTGACCTCGGCGCACTGGGCCGACGGCCTGATCGACCACCCGGCCGGCAGCACCATCGCGCGCGGCGACATGGTGCGCTTCATCCCGCTGGCGGAGCTGCTGGCATGAAGCAGGTGACGGTGCGCTACTTTGCCTCGATCCGCGAGGCGCTGAACGTGGGCAGCGAGCGCGTGGCCACCGACGCGCCCACGCTGGCCGCGCTGCGCGATGAACTGATCGCCCGCGGCGGCGCGCATGGCGAGGCACTGGCGCGCGACAAGCTGGTGCGGCTGGCGCTCGACCAGGCAATGGCCGACGAATCCGCCGCGCTGCACGACGGTGCCGAGGTGGCGTTCTTCCCGCCGGTCACCGGCGGTTGACGCGACGGCGCCCGGGCGCGGCATGTTTCCCCCCGACGTTCTGTTGGCCTACGTCGCCGCCGTGCTGGTGGTGGTGGTCGCGCCCGGCCCCGACAACATCCTCGCCATCGGCCGTGGCCTGAGCCAGGGGCCGCTGGCGGCGGCGCTGTCGTCGGTCGGCGCGGGCATCGGCATCATGGTGCACACGCTGGCCGCCACGCTGGGCCTGTCGCTCGTGCTGCAGGCGTCGCCGTGGGCGTTCTGGGTGGTCAAGGGCGTGGGCGCGGCCTACCTGCTGTGGCTCGGCATCAAGGCACTGCGTTCGCGCGATCTGATCACCTTCAGCCCGGCGCTGCGGCGGCCGCTGCACCGGGTGTTCATCACCGGCGTGCTGTCCAACGTGCTCAACCCCAAGCCGGGCTGTTCGTGCTGGCCTTCATCCCGCAGTTCGTCAGCACGACACGGGGGGCGGTGGCGGTGCAGATGCTCGTCTATGGCGCGATCTTCGCGGTGCTCACGGCACTAATCTTCACCGTGCTCGGCGCCTTCGCCGCGCGCCTGTCGCGCTGGATGGCGCGGCGCCCGCGCGTCGGCAGCGCGCTCAACATCGGCGCCGGGCTGGCGTTCGTCGCCTCGGGCCTGTCGATCCTGCTGCTCAGGCCGCGCGCCTGAGTTCCCGGTTCAGACGACGATCGGTGTCGTCGCCCCATCCATGGCCACGATGGCGCCGTTGACGTAGCTCGCGCGCGCCGAGGCCAGGAACACCACCACGTCGGCAATCTCCTCGGGCGTGGCGATGCGGCCCATGGCGGCGCGCTGCGTGGCGCGTTCGCGCGCCTGCTCGGGCGTGATGCCGGCCAGCCTGGCCTCGGCCTCCAGCCCTTGCTGCAGCCGCGCGGTCAGCACCGGGCCGGGGTTGACGGCGTTGATGCGCAGCCCGGCCGCGGCGTGCGCGTGCGCCAGGCCGGCGGTGGCCAGCATCAGCGCCGCGTTGGCCGCGCCGCCGGCCAGGTGCGTGGGCGAGGCCACCTTGCCCCCGGCGCCGATCACGTTGACGACCACGCCGCTGCCGCGCGCCCGCATGGCCGGCAGCACGGCCTGCATGGCGTGCAGGTAGGTGAAGAACTTGGCGTCCATCGCGGCGTGCCAGTCGGCCACGGTCAGTTTCTGCGGGGGCGTGCGGCGCGCGGCGCCGGCCGAGTTGACCAGCACGTCGATGGGGCCGAACTGCTCCGTCACCGCGTGCGCCAGTTGTTCAGCCTGCGTGGCGTCGCCGAGATCGGCCGGCACCGCCAGCACCTCGGCGCCCGTCGCGCGCAGCTCGGCCGCGGCCGCCTGCAACACATCGGCACCACGCGCAGCCAGCGCCACGCGCGCGCCCTCGGCCACGAAGGCCCGCGCGCAGGCCAGGCCGATGCCCTTGCTGGCGCCGGTGATCAGCACCACCTTGTCCTTGAGTTGCAGATCCATGGGTCGTCTCCTGAGCCTGGTTTGCCCAGAGTATGGAGCGGGCCAGGTCAGCCTGCAGCGGCCAAGGCATCGCTGAGGCCGCGCAAATGACGCGCGTGTGATTCGGCTGCGGCCGTCATGGGCAAGCGCAGCTCGTTGGCGCACCAGCCCTGGGCCGCCAGCAGCGCCTTCAGCGGGCCGGGGTTGGCCTCGGCGAACAGCGCCTCGATCAGCGGCACCAGCGGATGCCAGGCGTGGCGCGCCCGCGCCAGGTCGCCTGCGGTCAGCGCGTCAAGCATCGCCACGAAGCGCCGCGTGTGCACATGCGCCGACGCGGTGATGGCGCCCGCGCCGCCTTGCGCCACGTTGGCGAACAGTTGCGCATCCTCGCCGGCCAGCACCTGCAGGCGGCCGTCGCGGATCAGCGCCAGCGTTTTGCCGGGGTCTCCGCCGCAGTCCTTGACGGCGCGGATGTTCGGGTGGGCGGCCAGCGCCAGCAGCGTCTCGCGCGCCAGGGTGGCGCCGGTGCGGTAGGGGATGTCGTAGACGACGAGTGGCACCGCACTGGCGTCGGCCAATGCTGTGAACCAGGCGCGCAGGCCATCCTGCGCGGGCCGCACGTAATGCGGTGCCGGCACCAGCAGGCCGGCCAGCGGCGGCACATCGGGCGCGGCCAGGCGCTGCACGCAGGCGCGCGTGTCGGGCAGGTGGTAGCCGCTCAATCCCATGATGAGCGGCAACCCGCCGGCATGCGCCGCCACCGTGCGCAGGCAGGCCAGTTGCTCTTCCTTCGAGAGCGCCGCCGCCTCGCCGGTGGAGCCGCAGACGACGAAGCCGCCGATGCCGGTGCGGGCCAGCTGCGCCGTCAGCCGCGCCAGTGCGGCGTGGTCGACGGCGCCATCGAGAAATGGGCTGACGAGCGGAATCCACAGGCCCGAGAAATCGGGCGAAGGAACAGTGCTGGAGCTTGAGTTCACGCGAACATCCTTTCAGAACAGGCCAAGACCGTTGGGTTGGGCCGTGGTCGGATGTGCGCGGGTGAGGGGTGCCGAAGATGCTGCTGCCGGGTCTTGCCGTCGCTCATCCGACGACGGCACCGCAGCGCCGGTCAGATGCGCTGGGGTTTCTTCGATTGGCAGGCAATGCACGCAGCCGTGCCCACCGCGCGCGGCGGTGAACAGCGGGGCAGGGCGTGCAGCAGTGGCATCGCGCCAGTGTAGGGGCGCGCGGGGCAAAATGCCGGCATGAGCCAGCCACGTGTTTCGATTCAGCCACAGGACTTCGACTTGAGCGCCGAGGTGGCCGCCTTGCGCGCCGGCGATGCGCGCGTGGGCGCCGTCTGCGCCTTCGTGGGCACGGTGCGCGACCGCCACCCCGCCGAGCTGGCCGCCACCGGCGCGCCCGATGTGGCCAGCGTGGCCTCGATGGAGCTCGAGCACTACCCCGGCATGACCGAGAAGGCCATCGAGGCCATGATCGACGAGGCGCATCGCCGCTTCAGCCTGTTCGGCGTGCGTGTGGTCCACCGCGTCGGCCTGCTGCGGCCGCAGGACCAGATCGTGCTGGTGGCGGTGACCAGCGCGCACCGGGGCGAAAGCTTCCAGGCCTGCGAGTTTCTGATGGACTACCTGAAGACCCAGGCACCGTTCTGGAAGAAGGAGCAGACGCCCGACGGCGCGCGCTGGGTTGACGCGCGCGTGAGCGACGATGCGGCGCTGGCGCGCTGGGGCATCCAGGCGGCCAACGCGTGAGGCGCTGGCGCGTGCCGTACGCTGCTCGGCTGGCGGCGGCGATGCTGGCAGGCCTGCTGGCCCAGCCGGCGGTGCAGGCGCAGGACGGCCAGCGCCCGGCCACCGGCGTGCGGTGGAACGCGCGCGTGACCTACGTGGTCGACGGTGATTCGGTCTGGGTGCAGCCACTGGTCGGCGGCAAGCGCCAGCGGCTGCGCATCGATGGTGTCGATGCGCCCGAGATCTGCCAGACCCATGGCCCCGAGTCGCGCCAGGCGCTGCAGGCGCTGGCCCTGAACCAGCGCGTGCGCGTCACCGTGTGGGCGTACGACCGCTACGGCCGCGCCATCGCCACCGTGGTGCGCTTGCAGGGCGATGTGGACCTGGGCGAGCGCATGGTTGAAGAGGGCTGGGCCTGGACCGATGGCTATGGCACGCGCCTGGGCAAATACTGGCGCGCCGAGGCGCAGGCGCGCTGGGCCGGGCGCGGGCTGTTCGCCGAGCGCTGGCCGGAGTTACCGGCCGACTTTCGCAACCGGCATGGGCCGTGCGGCGCGGCCAAACCCGCATCGGGTGATTAGTTTATGCTTCTGAATTGATAGCTTATCGCGCCCGCTGCATGCCGCCTGAAGGTGTTTATGATGCAGGCTCCAGGCGCGCAGTCGGCGTTGGCGGCGGGCACTGAAAAGCCCTTGATTCCCTGTGGATACACCCCATCTGGGGGAGCAATTCGGAGGTTTTTTCTTCATGCGACTCGACAAACTCACCACCAAGTTCCAGGAAGCCCTGGCCGACGCGCAATCGCTGGCCCTGGGCAACGACCACGCCTACATCGAACCCGTGCACCTGCTGGCGGCCATGCTGCGCCAGCAAGATGGCCCCAAGGCGCTGCTGCAGCGCGCCGGCGTCAACGTGGCCAAGCTGAGCCAGGACGCCGAGGCCGCCGTCAAGCGCCTGCCCACCGTGACGGGCCAAGAGCAGGTGCAGCCCGGCCCCGACCTGATCCGCCTGCTGCAGGCCACCGAGAAGGAAAGCATCAAGCGCGGCGACCAGTTCGTGCCGAGCGAGATGTTTCTGCTGGCGCTGGCCGACGCCAAGGGCGAGGCTGGCCGCATCGCCCAGGAAAGCGGCCTGAGCCGCAAGAGCCTGGAAGCCGCCATCGACGCCGTGCGCGGCGGCCAGACCATGGACAGCGCCGATGGAGAAAGCCAGCGCGAGGCGCTGAAGAAGTACACGCTCGACCTGACCGAGCGCGCGCGTCAGGGCAAGCTCGACCCGGTGATCGGCCGCGACGACGAGATCCGCCGCGCCATCCAGGTGCTGCAGCGCCGCACCAAGAACAACCCGGTGCTGATCGGCGAGCCCGGCGTGGGCAAGACCGCCATCGTCGAAGGCCTGGCCCAGCGCATCGTGGCCGGCGAGGTGCCCGACACGCTGAAGGACAAGCAGGTGCTGGTGCTCGACATGGCGGGCCTGCTGGCGGGCGCCAAGTACCGTGGTGAATTTGAAGAGCGCCTGAAGGCGGTGCTGAAGGAAGTGGCGCAGGAAGAAGGGCGCATCATTCTGTTCATCGACGAGCTGCACACCATGGTCGGCGCCGGCAAGGCCGAAGGCGCCATGGACGCCGGCAACATGCTCAAGCCCGCGCTGGCGCGCGGCGAGCTGCACTGCATCGGCGCCACCACGCTGGACGAATACCGCAAGTACATCGAGAAGGACGCGGCGCTGGAGCGGCGCTTCCAGAAGGTGCTGGTGGGCGAGCCCAGCGTGGAAGACACCATCGCCATCCTGCGCGGCCTGCAGGAGCGTTACGAGGCGCACCATGGCGTCGACATCACCGACCCGGCCATCGTCGCCGCGGCCGAGCTGAGCGCACCGCTACATCACCGACCGCTTCCTGCCCGACAAGGCGATCGACCTGATCGACGAGGCGGCGGCCCGGATCAAGATGGAGATCGACTCCAAGCCCGAGGTGATGGACAAGCTCGACCGCCGCATGATCCAGCTCAAGATCGAGCGCGAGGCGGTGAAGAAGGAGACCGACGAGGCCTCGCGCAAGCGCCTGCAGCTGATCGAGGATGACCTGGCCGCGCTGGAGAAGGAATACGCCGACCTGGACGAGATCTGGAAGGCCGAAAAGGCCAACGCCCAGGGCAGCGAGCAGATCCGCAAGGAGATCGAGCAGATCAAGTTCCAGATGCAGGAGGCCACCCGCAAGGGCGACTTCAACCAGGTGGCCGAGCTGCAGTACGGCAAGCTGCCGCAGCTGCAGAAGCAGCTGGACGAGGCGCAGGCCAGCGAGGACAAGCGCGAGAAAGCCGCGCCGCAACTGCTGCGCACCCAGGTCGGCGCCGAGGAGATCGCCGAAGTCGTTTCGCGCGCCACCGGCATCCCCGTCAGCAAGATGATGCAGGGCGAGCGCGACAAGCTGCTG
>JRYL01003137.1_pt1 | contig 27467 bp, 27 predicted proteins | sample 235391 | NCBI WGS metagenome assembly JRYL01 (sample SAMN03074223, study PRJNA261481) | activated sludge metagenome | biome: Wastewater Treatment Plant; feature: Wastewater; material: Activated sludge; isolation source: activated biomass of a wastewater treatment plant treating wastewater from... ...
TCACCGCCAGACTTTTATTTAAAAGCCCGCTAGTTTTCTAGCGGGCTTTTTTCATTGTTTATCTACCTTTTTCTTTTTGATATTGCTTAAAGATAAAGAGATTATTAGGTAGATGTTACTTCGGCCACTTCTGTGCCAATTCAATCAGCAGAGCCAGATAGTTCTGTGCACCAGTGCTATTGGGCTGATGTCGAAATACATCAATCCCATATTCAGGGCTTTCTGCGACGGCGACATTCTCTGAGATCACTGTATCCAATAGATTCTGGCCAAAGAGTTCCCGGGCTTTTCTTTGTACTTCAAAGGTCATGCCGCGTCTGCGGTCGAAGCGAGTTAGTAAATAACGTCGCTCAATGGGGCGTTTGAGTACAGGTTCGATAGCAGCCAATGTATCTTCCACCTTTTTCGCTCCCCTGAGGGAAAGAAAGTCGGATGAGATGGGGACGATGATGAGGTCAGCTGCAAAAATGGCGTTGAGTGAGAGCGTGCCGAGATATGGACAGCAGTCAATCAAGGTATGGCGGCTCATATAGAGCTTGTCTGCGATGTCTAGGCCGTTCTTCAGTTTGTTCAGTACAGCCAGGCCTTTGCCGAAATTGGAATCTACCTTGATCAGTTCTTTGTGCGAGGGGATGAGATGTCCCAAGCCAGGCCATTCTGTTTCAAGGTGATAGAGCGGTTTATCATCCTGATAAAAACCAAACAGGCTTTGCTTTGCCGTTTCTGGAGGTTGACCCGAAATTTGCGTCAGGTGTGCCTGGGGATCCATATCGATCAGCAACGCCTCTTTCCCTGTGCGCTGTAATGCAGCAGCAAGGTTGAGGACGGTGGTGGTTTTTGCTACGCCACCTTTCTGGTTAAAAACTGCAATACGCGCCATAATATTTTTTGCTGATCCAGATAGTTTGCAGGACTCTGCACCATATTATCGAGGATCAAGCGTATGCTTGATCCAAGGATTTAAGGTATGAATGTCGTACTTATCATCATTTGAGGCAAATATTGATTAAGGAAATTCCATGAGTATTGAAGCAGTGGCAATCCTTGCAGGTGGGTGTTTCTGGTGCCTGGAGCCTGTATTTTCACAATTGCAGGGTGTGCGGCAAGTGGTGTCTGGTTATATTGGCGGGCGTGTTGCCAATCCTGTATACGAGGAGGTCTGTACCGGCCAGACTGGACATGCGGAAGCCATCAAGATTGTGTTTGAGCCTGATGTGATCAGCTATGAAGTGTTGTTGGAGATATTTTTTCTGGCCCATGATCCCACCACCTTGAATCGCCAGGGGCATGATGTGGGCACGCAGTACCGTTCGGCGGTGTTTTGCCAAAACGAGGAACAATGGCAGGTAGTGGGGCGGTTGCTGGCAAGGTTTAAGCAAGAAAAGGCTTTTATGGCGTCTATCGTGACAGAGGTGGTGATGGGCCGCGAGTTCTATCCCGCGGAGGATTATCACCAGCAATATTATGCCCAACACCCGAATCAGCCTTATTGCCTGGCTGTTGCTGCACCCAAAGTAGCAAAGATACGGGAAAAATATGCTGGACGAATCAAACCACAGGCGTGATCAATGTTTGCTGAGCCATTGGCGGCGCCAGAAGTGCAGGCCCATCACGATGGCAACCAATAGCATGATAGAGAGGGCAATCCAGAATCCCCAGTGGTTTTTTAATAGTGGCATGTTGTCGAAGTTCATGCCGAATATCCCGGAAATCAATGTTGGAGGCATGAACAACATGGTGACCACTGTCAGAATACGTACTTCTTTGTTGACCTGGTTGCTGATGCTGGAAAGGTAGATATCCAGCATGCCGGCCAGCAAGTCGCGCAATGACTCCAGGGATTCAATGAAATGAATGCTGTGATCGTAGACATCTCGTAAATAGAGGATAGTGTTGGCCTGGAAGAATTCGAATTCGTTGCGGATTAGGGTGTTGATGATTTCGCGCAACGGCCAGACCGCGCGGCGCAGATCCATGGTTTCGCGCTTGAGTTTGTGTATGCTTTGCAACACGGCGTCGGTGGGTTTATGCAGAAGTTGATCTTCGAGCTTTTCGCAATCATCGCTGATCAGCTCCAGCATGACGAAATACTTGTCTACGATCATATCGAGCAAGGCATAGGCCAGCACATCTGCCCCTGACTTGCGTAACAAACCCTTGTTGGCGCGCAGGCGCTCGCGTACAGGGTCGAATGAGCCAGTCGGGCGTTCCTGGAAGGAGAGGACGAAGCGGTCGCCCAGGATGATGCTGATTTGCTCTGAACTAACCTGCATTTGCCCAGGATCGTAAGTAAAGAAGCGTGTGACGAGATAGAGATAATTGTCATACATATCTACCTTGGGGCGCTGGTCAGTATTGAGGATGTCCTCCAATACCAATGGATGCAGCTTGAAGCGTTGGCCAATTTCAGCCATAAGCGCCGGGTCATGCAGGCCATGCACATTCAGCCACAAGATGTCATTGCCCGTCTCAGCGTCTAGCTCGCTGAGGGAGTGGAGGGGGCGCTCTTCGATATGCTCTGCGTTATAGCGGAACATGGACAGCGTGATGCTTGATGTCTTTACCTCACCGGTATGCACCAGGCTGCCAGGAGGCAATCCGGTTTTCTTGCTATGCGCATGACGCCGTTTCTTCATTCTTGACCAATCGAGAAAAGAAAATATGTCTTTGGAACAAGATTGTTTGCCGTGTAATCAAATAGTATTCAGAAGTGGCATTCAATACTTGCCGGGTTAGAATAGCAGATTACGAGACCATGCCCGAAATGGCATGACAAGTTTGACGGAGGAGAGATGCGTTTTTACTTGTTTGCAGGATTGTTAGGCCTGACTTTTAATCTGTTTGCGGCGGAAGCGGCGGTTGACACTGCTTTGGTAAGTTTGATCGAGGAAGATAGTTCTGAATGTCTTGCCAATGATGGATCGCTGATTATGCTCAAAAGCGAAGCAACGGAAACCGTTGTGGTATGGCTGGATCGCTGGTTCATGGGAGTGCAAACGGCAGACCATACCAAACATGTGATCAATCCGGGCGATGAGCCGATTGCGTTGGGATGCTCGCGGACGCGTGACAAGGAAAAGCAACATTGGACGATTGCCAGCGTCAGCGTCCAGGGGCACTAAAGCTTATGCCGATGTGGCGGTAACGCTCTGGCCCGGAGTGAAGAAAAAGCCGCCAGCTACATGGTGCAGGGTACGCAACTCATCCTGGCCATCAAAATGCCAGCGGCCATTGCTGAATACGCGGTTGTCAGCATAGGCAGCTACAACTTCTGCGACAAATAAATCATACGCCTGCTGGATATGCGGCTCGGGAATGATGCGGCATTCCAGCCAGGCGACACATCCCGTCAGCAACGGCGCCTCGATATGGGATGCGGCAAAAGTGGATAATTCCCATGCAGCAAACTTGTTATCAGCGTCTTGCCCCAGCAGTTCGCGTCCGGAACTTGAGCCTACCTTGACTACCATTTCCACTTGCGCCTGGCAGGGCACGTTGATGGCAAACGTACCGCTGGATTCCATCAGTTCGCGGGTATAAGTGTTTTTGTCGATCACGATGGCTACACGGGCCGGATTAAAATCCAGCGGCATGTTCCAGGCGGCCGCCATCACGTTGGTATGACCTTGATGTGCGGAAGTCACCAGCACGGTAGGGCCATGGTTGAGCAGGCGGTAGGCGGATTCGACGGGGACTGAGTTGATCATGTTGGCCTCTGCTCTGTAGGGGGAAAAGATGATGTGACGCAGACGTGAGCGGCCTGCGTCAGGAGTACAGCGTTATTTCCAGGCGTCGCGCAGTGTGACCGTACGGTTGAATATGGGCTGGCCGGGCTGACTATCCTTGCTGTCCGCGACGAAATAGCCATGGCGCTCAAACTGGAAAATTTCTTCCGGCTTGGCGTGTTTCAGGCCGGGCTCCAATTGAGCGGTAATGGTGCGCGCTGAATCAGGGTTGATGTCATCCAGATAGTTGCGGTCGCCTGCACCAGGGTGAGCATCTTTGAACAGACGGTCGTACATGCGTATCTCGGCGGCATAGGCATGCGCCGCGGAAACCCAGTGGATGTTGCCCTTGACCTTTACCGAGTCAGCGCCCGGCGTGCCGGATTTGGTGTCGGGCAGATATTCGCAATGCACTACAGTGACATTGCCATCGGCATCCTTCTCAAAACCAGTGCATTTGGCCACGTAGCCGTAGCGCAGGCGTACCATGTTGCCTGGGAACAGGCGGAAATAACCTTTGACCGGCTCTTCCATGAAGTCCTCGCGTTCGATCCAGAGTTCGCGCGACAGTGGCACAACACGATGGCCGAGTTCGGGCTTTTGCGGATGGTTGGGCGCGTGGCAATCCTCGGACTGGCCTTCAGGATAATTGTCGATGACCAGCTTGATCGGGTCGAGCACGGCGATGCGACGTTCCGCAGAAGCGTTGAGCACTTCGCGCATGCAGTCTTCAAGAATCGTGTATTCAATCCAGGAGTCGGCCTTGGAAACACCGATGCGCTCTGCGAACAGGCGGAAGCCTTCGGGTGCGTAGCCGCGGCGGCGCGCGCCAGCCAGCGTGGGCAGGCGTGGGTCGTCCCAGCCGGAGACATATTGTTTCTCCACCAATTCAATCAGTTTGCGCTTGGAGAGCACGACATAAGTAAGGTTGAGGCGGGCGAATTCGTATTGTTTGGGCAAGGGGTGCGCCAGCAGCCCACCTTCAGCCAGTCTTTCCAGCACCCAGTCATAGAATGGCCGCTGGTCCTCGAACTCCAGCGTACAGATGGAGTGGGTTACACCTTCGTAGGCATCTTCCACGGGATGGGCGAAGGTGTACATCGGGTAGATGCACCATTTGTCGCCGGTGTTGTGGTGGTGAGCGTGCTTGATGCGGTAAATGGCCGGGTCGCGCAGGTTGATGTTCGGCGATGCCATGTCGACCTTGGCGCGCAGGACCATGCTGCCGTCCGTGTGTTTGCCATCGCGCATTTCACGGAACAAGACCAGGTTTTCCGCCGCTGGGCGGTCACGCCAAGGGGAATTTTTGCCCGGCTCGGTCAGTGTGCCGCGGTTGATGCGCATTTCCTCGGCAGATTGCTGGTCGACATAGGCGTTGCCCGATTCGATCAGATATTCTGCGGCGCGGTACATAAAGTCGAAGTAATTGCTGGCGAAATACAAATGCGATTCACCAAACGCATCCCAGCTGAAACCTAGCCATTTGACGGCATCGGTAATGCTGTCGACATACTCTTGCTCTTCTTTTTCCGGGTTGGTGTCGTCGAAGCGCATATGGCATACACCGCCAAAATCACGCGCCAGGCCAAAGTTGAGGCAAATGCTCTTGGCATGCCCAATATGCAGGTAGCCATTGGGTTCGGGCGGGAAACGGGTGCGGATCTTCGCCGGGTCGGGCTCGCCGGCAGCTTGCTGTGCTGCATCGCCTGGCGCGCGTGCCCAGCGTCGGCTGGCGTAAGTGCCTTGTTCAAGGTCACGTTCGACAATATTACGGATGAAATTAGAGGCAGGTGCGACAGGAGTTTTTTCAGACATGGTGGCAATACGCAATTAATTTGCCGCTATTTTACACTGTGTCATTGTTTAGGGGGCGGGCTCCCGCCACACTGGCCAGATTATTCATTCTTCGCGCTGCTGCTTACGCTATACTGGCTCGCAATGAATAATCTGGTATTTCCGATATTGAGGCTGCTGGCAGATGGGCGTTTCCACTCCGGGGAGGATATTGCCCGCCAGTTTTCCGTCACTCGCGCTTCGGTCTGGAATGCCATGCAGGCGGCAGAAGCACTGGGTGTCGAGATATTTTCCGTGCGTGGCCGCGGCTATCGCCTGCCAGACCCGCTCCAGTTGCTGGATGGGCAGGCAGTGCTGAATGCCTTGCATGATCAGCGACAGCGCTTCAAGTTAGTGCTGTTTGACTCGATTGATTCTACCAATAGCTATCTGATGCAGCAGGCGGCTAACGGCGCGGCACATGGCACAGTGGCGGCTGCATTGTTGCAGACCAAAGGCCGAGGCCGCCGGGGACGAAGTTGGCAATCCTCATTGGGAGCCAGCCTGACCTTTTCATTATTGTGGCGCTTCCAGATGGGGGCGGCTGCCCTGTCAGGCTTGAGCCTGGCCGTCGGGCTGGCATTGGTACGCACCCTGCATGACTATGGCTTGCGCAGCGCTCAACTGAAATGGCCCAATGATATTCAGGTGAGGGAGCGCAAACTGGCGGGCATATTGATTGAATTGCAGGGGGATATGGATGGCCCCAGTGCGGCGGTGATTGGCGTGGGGCTGAATCTCAGGCTGCCTGCGGCCATGCGTGCGCAAATCGACCAGCCTGTCACAGATATGGCGAGCGACCTGCCGGTGAGCATCGACCCGAATGAGTTACTGGGAAGCCTGTTGCGGCAACTGGCGCGAGTGCTGGATGAGTTCGAGCAAGAGGGTTTTGGTGCCATGCGGGAAGAGTGGCAGGCGCATCACGCCTATCACGAGGAGGTGGTCAAGTTGCTGTTTCCTGATGGGCGTGAGCAATACAGCCGGGTTCACGGTGTCGCGGATGATGGTGTGTTGCTGGTGCAGCATGAGGGAGGCATCCAGCGCTTTTCCTCTGGTGAAATCAGTTTGCGGGGATGCGCTGCATGAATAGCTTGCTGGCAATTGATGCAGGCAATACCCGCACCAAGTGGGCAGTGCTGCATGGCGAAACCGGGGCGGTGTTGGCGCATGGAGTGCTTAGCGACGATACGATTCCAACTGCTTGGCAGCATTGTGACCGTGTTGCGGTAGCCAATGTGGCAGGAAAAGCGCAGCACGTTTTCCTGGAGCATCAGTTGAGAACCCTTGGTGTGCTGGTGCGCTGGCATACCAGTACGGTGCAGGCCGCGGGCCTGGTCAATGGTTATACGCAACCGGAACAACTGGGGGTGGACCGCTGGGCATCCATGGTTGCGGCCTGGCAATATTACCAACGTAGTTGCTTGGTCGTGAATGCGGGAACTGCATTGACGGTAGACATGATAGAGCAGACTGCAGCAGGGCAGGCGCGTTTTATTGGCGGCATCATCATGCCCGGCATGCGACTGATGCAGACCAGCATTGGCAATGCTGCAGCGGGGATTGTGCAGGGCAGCGGCGTGTTCCAGGATTTTCCGCTGAATACGCAGGATGCGGTCTACAGTGGCAGCCTGTATGCTTTGTCTGGTGCAGTGGATAACCTGCTGCAAGTGCTGGGCGAGCATTGTGGCCAGATCGTGCCCTGTATGCTGAGCGGCGGAGATGCCACTGCCTTGCTGCCATTGTTGCATAAGCATGTGCTGGCAAGAGAATATCATCTGGAACAGAACCTGGTGTTGCAGGGACTGTGGTATTTGGAAAGAGAATATTCATGAAATGGGTACTGGGAGGCTTGCTGATACTGAATCTCGGAGTCTGGGGCGGCGTGAGCTGGTATCAATCCCAGCAGGTACCCGGCCAGCATCTGCATGAGCCGCTGTCTGCCGACAAGATCAAATTGCTATCGCAAGAGGAAGTGGAGGCCTTGCCCAAGGTAAGCGAAACCGGAGAGGAACAACCGGAAGAGGCCTATGCATGCTATGAGTGGGGCAGTTTCTCCGCAGTAGGGTTGCAACGTGCGCAGGCGATATTGAGCCAGCATTCACTGATGGCTACGGTGCAGCAGAAAACCATCCAGGAAGCCTTGCGTTATTGGGTTTATATCCCGCCATTGCCTTCTGCGCAGGCGGCGCAAGACAGGCTGGCGGAGTTGAAGGCGCTTGGCGTGGAGGTGAGTATCATTATCCAGGAACCACCATGGCGTAATGCCATTTCACTGGGTGTCTTCAAGGATGAACGATTGGCGAATAAACTACTCGAACAATTGCAGCTCCAGGGAGTAAGGTCTGTACAGAAGGGCATCCGGAATCAGGAGCAGGGGCGCGCCAGTTTGCTGATCAATAATATGTCTGCCGAGATGGCAGCCGAATTGGGGAAGCAAGGCGCAAATTTCCCCGGTAGCGAACTCAAACAAGTTATTTGCCAATAGGAGTCGTCATGGGAGTTTTCAAGAATGTTTTAAAAAAGGTGGCGTTGGCTGCGGTAGTGATTGCAGGAAAGCGCATTTTGAACAAGGTAGTCTCCGATGTGATGGATGGTGACAAACAGCCGGCGGAAGAGAAGACGGTGGTGGTTACAGACAAGCCCAAGGCGGCATCTGGCAACCGGCGACGCGCATCGGCCAAGTCCAGGACGACAGGCAGTAGAACCACTGCTATAGCAAAAAAAGAAACTGAAACCGCGGCGGATGACAAACCCAAGAAGCCGGCCAAGCCGCGTTCTCGCAAACCACGTGCTGCTGCCAAGCCCAAAACGGCAGAAACCAAGGCAGTGGGAACTGAAAGCCAGGTTGACGCCGTAGCCGAGCAGCAGCCTGCTGCCATGGAAAATACCTCAAGTCCTGAAGTGGGTGCTGGCGAAGCAAGCAACCGTTAATTCTCGTATTGTTGAAGCAATGAAAAAACGGCGCTGATGCGCCGTTTTTGTTGTCAGGCTAATGCCGGTGCCGGGATACAAGACATTAACGTTTTTTAGGCGGCAGCATATCGGTGATGGTGCCTTCCTTGAGTTCTGCTGCAAAACAGATGGTTTCGGACAAGGTCGGGTGTGCATGGATGGTGAGGCCGAGATCATGCGCATCAGCGCCCATCTCGATGGCCAGCACCGCTTCTGCCAGCAGTTCACCCGCATTGACGCCGACGATACCGGCACCGATCACCCGGTGGGTTTCTTTGTCGAAAATCAGTTTGGTCGCGCCTTCAGTGCGGGCGATGGACAATGCGCGTCCGCTGGCAGCCCATGGGAAGGATGCTTTTTCAATCGCAAGTCCCTGCGCCTTGGCTTCCGTTTCCGTCACGCCGACCCAGGCGACTTCTGGATCTGTATAGGCCACAGAAGGGATGACCATGGCCTGGAACTCGACCTTATGACCGGCGATGACTTCTGCAGCGACCTTGGCTTCATGCGTCGCCTTGTGCGCGAGCATAGGCTGACCGACGATGTCGCCGATCGCGAAGATATGCGGCACGTTGGTGCGCATCTGCTTGTCCACGTTGATGAAGCCGCGCTCATCCACGGCAACACCAGCATTTTCCGCGCCGATGTTCTTGCCGTTGGGACGGCGGCCGATGGAGACCAGCACGCGGTCATAGACCTGGGTTCCTGCGGGCGCATTCGCACCTTCAAAGCTGACATGGATGCCGTCCGGCTTGGCTTCCATGCTGGCGACCTTGGTTGAGAGCATGATGCTCTCGAAACGCTTTTCCATGCGCTTATGCAAAGGGCGGATCAGGTCGCGGTCAGCGCCAGGGATCAGGCCATCCATGAATTCGACCACGCTGACCTTGCTGCCGAGTGCGTCATAGACAGTACCCATTTCCAGGCCGATAATGCCGCCGCCGATGACCAGCAGGCGCTTGGGCACATCTGCCAGCGCGAGAGCGGAGGTGGAGTCCAGGATGCGGTCATCATCGGGTGCGCCGGGGAATTTGGTAGCCTGGGAGCCTGCAGCAATGATGGCATTTTGGAAACCGACTGTCGTGACTTTGCCATCAGCAGCAGTGACGGCGATCTGGTTGGGGCTGGTAAACTTACCCACCCCCTGCACCACGGTCACGCCACGTTGTTTGGCCATCTGCGCCAGGCCGCCGGTAAGTTTGCCCACGACTTCGTTGGCTTTCCAAGTGCGTAGTTGTTCCAGGTCGATTTCCGGCTTGCCGAAACTCACACCATGATGGCTGGTTTCTTCGGCCTCGGTGATTACCTTGGCGGTATGCAGCAATGCCTTGGAGGGAATGCAGCCTACGTTGAGGCAGACGCCGCCCAAGGTCGAGTAGCGTTCAATGAGCACGACCTGTTTGCCGAGGTCGGCAGCGCGGAAAGCGGCGGTATAACCGCCAGGGCCGGAACCAAGCACCACGACTTCAGCATTGATATCGGCATCGCCAGTTGCGACTGCGGGCGTTGGGGCGGGAGTGGCAGGCTTGACTGCTTCTGGCGCAGGTGCGGTGGCCGGAGTATCCATTGCTGACGTAGTGGCTGGCGCGTTATCAGCGGCACTTTCTTCAACCAACAGGATCAACGAACCCTTGGCGACCTTGTCGCCAACCTTGACCTTGATTTCCTTGACCACGCCAGCATGGGAGGAGGGGATATCCATGGAGGCTTTGTCGGATTCCAGGGTAATCAAGGCATCTTCCTTGGCAATCGTGTCGCCGGGTTGAACCAGGACCTCGATCACATCCACACTATCAAAATTGCCGATGTCCGGGACGAGTACTTCAGAGATTTTGCTCATATCTAACCTTCAATATTCTTACAGTAACAAGCGGCGGACATCAGACAACAGCATGCGCATGTGGCTGGTGAAACGGGCGCCGTCGGCACCATCGATCACGCGATGATCGTAAGACAGGGAAAGCGGCAGCATCAGGCGCGGCTCGAATTCCTTGGTCTTGCTGTTGAAGATCGGCTGGATACTGGAGCGAGAAACGCCGAGGATGGCGACTTCAGGGCAATTGATGATGGGGGTAAACGCAGTGCCGCCGATACCGCCCAGGCTGGAAATGGTGAAGCAGCCGCCCTGCATTTCCTCAACCTTCAATTTGCGCTCGCGCGCCTTGGCTGACAGCTCGCCCAATTCCGCGGCGATTTCGAGCACGTCCTTGCGGTTGACGTCGCGGATCACTGGCACAACCAGACCGTCAGGCGTGTCGCAGGCGAAGCCGACGTTGTAATACTGTTTGAGGATCAGGTTCTCGCCGTCGGCAGAGAGGGAGGCATTGAAGCTGGGGTAGGCGCGCAAGGCATTGACCGAAGCCTTGATCAGGAAGGCCAGCATGGTGAGCTTGACACCGCGTTTCTCGGCTTCTGCCTGCATGGATTTGCGGAAATCCTCCAGGTCGGTGATGTCGGCTTCGTCAAACTGCGTGACGTGCGGCGCGGTCACCCAGTTGCGGTGCAGATTGGCGCCGGAGAGTTTATTGATGCGCGATAACGGCTTGGTTTCGGTTTCACCATATTGGCTGAAATCGATGACTGGTGCTGGAATCACGGCCAAGCCGCCTGCGCCGGTAGCTACCCCGCCAGTGCGTGGTTTGCTCAGTTCGCCCTTGACGTAAGCCTGCACGTCTTCCTGCAGGATGCGGTTCTTGGGGCCGCTGGCGGTGACCAGCGCTAGGTTGACGCCCAGTTCGCGCGCGAACTTGCGAATTGATGGGCTAGCGTGTGCCAGTTTGCCCGGAGCGCTTTCCACATTGGCAGCAATCGGGTTCGGAGTGGACTGTGGCAGTATGGGCTGTGGAGGAGGTGGCGCCGGACGACTGGCTTCTGGTGCTGGCGCAGCGGCCGCAACAGGCGCAGGCTTGGCCTCTTCCTTGGGTGCTGCGGCAGGAGTTGGAGCGGTTGTGCCGGCATTTTCCTCGGCATCCAGGGTCAGAATGAGCGTGCCCTGGGCTACCTTGTCGCCAACCTTGATCTTGACTTCCTTGACGGTGCCTGCGAATGGCGCAGGAATATCCATGGATGCCTTGTCGGACTCCAGCGTAATCAGCGAATCGTCCTGGGCAATCGTATCGCCAGGCTGAACCAGGACTTCGATGACATCTACGCTGTCGAAGTTGCCGATATCGGGAACGAGTACGTCTTTAATGGCCATGCTTGTATGTTCCTTAAAATGTATCTTTTTTCAGATATGCATTTGCGCGAAACGCCCACATGGAACAAGCCGGGGCGTTGTACGTGCGAGTGGCCGCCAGACACAACTGACGGCCTGCCAACCACTTAAACCGTTGCAGGGTTTGGTTTGTCGGCGTTGAGGTTATATTTCTTGACAGCTTCTGCGGCCTTGCTTGCAGGCAGTGTGCCTTCATCTGCCAGAGCCTTCAATGTTGCCAGCACTACGTGATAGCGATCGACTTCAAAGAAATTGCGCAAAGCCTCGCGGGAGTCGGAGCGGCCATAACCATCGGTGCCCAGCGCGACATAACGCTGCGGGATGAAGTTGCGGATCTGGTCGGCAAAAGTCTTCATATAGTCGGTAGACGCAATCACGGGGCCTTCAGCCTGCTTGAGTAGTTGGGTGACATAGCTTTCCTGTTGCGGTTTTTCAGGGTTGAGCATATTCCAGCGCTCCACCGCCAGGCCTTCGCGGCGCAGCTCGGTAAAGCTGGTGACGCTCCAAATATCAGCGGCAACGCCCCAATCCTTTTCCAGCAAGTCGGCTGCCGCGATGACTTCGCGCAGGATGACGCCGCTGCCCAGCAATTGCACCTTGGGGCCCTTGGCCTTGGACTTGCTGAATTGGTACATACCCTTGAGTATGCCTTCCTCGGCACCCTTGGGCATGTCGGGATGGGTGTAGTTTTCGTTCATCAGGGTAATGTAGTAATACACATCTTCCTGGTTCTGTACCATGCGGCGCAGGCCTTCCTGAATGACGACTGCCAGCTCGTAGGCGAAGGTCGGATCATAGGAGACGCAGTTCGGGATGGTGGAGGACATCAGGTGGCTGTGACCATCTTCGTGTTGCAATCCTTCGCCGTTCAACGTGGTGCGGCCAGCGGTCGCGCCAAGCAGGAAGCCGCGCGCGCGGCTGTCGCCAGCTGCCCAGGCCAGATCGCCGATGCGCTGGAAGCCGAACATGGAGTAGAAAATGTAGAACGGAATCATCTGCACGCCAGTGACACTGTAAGATGTTGCGGCAGCCAGCCAGGAGGAGAATGAACCGGCTTCGTTGATGCCTTCTTCCAGGATCTGTCCACTTTGTGATTCCTTGTAGAACATAACCTGATCGGCATCCTGCGGCTCATAAAGTTGGCCAACAGAAGAGTAGATGCCCAGCTGGCGGAACATGCCTTCCATACCGAAAGTACGAGCTTCATCCGGCACGATAGGCACGATGAACTTGCCGAGTTGCTTATCGCGCAACAGTGTGGACAAGATACGGACAAATGCCATGGTCGTGGAAATTTCACGCTCACCGGTAGCAACCAGCATGTTCTCGAATGTGGACAGTTCAGGAACTGTCAATTCATTACCCTTGCGGCGGCGTACTGGCAGATAACCACCCATGGCCTGACGGCGCGCGTGCAGGTACTGCATTTCCGGGCTGTCATCGGCAGGACGGTAGAAGCTAAGGTTTTCTACTTGCTCGTCAGTCAATGGCAGGTCGAAGCGGTCACGGAATTTCTTGAGCGTTTCTACACTCATGCTCTTCTGTTGGTGGGTGGTGTTCTGGCCTTCGCCCTCCTCCCCCATGCCATAACCCTTGACGGTTTTCGCCAGAACCACGGTAGGCTGTCCCTTATGGTTCACTGCAGCGTGGTAGGCGGCGTAAACCTTGTGCGGATCATGGCCGCCGCGATTGAGGCGCCAGATGTCTTCGTCGGACATGGCGGCAACCATTTCCTTGAGTTCGGGATATTTGCCGAAGAAATGCTCGCGTGTGTAAGCGCCACCCTTTTGCTTGAAGTTCTGGTATTCACCATCCACGCACTCTTCCATGCGTTTCTTGAGCAGGCCATCCTTGTCCATGGCAAGCAATGGATCCCAGTAGGAACCCCACAATACCTTGATCACATTCCAGCCTGAGCCGCGGAAGGCAGCCTCAAATTCCTGGATAACCTTGCTGTTGCCGCGCACCGGGCCATCCAGGCGCTGCAGGTTACAGTTGATGACGAAAATCAGGTTGTCGAGTTTTTCACGTGCAGCCAGGGAGATGGCGCCCATGGATTCCGGCTCGTCCATTTCACCATCACCGCAGAACACCCAGACCTTGCGGTCGGCAGTATCGGCAATGCCACGGTTATGCAGGTATTTGAGGAAACGAGCCTGATAGATGCCGGCAATTGGTCCCAGGCCCATGGAAACGGTCGGGAACTGCCAGAAGTCAGGCATCAGCCATGGGTGAGGATAGGAAGATAGTCCCTTGCCCTCTGTTTCCAGACGGAAATGCGACATTTGCTCTTCAGTCAGTCGGCCTTCCAGGAAGGCGCGCGCATAGATGCCGGGCGAGGAGTGACCTTGGAAATAGATCAGGTCGCCGCCAAAGTTTTCATTGGCAGCACGGAAGAAATGGTTGAAACCGATGTCATACAGGGTTGCAGCTGACTGGAAGCTTGCAATATGGCCACCGACGCCAGGAGATTTTTCGTTGGCGCGCAATACTGTCATGATGGCATTCCAGCGAATCAGCGCACGGATTTTACGCTCCATGGCAGAATCACCTGGATGCTTGACCTGCAGATGAACCGGGATGGTGTTTACATAAGCCGTGGTTGCGTTATACGGTAAATAGGCGCCTGAGCGACGAGCCTTGTCGATCAGTGTTTCCAGCAGGAAGTGCGCGCGCTCGGTACCTTCATTCTCAAGTACCGATGAGATGGCATCAAGCCATTCCTGGGTCTCTTGAGGGTCGAGGTCGGGGGTCAATGCCATGTAGGATTCTCCGGGAAACTTATAAAATACGCTTGAGTAGCATCGGCCTGATACTGCATCAGGCCGAGGTGTGTTGTTAGGGCTTGAGGCCTTGTTTGAAGGCGATATATTGGCTTTTTTGCCAGGACAGGTCAAGTTTTGTTGCTTGAGCCAATGCATGAAGGCCGTAGTCTAAACTGCTAAAAACAAGAGGAAACTTAACGATGGGGGTTAATGGAAAAATGGCAGTTCTGAACCGCGGTTTGCCATGATGCATACGGAAGAAGTGGTGTTGAATCCGGCTGAAGTAGAGCTGAGTGCTGTGAGAGCGCAAGGCGCGGGCGGGCAGAATGTCAACAAGGTATCCAGTGCGATACACCTGCGTTATGACATCCGGGCTTCTTCGTTGCCCGAGCATGTCAAGGCCAGGTTGCTGCGCTTGCGCGACCACCGGGTGACACGGGAGGGCGTTATTATCATCAAGGCGCAGACTCACCGAAGCCAGGAGCTTAACCGCGCAGAGGCCTTGCAGCGTTTGCAGGAGTTGGTGAATAGTGCGGCAGTGGTGCCCAAGGTGCGTAAGCCGACCAGACCGGGCTTGGGAGCGCAGCGCCGCCGTCTTGATGAAAAGCGCAGGCATGGCGTCATCAAGGCTTTGCGCCGTGGCTTGCCAGGCGAATAGCCGACTTACTTATCGGTATGGTTGAACGGCTGGAAAGAGCGCAGGGATTTGCGCCAGCGCGTGACCTTGCGGGTGGCCCAGCGCCACAGCCAGCCGTCGGCAATTTCCCGGCCATTGATAATCCAGGTCAAGGTCTTGTGATTGCTGAGGGTGATCGGCTGCGCGGATTTGGCATTGGGGGTGCCGCAGAAGAGGATGCGATCACCCACACGTAGCGGAGTATGGTTTTCCGGCAGGAGTTCATATTTGCCGCTACGCAGCAGCATCAATGGCACCAGGCCCAGCTTTTCCGTGCGATTGCCTGGGTCGCGCGTGATGGATTCCAGCGTGACCGGCAAGCCCCAGGCAATCAGATTGGCCACAGCGGGGCTATGCTCTGCATCGACGGTCACCCCCCATGCTTCCGGAACATGCTCGCCTACTACTTCGACCATGCGGCTGATCAGCTGGTTGGCCCAGTTATTGTCCTGCGTGCGAACTAGCTCGAGGAAGTGCGTCATGAGCGGCGTGATCATGCGTGCCAGGCACTCATGCGCAATGATGGCGCTGGGGTCCATGGAAATGTCGGCGTTGAAATGGTCGAACAAAGGTTCGTTGAAGCGGCGGTTCTTGCGGACGACGACAAACAGAGCGGGATTGATTTTATGCGCCGTCATCACAATGGACAGGTTGTTGATGTCATTGTTGGTGCCGGCCACGATACCCACGGCTTCCTCCACGCCGGCTTCCATCAAGGTGCCGGCTTCGGTGCCGCTGCCGATGATGCATTGGTCGCAATGGGTGAGTTCGGGTTCTGCCTCGATGATGACGGTGGAGATCTGCTCGCGTTCCAGGTTTTCAACGACAGCCTTGCCGAAGCGGCCATAGCCACACACGATCCACTTGCCTATAGGAGGCACCGGGGGCAGGGAGAGGGATTCTCCCGGCACGCCGGTGAGCCATTGGTGCAGCAGGTAAGTCCCGATGGCATGCACTTCCATCCCCAGCTGGTCGCCAAACAGCGTGTAGGGGTTGAGGATATGGTCGGTGCCGAACGAAGCCATATTGGCTGCTACATCGTCATCTTCCGCACGTGCCAGCACCATCAGGTTGGGGTTCAGCAGCTTTGCCGCGACTGCAATCGCCAGATTGACATGATCGTCATCAGTCAGGGCTGCAATGCCGTGGCACATGGGATGACGCACGCCGGCGCGTAGTAGGGTATCGGGCATCTTGGCGTCGGAGCAAAGTACCGGGATGTCGAACTGGTAGTCTTCAAGCTCCAGGTCGTTGACACGGTCCTGGTCGATTTCCGTGACGACCACGCGTATCCCCTTGTGATCCAGTGCCTTGACCAGCAAGCTGCCCGCCTCGCCATAGCCGGAGACGATAAAGAATGGTTCATGCAGGTTATCGACGGTGCGAGCAAAGCTGCTGGTAGTGATTGCCTGCTTGAGCGCGGGATCCTGAAACAGGGAAATAATTTTACCAATGGCATACAACCAGGGGATGACGGTGAAATAGATGGAAAACGTCATCCACAGGCGCTGGGCGTTGCTATAGGCAAAAGGAACCTCGCCGAAGCCGATGGTGGTAGCGGTATAGCTGATGACATAGAACGCCTCGAACAAGCTCATATGCCAAGGATTACCCTGATCATCCACGCCGGGCATCAGGGTCAGGCCTGCAATGGCGATGGTATAGCAGACGATAACCGTGATCAGCGGCGCGCGCATGCGCCGCAGGATCAGGAAGAAAATATTATTCACCAGCGGTTCCGCTCAATATTTACCGGCGCAATGTGATGGTTTCCGCGAGCAGCAGGACGACCGAGGTGATATTGGCCAGCAACGCGCCACCGCTCAGGGAAACGACGCGCGCCGCAGTGCCCGAGTCATCCGCGCTGGTGGCGACCCAGACCACGGCGGCAGCGATCAGCTGCAGGTCGGCGACCAGACTAGTGGACAGGTGGATGGCGCCGATCTGGGTGCGGTCGCCAAATTTGAGCACGGTAGCGATCAGGTTGACGACGATAGCGGCATAGAGCTCATAAATATGATGCTCGATCGGGTTGCCGGTGCCGCCAACGAAGAAGCCGAAATTGAGGGTCATCGCCAGGACGATGAAGAAGCCGAAAATGACTTTTTCCAGATTCATTGATATCCCTATCTTTGTACAGTGAAAGAATGGACGCGAGTGTAGTGGATTTTGCCTGACATGGCACGTTTACCAGAAAACAGTGGCTTGTTTCAAGGCTTTCCAGCTTGTTGGCAAATCGTTAAGGCAGCGTTTTTCCTGTTTCGTGGCGGCTTTTTCCCAGTCAAGCCGAATAGTGTGAAGAGCGGGGTTGCGCTGGCTCATGTGGTGCAGTCTTTGGCCAGCGATGGCAATGTCATTGAGCATGCCAAGGCTGTCCTGTAATGCATGCAGGGCAGCCAGCAGCGTTGTGGCTTGTTTTTCTGTTTTTTTGCCCGCATGTTTTTTATCTAGGTAAAGTGGACTAAAAAATTCCAGCGCATAGCGCAACTGGCGAACCCGACCACGTAACCGGTGCTTTTCATCAATCGATAACGATGCAAGCTGCTTGCCCTGCTTGAGTAGTTTCTTATGCAGGCTTTGCAACTGCCGAGATGCGATATGTGTCAAATCAGCTTGGTTTGCAGGCAGTCCGGAGGCAAAAAGATGCCCCAGTATCAGTAACAGGCGCTGGTAGCGCGGTTGTTTCAAGCCATTTCTAAACATGCTGTAGGCTCGCTTGCGGGCGTTGGCAACCTGAGGCTGAATACGAGCAAGATCGTCCTTGGATAACTTCATGCCGGGCAGCATTTCATACAGAAATACATCCAGGTCACGCGGCTTGGCAAGCAGGTCGCCTAACCAGTCAAGTTCCTCATGGATATCGGCATGCAGCATGCCAAAGGTTTTCAGGACGATTTTCAGACGGCGCAATGCGACACGCATCTGGTGTACGCCTTCCGGGTCTGTGCCCTGCATGGCTAGCGGTTGGTTGCTTTGCAACTGCCGTAAACATTCCCATCCGGCCTTCTCAAATGCTTCGTCCGGCTGGTCGTTTGGGGTAATGCCGGCTGGCTTGGCCTTGGAAACCTGTTGCGGAAAATCACGGTAACGGGCATAGCCGCGTTGGGCCTTGCTGACGTTTTCTATGCTGAGTGGAATGTCGGCCTGCAACTCCAGCGCCAGCGTGAACAAATGCTCGACCTCGCCTTGCTTGAGTTCCAGTTCGATCTCGATCAGCGGTTGCTGGTGGTCGCCTGCAATCAGCAGGCCATCATCCAGCGATAGTTCAATATGGCTGTCTTGATAATTCAGTTGCCATTCCGTGCGCCGCATGTCGGTAGTGAAAATGGGTTTGAGCGCCCGGCGCAAGATCAAATCATCAAAAATCGGCGTCAGGCTGGGATCGGTGATCTTGGTATAGTCGGGCTCACCCTTGGCAATGATGTCCTCCCACTCCAGCCGCTGGTGCAGGCCAGCCAGGGAATGTCCCGCCGCTTTGACTGCCTGGAACCAGCCTCCGGACATGCGCCGCACGCGTAGGCTGACGCGTTTGTCGAGCAGTTGCAGGTCGGAAGTGTCGTAGTAAGTGCTGACCAAGCGACGCGTGACAGCTTTCTGCATCAGGTGGCGGCGGATGGTGGGATGGCGGCGCAGGCGTGGAATATCCTCTTTGGCGATACGCAGCTTGAGCTCGATTTCGTTGGGCATGCGGCCTCCGGGTGACAGTTGTGGGTAATGGTTATTTTTGTTGTTTGCTTTGTTTGACCAGCCAGTGCAGCAAAGGCGCCCATTGCTGCAGATCGCGGCTGACCTGCGATGGACGGATATCAAACAGGCTGGCCCCTTGCTCGGCGGCAAGCGCATAAATCTGTGCGTTGCGCAGATTGCCTACGGCAGGGAAACCCGATTGTGCGAGAAATGCCTGCAAGGTCTGGGCTGCGCGAGTGCGCTGATCCACACGCATGCCGATCATTGCCACGAAAGCGCGTCCCTTGCGAACAGATTTCTCCTGTTGCAGCACTTCCAGAAATTCCTTGGTCGCGCCAATGTCAAAGGCAGATGGCTGCATGGGAACAATGATGAAGTTAGCTTCGCTGACGGCTTGGCTGAGCTTGTCGCCACGCAAACCTGCAGGAGAGTCGATGATCGTCCAGTCCGCGCTGAGGCTGCTGGTATATTTGCCTCGGCCATCCTGGCCGTGGATCAGTGGCAGTTTATAGGGTCTGCGTTCCAGCCATTGCAACGCGGAACGCTGCCTGTCCATGTCGGAAAGCACGACATGCTTGCCCCTGCTGGCGAAATACCCTGCAAGGTTGGTGGCCAGGGTAGTCTTGCCGCTGCCGCCCTTAGGATTTGCAACCAGGACAGTACTCACATGCGCTCCTGAATGGGATTAATCATGCTGGGATGGAGCAACCAGTTCCGGCGTCACCATGGCTCGCAATACGATTTGCTCTTCTTCGCCACGGCGGCGATTGGCAATCCACCAGATGGCGCCTTTCTTCACACTCCAGTATTGCAGGCGTCGTGTCATCGCATAGGCTGCTGCCATACCCAGAGTAGGCTGGTGGCCGATGATGAGCACGCTTTCTTTGCCCAGCGGCCAGTCTGCTGCCTCCAGCAGGGCTTGGGGCGATGCGCCGGGTGCGAGGGCATCCACGGTGGTAAACTCCAGGCCAAGCGCGCTGGCGGTTTGCTGCGTGCGGGTGGCTGGACTGACCAGGATGCGAATATTGGCAGGCATGTGCTGCTTCAGCCAATTGGCCATATTGGCCGCCTGCAGTTCGCCCTTTGGGGTGAGCTTGCGTGTAAGATCAGGGAAGCCATCCTCGGCTTCAGCGTGGCGCCATAAAATAATATCCATCGTCTTGATGCTAAGCTGGGAGTGGCCTTCTATCTTAGCGCTCAACATGCTTTATGACAAAGTGACATCTGTGTGAAATTACAATTACTGTTTTCCAATGTGCCTGACAATCTGCCGATGCTGAGTGCGGATCATACGTTGCAGCGCATGCTGGCGCGTGGCGAGGTGGAGTGGCTGGATGTCTCAGCAGAGGAGCTTCTCTGTCAGCAGTTTGGTGTGGCTAAGCAGCAGGATTGGCCGCTGGCCGCATTGGCCCGTGTGGGGCAGGGATTGCCTGCGGATGACGCTTACTGGCTGCTGGCAAGCCCGGTGCATCTTCTGTTGCAGCGAGATTCCTTTCTGCTGGCTCAGCCAGCGCCGCTGGCATTGGCTGCTGATGAACAGGAGGCATTGCGCGGCAGCCTCAACCGTCATTTTGTGGATGAAGGATTTGAGCTGTTGCCGGGGGGGCATGCGGGATGGTTCATGCGGCTGGAAACGCCGCCTGAATTAAGCACAACGCTACTGGATGCAGCCGTAGGGCGTGATGTTGCGGCCTGTCTGCCGCATGGCAGGGATGCGCAACGCTGGCGGCAACTGCTCAACGAAATGCAGATGTTGCTGTTTGAACATGAGGTAAACCAGGCGCGCGAAGCACGCGGTGAGCCAGCCGTGAACAGTCTTTGGATATATGGCGGCGGCACATTGCCTGTCGCAGAAGAGACTGTACTCAGCAAGACATATGGCGGGAGTGACTGCCTGAAAGGTCTGGCGTTACGGACTGGTGTGGAGCATGCCACTTTTCAGGGAATGCAGGCGGTGTTGCAGCCACGGCAGGAGCATGTACTGCTGCAAGCAGCATACAGGGATCTTGAAACAGGCTGGAGCGAGGTATTATGGCAGGCCTTAAAAAGTTGGCATGTTAAGCAAGTGCAATTGTATTTTCCCTGGATGGGGCGCATGTTGCGTCTCAGTATGCAACCAGTGGATATCTGGAAAGTCTGGCGCAAGCCGCAAGCAATAGAAATGTATTTTTATGGTGCAGATCAAGCAAAGAAGCGTTGAGAAAAATGCTTATGAGGCGTTGGTAAACTCAGGCATGCAGCCTGTGATGGCTCGGTTGTTGGCCGCGCGTGGCGTAAGTGAGTGCTGGCAAGTGGAGGCTGGTCTGGCGCGATTGATTCCGCCGGACAACCTGAAAGGCAATACCGAGATGGCGGTATTGCTGGCAGATGCAATCGCGGCTGGCAAGCGCATCATGGTGGTAGGGGATTACGATGCTGATGGCGCGACGGCTACGGCGGTGGCTGTCAAGGGGCTGCGCAGCATGGGCGCTGTGGTGGATTTTCTGGTGCCTAACCGGTTTGAATATGGCTATGGTTTGACTCCCGAGATTGTGGCGTTGGCTGCCAAGCAGACCCCAGATCTGATCCTGACCGTGGATAATGGGATTGCCAGTGTCGATGGTGTCGAGGCAGCTCGACAGTTGGGCATTGCGGTATTGGTGACCGACCACCACTTGCCTGGGGAGGTTATGCCCGAGGCGGCCTGTATCGTGAACCCCAATCAGCAGGGGTGCGATTTTCCTAGCAAGCATCTGGCAGGCGTGGGTGTGATGTTTTATGTCCTGCTCGCGTTGCGGGCGGAGTTGCGTCAGCGTGGGGCGTTTGCCACGCTTGTGGAGCCCAACCTCACAGAACTGCTGGACCTGGTCGCCTTGGGTACAGTCGCCGATCTGGTGCAGCTGGATAACAATAACCGTATTCTGGTCGAACAAGGCTTGCGCCGCATACGTGCCGGAAAGTGCAGCCCCGGTATTTTGGCGCTGTTTGAAATGGCGGGGCGCGACTCTGCCAAGGCCAGTCCGCAGGATATTGGATTTAGCATTGGGCCGCGCCTGAATGCAGCGGGACGGCTGGATGACATGACCCTGGGCATCGCCTGCTTGCTGGAGCAGGATGCAGGCCGCGCGCGCGATATGGCGCAGCAGCTGCATGAGCTCAACCAGGAAAGGCGGCATATTGAGGCTGAAATGCAGGATGATGCCATGGCTGAACTGGAGGGCATTGATGCGGATGGGCGTTACAGCCTAAGCCTGTTCCGGGAGGATTGGCACCAGGGTGTGATTGGTATTCTTGCTTCACGCATCAAGGAGCGTTTCCATCGCCCAGTGATTGCATTCGCGCTGACGGGCGATGGAGAGATCAAGGGGTCCGGACGCTCGATTCCCGGCCTGCACCTGCGCGATGCATTGGATATGCTCTCCAAGCGAGACCCCGGCTTGTTATTGAAGTTTGGCGGACACGCCATGGCGGCGGGATTGACTATCCGCGAGCAGGATTTTCCTCGTTTCAATACCGCATTCGAGCAGGTGGTGGCCAGCCTGCTGACGCCGGAGCAGTTGCAGGCGGTGATAGAGGTGGATGGCTCGCTGGCGGTAGAAGATGTGAACTTGGAGATGGTGTGTACGCTGGATCGTCAGGTATGGGGGCAAGGGTTTCCACCGCCTCTGTTTTTTGATGCATTCCGCGTGGTGGAGCAGCGCATTGTCGGTGAGCGCCATCTCAAGTTGAATCTGGAGAAGTCCGGGCAGGTATTTGATGCCATCTTCTTCAGGCAAGAGGAGTTTCTGCCGGAGCGGGTGCAGCTGGTCTACCAAGTGCAGGTGAATGAATTTCGGGGCGCGCGGTCAATCCAACTATGCCTGCAGCATTGGCAGTCGGCAGCGTAAGCCCGCCCGCGTTGACCGTCCTGGCGGCAGCACGGTAATATCCCTCAAATTTTTTACAGGTTGTTTATGCGTCGCAAGCTGGTTGTCGGCAATTGGAAAATGAATGGCAGCCTTGCCCAAAACAAAAGGTTGTTGGACTCGCTTGCGCAAGGTTTGCGCGATGTCAGTCATGTGGACATCGCTGTTTGTGTTCCTTATCCCTACCTGTTTCAGGCTCAAGCTGTTCTTGCAGGCACTAGTATCGCTTGGGGTGCGCAAAATGTCGCCAGTCATGATAATGGCGCGTATACCGGTGAAGTGAGCGCTGCCATGCTCAAGGAATTTGGTGCCAGCTATGTAATTGTTGGGCACTCGGAACGCCATGGTGCCTATGGTGAAAGTGCTGCCAATATTGCGGAAAAATTTGCGATAGCCAAGGGTTATGGCCTTACACCTATATTTTGTGTGGGCGAAACCTTGCAGGAACGTGAATCCGGAGTAATGGAATATGCAATTGCTAATCAGTTGGATCCCATTCTATCCGTTTCTGGCGGGGCGTTGCTTGATCAGGCTGTGATTGCCTATGAGCCGGTCTGGGCCATTGGTACCAACAAAACAGCCACGCCGGAGCAGGCGCGTGCCGCGCACTCCTTCATTCGTGAGCGAATCGCAGCCTTGCACCCCGGCGCTGCGGAAAGTGTAAGAATTCTCTATGGGGGTAGCGTAAATTCCAGAAATGCGGCACAATTACTGTCTATGTCGGATATAGACGGCGGATTGATCGGCAGAGGGTCGCTGGATGCCGATGATTTTGAAAGTATTTGTCGCGCTGCTTGCTGATGTTCAGTGAGGCAGGGAGTTTTGAAGAGAAAATGGAAACAATCGTAACCGTCATTCATGTGATTGCAACGCTGGCTGTTGTCGGCTTGGTGTTATTGCAGCATGGCAAGGGTGCTGATATGGGTGCTGCTTTCGGCAGCGGCGCTTCCGGTAGCTTGTTCGGCGTCAGTGGCTCGTCGAATTTCCTGAGCCGCGCAACAGCTATCTGTGTCGCGATCTTTTTTGCGACCAGTTTGAGCTTGGCATACCTTGCCAGCCATCGTTCCGAGCATGTCAGTGTGGTGCAGAAATCTGTAGTAAAGACTGCTCCTGTATCTGATACAGCCAACTCTGCTGAACCGAAGTCGGCAAAGGATGTTCCTCAGTAATTTTCAAGTTTTTCGGGCCTGAGCCCAATTGCCGTCGTGGTGGAATTGGTAGACACGCTATCTTGAGGGGGTAGTGGCGAAAGCCGTGTGAGTTCGAGTCTCACCGTCGGCACCAAGTATTAAAATCAAATAGTATCAAACCATATCAAAACCCGCATGTAACCTAGAGTTTGGCGGGTTTTTTCTTGTCTTGCATTTTGGGTTTACTGATTGGTGATGTGAGATGTTGATGCAGGCTGATTCTTTCCCTAATCATTTGTGAGTATTTGGAAGTTGTTTCAGGTTGAATAATATTGCGCGTGACGGAATGGTGGTCATGATTCCGGGGCTGTTGAGAAGTGGTTTGTATGTTACAATTTGTTAACATATAAGCGCTATGATGTATTCAAGGTTCGATGTAGGGTTTTTATGCGAGAATCGAATTAACTTTTGCAATATACTCTTTTCGATTGGCTGGTTGATTTGTATAGGATTTGAGCGTGCTGGAAAATTACTTTCCGATATTGCTGTTTATCATCGTAGGTTTGGCTGTAGGCGTTGCTCCTATTGTTTTGGGTAAGCTGGTTTCTCCCAATCGACCTGATGCCGAAAAAAATTCCCCTTATGAATGTGGCTTTGAGGCATTTGAAGATGCTCGGATGAAGTTTGACGTGCGTTACTACCTCGTGGCGATTCTATTTATTCTGTTTGACCTGGAAATCGCCTTTCTTTTTCCCTGGGCTGTAGTGCTGCAAGAGATTGGCCTGTTTGGGTTTCTGGCGATGCTAGTATTTTTGGGAATTTTGGTGGTGGGCTTTGTCTATGAGTGGATGAAGGGCGCACTGGAATGGGAGTAAGAGGTGACAAGGCATGAGTATTGAAGGTGTGCTCGAAAAGGGTTTTGTAACCACGACGCTGGATACGGTGATTAACTACACCCGTACCGGTTCCTTGTGGCCGATGACGTTTGGACTTGCCTGTTGTGCGGTGGAAATGATGCATGCCGGCGCTGCCCGATATGACCTTGATCGCTTTGGTATTGTATTTCGCCCCAGCCCTCGCCAGTCTGATGTAATGATTGTCGCTGGCACTTTGGTCAATAAGATGGCGCCAGCCCTGCGTAAGGTCTATGACCAGATGGCGGAGCCGCGTTGGGTGATTTCCATGGGTTCCTGCGCCAATGGTGGTGGTTATTATCATTATTCCTATGCTGTTGTGCGCGGTTGTGACCGGATTGTCCCTGTGGATGTCTATGTGCCGGGTTGTCCACCCACTGCTGAAGCATTGCTATACGGCATTATCCAGTTGCAGAACAAGATTAAGCGTACGAATACGATTGCTCGTTGAAAGTGGATTGAATGACGCGCCTGGAACAATTAAAACAGCATCTACAAGCGGTTCTTGGAGATCGCATCATCCGTCTCATCGAGCACGTTGGTGAGATTACCATTGAGTGCAAACCGGCATCTTTGCTGGAGGTGGCTCGTCTATTGCGCGATCATGATTCGCTGAAATTTGAGCAACTGATTGATTTATGCGGTGTGGATTATGCCGAGTATGGCGAGGGTACTTGGTCTGGCATGCGCTATGCCACTGTTTACCATTTGTTGTCCATCAGCCTAAACCAGCGTTTGCGCCTGCGAGTGTTTGCGTTTGATGACGATTTTCCGGTATTACCTACTATGGTTGATCTCTGGCCTGTCGCCAACTGGTTCGAGCGTGAGTCGTTCGACCTTTACGGCATCATGTATGAAGGCCATCCGGATTTGCGTCGCCTGCTGACCGATTATGGCTTTGTGGGTCATCCGTTCCGCAAGGACTTCCCCATGATCGGGAATGTGGAAATGCGCTATGACCCCGAGCAGCAGCGCGTAGTCTACCAGCCTGTCAGCATTGATCCGCGTAACAATGTGCCTAGAGTGATACGCGAGGAGGGTTTCCATCATGGCTGAAATCCGTAATTACACCATGAACTTCGGGCCTCAGCATCCTGCCGCGCACGGAGTGTTGCGTTTGGTGCTGGAACTGGACGGCGAAGTCATCCAGCGCGCCGATCCGCATATCGGCCTGTTGCATCGCGCCACTGAAAAGCTGGCCGAGAACCGTACCTATTTGCAGTCTGTGCCTTATATGGACCGGTTGGATTACGTCTCCATGATGTCGAATGAGCATGCCTATGTCATGGCGATCGAGAAGCTGATCGGACTGGACGTGCCTTTGCGTGCGCAGTACATTCGCGTCATGTTCGATGAGATCACCCGCATCCTCAACCATCTGCTGTGGCTGGGCGCGCATGCGCTGGATGTGGGGGCGATGACGGTGTTCCTCTACGCATTTCGTGAGAGGGAGGATTTGTTCGATATCTACGAAGCCGTTTCTGGGGCGCGTATGCATGCAGCTTATTACCGTCCGGGCGGTGTTTACCGCGATTTGCCGGACCGCATGCCGCAGTATCAGGAGTCTGCGGTGCGCAGTAAGGAGCATGTGCGCCAGCTCAACGAGAATCGCCAGGGCTCGGTGCTGGATTTTATCGAGGATTTCACTAACCGGTTCCCGGCTTATGTCGATGAATATGAAACCCTGTTGACAGACAACCGTATCTGGAAACAGCGCACTGTGGGTATTGGCGTGGTATCGCCCGAGCGTGCGTTGGCGCTGGGAATGACTGGGCCGATGTTGCGTGGCAGTGGCTTTGCATGGGATTTGCGCAAGAAGCAGCCCTATGAGGTCTATGATCGGTTGGATTTTGACATTCCAGTGGGTGTGAACGGCGATTGCTATGACCGTTATCTGGTGCGTATCGAGGAGTTCCGTCAATCCAACCACATCATCAAGCAGTGCATAGATTGGCTGCGCAAGAACCCTGGGCCAGTGATCAGCGACAATACCAAGGTCGCGCCACCGCCTCGCGAGGAGATGAAGCACGATATGGAAGCGCTGATTCACCATTTCAAGCTGTTTACTGAAGGCTTTCACGTACCCGCAGGTGAAGCCTATGCTGCAGTCGAACATCCCAAGGGTGAATTCGGTATCTACATGATATCCGACGGTGCCAACAAACCTTACCGTCTCAAGATTCGCGCACCGGGCTTTGCTCACCTGGCAGCTCTAGACGAAATGACGCGAGGCCATATGATTGCCGACCTGGTGGCCATTATCGGCACCCAGGATATTGTATTCGGAGAAATTGACCGATGAGTTTGTCTGCTGAAGCATTTGCCAAGATAGATCGAGAGCTGACCAAGTACCCGCCTGATCGGCGTCAAGCGGCGGTGATGTCGGCACTGCGCATTGCGCAGACTGAAAAAGGCTGGCTATCCAAGGAGACAATTGCCGAAGTGGCGGATTACCTTGGCATTCCTGCCATTGCTGCGCTGGAGGTGGCGACTTTTTATAACATGTATGACCTTGAGTCGGTGGGTAAGTACAAGATTACCGTCTGTACCAATATTTCCTGCATGCTGCGTGACTCTGCTGAAATTGTCGAACACCTGGAAAAACGCCTGGGCATTGGCTTCAACGAAACTACGGCAGATGGCCGCTTCACCTTGAAGGAGGGGGAGTGCATGGGGTGTTGCGG
>JRYL01002250.1_pt1 | contig 27365 bp, 35 predicted proteins | sample 235391 | NCBI WGS metagenome assembly JRYL01 (sample SAMN03074223, study PRJNA261481) | activated sludge metagenome | biome: Wastewater Treatment Plant; feature: Wastewater; material: Activated sludge; isolation source: activated biomass of a wastewater treatment plant treating wastewater from... ...
GACCGATACCGGGCGGGGGAACTGAATCTACTTATTTTAATACAGGGATAGTTGTTACACCTGATGCTAATAATGAGGGAGGATTTGAGATACCAGCAGTTATAGAGGGTACATACTACATACAAGTTGTAACTATGACACCTTATGACCTTTCTGCACAATCTGGACACCCTATAGCGAATTTAAGTGTGACTGCGGACAATACACCACCAGCCACACCTGACACCCCGGTTGCAAATTTTGACGGTCAGGTATTAACATGGACATGGACTGAATCCACAGAATCTAACCACTCACACTATATAATCTATACTGGAAGTGGTACACAAATAGCTACAGTTGATGGTAATAGTTACTCAGAATACCCACTGAGCGGGACAACTAGAAAAATAACTGCGGTAAATAGAAGTGGGAATGAATCTGCGTTCTCAGGAATAGGTACATTTACTTTAACTGCTCCAGAAGAACCAGTTAATTATACTACAGATTTTAATGGTACAGAGTTAATACATTCATGGGAAGCTCCAGAAGAAGCTACCGCTCAATATGTATATGAAATTGGGGATTCAGTTGGTACAAGTTATTCATTACCAACTCCAGACATGGGTGTGCTGACATTACCTATCCCACCACTCATAGACATAATAGGTACACCTGCATCAGCACTTTTTGGTTTAAGATTATTGGATTCTAATTATTCTGGGAGCTTAATAAGAGTAAGACGTTCATCCGATAATGCAGAGCAAGATATTGGTTTGAGTGGAGTGAATCTTGATTGGAGTGCAGCAACTTCATTTGCAGGCGGTTCAGATTTATTTGTAACTTCGTGGTATGACCAAAGCGGAAACGGAAATCATTTATTACAATCTACAGCTATTCGACAGCCTTTATTAAATCTGGTGGATGAATCTGTTTATTTTGACGGCAGTTATTTTTTACGTATTTCTAATTTAGATTTATCGGGGACAAATAAATTATCTTTTATCCTTAATGCTTTTCTTGAGACTAATGGGAGTCCCGCTATATTTGACCATTATAATGACCAGAGAATCCATTGTTATATAGAAACTTCAACACACCTTGTTGTACGGCAACAGAGTAGTACTCCCAGTGGTTCTACAGCAGACAGACAAGTAAATGTTGATTATAACGAATGGTTATATATCAATTCAGTAATAAATAGGGATTTAGTAGGCAACGACCAAGTACAATCTTGGTTATATAAATCACCTATGTCTAGTTATAACACTTCTGGAACTTTATCCAGTAATTTTGCAATAGCACATTTTAACCTTGCAGCTAACTCTGGAGGTACTACGTCTTTAAAGGGTGCGATACGTGAGTTTGCGCTATTTGAGGATGCTATTGAAGCACCAGACAGGCATTCAGGTCTAGAGAGTATCAGAGCATACTGGGAGCCAACCCCTGAAACCACATATGAGGGTGATGCAGAAGCGTTCCTAATTGCGGCATCAATAACAGACCCAGTAATTTCAACAGCGATAGAGTCCCTAGTAATCACACTTAAATCTGATGGTCTATGGTCGAAATTGAAAGCTATATATCCGTTCGTCGGAGGAACAGCATCAACCCACAGGTTCAATCTAAAGAGTCCGCAAACTACTGTTGAATCATTTTATTTGACTTTCTCCGGCGGCTGGACACACTCGGCTACTGGAGCATTGCCGAATGGTTCAACCGGCTATGCAGACACACATTTCAACCAGTCTATAAATGGAGCAGAAGACAGTGAATCTTGTGGCGTTTATTTAATGAATAACACAGCCACAGGAGCAAAAATGGACATTGCTACGGGACACGGAACAGGTGGAACGATGATTAGTGCTAAGTGGACAACGGATGTAACCTATTTTCGCAGTCAGTCCACGAGTTCAACAACACCGTCAAATTCAGATTCTCGCGGTTTCTATGCGTTAAGCAGGGTTTCTGCTGGTACCGTTTATCGGCAAAAAGATGGAACAGTAACATCTTGGTCAGTTGCAAGTGATGTGGCTCCGCAGAATTACACTTTTTATTTGGGGGCGAGAAATAGCTCTGGTTCGGCGACGCAGTTCTCTGACCGCGAACTTGCCTTTGCATTTATCGGCGACGGCCTGTCACAAACCGAAATGGAGGATTTATACGCAGCGGTTCAGGCGTTCCAAACATCACTGGGTAGAGGAGAGTTATATGACGAAGATACATCAGCATTCTTATCTTCAACAGGTATCTCTGATAACCTTACTGCATCTTCCTTAGATGCTCTGGTTATCGGTCTAAAAACCGAAGGTCTATGGTCAAAACTACAAGCAATATATCCATTCATTGGAGGAACAGAATCAACCCATAAATTTAATTTGAAAGACCCTAGAGATTTAGACGCAGCATTTCGTCTTACATTTAACGGAGGTTGGACACACTCAGCTACTGGAGCGTTACCCAATGGAGCCAATGGTTATGCGAACACTCATTTTAATCAATTAACTCACGGAGCAGAGGACGATGAGTTTATAGGTATTTATGTGAGGACAAATACGTTTGGCACAATATGTGATATGGGAGCAACTGAATCAGGTGGGACTCACTTTTATTTACGTTACGGAGGTAACACCTTTATAGTCAGAAGTCAGTCCGTAGAAGCAAGCAGCATTTCAAACGACGATAGCAGAGGTTTCTTTGCAGCCTCTCGAACAGCATCAAACGAATATCGTCAACAAAAGAATAATACTATTACAACTGTGACGCAGGATTCAAATAGAGTTCCGTTTAGTAGGGAATACTTTATTAGCGCTAACAACATCTATGGAACTCCCAGTGACTTTAGTAATAGGCAGGTTGCTTTTGCTGTAATAGGGAAAGGTTTGACACAAACTGAAATGGAAAATTTATATACATTGGTGCAGTCATTTCAAACAGCATTAGGGAGGGAGGTCTAAAATGACGTTAATAAACTTTGCCCTAACATCATTGGGGGCAGCTACATCAGCCTCATCAACCTCTAGCGGTTATTCTGCATCAGCCGTTATCAATGGTTTGCGTTATACGAACGGTAACACTCCATCAAATGCATGGGCGTCCTCTGGTGCTGTGCCTCAATGGGTAGGTTTAATAGGAGGATGTAAATTATGGCATTAAGTATAGTTTCATTTATTGCAGATTCTTATACTACAGCCACTCTTACGTGGACTGCAGCAGATTCTGCCTCCGGCTATCAAGTTAGAATAAAACCAGTTTCTGGTTCATACGGTTCTTGGATAGATGTAGGAAACGTATTAACATACCAATTTACAGGACTTAACACAGAAACCGAATACAAAGCTCAAGTAAGGTCATATCTTGCAGGGTCTGGTGGGGTCTTAGGCTCTACTCAAGGTGTTCAATGGTTAGAAGCAAACCCCCCATCTTCCAGAAGTTTTGGTAGGCAAATTAGGTCTAAATTGTTTGGACTGACCTCTGATTGGGTAAGTACAACTGTCAATATCCCTGCACCTGCTGCACCTACAAGTGTTTCATTTGATACTGTCGGAGCAACTCCTTTTGATGTATCCGTTACTATTGTACCAGATGCTGGTATGAATGAAAGACAGATTCATAGAACAAAGGTAGAGGTGTGGGATGCAGCAGTTACAAACAAATTACAAGAGTTCTTTTATACTGGAGTTGCTAGAACTGCATATGTATCTGGTAGATTTTTGAGTGCTCCTAACAACGAGATAAAAGTAAGAGTTGCATTTATAGATTACATTGGAGAGGGCTCTTTTGCAGTAACTCCTACTTCTTATATCTTTACAAGTTTAGATGGTACTGAAATTAGTAATAACACTATTACAACTGCTCACATACAGAATGATGCAATAATTGCATCTCATATACAAGCCGGTATTTTGGATACTGCTCATTTTGCATCTACTATACGACCAGTTCAATTATATAATACAAGCTCCACATTACTACCATCTCTTCCAGATGCTGACTATCCAGTAGGAGCACAGTTATTTTGGACAAATGCGGACAATGTAAATGACAGAAAACTCTGGAGAGCGTCCTCAGTAACTACAAATGCTACTGCTACTGCTACTGTATCTGGTCAACAGATTACATCCATAAATGTTACAAACGTAGGAAGTGGGTATATAGCCCCTCCCACTGTAAGAGTTATCGGCGGTGGGGGAAGTGGAGCAATACTTACTCCTATAATGGATGGTGATGAGATAGATTATATTGAAATCACAAACCCAGGAACTGGATATACCTCTACCCCTACAATACAGATAGCCGCGTGGAGTAAATCAGTTGATGCTTCAGATTTAGTTGCAAACTCTATAACTGCTGGAATGATTTCAGTTGGAGCAGTTGGTGCAGATGAGATAGCTGCAGGGGCAATTAGAACAGATAAACTTGCGGTAGGAACCATTCAAGGTAATTTGGTTAACAACCAGTCTTTTGAAAACTTTTCACCGTCTCCGTATGTATCAACTGTATCTAAACCGATAGACTGGGCAAGAGGAGCTGGGTCAAGTAATGATTGGTATGTTGCACAGACTGAATTTGCAGAAGGACATTATTCACTGTGTATGACTGGTTCTACAACTTTCACAGTAAATAGTGCAGCTATGCCTGTGGTTGCCGGTAAAAAATATATTATCAGATTTAAATATAAAACAGCTGCGACAACTGGTACTATAGGGTTATTTTTTGATATTTTAACTACAAATCTATTACTCGAGGGTAATAGAATTATTGGTCAAACTGCGGACTCTCCTAATGGGGTTCAATCAAGGCAACGAGCAGATACCACAGCTACAGATGCGATAACTGGCGGTTCAGTGTATGCAATCAATGCGAATACTTCTGGAGGCAATTGGACATCCGTAGAGGCGGTATGGACAGCAGGAAGCTCCGATACTTACGCATCTATTGCATTAAGATATGTAGCCGGTGTAGATGCTCCAGTATATTTTGATGACATACAGGTAGTACAAGAGACAACTGGAGTAGTTATACAGGACGGTACAATAACAGGCAATAAAATACTTGCGAATTCTATTACTGGCGATAAGATACAAGCAGGAAGTATCACAGCAGATAAATTCGCCACTAGAATCATAGGAGATAACTTAGTCCTTAATCCAAGTTTTGAAGATGCTTTATATAATACAAATAAACCAGTAGAATGGGCTTATATAGCCGGAACTCCAGAACCGACCTCTTGGTACGTCTATCAAAATGTATCTCCGGTAAGTTATAGTGGTACAAGAAGTTTAATTCTTAATAACTCTGCAGCTACAAACGGTTTTATTGGGTGTAAAGCTATTCCAGTAATCCCCGGTGAGACTTATTACTTAAGATTCTGGATGTCAAGAAACCAGACCGCAACCACTTCCAAATTATCCGTTGCTATATTTGAATATAACGCTCAAAAAGCGTTAGATATGGTATACATTGGTGATAATGCGGTAAATCCCCAAGCAGCTACAGCTACAGGAATAACTTATTTTGTAGATTATAATACAGGAAATACTTATCAGGATTTTACTCTTTCATCTATAACTACGGGAGCAAAACACTGTGAGATGAAATACACAGTTCCTGCTAATGTTAGATATATTAGTTTAGGGTTTGGTCTGTATGACCAAAACATGAATCTGTGGATAGATAATGTTATCTGTAGACCTTATATTGATGGTGTAACAATTAAAGACGATACTATAACTGCTCCAAAAATACTTGCTAACTCTATCACTACAGATAAAATAGCAATAGGCTCTTTTGGTGGTAATCTTATAGCTAATCCATCATTTGAGGTTTTTGATGCAGCAACTAGCAAACCTACTAGCTGGCATTATGGAAGTGGTACGGATTTAGGATTTACATCTAGTACAGATTATGCAGCAGATGGAGCATACTCTGCCAAGATGATGAACGGCAGTAATAACTCTTATGTAAGCAGGGCGTTTCCGGTAGTATATGGTGAAAACTATGTTATAAGATTTAAACTAAGAAGTGAGGCTACAACCGGCACGTTTACAGTGGACGTAGGTCAATATCACTCCGTTCTACCTGCAAATAAGTATTACATAGGAGAAACCGCAGGTGGTCAGTGTGTGGTCGCTAACTCATCAACAACACTGTACAATCAGGTAACTAATTCATCAATAAATACAAACAATCTAACCACACTCAATGGTGGTTGGAAACAATTTGATGTAGTGTATACTCCGAATAACGCAGCTTCTTTATTAGCTTCTATACGAATCTATATGACCTCTGCAGCAGATGCTCCTATGTATATAGATGATATAGTTGTACAAAAACGAGCAACTGGGGTGTTCATTGAAAATGGAAGCATAAGAGCAGAAAACCTTGTCATAGGAGGTATGTCTGATAATCTAATCGCTAATGGTTCATTTGAAGACACTAGACTTATACAGGCTGGAAATGGAAACTACTATCTATTACCGGAGTCTTGGTATTTTTATGAAGATATGGGANNGTACTGGATATTGTATTCGACTTAACAATACTGGGTCTGTAGTAAGTAGGGTGTTTCCGGTGGTTCCCGGAACAAAAATAGCAGTAAGATTTAGAGTATGGAAAACCTCTGGAACATCTAATTTAACCTTAAATTTAAGATGTGTAAACAGTCTCCCAGGTTCTGGCACATATTTACAGAAAAACTATATAGGAACTGCAGCCTCTGGTGCAACCGCTGCAACCGCTACTGGCTCATCATCCAGTTTTACAGTCACTACTACACCGACTTACCACGAGCGCGAAATTACCGTACCTGCGGGTGTTTCATGGGCAAGTTTACAATTAACTTCAAATAGTACTTATGTATGGTATGATGATATAACTGTTAAAAAACCAGTTGGTCAGGCATTTATAACTGATTTAAGAGCTAATCAAATAGTTGCAAACACGGGTCAATTTGGTCTTGTGTTTGCTGACCAGATTAGGCAGTCTCAGTTTACCCCTTTCAAATCAGGGAGCACATACACTGGAAACTTAGGGTTTAATTTTTCATATGCAACTGGAGATTCTTATTACGACCTTGCGACAGATACTCTGCATGTTATAACCACCTCTACAAGCTTAGATAACACTACTATGGTCAGAACAGAGCCTTGGCAAAGGATTCCAAATAACTCTGACGGTCATATTGAAATTACAGTGCCAAATACTACTGATTCAAATAAAAGCTTTTTATTTGGACTTACTGTTCTCTTCAACCCGGATGATTATCCTGCTGGTGAGGCGTATAAAGCATTAGATTATTACTATCTTTATAACGGTTCAACCCTATACATATACGAAGCTGAAAGTTTACAGTTTACTGTGGGAAGTATAGCTGTAGGCGATGTATTAAAAATAGCAATTGAAAATGGTTATGTAAGATTTAGACGAAATGGTGGTCTTATTTGGACAAGTCCAAGACAACCTTATGCTAACGGTACAATAAGAGAGGGAGACCGTAACGGGGCAACTATTGATGATACTAATACGTTGGATTTCTTAGGTGTATTTGCTGGTATTTCAAATACAGCCCCTGATGAAAGAACCATATCTTTTATATCTCCTAAAATAGTAGCTGAAGGCTCAGGTCAAGGGTGGAGTTTAAATCCACTAGCTGGTAGTTCTTTATACGCTCAAGAACCTGTGTGGCATTTAGCTACTGATGTAGGAAATTTTGCAAGTAATCTTCAGGTAGGGAGTTATGTTCAACGTACTTCTGCATCTGCAGCTTGGGATACAAGTGTAGCAACAGAACAGGCCATAGATTATGGGGATGGATGGTTTCAAACTGCTATTACAGGGCTTTCTACACTTGAGTATATGGTAGGGTTTTCTGTTGCAGATTTTGATAATCCTGCACAATCTACTATAGCTGCGGGATGGCATATAAAATCAAGTCCTCAAGAGGCTCGAATATATTTAAATGGAACATATCAATCAGTATCAGTTAGTATAGAGCTTGGTAATGTATTTAAAGTCTCTATTGAGGGTAATTTAGTTAGGTTCTTTAAAAATAATGCAGAGGTTGCATCTTTTCCGTATACTTCTGGTTATCCAATACGAGGTAAAGTATGGCTTGGAGGGCCAAATGCTAAAGCTGATGGGTTATTGTTCACTGCATCTTCATCAGGTCTTGGGGAATTTAACTCTGGTATAACAGTACGAGGTAGAAGACTTGAGGATATAGTTAAACTTACTACACAGTCTATACGAGGGGATAATCGTTACAGAGGAAATGATATAACCATACCCTCTAATATAGTTACTTCTATTAGATATGATTCTTATTTTATCTCTTGGGAAGATAATTTGTGTTTTATGAACGTCTCTGTTAATTTTAGTGATTATAAATCTAACAATACAAAAAACTTAGATTCTGTAAAACATATAAGAACTCGTGTGTATAACAAATTTGGAGAGGTTGTGGGGCAGTTTGAATCTCCATATCACGGAAGGGGTGTAGCTTTTTCAGGGTATTTCCCTCGTATGTACGCAGATGGTAAACAAGAAGCTGAATTTAGTTTTGAATTAGAAAACCTGTATGGATATTCTACTCCAGTTTGGTACTCTGAGGCTAAATGGTTAGACAAAACTGCTGGAACATGGATAGAAGCTCCGCAAAATAATAATATCTCTTATTCTGCTCCGCAGTGGTTTAATAAAAACGATATTCCTACAAATTGTACAGCTATACCTTTAACCAGTACTTCTGCACAGGTTACTTGGACAAAAGCAGTCAACGATTCGTCATGGAGTTATCAAGTATACTACAGACCCTTTAAAGCAAATGGTTATGAAGGTGAAGACTCTAATGAGGGTTGGACTGCTGCTGGCTCATCTACTACTAGTTCATACAAAACAGTAACTGGCCTTCAGTCTAATACAAGATATGAGTTTATGGTTGCTGGTACTACTATTGATTATGGTTGGAGTAATATCGCCCAAGCTAGAACATTCTTAATTGTGCCAGTTACAAGTGGATATGGCAGCCCAAGTGGATTATCTGGATTTGCAAGCTCTCCGACTCAGATAGATTTGAGTTGGACAAAAAACGATTCTGCAGGTTATGAGGAAACAGAGATTTGGAGAACAAATGCCTCTATAGGTAATACACCTGCTGTACCTGACGAATCAGCTACACAGGTAGGTTCTGGTCTTACTGGAACAAGTTATTCAAACACAAGTTTGACAGCGAATACTGTGTATTCCTACAGAACTAGAAATAAATATACTGGCCCTATTTACTCTGAGTGGTCTAATGTAACTACAGTTACAACACCAGTTACTACTCCACCAACACCTCCAAGTGAGGTATCTGGTGCTGCGGTAGACCCATATTCTATTAGAGTTACTTTTACTGGGAACAACGGAACGACTAATTACAGAGTACAGGTAGCCTATATGTACGACTCAGGATTTGCAAGTCCGGTTTATAATACTGCAAGTTCTGGTCTTAATGGTTCAAATAATCATCTTATAGAAGGTCTGGCATCAAATACCGATTATATAATTAGAGTGGCAAAAGACGGCACTTCAGATTGGTCTATCGTTGCCTATGCTTCTACCTTATATACAGGTGGTGGTTCATACTGTGTACTTAAAACTGAACCTGTTACAGTAGTGTTGGAAGATGACACAATAATAGATATACAAGCACAAAAACTTGAGAGAGGTATGAGAGTGTTAGGCTCTACTTACGGTCATAAAGATATACTGCCTGCATACATACAAGCAGTCAAACCAGTAGAAGTAAGCAACTTACTACATATTAAAACTAACTCAGGGGCATCTATTAAATGTTCCTCTACCCATAAACCTATCACTAGTTATGAAGATGTTAATGGGACATTTGCTTATACTTTGGAGGTTGGAGATTCAATAATGGTATATAATAAGAAAACTAACCAACCAGAAATAGATACAATAAAATCCATTGAAGTTATAGTAGGAGAATACACAGTTATTGAACTAACACTAGATTCAGAAAGTCACACATATATAGCTGGGGGGATTTTTGCACACAACAGAAAAGATGACATACCTGTGTATTAAAATAAATGAATATNNTCTAAATCAGTTTTGGCTCAGAATTTAGATAGTAAGGCTGTGATTGTCTATGTGAATTCAGACACGGAGGAAGGTATTGAGACTTTTATAGAGGCATACCCAACCGCTGAGGAGGTAACTTTAGAAGACATTGCGGATTTAACAGATTGGAGAGTTCTTGTGTACCCTTCTTTTGCTACTTCGGACGATTCTCTTTTAGATATATATTACAAAGCCAAGCATTTAGAATCAAAAACTTTGATTGAGATAGATAATATTAAAAATGGAGTATTATAATGATAGAAATTCAATTAACTTGTTTAAGCAAAAACGCATCTTTAATAGATGGGTCTGTAATGACAGAAGTAATATTCGGAACGTCCAATAATCTGACGCATCAAAAAGGAGCAGTTATTGGAGTTCCTTCTACCAAAACCTTGACTCTGAATCAGGATTCACAGTATAATATAGTATCTGGAAATATAACAATTCTTATAAAAGAGGAGAAACAGGCAAATCAGTATAAAGTTGGAACAGTTTATACGCTTAAAATAGATAATACTTCCAAGCCTGTAAAGAAATAATATGAGCTTTTCTAAACGAGATATAGCAGTAGTAAAAGCGATAATTTCCTGCCATGAGACTGGAAAACCAGTAGGAGATTACTCTGCACTTGTAGTATTGAATGATGACGCAGGTATTACGTTTGGAGCACATCAAAGTACCCATAAATCTGGCTCTCTCTATAAGATTGTTAAAATGTACTGTGATATAAGCAATTCTAAAACTGCTAAAGCTTTAGAGCCATATCTTGCAGGATTAAAAACTTCTGCTCGTAGGCACGAGTTTGCAAAGGATGCATCACTTAAATCTCTTTTAATTAAGGCAGGAAAAGAACCAGCTATGCAGTACGCTCAAGAATCTGTTTTTGAAAGTAACTATATGGCTCCAGCGTTAGCTGCGGTACAGGGGTCTGGATGGGTACACCCTCTCTCTTTAGCGGTAGTGTATGATTCCATGATTCATGGCGGATGGACAACCGTTAGAAATAAAGTTAAACCCTCATCTGAAAAAACGTGGATTAAAAACTATGTAGCAGCTAGGCGTAAATGGCTTGCTGGAAATTCAAAACCAATTGTTCGAAAAACAACATATCGAATGACTACATTCGAAACCCTTATTAAGAATAATAACTGGGATTTAGCTCTACCTATCACTGCACATGGTGTTAAGATTTTAGAAAACCACGTAAATATTTGGTTATCTGCTACAACTTCAAGTATACAAGAGGAGGACGCTACTCAAGTTATTGTAGATACTAACCCTATTAAAGATGAGGATTTCATACCAGATACTGAGGAGAGTATAAACAACGATTTGTTAAATGAGCTACCAGAAGAAACTGAGCCTGAAGATTTAACTGATAATGCTGCTGATAATGCCGTTGATGAGACAGATTTAAATGAGGAGAAACCTGTAGTAAAAGAAAAACCAATTATTATAGACAATAATAAAAAAGAAACCACTGGTGGATGGCATACTTGGAAGACAACTATTACTGGTGTTTTAAGTAGTTTGGGAGTCTCCGCAACCGCCTTTTTTGCATGGTTTAAAGAGTCAGTTAGTGACCCAGGCTCTGCTAATTTTATTTTAGCTTTAGGAATTGCAACTATAGTTTTGGCTGGTATTTTTGGTATTGTTTATATGATTATCCGAGCTATAGATAAAGCTCGTCGTGAGACTCATAACAATGCAGTTGTACTAAAAGAAATGGAACTTGCATCAAGACCAGACAGATATAATGTTAAGGTAGATAGAAGAGAAGAAAAAAGAGATTAAAATATAAAGGAGCAATTTATGTTTACCGTAGAGCAGGAATTTACATTTTCCATTCAAGAAAACGAAAGTGTAAAAAATTTTATTGGGGTTATCATACTAAAAGGAAATAAATTAAATGAGTATGGAAGTCTTAATACATTTGAGGAGTTTAATAATTTTACTAATGCTTTGAATTCATCTTTAGAGCTACCGCAAGTGAACACATTAACATTGGAAATATTAAGTCAAATCTTATATTTTCAGGCAAAAGCATGTATCACGAATATTTACTCTTTACAGATAAGACTTGCAACAGACTCTAGCCGAAAAGCGGAATATGGACTATTAGAATCTTATACTCCTCTTTTAACAGATGTTATAGACGGTGAAATTTTAGAGCCTAATACTGAGGTAGTAATGTAATGTCAAATAGAATCGAATATAATTGTGAAGATATATCAAGCAGTATACAGTCTATTAAGATTGTAACACATGAAGGAATAGGTAATATGAAAATTCAGTATAAAGATTCGGACACTGAGTATGAGTTCTCAAATATAGAAATTGATAAATTGGTAGATTAGAACGCTGTTATAGAAAACNNAGGTATAAAACTAATGTTAAATCAGATTAAACAGTTTTATAAACTTTATACTTTACCTATATGGGTGGTGTTGGTGTTGATTGTAGTCTTCCTTATTTACTGGTTCTCTGGTTCAATAGGTAATTGGTATGAAGCTAGACAACAACGTAAATTTGATGAGAAAATAGCGGAACTTCAACAAAATATAACAGAACTTACAAAACAAAGAGATGAAGCTATAAGAAAATCTTTGGAAGCTGAGGCACGTGAACAATCTAAAATTATAGAGGTAGATTTACTTAGAAATGAGATTTCTAAACATAATATACCTATTCAAGAGGCTCAAAATAAGATTGCAGAAGCAACTCAGAAATATGAGTCTGATTTAGAATTTATTGAAAAAATTAAAACTGGAGAGGTATCTAATTTTCAGCTATGTGAAAAACAATGTGAGGATTCTTTAAAAATAGGATACCCTTGCAGACCTAATTACTGTGAAAAGTTTAAGTCAAAGGAGTAAGAAATGAAATTAGTAACAATTTTATGGTGTGTTCTTCTTTTCTCTTTTTCGGCATTTAGTCAGGTCACTGACCAAGAGCAGGATTTAATTGAAAGGGCAAAAATGGTTGCTGAAATACAGCAACTTAGAACAGAGAACACAGCCTTAAAGACTCAAGTAGCTGAGTTAAAAATTCAAGTTGATATATACAAAAGAGTTGATGAGATACAGGAAAATCGAATCGCAGATTTAAAGGAAGCTCTAGCACATAGAACCGATGCTTTAAAAATAGATTTTAGGTTAGAGGAACTGTATAAAACACAGGTTGCGGATTTTAGAGATGAAAACCTTAGATTGAGAAATGAAAATGAGAAGCTAAGAAAGTCCAGAGACCGACGTTCTTTGATTTTTGGAGCTATTGGTCTTGCTGCAGGAAAGTTTATATGGTAAATCGTATATTTGACACAATAAATGGTTATCTTACCCAATCTGGTACAGATTGGGTAACTATGTCTGAAGCTGTAGGTAACAATCCAATTATAATTGGGTTTTATTTATTTGGATGTATATCTATTTGTGTGTCATTTTTTATCATTAACATTTTAGTCTTTAAATCCTTTCGAAGACGAGGATTTATGTCCGTAGAGCATCGTAAAGTAGCAAGGTGGCTGGTTTCTTTTCTTATACTTTGCGGTGTGGTGTTTGGGATACATTCATTTGCTTTCTTATATGCAGCATATTGGATTTATTCTGGTCTCATCTGTATAGCTGGAATTTCTGCTATTTTTACAACGGTACTATATGTTAAGTATTTTAATTCTATAAAAAATTTACCTACAGCAGATGAGATATTAACCTTAAAGAAAGAAAATTTAGAGTTAAAAAGAAGAGAGATTGTTTTACGTCAGGGGATGGAACTGTGGTCTCAGAATCTAGAGACTCACATTGCACAATTAAAAGCTGAGCATGAGAGACTTACATCTGAATTGTCACAGAATCAAACTACAACAATACATCTTAATGAGGATATACGACAGCAAATTGTGGACTCATTACATACTATACAAAAAGAAATTAAATCATTCGAACTTATTGTTACAAACACAGATTAATGTAGCTATTTGAGGAGCTTAGATAAATTATGAATACTGTAATATTATTACAAAACGGTTTGTCGTCTGGCTGGCCTCAAGGGTGGGCAATTATTGGGTGGATAGCTGCGGCTGTTGTCGCTCTTATCTATTTATACTCTGGTACACTTCAAAATCTATCTACAGGTAGAAAAGACTTAATCGAAGTAGGAGAGAAGAAGCTTACAAATATTACTAAAGAAAAAGAAGAGTTGGAGTATAAAGTAAAACAGCTTCAAGAACGTATTAAAGAGTTGGAACAGGAAAAATTAGACCTCGAAGAAGAAAGGATACTCCTAATGAGAGAGCATCATCAACTATTAGATGTTTCAGTACAGGATTTAAAAACTTTAAAGTCAAGTGCTTCCACTATAAATAAATTAGAAGAGGAGATTGATAATTATAGAAATACTTTAGGCTTGCCTCCTAAAACATCTTAATCTACATTATGAACACAAAGAAAAAACAGCCAAGTATATTATCTGCAATTCTTATCTTTCTTGTTATTGGGTTCATAGGTAATGTTATTTTTGAATCTAACCAATCACAGCTACTACAAAAACGAAGCGAAGTAGGAAATGAGATTTTGGCTAATATACAAACTTTAAACAGTAAAATAGATAATCTGGAACGCAAAATACTAAAATTAGAAGAAAATATGAGATTATTACAAGAAAACACTGAAAAAACTGGTAATTGATTACAGTATTTGCTAATATGAAGTATATTTGCAATAATTTACAACAAGACAGGAGATAATTATGAATAAAACAGCTAAAGGATTACCACCATATAGTAAAACAGGACAGTCTACTGGGGGAAACGCCATTAAGTCAGACCATAAAATAGCACGAGCAAAAGGAGCTACTACAGGTGTGGCAACAGCTAGACACATAGTAACACAACCTTCTGCATCTTCAGGGACTATAGGAACAGGTCAGCCACTTAAATCAAGCGGTGGTTATAAAGACCAGAGACTCACTACATTAGGTAGACCAGTAGTTTCAACAAAACCTAATAGATAGTTGGACAACATTATAATCTAAACTAAGGTAGATAAATTCTCATAGAGTCTGTCTACCTTTTTATTTCAGTAGGAGCAATAATGGGAAACATAAATAAAGATTTTGAAGTAATAGATATTAATTTACTTAAACCAGATGCAGAAAATGCACGACTACATTCTGAAACACAGTTAAAAAGTATTGCAGCAAGCTTAACCAGGTTTGGGCAGCAGAAACCTCTTGTAGTAAGTTCTGATAATTATATTATTGCCGGAAACGGTACGTATGAAGCAGCAAAAGAACTTTTAGGCTGGAGTAAAATTGCTATAATACGCAGTGAGTTGGATGATAAAGAGGCTCGTGCTTATGGAATTGCAGATAATCAGATACCCCAACTCTCTGAATGGGATGTAGACTCACTTTCAAAGCATATGAGTGACCTTGCAACTTTAGATGATGACCCTAACTGGGAGTCTCTAGGTTTTATGGATGATGTAATAACCCCTTTAATAGAGGATGCTGACGATTCTGAGGGTGGTTTAGAAAAATCATTCAATGATTATTTAGAGGGTAAAGGTGGAGCTAAAGAAGATACCCAAATAGTAATGGCAAAACCTATAAAAGTCACTGAAGAACAGTGGGATGTTATAGACCAAGCCATTACAATTGTAAAAATGCACTCTGGAGATTTTAAAATGAAACCCGGCAGAGCTATTGAGTTAATCTGCGGAGATTATTTAAGCGGTGTCTCTCTTCCAGAATCTGAAAAAGATATAGATGGTACAGATACTAAAGATTTTCCAGTTGAGTAGATTTTATCTTCCAGTTGAAACTTACACACTATTTTTAACTGTATCATAAATATGCAGGAACTTTTCTTTTGTAATTAGTCCAGCTACCCTGTCTACTTCTTTATCCTCTTTAAGAAAGACTAGAGTAGGCACACTTTTAATACTATACTTATCTGTTAACTCAGTATCTTCATCTACATCTACCGATGTAATTAAGTCTGTATATGGTTCCAACACCTGTGTAAGCTGTCTGCACGGCCCGCACCAAGATGCGGAAAATTTCAATACTGTTATCATTATTCAAACTCCTCGATTATACTTATTATTTGGTTTTTATTATAGCAGCAAACTGATGTAGGTAGATATACATAATAAAAAGACTGTTCCATTACAGTGTGCTGCACGTGTATATGTTCAACTGTATTACCATCTAGTAAAGTTACAGTCACTCGTCTATCCGTATACTCTCCATATTGCGGAGGGATATTTATTTGCTGCATTTCTCATTCCCTCTAACTCTTTAGTTAAAGTTTCTAAATCTCCCCAGCCATTATCAGGCTCATATTGTATGTATAATTCTTTGTTTTCAGTGAATTCTTTAATTACCGTGTCAAATACATGTATACATTCTCCAGCTTTCTTATTATTTATTAAATCCCACCATCTACCGCCGAGATTTTTGACCCAATAAGTCCCAACATCAGGATTACCTAAAGCAGCTACAATTGCATGATTCAAATTGTGTGTATAATTCCAATCACAGTTCGGTATGTCAATATCATGTCCATCTACGTTAACTGTTAAATTTGCGTCCCATCCCATAATGTAAATAATCTCTCTGTAGGTTTATATGTTTTCTTAGTATTTAATGAATTAGTTACTTCTTTTTGCCATACACATTTAAAATCATCTGGTGCGGAGTATTCTGAAATAAATATTTTGGAATGTTTTGGTATATTACGACACCATTGCCAAAACTCCTCGTGATTAAAGTTCTTAGAAGATGCGTATTGTTTAACATCTTTATATGGAATATCACAGTACACCACAGACGGTTTAGTTATAGTGATATTTTTATAATCTAAGTTATAAAATTTAACATCGGCTAAATTAGTAATCTGTTCTTCTGTATTTCTTATTTGCTCTGAAATATAATCTCTACCTTTTACATTGTGCCCACTATACCCACCATCAAAAAATCTGCCGTTATAACTTCCCATCCAGCCTATCCAACCTATTTCAAAATCTGTAAATTCGTTATTAGTCTGGTTATTGTACTCATCTCTAGCCCGTGAATAAAGTTCTTTAGGTATAAGGTATGGTCTTGGTAAATCTTGCTGTAACCCTTTCCACATAGCAATTAGATATTTATTGTTATCGTTAGCAATTCGGACTGGATGATTTACTTTATCTATTAAATTACAGCCGCCGCAAAATAAATCTACAAATTGTCTATTTTTTAAATGCGGCTCTAAAATAGCAATTATATCGTTTGCTATTCTGCGTTTACTGCCCATGTATTTCATAGCTTATATAATTGACTTAATAAGAAATCTAATTCGTCTAAATTAGAAAGTCTAGCAGGATAATCTGTACCAAATCTAAAAAATATTGAATGGTCATTATCTGCTTCTAATGTAAGTGCGACAATATCTTCACCATTTTTCCATTCCAGTATAATTTCCCCATTTCCTGGTACTACATAATAAGGTTTAGGATACTTAAAATATTTATGTACTATATCTATTACTAGTTGAATTAGTTTACCTTCCGGCGGAATTATTACTTCGTTATATTTCATTTACCTATCCACCTTATCTTTGGTTCACCAAAATAAGTTTTATCAAAAACATACCACGCATACGCTACCGTATTAGCCCACTTCTTGCCGTTGGAATCAAATTTCTCACCATTTCTATAAGGCGTTGCTCTGTATGAGTATACGTAGACATATTTCAAAGGCAATGATTTGAACCATTTTTGACGAGTTGTACCTTCTAAAAATACTAGACGAGCAAACATTATAACATATCTATTAGAGATTAAAAAAGACTTATCTATAAACTCTTTAGCCAACGAAAATGGAGGATTAGTAATAACTAAATCAAAATTATCAAACTCTGAAGTAAGAAAATTAGTTTCCCCTATTATGTCACTTCGTCTAGAAATAATATCTGAGCCATGTATATAGGCGTCAGGATAAAACTCTTTTAAAACATCAATTATATGTCCTGCTCCAGCAGCTGGTTCTAATATTGTTAAAACCTTTTCTTTGCTACACTCATAATCTGATGAAAGTTGATTCAAAAAATTTCTTGTATCTATAGGAGCAGTTGCATAAAAATCATTCTCTACCCGTCCTAATTCGGGGGACGAGCCTACAAGTTTTGATGAAGAAAGCATAATTATTCAAGTTCGTGATAGAGTTTATTTACATCTATAGGTCGAGTCACTTTTATATAATCATCGACTGTTAAATATATCTCTTGCTCTTTGGAACATTTTAACAGTGATTTGCATCTGTCTTGAAGTCTTGTATAGCAGTTCCTATGCTGATTATAGACTGAAGCGTTCCAGTTATCATTAGACATGAGTCGGTTGATTTCCTCCTCTGTTAAATGTCTGGTCTTTTTAAACCAAAGAACGCCGCTAGTAGTTAGAGTAGAAGATAAATATTTGCGGATTTTCTCTTCAGTAATATCTCTCCATATTGCAATCTCATTAAGTCTTTTTATACAGTGTTTTTCTAATTCTAGACCTGTGATTTTTATTAAACTGTCCATATTATTTTTGTGCTTTTATAGGTGTTCCAAATAACTCTCTTGCTGCCATCCTTGCTAAAAATCCTACTATAAGACCTATAAAATAAATACCTGTTGAGTAATTTTTAGATGTAATAGCTCGTTTAAGAAATCTCCTGTCCACTGCATTTCTTTCTCTATAATAATCCTTTTCGCTCATACCTTCAGTTTTATATCGGGTAACTAAAGCTCTCCCCTCTATATCATGGTCTCTACAAGCTCTGTCTAATTCATCAATAGGTTCTAAATGCCCAGTCGCTTCCTCTGCTCCATAGCTAGGAGAACAGTAACATCCATATACTGTAAAAGGAAAATATAATTTAGACGAAAATACTGTTTTAAACAAAAATTTCAACTGTCTTTGCTTAAGTCCTATCACAGTAAGTATTAAAATATTACAAAGAAGTAATATTCCAACGTAGTAAGCTAGGCCCCACCAGATACCAAACCAAAGTATAAAATAGACTAAAGCAGCTATCCATATTATTACTTTTGATATATTTAATATTGTCCACAATGTTTTCATAATTACCTTTAAATCTATTAAAGAAGAATATATTCTATAATATTACTTCATCTATCTGGTATTTACAGTTTTGTGTGTAATACCTCATAATCTAACTTAATTTTAAATCTTTCTTTTTGTATTTGAACATACTCGGATTGTAACTCTATTCCTAAATATTTACGATTATGTTGCAAAGCCACAATACCTGTAGTACCAGAACCGCTAAAAATATCCATAACTATATCCCCTTCGGAGCTTCCAGCCAGTATCATCGGTTCAACAAGCTTAGTAGGAAATCCAGCCCAGTGTTTTACTTTCTGAGGCTCATAAACAAGACTCCAAACAGTACGTTTATTTCTACCTTTTGGGTTAGGTCTCATCTTGCGTTTTCTGTATGTATTTTGACCTGTTCCTTCATCCCACAACCCTTCGCCGTCAGCTTCAAGGGTTTCTCCGCCCCACCTATTCATAGGTTTAGTGTAAGGTTCTAATTGCTGATTAAATTTATATTTAGGATTTTTAGTAAAAAAGAATACCGGCTCTGAGTCGTTTGAGAATCTGTCTTTAGCACTGGAGGGTACTGCGTTCACCTTATGCCACGTAATTTCGTTGCGAAGAATAAATCCCAACTCATCGGTCATTTTAATTGCAAATCTATGAGGTATATTCATTAACGATTTTCGTTTGACTGTGTCTACTCTTTTCGCTTTTTTCCGTAAAGAGTTTCCGTCATACAGACTTTTCCACTTTGTAGGTGTATATCCAGCACCATTAGAACCAGAATAACTGTCACCTATATTAACAAAACACGTACCATCTGGTTTTAATACTCTATATACCTCTTTAAATATCTGAATTAAATGGTCAATATATAAATTAACGCTAGGTTCTAAACCTAATTCGCCACACCATGCATTACACAATGTGCAGAATTTACCAGAGTTTCCGTTTGCATTATCTTTATTAAAAATAATACTTCCACCAACCGTAGCTCCTTGAGCTCGTTTAGTCTCTGCATCTCTAGTTTCCGCTTTGGGGTTTTTAATAAAGTCTCCCCAAATGTGGTCACAATCCTTATCCCCGTCCCAAACTTGAGGAGTAGTACCGTAATCGCGAAGTCCGTAATACGGAGGGGAAGTAATAACACACTGGACAGAATCACTGTCCAGTGTTTTTAATACGGAGATAACATCACCTTCAATTATCATATTAATCTCTGAAAGCTTTAAGTTTACCGAAACGAGGCACTCCATATTCTGACAAGCCGAAATATTCAACAGTAGCTGTTTTCCCGATATACTGGTCTTTATTTTCTAGTATGTGTGCGGTTTCTTCCTGTGTCATTCCACTCACACCGGCTCTAAATGAGTCAATAGTCTTTCCGTCTCGGTCAGTTGTAGGAGCTGGTAGTTGCATAACAAATGCCCCTATAATACCTCCACGTGCATCCTCTTCTATGTCAATTACTTTATATTCCGCATCATCGAATACCTTATATTTAACTAACTGCCAACTTCTTTTATTCTCGTACCCCTTATCTAAGGTACGAATCATCAAACCCTCGTGACCATCTGCAAGAAACTCTTCTAATTTCTCTCTAATATTTTCATCAGTTGCGGTTATTTTATACGAGGGAATCAATTCAACATGAGTGGCATTACGTGCGAAACCTTTAATATAATCATAACGTATATCGTATGGAGCTTCTAGCATCACATCGTACAGATGAAACTTAATTTTTGATAAGGCAGATTCATCCTGATTATCTTTTCGTTTTAAATGACCGTTTAGTTCGTTAAAAGTCATTTCTTCTGAAAACAACTCACCATCAAGTATAACTTCATCACCAGATACAGATATTTCTAACCACCAATCCATTAGTTCATCCAGTATTGGTTTAATCTGTACCGGCATTATATCACCCTTTCTAGTGTACATTGTGCCAGAGCCAGCTAACTTAACTAGATAGCTTAACTTAATTAGACAGCGCACTCCGTCAAGTTTAGGCTGCACATGCACATTTTTACCTAATATACCAATCTTTTCTAATGTTTTTGAGCTTTTCTGTTCTCCAGTTGGATGGTATTTTTGTGCGAGAAGGGGAGCTTTAATTCCGCTTCGTAAAACCTGTTGCTCTACATTATTAATATCAGTTCGGTATTCACCACGTAATTTAAGCTCTGCTGAGGCTAAAGCTTCAGATACTGCTTGAGTATAATATGTTGTAGCATTAGCTTTGCCCAAGTTCTTACCTTCGTAAATATCAATTACGGTTTGAACCTTCTTACCGTTTTGTAACCCAGCAGTTGTAACAACACTTGCATGTGTAGAATGGTCTATAACATCTATCTCCCACTCTCTCACTTTACCTTTTGAATCAATTTTATATAATGTTTGTCCTAAATTGTACATAAAAATATGTTACTATAAATAAAGTAATAAGTCAAGAATTTTTATTTGTTATGGCGTTTGCGTGTTGAATTAAGTATCTTATTAGTTCTCTTTTAGACCACTTTTTCAACCCTTTAATAGATTTTCCTAGAGGGTATCCTAATTCCTGATAACGTAGTTGCAGAAAATCTCTAATTTTATCTTCTAAATTAACTTGTAGTGTAGGCATGACTTACTCCTTAAATGTTTTAAAGTAATGAACCGTTTCCTCTATAGACATCTCTAACTCCTCAATATCGTTTACTGTATATTGAATTTCCTCTATTTGCGGAAGTTTAAATATTGTCTTATTTAACTCCACAGCCCATTTTAATTCTTTTGCAACACCGGCAGATATTCTTTCATCCTCTGTTGGACGAAAAGCTATCGCATCATATAACTCTACAAGAGTGCGTCCAAAAGAAATACCCAACTCTTCCCAACAATCCTGATATTTAGAGTGGTATGGATTTTCAACTTGAAAACCCAATAATTCTAAAAAAATTACATCTGCTCGTGCTTGATTAGAGTTTTTTGTAACTTTAGGATGAGAATAATAAACTGTTTTAATACTCATTTTTTACTTTTCCAGTCTGAATCATCAATAGACTCTACATAAGATTTTATATCTCTTCCCATTGTGTTAGTACTTAAATTAGAAGAGGTTCGAAGGTTTGATGTAGCTGCGGCCACTCCAGTGTAAGTAGAACCGTAATCCACATGAACCACACCTCCTGAGTTTTTAGTTCTTATAGCATATGTCGAACCTTGTGATAGTCCCATAACCTCACCTTGAGACATAGCATCTAACCCAGCTCCTAAAAATACAACAGACCAGTTTCCTCGCTCTTCACATTTTTTAATTCTATTTTGAACATCTGTAGCACTATATGGGTTATTACCAGTAGTATCATAACCATCTGTCTGTATGACAAACACTATTTTAGAGTTTTTTACATCCTGTCCCTGTCTGAGTTTAATAAAATCCTCCATAACATTTGGTTCCTCAGCCCTCATAACTTCTAATGAATCTATAACTTTTATAACTGATTTAAAAAGAGGAGTCCCTCCTGATGTGGTATATAGATGAGAAGGTATCTGCTCAACCTCCTCAATAGGTGTCATATTGTATATAAACTCAATACTGTCAGACTCTAAAGAGGATTGAAACGTAATTAAATTAAAAAATACTTTGCCGTACTCTGGATGTTTTGTATAATCGTCTTGTAAATTTGTTATATAATCGTTTACACCTTTTAGTACATTATCTCTATCTGATGACATACTTCCAGATGCATCAAGTAATAACACGCATATCATCTCATTTGACATATTATTTCTCTAGTATTTCTCGCTCAACGTCCAAATTTCTATTAAGTGCGGAGTCCTCTGTAAAAGTTTGTCCTTTATATCTAGCTGCAAGTTTTTCAATGTTCTTGCTCATACTTCCAGAAAAAGAGTCTTTTCCAAGTACATCAGTAAGAATGGCAGCATACCAAAATATATCCCCTAATTCCTCCTCTACATTCACCCAGTCTATCTCTTTACCGTAAAAGATATGCTTTTTAAACACATCTGCTAATTCAGCTGATTCTGTAGCAAGTCCTAAAACCGCGTGTAACGCCCGTATACATTTCTCATCTGAAACTCTCCAGAGTATTTTATCTATATCAAGCGATTCAGTTTTTAAAGCTTCTTTTATATATTTATCGTCTGTCATTTGTTAGCTCCTTTTTATTTAAGCGTTGTTTATTCTCTCTTGAACTCTGATTGCGGCCTCTGTATGAAGTGATGTTAAAATAATATTCTCATTACACTCAGGACATACTATATAATATTGATAGTCCGGTATAAAAAATATAGGATTACGTAAGTCTGAATAACAAATATCTTCTTCAGATGCCTCAAATTTTTCTTTACAGAATTTACATTTAATAGTTTTTTTCCAAATCATATTTTTATGTTATAAATATATTTTCAAACCTTGTCTGTGATTTTACATAGAAAAGATTTACAACAGAAATATCTGAGTTTCTGCTTTTTGTCATAATAAGCTCCGCACTTCCTTTAATTGCATCTGGATTGTACTGCTCTTCACGGTATAGCATAAGAACCATATCAGCTTCTTGTTCCAATGAATTATGCACAAGTATATTATTGGCTACGAAGTTATGGTTATTGTGGACAGTTAAATCGTACGTCTCCTCTATCCCATCAGGCTGTATACTTCTAATAGAATCCCAACCGAAACCATCAAAATAAAGACTGGTTGGTACATTTATCTTATCTCCAACCTGTATATCTCTTAATGGCAGCCAACCATTAGGTGTAAGCAACTTATGATTATCCGTTAATCTGATTACTTTGCCATTTGTAGTTTCTAATTTATATATCGGTTTCGTTCCAGTACTAAAAACATTCGTACACGTATCTGTCTCATACTGTTGAGTATGCTCGTTAAACGACGCAACTAAAAACCCTCTCTTTTCCTTGAGCTCTAAAATCGTTTTATATTCTCCAGTTTCTGGAAGATATATCTCTGTATCTCCTGTTAAACACCCAGAATCTCTTAAATCAGATGATTGAGGACGATGGTTATTTGATGCTCTTTTCTCTGGCTCTCTGGAAAGCTGTGAGAGGGCAAATATATGTGTGTTATGCCTTCGACCTATCTCACGAATTTGTCTAGAGATTTCCGAAACCTCTTGTTGCCTATTTTCCTTTCGACTATTGCTCTCCATTAGTTGAACATAGTCTATCATAACCATATCTATATGACCATGTTTTTTTATAGCTTTTTTTACAGCAGTCTCCATCCTTCTTGGACTTAACTGTGAGGTATCGTCTATTAATAATTTAGATGCTGATAATTTATCATGGGCTGAAATAACTCGTGCAAACTCTAATTTATTTAGTACTCCTGTCTTTAATTTATGTAAATCAACACGAGCTTCAGATGCTAATAATCTCAAATACAACATTTCTTCTGACATCTCTAAACTAAAAAACGCCACTCTTTTATCTTGGTTTAACAGGTAAGATGCAATATTTAAGCTTAAAGCGGTTTTACCAGTTGCAGGACGTGCAGCTAATATAGTTAACTCTTTAGCATTTAATCCTGCTGTTATTTTATCTAATTTAGCGATACCAGTAGGAAGACCAATAAGAGATGAACCAGATTGTCCTACCTTATAAGCATTTTCTAGCACATCTGTACCAAAAGATGAGCCGAACTCTCTTAATCCGTCCTGCTGTCCAAAATTTTCTGTAGATAAATCATAAAGTTTAGATTCTAAAGTTTGGACTGATACTGTGTCATTTGCATATAAAGCATCAGAAAGTTCTGAATTGAGTTTTATTTTTAATCGGTCTTTAGCGGTCTGTTTAACTACTGCAATATAATAACTTAAATCCGAAGATGAAGGTATACCAGTTGTATACCGTTTAATAATAGAACTTAACTCAGTTAGGATTTCCTCTTTGTATTGTTTTGAAGTTTTAGCCTCGTCTATGACTGTGGAGGGTGTTATGGGAGCTCCCGCATCATACAAACTCTCCATTGACGAGTAAAATATCTTGTGAGCAGAAAAATAAAAATCATCAGGACGGAGTACATCCATTGTCTGAAGTAGAAGGTCATTATTAAGAAGTATTCCTCCTAATATATAACACTCTGCATTTTCATTGTGAGGTAGTTCCAAACTCATAGAGAAGTTATTTTACAGTATTTGTTTCTTTACTAATGCCTAAAATGGCATAACCTGCTAAATCTTTATAAGGAGATTCATTAAAAGCGTCTTTTTGATTTGCTATACGCATGAACTTATCAAACATTCTTACTATAAGAAGTACATCTGTATAGCTTTCAGGTGTGATACCATCTGGATATAACATCTTCAAGAACTCCCCGCATTTACTAAATGAGCTTCCATACGCTTTATTTTTCTCATTTAGTAGTTGTCCTATTTCTCGCCCTATCGTTTCAAACTGTGAAATTTCAATTTCTGTCTGGTCTAAACTAGAATTGCCCTTCTTCATGTAGATACTCCTTTACTTCGTGATGTGTTATCTTAAGGTTATTAAAAAGTTCTTGTACTTTTTGCTCAAATATATTCTTACAGTCAAAGCACAGCTCTTTTTCCGTATTATTTATGACTCTAATGTAAAATTCATGTATCTCATGTTGACATATATCACAGTACATTTTTTTCATTGGTTATTAAAACCTCCCAACTTGGAACTTCTCTTCTATTAAGATAGTTAATAAGACGACGAGCCATTAATATACACATTTCTTCTGTAAATCCCGCAAATATAATATTTTGATTTCTACTTCTGGTCTTTAAGAACTCTAAAGACGGTATATATAGACCGTCTCTAACACCGTCTATCAATTCTAACTCCTCATCTTTAAAAGGGTGAGGAAAGAAGTCTGTCTCCATGATAGACTTAGATTCAGATTCAGTGGAAGAATTATTTAAATCTATCTGTCTGTTAGTCTGCATATACTGTAAAGATGCTACATCTCTATACACACTAGCCATAGCGATAAAAATAATTGCTATGATAGCCGTCACTGCAGCAAACCCAAAAAACACCCAAAACTCTATAAAGTATGTTTTATAAAGTGTTAGAGAGGCTAAACCGCAACAAATAAATAAAAACAGTTTACTCATTTAAATTAAAAAACTTATCAAAGGGAATTTTATCTCCAACCGCAGTAGTTTCTCCACAGCACAGAGAACAGGAATACATATCTGCACAATCATCTGCAATATATCTTTTAGTTTCGCACGTGTTACAATTTATTATAATACATTCTTGGCTAATCTGTTCGACAGTACCTACTAATTCTATAGGTTGCAGTTTGAGTTTATCTAATACATGGAAGAGTTGTGAGCACTTATCGCATTTCACTATTGCATAGCCAAAAAATGCGTATATTTCAATAGTAAAATCTAAACCATCACATCTAAAACATTGCATATTAAGAGATTAACATACCTTTATAGCGGTGTCAATTGGCGTTATATTTTAGATTTAAGTTGTAATATACGAGAGTGAGTCGAAAGTAAACACGAATAGCATTTTGATTTAAAGTTTAAAGTTTTATGTTTACACTTACAAGGATAAAAAGCAAAAGAGAGCTCCAAATAATAAGCATCTGTATTAGATAAGGAGGAACGTGACGGAATCCGTGGAGTTCCTGTATGGGTTTTAATATGTGTTTTATTCATGAGTATCAGGGTGAAATAGTGAGAATTTATATTTTCTTGCAATTCGATGCATTAAACGGGCAGCAGCAATCGCATCATCCATCGCATCGTGGGTACCTGGGGTTACGTCCATTTCTGTACAGGCAGCGGTTAGATTTATAGGACCTCCGCCACGATACTGTTTATAGGCTTTCATTATACATTCCCAGTATATATTAGGGTGTTCTAACCCTTGTTTGTCTAAAGTCTGTAAAAGCATGCGTTTATCCGCTACGTGGTTAAACGCTAAAACTCTTTTATTATTAAGCAACTCATACACTTCATCCCATACATCAGATAGAGATGGCTGATTACGTAACATCTGTTTTGTAATACCGTGTACTTGTGTTGCATGCCAGTTAAATTTAACATCCTTGCTAGGCTTTAATAAGGAGTTAAATAACTGTTTGCCATCATGTAACCTTACCGCAGCGAGGCTTATAATCTCGTCTGTTTTATTACCGCCACAGCTTTCTGTGTCTAT
>JRYL01000008.1_pt1 | contig 27318 bp, 21 predicted proteins | sample 235391 | NCBI WGS metagenome assembly JRYL01 (sample SAMN03074223, study PRJNA261481) | activated sludge metagenome | biome: Wastewater Treatment Plant; feature: Wastewater; material: Activated sludge; isolation source: activated biomass of a wastewater treatment plant treating wastewater from... ...
GCGCCTGCCCAACCCCGATCTGGTCATGTACGTGTACCCGCACCTGGCGGGCACCGACCCGGTGCCGGTTCCGGGCTACACGACGGTGTTCCCGCTGTACCAGCGCGTGCAGTACGCCATGCCAGGCGAGCGCGTGGAGGACTACTGATGCGCTGGAAACTCCCCTGGCCGAAGGCTACCGCGTCGAAGCTGGCCGCATCCGATGCTGGAGATGACGAGCAGCCGGACGGCTGGCAGCGCCACGTCGAGGCCTTGCAGCAGGTCGACATTCCCGAACCCGGCGCCGCGGTCCAGGGCCGCAGGCCGGCGACTGTGGCTGACGAGCAGGCGCTGTACGACGTCGCACCGTCCTTCGTGGAACTGCTGCCCTGGGTGGAGTTCTTGCCCGAGTCGAAATCGATGCTCCTGGAGGACGGTCAATCGGTGGCGGCCTTCTTCGAGCTGGTGCCGCTGGGCACCGAGGGCCGGGAACCTGGCTGGCTCGCGCAGGCCCGCGATGCCTTGGAGAACGCGCTGCAGGACAGTTTCGATGAGCTGGACGAAAACCCCTGGGTGCTGCAGCTCTACGCTCAGGACGAGCCCAGTTTCGACCAGTACATGCAGACCCTGCGCGACTATGTGCAGCCGCGCGCCCGTGAGACGGCGTTCACCGAGTTCTACCTGCGCTTCTTCGGCCATCACCTGCGCGCGGTGGCCAAGCCGGGCGGTCTGTTCGAGGACACGGTGGTCACACGGCTGCGCTGGCGCGGCCAGACCCGGCGTGTGCGCATGGTGGTCTATCGCCGCGTGACCGGCCAAGGGCAAAACAGCCGCCGCGGGCAGACGCCCGAGCAGATGCTCAATATCGTTTGCGACCGCCTGTGCGGCGGACTGGCGAACGCCGGCATTCAGGCCCGGCGCATGGTGGCTGCGGATGTTCACGACTGGCTGCTGCGCTGGTTCAACCCGCGCCCCACGCTGCTCGGGCCTGGGGCGGAGGACCGGGAGCGCTTCTACGCGTTGGCGCGCTACCCCGACAGTACCGAGGAAAGCGAGGCCGGCGAGATCGAACTGGCGAGCGGACGGGATTTCAGCCAGCGGCTGTTCTTCGGCCAGCCGCGCTCCGACGTGGCGCAGGGCACCTGGCATTTCGACGGCCTGCCGCACCGCGTGCTGATCACCGACCGCCTGCGCATGCCGCCGGGCACAGGGCACCTGACCGGCGAGACACGCAAAGGCGATGCCATCAACACGCTGTTCGACCAGATGCCCGAGGACACCACCCTTTGCCTGACGATGGTCGCCACGCCGCAGGATGTCCTTGAGGCGGACTTGAACCACCTGGCCAAGAAAGCGGTCGGCGAAACCCTGGCGTCGGAGCAGACGCTCAAGGACGTGCATGAAGCCCGTTCCCTGATCGGCAGCGCGCACAAGCTCTATCGCGGCACGCTGGCGTTCTACCTGCGCGGGCGCGATGAGGCGGAACTGGACCGACGCGGCCTGGATCTGGCGAACGTCATGCTCAACGCTGGCCTGCAGCCGGTGCGCGAGGACGACGAGGTGGCACCGCTCAACAGCTACTTGCGCTGGCTGCCGTGCTGCTACAACCCCGGCCAGGATCGGCGCAGGTGGTACACCCAACTGATGTTCGCGCAGCACATCGCGAACGTGTCGCCGGTGTGGGGCCGCGCCCAGGGCACGGGGCACCCCGGCATCACGATGTTCAACCGTGGTGGCGGCCCGATCACCTTCGACCCGCTCAACCGCCTGGACCGGCAGATGAACGCCCACCTGTTCCTGTTCGGCCCGACCGGCTCGGGCAAGTCGGCGACGCTCAACAACCTCTTGAACCAGGTCACGGCGATATACCGCCCGCGGCTGTTCATCGTGGAGGCCGGCAACAGCTTCGGCCTGTTCAGCGATTTCGCACGCAGGCTCGGGCCTGACGGTGAACCGGGTCAAGCTGGCCCCAGGCTCCGGCATCAGCCTCGCGCCGTTCGCGGATGCGCGCCGGCTGATCGAAACGCCGAGCGACGTGCAGACGCTCGATGCCGACGCGCTGGACGAAGACCTGCCACCGGATGCCTCGGCCATGGAGGCGGACGAGCAGCGCGACGTGCTCGGCGAATTGGAGATCACGGCGCGGCTGATGATCACCGGCGGCGAAGACAAGGAAGAAGCCCGGATGACGCGGGCCGACCGCTCGCTGATCCGTCAGTGCATCCTCGATGCCGCAGAACACTGCCACAGCAAGGATGGCGAGAAGCGCACCGTGCTCACGCGCGATGTGCGCAATGCGCTGCGCACGCGCAGCCAGGACCCGACGCTGCCGGAAATGCGGCGTGTGCGACTGCTGGAGATGGCCGACGCCATGGACATGTTCTGCCAAGGCACGGATGGTGAAATGTTCGACCGCGACGGTTCGCCGTGGCCCGAGGCCGACATCACCCTGGTCGATCTGGCGACCTATGCCCGCGAGGGCTACAACGCGCAGCTCTCCATTGCCTACATCAGCCTGATCAGCACGGTGAACAACATTGCCGAGCGCGATCAGTACCTGGGCCGCCCGATCATCAACGTCACCGACGAAGGGCACATCATCACCAAGAACCCGCTGCTCGCCCCCTACGTGGTGAAGATCACCAAGATGTGGCGCAAGCTGGGGGCCTGGTTCTGGCTCGCTACACAAAACATCGACGACCTGCCGCGCGCCGCAGAGCCCATGCTCAACATGATCGAGTGGTGGATCTGCCTGTCGATGCCGCCCGATGAGGTGGAGAAGATCGCGCGGTTCCGCGAACTCTCGCCTGCGCAGAAAGCATTGATGCTTTCCGCGCGCAAGGAAGCCGGGAAGTTCACCGAGGGCGTCATCCTCTCCAAGAGCCTGGAAGTGCTGTTCCGGGCCGTGCCACCGAGCCTCTATCTCGCGCTTGCGCAGACCGAACCCGAGGAGAAAGCCGAGCGTTACCAACTCATGCAGCAGCACGGCATCAGTGAACTCGACGCGGCCTTCAAGGTGGCCGAGAAGATCGACCAGGCGCGCGGCATCGAGTCGCCAGCCTTGGGCCTGCCGCAATAGCCGCCGGAGACTGCCGTGAAACCGAAACGTCCTTCCGTTCCTATGCCGGTGCAGGCGTTCCGCCGTCGGCGCTCGCGCAAGCGCTGGTCCTGGTTCTTGGCCGCTGGATTGATCACTCTGCTGCTGATCTGGCTTGTGTCCCGCACTCCCAGCGAACCCGCGTCGCTGGCTCCCGCGCCGGTCAGTGCTGCGCAGGTAGCCGGGCCTCCCTGGCAGATGGGCAACGCGCAGGGCAGATTCACGCTGACGCTCTATGCCGACCTCGAATGTCCGTTCTGCCGAGCGTACTTCCCGCAGCTCAAGCGCTGGGTGGGTGCCAACGCGGACGTAGCCCTGCAATGGCACCACCAGCCGCTGGCCGCGCACGAACCGGCCGCATCCGCCGAGGCACGCCTGGCCGAGTGCGCCGCCGAGACAGGTGGGCATGCGGCCTTTTGGCAGGCCATCGAATGGGTCTATGCGCACACGCGCAGTGACGGCCTGGGCTTGCCCGAGGGCCTGCGCTATCCCGGCCTCAACCCAGCCGTCGAGCGGTGTTTGGCCAGCGAGCGGCCCGAAGCGTTGATTCGCGCTCAGGCTGAAGAAGCCACCAAGGGCGGCGTGACCGCGACGCCATCCCTGCGACTACACGATCACCAGACCGGCCAGGCGATCCTGCTGCAGGGGCCGATCGAAGGCGATGCGCTGTTGTCGGCCATGGACATGCTGGCGGCTGAGGATTCGGTCGCTTCACCCACCACCGAAATGCCTGCCGACGTCGTCGGCGACATGCCCAGGTAGCCCGCGGTCATTGAGGCTACGGCGCAGCACGCTGCGCTGACCGCTACCCGTTCGTCTCGCATCCTGGCCGCGAACGATCACCGCAGCAGCGGTGATGGATGCACCTTGTTCCGTTGTTCCATTCCCCGGAGGGCCTGCCCTCCTGGGGCATGTGCGCCCTCCGATTTCCCTGTCTGGAGGTTCGCCATGCCTGTCACCATCAATGACTCCTGCCTGGAGTCGCTTTCCGATATTTCTATTCAGAACGAGGACTGGATCGTCCAGCAAGCCATCGTGTTGCTGGAACGACGGGTTTTCAAAGCAGGGCCGCGTCTTGAACGGCCCGCTGCGGTCAGGGACTACCTTCGCTTGAAGCTGGTCGCCGAGCCCAATGAGATATTCGTCGTCGTGTTCATGAACAGCATGCACGACGTGCTGGCCGTGGAGCCGATGTTCCATGGAACGATAAATGCGACCTCGGTTTATCCACGTGTCGTGCTGCAGCGAGCGTTGCAACTGAACGCCGCTGCGGTCATCTTCGCCCATCAGCACCCCTCGGGCACCACCGAGCCATCCAATGCGGATCGCGTGTTGACCGAGCAGTTGAAGACGGCATTGGCGCTCATCGACGTGCGGGTACTCGACCATTTCGTGATTGGTCAGGGCGCACCGTACTCGTTCGCCGAGTCTGGTCTTCTGTAATCACAGCGGGGGCTTCGGCCTCCGCTTTCTCCATGCGGCTGCACAACCAGGTATGCGGGGTGCCCGCGATGCGCATTGTTTGTTGGGGCGGCAGCGGGTTCGCGTTCGACTATGGCTCTGATCAACTTCAAGGGCACGCGACATGCCAGCATCTTTACTCTGCTTCGCATCCGGCTGGCGAACCCTTGGCCTGGCCGTTGCACTGCCGGCATCCTTGGCTGTTTTCAGCCCCGCCACCTTCGCAGCCAATGTGGTGGTCGTCACCGACAGCCGCCACCCGGTCAAGACCATGGGTGGCGAGCGGTTGATCGAGTTGGATGAAGGCCCGCGCATCGAAGCCGAGCTTTCCGCACAGCTGCCCGCCGATCCTGAGCAGGCCACGGCCATCGTCAAGCGCCGCCTGAACAACGGCGGTGCCGACCTCCAGCGCCGCATTGCGTCGGCATACCAGGGCGTTGCCGACGCCTGGAGCCTGAGCGTCACCAGCATTCCGGCGGTCGTGGTGGATCAGCGTTACGTGGTCTATGGCGAGCCGGACGTAGCCCGTGCCGTCGCGCGCATTGCGCAACACCGGAGGCCGCAGCCATGACCCGACCCTTCGAGCGGATGCGCCGTCTGCGTGCTGGCGTGGCCTCGGTGCTGCTGCTCAGCGCCACCGGCAGCTACGCCCTCAACACCGCAACCATCGTTGGCTCAGTGGCATCACCAGACTGCCTCGAATACCGCGTCGTCGGCATCTGCTACTGGCTCTACTGCACCTGGACGGGCTGCACGGTGCGCACGTCCATCAAAGTCCGCCACTACATCCCCGATGCGGTCGTCTCCAGCTACAGCAACACCGGCGAGAACCCCTGGGTCGAAGTCCGGGCGATGAGCGCACCCAACCCGTCCGCACAGGCCGGCGGTGACGGCACCACCAACGAAGACCACGAGAACAATCTCGCCAAGTTCAAGAACGCAGACGTGATCGGCCACCCCGGCGTCGAGGTGTTCAACCAGTTCGTCTCATCCTCGGGCTACTTCTGCGAGGGCGCGGGCACGGCGTTCATGCCGTACCTGCTCAGCACCCTGGACACGCTGGCCTGGCGTTACAACGTGCCCGAGATGGTCTACCCGGAGGCGCTGATTCCGGGTAGGCGCGAGGTCGGCGCGCGCACTACGCTGAACCTGTGGGGCAACGTGTATCCGCGTGGCGGTTTCCTGCACCAGGCCGACGACCACAAGGCTGGCGCCGTGGTGGCCCAGCGCGCTGGCGATGTCGTCACGCGCCGTGGACAAATCCACGTTTATCAGCCGCTGCTCGCCAACTCGCGGCCCGGCTACTGGCCTGCCGGTGCGCTGATGGAGGGCGATGCCTCGACCGGCAAGTGGCAAGAACTCACGCCCGTCCTGTCCTCGTCCTGCACGGTATTCCCACGCAGTGGCTTCCTGACGCAGGCCCAGCAAGGCGACTACGCCTGGGCGTTGTGGCGGCCCTATGCGTGTTGCCAACGCCGCGGTCAGGTGTTCCTCGGCAGCGTCGATTTCCAATAGGGGTACAGCGATGAAGCGTCCCGAACTGATGAACCTTCCCAGCAGGGCATGCCGCCTGCTGCGCCCCTCGGTGATGGCCGTCGCGCTTGCTCTCGGCAGCGGGCTTGTGTGGGCACAGCCCAGCTACCAGACCAGCGGCACAGTCCTCGGCGATGAGGTCATGTACTCCATTGGTGGAGGCAGTGCGGTGTCCATGGGGCGTGCGGCCGGCATGCACTCGATTGGTGTCGGCGTAGGCTGGAACAGCAATCTGATCTGTGGCGACATGAGTATCCAGACGACGCTGCGCAACCAGCTCAACGGCATCACGAATGGCTTCCAGCAGATCATGAGCAACGTGATCCAGAGTGCCACCAGTGCCGTGGCGTCGTTGCCTGCGCTGATCATCCAGCGCGCTGATCCGGGCCTGTACAACCTGCTGACCAATGGTGTGCTGCAGGCGCGGCTGGACTTTGATCGCTCGAAGCTAACATGCCGCGCGATGGCCGAAAAGATGGCCGACACGGCGGGTGGCCAGCTTGGCTGGAGCCAGGTGGCCGAAGGCATGGCGCTGCGCGATGCGGTGTTGAGCACGGATGCCGTCTCTGCGATCGAACAGGCCGAAACGCGCCGCGGCAACGACGGCGTGCCCTGGGTGGGCGGCAGCAATGCCGGTGGCGCGGGACAGCCTGCCGTCCGGGTGGTTGGCGACGTGACCCGCGCGGGCTACAACCTGGTCAACGGCCGCGGCGTGACCGACACGTCCGCCATCTCGCCCAACAGTTGCGCGAGCCTGTCCTGCCAGACCTGGACGTCGCCGCAGCAGGCCACTGAATGGGCGACACGGGTGCTTGGGGAACAGGTGCAGCGCACCTGCGATGCCTGCACCAAGACCGAGACGGTGCCCGGCGTCGGACTGACGCCGCTGATCCAGGAAGAGTACGAGACCAAGCTGGAAGCCCTGCAGGAACTGGTTTCGGGGGCGCGCAACACGACGTTCGAGCACTTGCGTGCGGCCGGCAGCACCTCGCTGCCCATCACGCGGGGCGTGATCGAGGCGCTGCGTGACGAACCGGACAAGGAGCTGCTGGCGCGGCGCCTGGCATCGGAGGTGGCGCTGTCGTCGGTGTTGGAGAAGGCGTTGCTACTCCAGCGCACGCTGCTGACCGGCAAGAAGGAACCCAACGTGGCGGCGAACCAGCTGGCGGTCGCGGCGGTGAACCACGAAAGCGACACGCTCGACCAGGAGATCCGCAACCTCAAGACCGAACTGGAACTGCGCCGCGAGCTGGCGAACAACTCGCCGATGGCCATCATCCAGCGCCACGGCACGCGTGCGGCCGGCTCGCGCGGAATCTACGAAGGTGATCCGGTGCCCGATCGCCTCGACCGGCTCCAGAAGGGCAATCCCGGAGGCACGCCATGAGCCCGATGCGCGCAACCTGGCTGCGTCAGCACGGGTTGTTCAGCCGCCGCGCGGTGAAGGCGCTGCTGTGGACGGTGGCGATCGTCGCTGCGGCCCTGGGTGCCAACATCGCCGGGATCTATCTCGTCGGCAGCGTTGGCGGCTGGGAGCGGTGGCTGATGGCGGCCGCGGGCTACTTTCTGGTGTGGCGGTTGTGCCTGTACGGCGCGACGGCCTATGGCTGGGTCTGGATGCGGCGTCGGCTGCTGGCGCGCGAGGCGCAGAACGGGACGGAGGTTCAGGCACGGCACCGCCTGCTGCGCAGCGAGATCGCCGGCGTCGTCGCCATCGTGGCGCTGGAAGCCAGCCTGCTGATGCAGGGCTGAGGGGAGATTCGGGCCATGACTCTTTTCACCACTGACTACCTGGAGTACTACCTCACCCTCGTGTCCTGGATCGTCCATAACGGCATCTGGGCGGTGCTGGTGTCCAGCGGCGTCTTCGCGCTGCCGTTTGTGGCGATCATCGTGCAGGAATGGCTGAAGGCGCGCGCGGAAGGCGCCGACGAAGGCAACAAGGGCGTGCTCTCGGCAGCGCGCATCGAGAACCGGGTGTTCGTCGCCATCGTGGTGGTGATGTTCGCCGGCATCCCGTTCATCGACGTGGATCTCAACACCATCCGGTACGACAACTCGCGTTCGGCCCAGTGCCAGGTCAGCGTGCCGCAGCCCACGGACACCGGCTGGTCGCAGTCCTTCAGCACCATCAACAACCAGAGTGCCAAGGTGCCGGTCTGGTGGGGTTTCATGCATGCGCTCTCGCGCGCCGTCACGGGGGCCTCGGTGGCCGCGATCCCGTGCGGCACCGACCTGCGGCAGATGCGCATGGAGATCGACGCCACGCGCATCGACGATCCGGTGCTGGCTCAGGATGTGGCGGATTTCTCGCGCGACTGCTACGGGCCGGCGCGCGCCAAACTGTTCATGCAGCGCCCGGACCTCGATGAGACGCAGATGCACGACGTGACCTGGATCGGTTCGCGCTTCTTCACGGACACGGGCGGCTACTACGACACCTACCGCTCCAGCACGCCGCGCGACGACTGGCCCTACGACAGCACCCGCGATGCGGGGCTTGCGCAGGTGGCCAGCGGTGGCGGCTACCCTAACTGCAGGCAGTGGTGGGCCGATGGCAGCAACGGCCTGCGCGCGCGGCTGCTGGGGCAGGTGGACCCGAGCCTGTTGAATCGGCTGGCGGGCTGGGCCGGGTTCCTGAGCCGCGCCGAAGTGGACGATTCCGTGATCCGCGCGATTGCCTCGCCGCGGCAGCAGAAGCTCAACCAGGGTGCGGTCTATACCGACTACGGCGGCCAGATCGACAAGACCTTGCCGAACATCGTGACGCGCGCGGCAGGCGATGTCGGGATGGCCGTGGGGGCGATCGCCGCGTTCCCCGCCATGGACGTCGTGCGCCAGGCGTTGCCCATGGTGCTGGCCTTGCTCAAGATGGCGCTGGTCATCTGCATCCCGCTGGTGCTGGTCGTGGGCACCTATGACCTGAAGACGGTCATCACCGTGAGCGTCGTGCAGTTCGCGCTGTTCTTCGTGGATTTCTGGTTCCAGCTCGCTCGCTGGGTCGACAGCACCATCCTCGATGCGCTCTATGGCTGGGGGTTCGGCTGGAACCGGCCGCACAGCAACTTCGACCCGCTGGTGGGACTGAACAATGCCTTCGGCGACATGCTCCTGAATTTCGTGATGGGGACGATGTTCCTGGTTTTGCCGACGTTTTGGGTCGCAGCCCTGGGATGGGCAGGCGTAAGAGCCGGTGCGCTGGCACAGAATCTGGCGACGGGATCAAAAGAAGCGAAGGACGGTACTTCGTCGGGAGTCAACAAGGTAACGCGGTGACAAGCTCTATGACCGTGGCGGGGGACTGCTCCACCATAAAATCGACAAAACCCCGTAATTTTGATACAAACTCTTGCAGAGATGCCGCAACTGCCTTGTTGGCACTACTACGTGCGCAGGGCTGTCAATAATCAATACGAAGGAAATGACCATGCAATTGATTGAGCTGAATAACAATGTAATGCCGAACGGCGCTTCTAATGAAAATGTCTTGCGTCGGGAGGTTTTGAAACTGAGTGATCTGGATGCTGAAGCGGTGTCCGATCTGTCAGGCATGTTCGGCATGTGGAAAGAGGCCGACCACTGCGACAAGGACTTTAGCTGATCTGCTGCTCGCAATTTCGCATGGATGAATCCCTGCTGCTCGTCTCGGGGCTGCCCAGGGAGACCGAGGGGGAAGCTTTACTCGTCGAGGCCCTGAGCGCTCAGGGCGTCAAGCCTCATCTTAGTCGACTGTCCGATCACGAGCTTGCAACGCGCGATGGTGCTAGCTATCCGGTTGTTGTGCTGCTGTTGCCGATTTTTGGCGACAACGATCTTACGGACAAAGTACACATTCACCTCGCCCGCCTAGCGTCGTGCGATAGTTATCGTGAATGCGCCATTGTGGTGGTCGCGCATGGCGATCGTCATGCATCAGACGAATTCGTCACTCCCGAAACGCCATTCAGCATCAAAGTCAGTCGTCTTTTCAGTGGTGTCGGCATCTTTGAGATGCTGGAGATCAAGCTCGATCGGTTCACCGCTGTCGCCCTGGCTAGCGAGATTTTGAATCTAGCCGATGCGACGAGCTTTAGCGATGTATTCGAATTGAACTGCATTGCCCGCCTCTTGCCGCGAGCGCCCCAGTGGAATGCGCGCAAGCGTATGCTTGACTTCTACGACTCCTGCGCCGGAATCAGCCTTTTGAAGCCTGCCGAGCGTGCAATTCGGAAGCGTATCGCAAGCCATATTCAAGTAATCTCTCCACGCATCCTGAAGATGACTCACGCCGGTCTCGGTGACGACGCGCTAGATGATCTGGGGGATACGCTTCATGCTGAAGTAATCGATCTTGGCAGTAATGCTTTTTCATGGGATGGACTTGTGTCGAAGTTGGACACTTGTCGGTGGCTTGGCTTGGCGGCAAACGGCATCAAGCAGATGCCCCTCACGCAGCTGCCGCGAGGACTAGAGTATCTCTATCTGCAAAAAAATGATCTTCATGAATTTGCAGCGATGCCTGTGGAAGTGGCACGAATTAAGTCGCTCAGCCTTTATCGCAATCGACTGACTACCTTTGATTGGCCCGCAGGGCACTCGGCCCTTTCTCGACTCAACCTTGGTGCGAATCCGCTCGTATCCCTGCCCGAAACGCTAAGTGAGTGTGCCGCACTGGAGTCTCTTGGCTTGGCCAGAACGCAGATCTCGTGTTTGCCTGAGTGGGTCTTTTCCATTCAGAATCTGCGCGAACTAGATATCAGCTACATCGAAGACCGGATTCCGCCAACACAGATCGCGCATCTGCGCGCACGACGTGTATCGTTAATTACACGGCCCGGTTTGGTAATGCCATGAGTGAAGAAACCAATTCCCTCCTTCAGTTCCTGCTGGGCGATATGCCAACGCCACGCTTTTTTAGCGAGGCCTATGGTAAGCGCCCGCTGCATATCACTGGTTCGCCAGACAAGTTTGCGCATCTCTTTGCGCTGAGCGATCTCAATGCCATCCTCAACTTTTCGTCGCTACTGTACCCCCGCGTCCGAGTCACCGATCATCGCAACACGCTCCACAAATATGATCTGATCGACGACAAGGATCGGTACAGCAATAACCTCAACAACGAACTGAATCGGAAGAAGATTCTGCTGGCCATCGCCCGTGGCGGCACCCTCGTATACGATCGCATCCAGGAGTGTCACCCGCCGCTTGAGTCATTTGTCGACCAGCTCAGTGAAGAGACTCAAACCCGCGTAAGCGTCAACGGTTACTACACTGCTCGGCGTACGCAGGGGGTTAACGTTCATTTCGACCGGCACGATGTTTTTGCCATCCAGATCCATGGCAGCAAGCGTTGGTTTTATCGCGAGGACTCGCATGTGCTGTCTCGCTCGATGCGCCACCAGTCTGTACCGCCGGTGGATGAAAATTTCACTGGCTGGCAGTCCGTGCTCTTGAAGCAGGGCGACGTGTTCTATTGCCCGCGGGGGATCTGGCACTTTACGCAGACAGAGGAAAATCATTCCGCCCATCTGGCGCTCGGTTGGTATCCGTTGACGCTCGGGGATTGGATCAAGAAATTAGAGTCGTATCCGGAGATTGGGGAGCTGCTGGAGGAGTATGTGCAGCAACCATGCATGAAAGGCACTTCAATGCAAAACACCACCGCGCTCGACAACCTGATTAATGCGTTGCGTAACGAGGCCAGTCGCCCCTTTCCCCCGCTCACGCGGCCACGACCATATCTCGAGCTGGAATGATGGAGCAGTTCTATTTCGTTATCACGGAACGCTGCAACCTAACGTGTTCGCATTGCATTCGCGACTCATCTCCTTACCGCGACGAAACTGCGGAAACTGGCATGATCAAAAATGCGTTAACGCAGATTGCGCGCAGCCATCCAGAAAGCCTGGTGTTGCTGAGCGGCGGAGAGCCGACGCTGCATCGTCATTTCCGGGAGCTACTTGATTTCGGGCTGCAACTCGGACTGTCCATTACCATCAATACGAATGGAGTGACCTCGTTCTTCAACGAGCGGACGCTGAAGGAGCTGCCACGACATGCACGTCTATCCGTGCAAGTATCGTTGGATGGCGACGAGGCGATGCATGACGCAATTCGCGGCCCTGACTCCTACCGTAAGGCCGTGCGAACTCTACGAAGACTCGTAGAACATGGCATTCGCTGCAGCGTCTCAACCACGGTCGTGGATGTCGACTTCATGGCACGTGCTGATGCTTTCATCGCCTCGTTGGACGTGCTCGGATTGGCCCATATTGCCATCAAACGGGCGACTTATGCGGGCAGGGCTGCGAGCGGTGTACACATAGATGGGAGAAAGTGGAACGAACATGTCTACCGTTTGCGAGCGCTACCGACGAAGACGCGCCTGAAAATGACGCCAATGTACGACTTTGATCGACTCGATGAGCTTTCAGATGATGTACTGGCCGCGCTTGAATTGCCCCCGTCGGCAACAAATTGCGGGGCAGGTACGGCGAAGGTCTATATCTATACCAACGGAGACGTGTGCTCGTGTACCTGCTTCAAGGATCGGCCGATGGGAAATCTGTATCGATCAGACCTCGACGTAATTCTCACTAAGCCGTCGAGCATTCAGGTCAAGCATCCCGCTTGCAACACTTGTCGCTATTTCAGGCTGTGCCGCGGTGGCTGCTTAGGCAGCGGCTATCAAACTACGGGGATAATCGGAATGCCCGACCCGCGCTGCCCCAAGGTCGCCAGCCCAGACGGGCGTCGCGAAAAAATCATAAATTTACAGCACCTTTAACCAGAACGGGAGCCCACATGTGTTTACTGAAATAGCGCTTAGCTGCAAGGATTTATATGAAACATGTGAGCCAGAGTTGGAGCTCACCGGCGAAATCAATTAGCGCACAACCCTTTCTGGCCACCCATTTATAAACACCGACCCATCTGTTTTCAGGCGAATCTCAAGCACTCGCTCGACTTTGTCGTTGGATTCAATTCGCACATCATAACGCTCCGTCAAATAATGAAATTGTTGATTGGTAGAGCCAACCCAGCGGCGATTCCGATCTGGTAAATCCGCCTCATACGGGCCATCCACTAGCACATCCGTATAGCGAAGAAGTTGATCAACGCCAGGTAGTCGCATCGCATCAAGCTCATTTTTTGTATACCCACTGAATACCATCACCGATAGCCCCAGTGACTGGACTCCTTGAGCAACGACAGCCAAACCTTGTGCTTGCAACATGGGCTCGCCACCGAGAAAGGTCACCCCTTCAAGATCGTGCGCATGATGCGCATTCCTCAGCCAGTCGAGAACCGATGAAGCCGAAACAAGCTCACGCTCAGCCAGCTGCAGATACGCCGGGTTGCAGCAGCCATGACAACGTTTGTTGCAACCTTGCACCCACAATGCAGCTCTTCGCCCCGGCCCTTCGGCTTCGGTGCAAGGTAGGCGAGATGCCATGTTTAACCAATGCACAATTTCACTCCAGCTCAAATAGCAATTTGCCACCTGCAATATGAATTTCAATTGCTTTCCCCCGAATCTGATCAGGGGTGGCCATTTGTGCAAACAGAAAATCGGCCAGTGGATCAATTAGCTTATTGGTAAGCGCATTGGGGACGCCGCGACCACCCGCTCCCCGATCCACTTCTCTGATCAGTAAAGCTAGTATCTCGGCCTCCTTGACCAGTCTCAGTTCAGAAACACCCCATTTATCCTTCAGCCCTTTGCGTAGCGGCTCCAACTTGGCACGGGCAATGTCAATCAAAAAGCCATCGTCACGCATGAAGTTGAATGGAATAATGTTGGCCTCACCAATTCGCCCTAACAATTCTGGGCGCTTCAGCTCGTGTACGAAGTGATGCCGAACCTTTTGGATGAATTCATTGCGCACATCCTGACTTTCATAACTGACCTCGGCTGCGCCAATGTTCGAGGTGAAGACGATGACAGTATCCGAAAAAATCACCGTTTCGCCCTTGCCATCCGTCAAGCGCCCGTCTTCTAGAATTTGCAAAAACTTGTCGAGAATGCGGGGATGTGCCTTCTCAATTTCATCAAACAATAACAGAGAAAACGGTCTTTTTTTGACCGAATTGGTCAACTGCCCACCAGCCTCGTAACCCACGTAACCTGGCGGTGCACCCACCAATCGCTGGTCAGCATGCTCGTGATTGAACTCTGACATGTCGAAGCGAAGGCAGGCCTCTTCGTCGCCGAAGAGAAACTCGGCAATTGATTTCGCCAATTCAGTTTTACCGACGCCCGTTGGGCCGACAAAAAACAACACCCCCTTTGGAGTGCGTTGCCTGTATGAGTGTTGAAGCCCCGATAGTCCCGTGAAGGCGCGCACGAGAATGCGGCGCACCGACTCAATGGCTTCCCCTTGACCTTTGACGCGCCGCCCCAGCGTTTCGACAATGGTCTGAAGTTTTTTGTGATCCAGTTGCTCCCAAGGACTGTGCCTGCGGCCATGGCGATACAAATTGAGTAGAGACAGCGCACTTGAGACTTCGGTCTCTTGTCGTGAAAGTCGTGCGAGATTGTGAATGTCGCGAATACTCTGTCCCTCCAGTCCATCAACGAAGTCAGCCAACTCACGCCCGCCTTGCTGCAAAAGGGGCTGTAGTCGAAACACTTCTTTCAATCCCAGTACAGCAGACTCGCGAATTTGCCTGGTCGGCAAGGGAATTGCTATTTCCCCAAATAGTGGATTGTTCAAGTAGAGCGATGGTGGCAACACATTCAAGCCCCCACACAACAGCACCAGCAGTGATTGAGGCTGCCCAATGTTTTCAACATTTCTAACCACAGCAGCATCACGGGTAGCCTGCCCTAGGCGCAGCAACCATCCGCGCTCATTCTCACTCAACGAGTTGGCGCTACCAAACAAGTATTGCGTCCAATCCAGCACAAAAGCGACTGGCTTTTCGGCACGAGGTTGTCGTAGCCATTGCGCAGCAACAGCCAGAAAGTCATCCGCGCTTGCCGAAATGCCGCTGGATGCGGGGCTCGGCACAGATGTAGGAGGCAATTCGCCCATGTCATAGGCGCTCCCCTCGGACGTGCTGCCTCTCACTGCATGTGGCGTAACGGAGCTTTGCAATTCTCCCCAAGTCCTCGCATCAATGCCACTGACACCATTGATGCGGTTCCAGAAAACCACATGCTGGTACCCGCGCTGACGCAGTAGGCTCTTCAACGCGGTCGGCAAAGCAATCCATTGCCCTGGCGCTTCGGGATCAGATGTCAAATCACCCGTGTTGCCATGCAATATCACACCGCGCCGTATGCCGCATTCGCGACGAAAGTCTTCCTGCCACGGCAACAAAACTGAACTCATTTACTTCTCTCCTGTGTCGCATCAGGGTAAGGGCGAGCATCCTGATCCAGATCATCGGGGTTGACCCATATCACGCGCTTGTCGCTCAGGCTAATCCCGTAAGCATCTTGTAGCGTTGCCATGACAGGGGCGACATCTTTCTCGCACGTTTTGCCTTTGTACTGATGAAACTTGTAGCTGAGATGGCCGCTCAGGTTGACGCGGAAATCCGCCTGCGCGCCAGCAGGACGACGGGCGCGAATCAGTACTTCATCTTGCCCTTGTGATGTGAGATGTTCGGGGCCATCCACGACAAAGCCAGCTTGTTGCAGAGACTGATACACCGCCCGCACAACTTCACGACGCTGGCTTTCGCCCACGGCTGCTTCATCCTGTTCTTGCGCCAGTTGGTTCAAAGCTTCGGCCTGTTCTTCAGGAGCCAGTCCTGTCGCATGAGCCAACGCCTCGCGCAGCTTTGCGGCACGTTCGCCACCGCCCATATTCGCTTCATGTTCCAACTGCTGTCTTTGCAGCGTTAGCACATCGGTCACGGCATCTCGCTGCGCACGCTTTTTCATTTCCAATAACTGGCATTCAGCGTCCTCTTCATACCGTTGCTGAACTTCGCGCAAAGCGGATGAAATTTGCGCCGGGGTCATGTTATTGCCAGCATTGCCAAGTAGTCGCCCGCGTAGTTGCTGCAACTCACCGAACGCAGCATTGAGTGCGACTGGTGTGCTCCAACCGCTCAAGCCTTCGCGCCAGGCCGCCTCAAGTTCTGCCTTCAGCTGCAACTGTCGTTCGGCCTCAACTTGCTGCGCTTTGCGGAATGCCTCGACTGCGGCCAGCTCCGCTTCATGACGGGAACGGCGCTGCTCGCGCGCAAGCCGTGGGAACCCATGAAATCGACCACCCAGGGAACGACTCATATCTCTGGCGGCAAACGGGTCGGAATCCAGCAAAGCCTCCATGCGCCTGAGTTCAGAGCTCAGCTCACGAAACTCTGCTGGAATAACGTCGCTCAGCCCTTGACTAACGACATCATTCAAGATGCTCCGATAGCGCTCCACAAAAGGGCGTGTTGTTTCTCGCACACGCTGCCGATCAAGCTCTTGTTTACGCTGTCGTTCAATTCGATAGCGGTACTCATCAGCTCGGCTCATACTTTTATCTCCTTTTATTCTTTTGTTTGTTTTTCATCTGAACGTGCGCTTCCGAAGCAGCAGCTGGAGCAATGCGCGAAGACGCATATGACCTGGAATCTTGCGTATTCAAACCAAGAGACTTCGCTTTGTTGCGTAGGTTGATGTCATTACTCACAAACAAAACTTCATTCAGCCGGAAGAACAACGCAGTTGAAAGAATGGCATGATCGGGTTGCTTGGCATCCCACTCTGCGGGCAGCAAGGCCGTATATTCTTTTTCATGGCGGATGCGATATGAGGTCGCATCCAACTGGCGAATGGCTGCGCGCGCCTTGACCGCACGAGCATCATCTTCACTAGTCTTCAAGCCATCCAGCTCGCTCAGAACGCGATGAGGGACAAGCGGAATATCTTCGGAAGGAAGATCCTGTAAAAGCTCAGGACTTTCCATCAGAGCGCTGGTGTCGAACACCACAACGCGGTGCCCAATCTCAACCGGGGCCAGCTTGTCCTGAGCCAGAAAATTCCAGCTTTCCACTGCTTTATTCAACGCATCCCAGAGGGGCGATGATGTGTTTAAAGCGTGAAAATGCTCAGTCGCTTTACGCCAAGCGCGCACGGCATTCAATGCACCTGGGGTCAGGGTGCGTACATCCATTTGGCCATTACCAGCCGCTTTCAACGCCTGGTCGCCAATACTCCGGTAAATATCCTGGACGGCTCTCTCAATAACTTGCATTGGTTGCTGTACGGCGTGTGGGCCATACAGCTTCAAATCTTTGCGCTGCAATGCGTGCTCCAGCCACACTTGCCGCAACTCGCTGGAAAGCAATTCTTCTGGAATTTCAGTGGATGAAGGCAAAGCTGATCGCAGCTTCGCCAATGAGTCCAAGGCAAGAATGGGGGCCGCATGAGGCAGCAACGCAGCTTGCAACGACGCTGCCTTGTCGGCAGACAAGACCTGAGCTATCTGGATTAATAGAGATACGACATCATCAGGATCAAGCTGATTGGGCGTATGTCGCAACGACTCATCCATAGCTTTCGACAGAACCTCTTCCCAAGCAGATTTCCAGTCTTTCCTATCTGGCCGCCACAATCCAATTGCTTGTGTAGCGGGCTCGATCAACGCCACCAGATCATCCAGAGGCCGTTCGGCACGCGCGGCAAGCCACGGCCACACCGTTTCTCCGATTGCATCGACATCCCGCCATGCGACGGGCATGAGGGCAATACGTGGATCATCGGAGTGCTCGCAAGCCCCCTCCAAATCTCTGCGCAGCTTGGCCCAAAGCACGGTTGCAGCATGGTCACTCAATGTCACCGCTAGGCCACACAGGCGCGGCTGTCCAGCCCAATAGAGGCGGAGGTTCCCGGCTACTTCTACTTGAGCGTTCGCTACGCCGCTCTGTGGCAGAGACAAGCTACGAAATCCCGTCATAATTTCTGCTGGGGTGGGCACGAGCAGTGTGAGCACGGTCGGCTGTTTGCCACTGGCAACCAGTTCTGGTGCGTTCACTTCAGACGATAAAACGATGGTGGGTGTTGCCGCATCCGCCGCAACGCCTTGCGTAACGATGCACAACCGCGCTCTGACTGCACCCCTATTAGTTGCTGTAATGGGACGGGCAGTACGGGCATCGCGTAAAACAGAAGAGCCAATGACGGGCAGAGAAGCATTCGGTTCGCTTGTCAGTGCGCCAGCAAGCAGAATTTCCCATGCCAGTTCGGATTGTGCTTGCTCCAGCCAGCGCTGCAATGCGGCATCACGCGGAGCACTCGCGGACAGCACACCATCCTCGCTGCACGAGATTTCGAGCCTGCGCTCTCCCCATCCAGATAGCTGAACCACGGGCGCAATGCGGTCTACAACTGTCGCAGGGTTTTTCCAGTCATAAGTTTCCTGCGCTATGGCGCGTTCGACTTGCGGCAACGGATTTTGCGGCCTCAAAGCGTTGTCGACGAAGCTCATGCGGCTCATGTTGCCTTGGCTCTGCAGCCCACCATCCCTCTTGGCCGGTTTGATCTCATCACCGATAGGATCGTAGTGATGACTGACTTTGATCGTGCGCGAGCGCACCGGCAGGCTGTCGCTGCGCAAGAATTGCAAGCCATCGGCAGTCAATTCAAGCTCAGTTAGACGCACCTCGAGCATATCAAGGGCGTAACGCTTGGGCAGAGCACCCAAAGCGGAAAGTTCAGATACGCAGCCCTCCAGCAGTTCACGCACATCGCCTGCGCCCAATTGATCCCGGAAAACACCAAGTAAGGACAGGCTCTGTTTATCAGGTAAATGGAGCCCAGGATCACACAGTCGCAATACCATCCGTTCAAACACCGTGGGTTTGCGCTCGGTGTGATAGGTCACCTCGGATTCAATGCGATACAAGGGCAAGGGAACGGAAATTTCTGCCAGCTTCATGCGCGCGCCCCCCGATTACCTCCCTTGTCGCCCAGGGGCGTAGCCGCTCGGTTGGGTGGGGCATTGAACCTGCCACGTTGCTGTTGTGGCTGCTGGGGCAGCATATCCGGTGACATCAACTGCCTTGCCGGAACTAGCCGTGCATCGCGCTCCAGTTGATCCAGAATGTCCTTGTAAACGGCTCGCTTCACGCTGCCTGCGCTGTCCATACGCGGCAAATCCACCTCGTAGGACGCATACATGCTTTTCGCGCCGAAGACGACCAGCAGCGCCTGCGCGCGCGAAAAAGCCACATTGATAAATTCAAATCGAGCGACATTGGCCTTGCTGGAGCGACGCCGAGGCTGATTGCCCGAGCGCAAAGGATCGTACCCATCGTGGCGCACCATGCTGACCAGCACGATTGACTTTTCCTTTCCCTGATAGCGAATCACGGTATTGACCTCAACATCGAGGCATTCGAATCGACCGTTGGAACCCTGTGGACGGCGGCGACGGATGGCGGCACGAATTTCTCGGCATTGGTTGGCATAGAAAGACACCACGCCGACTTTGCGTTTGTTTGTACGTGAGTAGCCTTGCGCAGCGGATTGCTGTTCGATTTTCTCTAGCGTTTCGGCAATCAACTCCGCTTCCAGCTTATTGGTGCGCCGTGGCTGGTTGCCGTCCATGTCTTCACGGTGAATCTGGTTGTGCAGGTTGTAGGTTGTGTCCACCCACAACGCATGGTCATCCGGGGTGAGTAAAGGTGAGCCGCCGTCCACATTCCTCAATGTCAGTCCGTGAACACGGCGAAGCTTCTGGTCTGGATCATCGTCAGGTCGAAGGAGGCCGCATTCCAACTGCCCTTCGTAAAAGTGGTTCACCATCGCCATGATTTGCGGGTGCATGCGGAACTGCACATTGAGGCGTGCGCGGATGGCATCGTCCGCCATCTCGAAATGCGACTTGAACAACGAGGCTGTAACCATCTTCTCAAAGCGGCGCAGGTTGTCGCGGGTCAGCAAGGTTTGCGCGTCGGCAAGCTTGCCAACGCTGTTTTCCTCTGCGTTGGCCGCTTCGCTTTCTTCTACTTCATCCATGAAGCTACGAGCTTCGTCGCCCTCCTGAAACAGCGGCGGCAACTGGCGGTGGTCGCCGACCAACACAGCGCGGCGCGCACGCATCAAGGGCATCAGCAATTCAAGCGGCGTGGCCTTGCTCACCTCATCAATGATGGCAACATCAAAACTCGCCTGCCCAGCATCGTCCAACGTGCGTTCGTTTTCATTGCAGCTAATGGCCACCACATTGCAGCTCGCCAGAAAATCCGCGCCCAGATGCTGCCAGTCCTCTGCTGAAGCGTTGTTGCGGCTCAAATCACTTTTCCAATCATCCAGCAACGGCCCCCATGTCTGGCGTTGGTATTGCTGGCTGGCCTGACGTTGCTCCAAGACTTTGATGATTTGGGCGACGGTTTCGATGCGCTGCGACAAAGTCGCAGCAGGCTCCAGCGGCAAGCGATTGCCTTGCGTGATCGCCTCATCTTGCAACAAGGCCTGAACCTTCTGCTCATGCTGCCTGTGCTGCTCGACCCAGCCATCGATCTTGCTTTGGGCGTTGCGCTCTTGGTTTCGCGCGGCTCGCACAAGGCCATCGTTCGGGGCTTCAGGTGTGGGCTGAGACAATTGAGCCTGCGTGGATTGCTTCACGATTTCGATGGCCTGATCGATGACCGTCCGCGTCCTCTCCAATGCTGTTAGGCTGACATCCATTTCGTCTGCCAGTTGAGTCGCGTTCTTAATCGGAGCGCACCATTCGGACGCTTGGCGAAACAGGCCGTCATAACGGCTGCGCTCCAAGCCCACGCCAGCCTGCTCCAAATCTTTGAGCTCCTTGCGCGCGGCTCTCCAAGCATTTACGTAAGCGTCGTCCTTCTCCATCTGCTCCTCCAAGGCTTTGACCTCACTTCGGAGCGATTCAATACGTAACCGGGTGCTGGCATCCTGAATCGGGCCGCCCGCTGCTTCGCGCAGGCGACGAATGTCCGCATCAATAGCTTCTCGCTCATTCGTGAAACGCCGCCACGCAGCCAGCATATGCGCCAGCATTGCGCCCCGACTGCCTGGATGGGCCAGCCAATCGTCCATCGAAAATTTCACGAGCAATCCTGCAGCCTCGCAGGAAGCAAGGCCTTGCGCCAGATTTCTGGCAGGCTCATCCACATACCGCAAGTCGCCATGCAACGTTTCGGCTTTGCCATGCAGCAAGGCCTGAATGCTGTGCAGGCGCTGACGTTTGGCCTTGTCCTCATCCAGCATCGCACAGGCAGCGTCATACGCCTGCTGCGTCTGCGTTGTCTGGCTGCGGGCCGATGCAAAGTCCGTTTCAAGCTGCCCACGTCTGGCGCTCAACTCCTTCTCGTCGTGCAACACAAAAGCCGCGCGCTCATGCCACTCCAGCAAGAGACGCAAGTCTTCGTCACCGCGCTTCCACACTGCAAGACGGTCTTCGGTTTGCCCGGCCAAGGCCTTGTAGTAACGCTGCAAGGCTGCCTGCCCCGCGAAGGCCGCTCCATCCTCTGTCACCTTGCGTTCATTCCGCGCCAACCGCACTACGCGCAAAGAACCGTCATGCCCCAACCTGTCCAGCGCATTGTCCACTGCGGTATGCGCCTGGGATGCTAGCAGCACCCGCTGCCCGCGCCGCGCCAATTGGACGATGGCTTCCGCGATCACAGTGGTCTTGCCCGTGCCCGGCGGCCCTTGAACCAAGCACAAATCCGGTGCAGACAGAATCTTGACCACGGCTTCTTTCTGGGCCGGATTGAGCTTGTCATTGGCCCACTGGGTCACCGGCTCCAGACGTTGCGGTACGGAAACCTGTGCAGCCTCGAACAGATAATCAGTTAAATACGGCGCATAGCCACCCTGTTCTTGCAACTGTCGCAACGCCTGTTGATGGCGCTTGATCAGACTCATGTCGCCTGCCGTTGAAATGGACAGAAAACCGGACTCCGGGATTTGACTCAAGATGCGCTGGCGCAGGGCATCCGGCTCCTCGGCATTGGCGAGGTCATTCGCGTCGTCTTCGGTCAGTGAGACGGTCAGCTCGGCAAATACGGGCGCAGGCCAAGGACACTCCGGCAAGTTGCCGTCCTTGGGTAATTGCCTGTCTTTCGGCAACGATGCAGGCTCTGAGAGTTTGCCAGCCTGCCCTAGCCGAGGAAGGCGGCGCTCCTCCCTTTCAGGCAATCCGAACACCCACGGTTCTTTGGATTGACCAACCTGAAACGCCACCAGATCATCCCGCCCCAAAGCCTTGCGGTCTTTTTGCAAAGCCTGTGCGCTCTGCGCGACCAAGGAAAAAACCAACTGCTCGTCACGCCATTCACGGCTGATGTAGCGCAAGCCGCGCGCCTTGTGGCGGATGAGGCTTTCTTTCCATCGAAGAAACTCAGTCCACTCGGTCAACTGCTTTTCGGTTTGCTGCGTGATTGGCGGCAAGTCGGCCAACAGTTGCGGCGTGAGCAGGTTATTGACGCGCTGAATGCGCCGCTGACCGGGCGCGGATTGCAAGCTGTCATGCACGGCAAATGCAGTGACTTCGCGCTCGAAAGATCGCACAGGTAGGTCGGCAGTCTCGATGAAACCATTGATGAGAAAGAGCGGTGAAGAAGATTCGGTGGGCCAGCTTCCCGTGGCGATGAAGGCGCATCCGTCTGGGAAAGGCCAATCCCGCCCAGCGGCGTTTACCCGAATCGCCATCTGTGCGTATCGTGGATTCTGCTTGTCCCGCTGCCGATTGGAAACATAGCCCGTGATTGGCATATTGTTTGGGAAGAGCAGCTCATATAAAACTTCCATCCCTTCACGGCCGTTGCACCAGTTTTTGAATGTCTGATGGCGGCGCTGAATATCAGCGATAGCTCGATTAAGTCCTCTGTTGCCTAGGTCAAGCGCAATATACAAATTCATCAAAAAAACATAGCCTTGTTAGTCGTCATACGGATTGTTGGGGTCATGCGGGTCGAGGCGATACCCGTCCGACGAGTACAAGCCGAATCCTGCTTCACCATGGCGCAGTTCGTCGCGTGGTTGCGAAAAATCATCACTGGGGGGTGCAGCGCAATTCTTGGACTGGTTTCAGTTGATTAAGCCCAGACTTTCGCGGTACTCGATGGGGCTGAGGGAACCCAACGACATCTTGATCCGTTTTTCGTTGTACCAGAGGATGTACTCGTGCACCGCTCGGATGAACACCTCAATGGTGGTCGACTTCCAATCCCGGGGGTAGAACATCTCATTCTTCAGGCGCCCAAAGAAGCCTTCGCAGGCCGCGTTGTCCGGTGAGCACCCCTTGCGCGACATCGACCGCGTCAGCTTCGCACTGTGCATCCGATCAAGCCAGCCCGGCCACCGGTAATGAGCTCCACGGTCGGAGTGAATGATCGGCTTGCTGTCGCACGATTGCACCGTGTCAATGGCCGCATCGAGCATCGTGTTCACCAACTCAGAGTCCGGTCGGGTGCCAAGCGTCCAGCTCACCACCATGCCATCGAAGCAGTCGATCACAGGCGAGAGGTAAACCTTTCCTGCCGGTATCTGGAACTCTGTAATGTCGGTGAGCCACTTCTCATTCGGAGCCGCCGCCTGGAAGTCACGATTGAGCAGGTTGTCTGGCGCAGGGCTGATCTCTCCGAGGTAGGACCCGTATCGACGCTTCTTGCGCGCGGGAACAATCAATCCCTCCTGCTTCATCAGGCGCTGCACTACTTTTTCAGACAGGTGCAACTGGCGTCTGCCCAGCGCCGCCCGCATACGCCGGTAACCGTAGCTGCGGTGGTTGCTCTGAAACACATCGGCAGCTGCAACGCGGGCGTCAGCATATTTGTCAGGCCTTCGCTGGCGGGCGCAGTGGTAGAAGTAGGAACTGCGAGCAAGGCCAAGTTCGCCAAGTAGCTCTGCGAGCGAATAGATCGGCTTGAGGGCGTCAACCAGCAGAGTCTTCTCCCGATTGCTCAGGAGCTGAGGGTTGACGCCCAGGCCTTTTTTTAGCAACTCATTGGCCTTCTTCAAGATGTCATGTTCGAGCTGAAGGCGGTGAATGCTCTGTTGCAGCGACTCGACCTGGCGCTGCAGTTCGGCAACATCAGGCACTGGCGGTGAATTGTTTTGACGTTTCATGGATGCGGGTACCTCGCGGCCGAGCAACTGGTTCTTCCAGTTGTACAGCGTAGGCCGACACACCGCCAGCTTCTGGGCGATTTCTTGTGCGCTGGTCTTGCGGGTGCAGAGCTCAATCACCGCTGCATTTTTAATCGCGTCGGGGTGCAGGGTGTTCGGCGCCCGGCCGACCATTCGATGGCGAACCTCGGGGTGCAGCTCATCAATCCACCTGGTCAGTACCTCCCGACCGGGATATCCCAAGGCGCGCATGGTCGAGGCAATGCACCGATCGTGTTCAAGGTAGTGCTTCACCGCCGCATGCTTCTGCTGATCGGAGTACTTCTGTCCCGTTCGCGAATACCCGATTCGCAGGTCCTGGCTCTGCTCGTACTCCCGGTACCAGCCAATGAGGGAGTTCTTGGTCGGATAGCCCAGTTGGCGGATGGTGGAACTGAGGCGCTTGCCAAGCTTGATGTAGAGCTTGACGGCTCGGATTCGGTCTTCGTACGAATACATGAACTACCTCCAAGTAGTCCAAGTTTTTAGCCGCATCCCCCTGCTTCCGCGAAAACCGTGAGAGACAAGTAGCAAGCCCACCAGCAGCAGCGTCATCCAGAAAGCCACATAAAACAGCAATCCCAGCACCACTAGCTTAATCGCCCACACGAACACAGAGGCACCCGCTTGCGGCACTCTCTTCGATACCAACCAGTTTGACGCCCGCCGTTCGCCACGCACATAGGCGCGCCATCCACGGCCAAGAGTGCGTCCGAGGCGTTCTGCGGTGCTGATGCGAGCTGTCGTGTTCATGATCGTCTGCTGCTACAGCGGCATACCTATTCCAGTTTGCTCCAATCCTGCTTGCTTGCCTGTACCAAGGCGTTCCAGTCGCCTGGCGGGTTTCCGCGTCCAAGCATCTTCTCGAACACGGCATACGGGTCGGACTTGCTGCCCGAAGACCGTAGGGTCTGCTCGTCGTTAACCCAGGCGTACACGATGACCTTCGCCTTCGAGTCGTACCGGAAGAACAGCCGGTAACGCCTTCCGAGCTTGGCCCGCCGCCAGTGGCGATAGGCCGACCCCATGGTGTTGCCTTGACGGTACTCGTCGCGTGCCGGATCACTCGGCACCACGTCTTGTATCAACTGGACCAAGGCTCGGAAGAACTTGACGTTGGCGTTGGACACGAACCCTTGCGGGTCGTTCTCTTGGGCACGCAGCACAGCTGCGCGCAGCTTCATCATCTGCTCGATCAGGTTGCCGTGGAACAGCAGTGTCCAGCCATGCTGTTGCATCAGATTTCCACGTCCTCAGCGAAATCATCGCCCAGGTCCACCTTGTGGCCCGCGTGCTCCAGCATCGTGCGAGCCAGATCCTCGGGCAGACCGCGAACATTCCGGCCTGCTTCAATGTCGCGCGCCAGCAGGGCCAGGAACGCGGCAATGGCCGGGTCCTCGTGCTCCGCATCGGCACGGGTCACGACCACTTCACCGCCGCGAAGCTCGAACGCGAGCTTGCTGCCGGTATCGGCACCAAGCGCCTGGCGGATGGACTTGGGCAGCGTGATCTGCCCCTTGGATGTCAGCGTGGCAACTTCGTGAATGGCAGGCATGGCGGCTCTCCTGATAGCAATGCCTGCATTGTAAGGATTATTCCTTACCAAATCAATGCAAGGTTTCATGATGTTCTCCGCATTCAACATTGAACCTCATCGTAGGGAGGGAACAGTGAGCCTTCCCGCATCAATCCGGCCTTGGTGAAGCCCGCTTTGATGGTGGACGGTCAATGTTCGCTGCCCTATACCCAAAGGCTGTAACGGCCAAAGAGCCAAAAGGGCAAGGGAACGGGGGGACAAGGGGAAAGGCTCTACCTCGAAAAGGCGAAAAGGCGAAAAGGCCTCCCGGTAAGCCCACCACCAGGACACCCGGATGCTCTCTCTGTTCCAACGAAAACGGGCCTCGGGGGCAGTCGCTCCGTTGCCAGCACCCGCTACCGATCTCCCGAAAGGGCTGATGCGGCCGCAGTCGGCCGCATCGCTGCTGGCCACGCCGCGGCGACAGATACTGCTGGAACACATTTGGCAGAGAACCTCGCTGTCTCGCCGTCAGTTCGCCACGCTGTACTTGGCGCCATTGCACCGCTATGCCGAGCTGGTCCAGGCTTTCCCGGCATCCGAAGCGCATCACCATGCCTACCCAGGCGGCATGCTCGACCACGGCCTGGAAATCGTCGCCTACGCGCTCAAGCTGCGGCAGTCCCATCTGCTTCCCATCGGCGCCAGCCCCGAAGACCAGGCAGCGCAAGCCGAAGCCTGGACCGCCGCCGTTGCCTATGCCGCACTGCTGCACGACATCGGCAAGATCGCCGTCGATCTGCACGTCGAACTGGCCGACGGCAGCATCTGGCACCCGTGGCACGGCCCGCTGCTGCACCAGCCATACCGCTTCCGCTACCGCGACGATCGCGAGTACCGGCTCCACAGCGCCGCGACAGGCTTGCTCTACCGGCAACTGCTCGACCGCGAAATCCTGGACTGGCTCAGCGGCTATCCGTCCCTGTGGGCGCCGCTGCTCTACGTCTTGGCCGGGCAGTACGAGCACGCCGGGGTGCTGGGCGAACTGGTCGTGCAGGCAGACCGTGCCTCCGTCGCTCAGGAGCTGGGCGGCGATCCCACACGCGCGATGGCCGCGCCCAAGCACGCACTGCAACGCAAGCTGCTCGATGGGCTGCGCTACCTGCTCAAGNNCGGCTGGCTCACCGAGGATGCGCTATGGCTGGTGAGCAAGACAGTCTCGGACAAGCTGCGAGCGCATCTGCTGTCCCAGGGCATCGACGGCATCCCGGCGAACAACACCGCCGTGTTCAACGTGCTGCAGGACCACGGTATGTTGCAGCCGACGCCCGATGGTAAAGCGATCTGGCGCGCGAGCGTGACCAGTTCAACCGGCTGGTCCCATTCGTTCACCCTGTTGCGGCTTGCACCTGCGCTGATTTGGGAGCCTGGAGAGCGGCCGGCGTCGTTCGCTGGGTCGGTGGCGATCGACACGACACCGGTCGACAAAGATGCAGATGCCTCGGGGCAAACGCCGGCAATCGCGGCAATGCCTCCTGCCGAAGATCGGCAGTCCGCTTCGTGGAAGGACGTCGGCGGCGGCTCTGCCACGCTTCAACAGCCCGTTGCCCAAGCAGTGCCAGATGTCATGGAAGACATGCTCGCGATGGTGGGAATGGTAAGCGC